>Ga0182736_1000303_pt1 | contig 86021 bp, 76 predicted proteins | sample eDN5th30CKraftBY_FD_128882 | JGI IMG/M metagenome (GOLD analysis project Ga0182736, IMG submission 128882) | Enriched backyard soil microbial communities from Emeryville, California, USA - eDNA 5th pass 30_C Kraft BY (version 2) (version 2) | ecosystem: Environmental > Terrestrial > Soil >... | reverse complement strand
TCGAGAAAGCCCACCCCGACGTCTTCAACATCCTGCTGCAGGTCATGGACCACGGCACGCTGACCGACAACAACGGGCGCAAGGCCGACTTCCGCAACGTCATCATCATCATGACGACCAACGCCGGCGCCGAAACGCTGAACCGGCCGGCCATCGGCTTCTCGAACTCGCGCGTCGTGGGCGACGAAATGGCCGAGATCCGCCGCATGTTCACGCCCGAGTTCCGCAACCGGCTCGATGCCATCATCCCGTTTGCCGGGCTGTCGCGCGAGATCATCCTGCGCGTGGTCGACAAATTCCTGATGCAGCTCGAAGACCAGCTGCACGAACGTCGCGTCGAGGCCGTCTTCACCGAGGCCTTGCGCGCGCATCTCGCCAAAGAGGGCTTCGATCCGCTGATGGGCGCGCGTCCCATGCAACGCCTGATCCAGGACACCATCCGCCGCGCGCTGGCCGACGAACTGCTGTTCGGCAAGCTGGCCGACGGCGGCACGGTCACGGTCGACCTGGACGACGCCGGCAAGGTGCAACTGACCTTCGACGGCCCGGGCAAGTCGCCGGGCTCCAACGCGCCCGACAAGCAGGAAGTCGAACTGGTCGATTGATCTTGCACCCCGAGCCCCTGATTTCGTGCGAACACTGCGCAAGCATCTTTCGACGCCACGAACTGAAGCCGGGCGAGACGGCCACCTGCGCGCGCTGCGGCACCACCCTGTGGCGCTATAGCGGCATCAGCCTGTCGGGCTGGCTGGCGCTGACGCTGGGCGCGCTGGTCGTCTTCCTGATGGCCAACGCGTATCCCGTCATCAGCATGTCGGTGCGCGGCATGTCGCGCAGCGCATCGCTGCTGGACGCCGTATCCATGACCTGGCAGCAGGGCTACGTGGTCACCGCCATCATGACCGGCCTGGCCGGTTTCGCGTTGCCATTGCTGCAACTGTGCGTGTTGCTGTGGGTGCTGTGGCCGTTGACGCGCGGGCGCGAACCGCGCGGCCTGCGCGTGGCCATGCGCATACTGGGTGCGCTGCGTCCCTGGTGCATGGTGCCGGTGTTCCTGCTGGGCGTGCTGGTGTCGGTCGTGAAGCTGGCGGGCATGGCCGCCGTCAGCCCGGCGCCGGGGTTGTTCGCCTTCGGCGCGCTGACGGTGCTGCTGACCATCCTGGACCGCCTGTCGCCCCATGCGGTGTGGCGCTACGCCGAGCAAAGCGGCGCGGTGCCGGTGCACGTGCCGCGCCGCGCGCCCGGGGAGGTGCTGGCCGGTTGCCATGTGTGCGGCCAGGTGCAGGCGCTGCCCGCGTCCGCCGCCGACGACGACGCGGGCCATCACCATTGCGTGCGCTGCCGCGCGATAATGCACTACCGCAAGCCCAATTCCCTGGGCCGCACCTGGGCGCTGCTGCTGGCCGCGGCGGTCCTGTACGTGCCGGCCAATGTGCTGCCCATCATGAACATCAGCTCGATCTTCGGCGATAGCGGCCACACCATCCTGGGCGGGGTGGTCGAGCTCTGGCATACCGGGTCGTGGGACATCGCCCTGATCGTCTTCGTGGCCAGCATCGTGGTGCCGCTGACCAAAATCCTGGCCCTGGTGACGCTGGCCGGCGCCGTGCAGTGGGGCAGCCGGCTCAACCTGCGCCAGCGCACCCGGTTGTACGAGATGGTCGAGTTCATCGGCCAGTGGTCGATGCTGGACGTCTTCGTGGTGATATTGTTGTCGGCGCTGGCGCATTTCCAGGGCATCATGGAAATTTCGGCCGGGCCGGCGGCCGGCGCCTTCGGCATGGTGGTCATCCTGACCATGCTGGCGGCGATGAGCTTCGACCCGCGCAGCGCCTGGGACCTGGAACCCCGCGATACGCGACTGGCTGGCCGCCGGACGTCCGCAGGGTCCGCGCAAGATACCGCATAGCGAAACAGTACAAGGCAAGCAACGACCATGGCCGATGAAACTCCTCCGCCTTCCGACGACGGCATCGACGCCCCGGACGTCACCCGCAAGAAACAGCGCCGCATTGCCTGGATCTGGCTGGTGCCGGTGGTGGCCTTGCTGGCCGGGCTGTCGCTGGTGGTGCGCACCTGGATGGAAATCGGCCCCGAGGTCTCCATCGTGTTCAATACCGCCGAGGGCATCGAGGTCGGCAAGACCCAGGTGCGCTACAAAGACGTGGTGGTGGGCACGGTGCAGAACATCCACTTCAACGACGACCGCTCCAAGGTGGTGGTGAAGGCGCAACTGGCCAAAGAGGCCTCCGGGCTGGCCGCCGAGGGCACCAATTTCTGGGTGGTGCGGCCGCGCCTGGGCCTGAGCGGGGTGTCGGGCCTGGGCACGCTGCTGTCGGGCGCCTACATCGGCGTCGACGCGCCAGACGGGGCAGGGGCCTCGACCACGGCCACCAAGTTCGAGTTCGTCGGCCTCGAGACACCGCCGCCGGTCACCCACGACCGCGATGGCAAGCGTTTCACCCTGAAGGCCCACGACCTGGGGTCGCTGGACATCGGTTCGCCGGTGTACTACCGCCGCATCAATGTGGGCCGGGTCATCGGCTACAAGCTCGACGAAAGCGGCGATGCCGTCAACGTGGAAGTCTTCATCGATGCGCCCAATGACAAGTTCGTCACGGGCGGCGCGCGCTTCTGGAATTCCAGCGGCATCGACTTGTCGGTCGACGGCAACGGCCTGAAGCTGCACACGCAGTCGCTGGTATCGCTGGCCCTGGGCGGGGTGGCCTTCGCGCCGGTCAACCTCAACGAAAACGAGGCCGCCGCCGCGGGCACCGAATTCCAGCTGTACACCAGCGAGACCGAGGCCAAGGCCAACCCCGACGGCGAACCGTTCCCGATCCGCATGCGCTTCGACCAGTCGGTGCGTGGCCTGAGCGTGGGCGCCACGATCGACTTCCAGGGCATCGCCCTGGGCCAGGTCTCGCGCATCACCATTGACTTCGACAACGAGAAAAAACGCTTCTACGCGGTGGTCGACGCGGTGGTGTACCCCGAACGCCTGGGCCCGGTCTACGACCGCGTGCGTCATCGCGCCGAGGCCTCGGGCGACGCCGCCGGCGGACGCCTGCTGGCGAACATGGTGAAGTACGGCCTGCGCGGCCAGCTGCGCACCTCCAACCTGCTGACCGGCCAGCTGTACATCGTGCTCGAGCATTTCCCCAAGGCCGCGCCGGTCGAGTTCCACATGTCCGATCCGGTCGTCATTCCCACCATCCCGGGCAACCTGGAACAGCTGCAGCAGCAGATCACCAACATCGTCGGCAAGATCGACAAGATCCCGTTCGACCAGATCGGCCGCGATTTGCGCACCACGCTGTCCAGCACGTCGCGCCTGATGGCCAACCTGGACAAGAGCGTGGCGCCCGAGGCCCGGGCCACGCTGCGCGCGGCCCGCAAGTCGCTGGACAACATCAACGACCTGCTGGCCAACGACGCGGCGTTGCCGGCCAACACCGAGCGCGCCATGCAGGAACTGGGCCGTGCCGCCCGTTCGCTGCGCGCGCTGGCCGATTACCTGCAGGCCAACCCCGAAGCCCTGATCCGCGGCCGCGGCAACGACCCGCTGCCCGGCGACGCCAGGAACTGACCCATGCGCACGATGCCCATTCCCACTTTTCTGTCTGCCCTGGCGTTGTCGGCCCTGTTGGCGGGCTGCGCCGGGTCGCCGCCGGCACGCTACTACACCCTGCAGGCGCCGGCCCAGGCGACGCCGGATGCACACAGCGCCGGCTACCAGATCGAGGTGGCCACGGTATCCGTGCCGCAACAGGCCGACCAGCCGCAGATCATGCTGCGCGTCGACGGCGGGGCGCTGACCCCGCTGTATTCCGACCGCTGGAGCGCGCCGCTGTCCGACGAGATCGGCGCGGCGCTGTCCGACACCCTGACGCGTACCCTGGGGGCCATCGACGTGCAGACACTACGGCCGGCCGAAGGGGCGCCTGTATGGCGCATCCAGGTCGACGTGCAGCGCTTCGACATGATCGCCGGCGGCCCGGCGCGGCTGGATGCCACCTGGCGCGTGCGGCCCATCAAGGTGCCGGGCGGCGTGGCGCGCGTCTGCCGCACCATCGTGCAGGTGCCCGCCGACGACGGCACCGGCGTGCCCGCGTTGGTGCGTGCCCAGCAGCAGGCGGTGGAACTGCTGGGTACGACCATCGCGTCGGCGATCCAGGCGGGCGGGGCGCGGGCCACCGCCGCCAACGCGCAGGTGCAACTGCGCGACTGCACTTGAATATAGGGTAAACCCTTAAAGGTTAACCATAATTCAAAGCAGGTTGCATCTTCCTTAGCATCTCGGTTTGACCGAGAGATGGAAATGTCCTGCGGCACGCCCTCGCCGCCGGCCATCTCGCGAGCCGAGGAACCGAATTCACATGGCCAGCACCACACTGGGCGTCAAGGTGGACGACACCCTGCGCGACCGCCTGAAAGCCGCCGCGCGGAAACTGAGCTGCACCCCGCACTGGTTGCACAAGCAGGCGCTTCTGGCGTACCTGGACAAGATCGAGCGCGGCCAGTTGCCGGCCGAGATTTCGCATCTTTCGGGCGACGACGGCGATGTCGACGAGTTCGAGTCGGGCGCGCAGGCCGCGACGCCGCCGTTCTTCGAGTTCGGCCAGGACGTGCAGCCGCAATCGGTGCTGCGCGCGGCCATCACGGCCGCGTACCGCCGCCCCGAGCCGGAATGCGTGCCGCTGCTGCTGGGCCAGGCGCGCATGCCCAGCCCCGAGAAAATCCACGCCACGGCGGCCCGCCTGGTGCAGACCCTGCGCGACAAGCGCGGCGGCGGTGGCGTCGAGGGCCTGATCCAGGAGTTCTCGCTGTCCAGCCAGGAAGGCGTGGCGCTGATGTGCCTGGCCGAGGCCCTGCTGCGCATTCCCGACCGCGCCACCCGCGATGCGCTGATCCGCGACAAGATCGCGCGCGGCGACTGGCGTTCGCACATGGGCGGTTCGCCGTCGCTGTTCGTCAATGCCGCGACCTGGGGGTTGATGCTGACCGGCAAGCTGGTGGCCGTCAACAGCGAACAGTCGCTGTCGAAGGCGCTGACGCGCCTGATCGGCAAGGGCGGCGAGCCGCTGGTGCGCAAGGGGGTGAACCTGGCCATGCGCATGATGGGCGAGCAGTTCGTGTCGGGCCAGAGCATCTCCGAGGCGCTGGCCAACAACCGCAAGCTCGAGGCCAAGGGCTTTCGCTATTCGTACGACATGCTGGGCGAGGCCGCCACCACCGGCGAGGATGCCGACCGTTATTACGCCTCGTACGAGCAGGCCATCCACGCCATCGGCAAGGCCGCGGCGGGGCGCGGCATCTACGAAGGGCCGGGCATTTCCATCAAGCTGTCGGCGCTGCATCCCACCTATTCGCGCGCGCAGCGCGAACGCGTCATGGAAGAATTGCTGCCGCGCATGAAAGCCCTGACGGTGCTGGCGCGCAGCTACGACATCGGCCTGAACATCGATGCCGAAGAGGCCGACCGCCTGGAGATCTCGCTCGACCTGCTCGAAGCCCTGTGCCTGGCCCCCGAACTGGACGGCTGGAACGGCATCGGCTTCGTGGTGCAGGCCTACCAGAAGCGCGCGCCGTTCGTGATCGACTACGTGATCGACCTGGCGCGGCGCAGCCGCCACCGCATCATGGTGCGCCTGGTCAAGGGCGCCTACTGGGACACCGAGATCAAGCGCGCGCAGGTCGACGGCCTGGAGGGCTATCCCGTCTATACGCGCAAGGTCTACACCGACGTGGCGTACCTGGCGTGCGCGCGCAAGCTGCTGGGCGCGCCCGAGGCGGTGTACCCGCAGTTCGCCACGCACAATGCCTACACCCTGGCGGCCGTCTATCAGCTGGCCGGCCAGAACTATTATCCGGGGCAATACGAGTTCCAGTGCCTGCACGGCATGGGAGAGCCGTTGTACGAAGAAGTGGTGGGCCCGGTCGCGCAGGGCAAGCTGAACCGGCCGTGCCGCATCTATGCGCCGGTGGGCACGCACGAGACGCTGCTGGCCTACCTGGTGCGGCGCCTGCTTGAAAACGGCGCCAACACCTCGTTCGTGAACCTGATCGGCGACGAGAGCATCGCCATCGACGACCTGGTGGCCGACCCCTGCGACGTGGCCATGCGGATCTCGCCGCTGGGCGCGCCGCACGAGAAAATCCCGCTGCCGCGCGAACTGTACGGCGCGGCCGACAGCGGGGCGCGGCTGAATTCGGCCGGCCTGGACCTGACCAACGAGCATCGCCTGGGTTCGTTGGCTGCGGCCTTGCTGGGCAGCGCGGCCACGCCCTGGCAGGCCATGCCCATGCTGGGCGAGGATGCCTTTGCGTGGGATGCCGAGCGCGCCGTCGAGGTGCGCAACCCGGCTGACCTGCGCGATGTGGTGGGGCACGTCATCGAAGCCCGCGCGGCCGAGGTCGACGCCGCGCTGCGCGCGGCGGCCAATGCGGCGCCGATCTGGCAATCCACGCCGGTGGGCGAACGGTCGCAATGCCTGCGCCGCGCGGCGCAACTGCTGGAAGAGGGCATGCAGCCGCTGCTGGGGCTGATCGTGCGCGAGGCCGGCAAGTCGCTGCCCAATGCCATCGCCGAGGTGCGCGAGGCGGTCGACTTCCTGCGCTATTACGCCGACCAGGCCGAACGCGAGTTCAGCAACGATACCCACCGGCCGCTGGGCACGGTGCTGTGCATCAGCCCCTGGAACTTCCCGTTGGCGATCTTCACCGGCCAGGTCGCCGCCGCGCTGGCGACCGGCAACACGGTGATCGCCAAGCCCGCCGAACAGACCAGCCTGATCGCGGCCCAGGCGGTGCAGGTGCTGCGCGCCGCCGGCGTGCCTGCCGGCGCCGTGCAATTGCTGCCGGGCCGCGGCGAGACCGTCGGCGCGCAACTGGTCGAAAACCGGGCCATCGACGGCGTCATGTTTACCGGCTCGACCGACGTGGCGCGCCTGATCGCCCGCACCCTGGCCAGCCGGCTGGACGACCGCGGCCATACCATCCCCCTGATCGCCGAGACCGGCGGCCAGAACGCCATGATCGTCGATTCCTCGGCGCTGGCCGAGCAGGTGGTGTTCGACGTGCTGAACTCGGCCTACGATTCGGCCGGCCAGCGCTGTTCGGCGCTGCGCGTGCTGTGCCTGCAGGAAGACAGTGCCGACCATGTGCTGCAGATGCTGCGCGGGGCCATGCGCGAACTGCGCGTGGGCAACCCCGACCAGCTGTCCACCGGCGTGGGTCCGGTGATCGACGCCGAGGCGCGCGACAATATCCAGCGCCACATCGACGCCATGCGCGCGGCCGGCCACCGGGTCGACCAGGTCGAGGTCGACGGCAAGTGCCGCTACGGCACCTTCGTGCCGCCGACCCTGATCGAGATCGGCAGCGTCGGCGAACTCGAGCGCGAGGTGTTCGGGCCGGTGCTGCACGTGCTGCGCTATCCGCGCGAGGGCCTGGACGACGTGCTGGACCAGATCAACGCCACCGGCTACGGCCTGACCTTCGGGGTGCACAGCCGCATCGACGAAACCATCGGCCATGTGACGCAGCGCGTGCATGCCGGCAACATGTACGTCAACCGCAATATCGTGGGCGCGGTGGTCGGGGTGCAGCCGTTCGGCGGCGAAGGGCTGTCGGGCACCGGCCCCAAGGCCGGCGGCCCCCTGTACCTGTACCGGCTGCTGGCCACCCGGCCGGCAGGCCTGCCGCCGGGCGTCGACGGCGCCGGCCCGCTGCCGCGGGTGCTGACCTTGCCCGGCCCCACCGGCGAGCAGAACACGTATCGCCTGCAGCCGCGCGGCGCGGTGCTGTGCGTGGCGGCCACCGAGGCCGGCGCGCAGGCGCAATATGCCGCGGCGCAGGCTTCGGGCAACGGGGCGTTGTTCCTGGATACGCCGGCTGCGCGCGCCTGGCATGCCGGCGCGGGCGCCGGAGCGGCGGTGTCGTTCCTGGCCGAGGCCGGGGTCGACGATGCGGCGTTCCAGGGCGTGCTGTTCGAGGGTGACGGCGACGACCTGCGAGCCTGGAACCAGCGGATCGCGGCGCGCGGCGGCCCCATCCTGACCGTACAGGGGCTGACGCCCGATGCGCTGGCGGGCGGGGCAGCCTATGCGCTGGAAGTGCTGGTGGCCGAGCGTTCCATCAGCGTCAATACCGCCGCGGCGGGCGGCAACGCCAGCCTGATGTCGATCGGTTGACCGGAATGCTGCCTTGCAGCACGCCGGTCGGGCACGGGTTATCTCCAATAGCAGCAAGGGTTGCACCTGATTCAAAATTCGGTGCAACTTTCAGGGCGGCAGCAGCCGGATCGAACGATTGCGCAACCGGCGCCGATCGCCCATGATGGTTCGACAATCAGTAAAACGGCACCCGCGCCACAAGCGACGGCGTGCTTTCGCAGCACCCCATTCACACAGGAGGGTTCACATGAAATCCGCATTTTTCCGCCCGGCCTTGCTGGCCGCCCTGGTCGCCGCCAGCCTGGCCGGCGCGGCCCACGCCGAAGACGTCAAGTTCGGCTTTGCCGCGCCCCTGACCGGCCCGCAGTCGCACTACGGCGAAGACATGCAGAACGGCCTGACCCTGGCGCTGGAAGAGGCCAACAAGAAGGGCATCAAGATCGATGGCGAAGCCGCCAAGTTCGTGCTGGTGTCGCGCGACGACCAGGCCGACCCGCGCACCGCCGTGCAGGTCGCCCAGCAACTGGTCGACGAAGACGTCGACGGCATCCTGGGCCATTTCAATTCCGGCACCACCATCCCCGCCTCGCGCGTCTACAACGAGGCCGGCCTGCCGCAGATCGCCATGGCGACCTCGCCCGAATACACCAACCAGGGCTACAACACCACGTTCCGCATGATGACCAGCGACACGCAGCAGGGCGCGGCGGTCGGCAAGTTCATCGTCGAGAACCTCAAGGCCAAGAAGATCGCCATCATCGACGACCGTACCGCCTATGGCCAGGGCCTGGCCGACGAGGTCGAGAAGGCCGTCAAGAAGGCCGGCGGCCAGATCGTGCGGCGCGAGTACACCACCGACAAGGCCAACGATTTCACCTCCATTCTCACCAACATCAAGGCCGCCGAGCCCGATGCCATCTTCTACGGCGGCCTGGACGCGCAATCCGGCCCCATGAAGCGCCAACTGGTGCGTCTGGGCCTGAAGGCGCCGCTGGTCTCGGGCGAAATGACCCGCAGCGACACCTTCATCAAGCTGGCGGGCGATGCCGCCGACGGCACCTATGCCTCGCTGGCCGGCGTGCCGCTGGAAAAGATGGCGGCCGGCAAGGATTTCGCCCAGCGCTATGAAGCCCGCTTCAAGAAGTCCCCCGGCGTCTATGCGCCGTATGCCTACGACGGCGCCTGGAACATGATCACCGCCATCGAGCAGGCCGGCTCGGCCGACCCCGAAGACTACCTGCCGAAGCTGGCCAAGCTGGAGCGCAAGGGCGCCACCAGCGAGCACATCGCCTACGACGCCAAGGGCGACCTGAAGGAAATCTCGGTCACCATCTACGAAGTCAAGAACGGCAAGTGGGAAATGGTCGAGACCATGGTCAGCCAGGCCAACTGAGCGGCCTGTCCGATCCGCACGCGGGCGCCGCGCGCCCGCGTTGCCGCATGACAGCCGCGCGGCATCCCGTCCGCGCGGCGCGGCCACTTCCTTTGTGAGCACCCAGCAGGCTCCGCGCCCCTATGGACATCTTCATTCAACAACTCATCAACGGCCTGACCCTGGGCAGCGTCTATGCGCTGGTCGCGCTGGGCTACACGATGGTGTACGGCATCATCGGACTGATCAATTTCGCGCACGGCGACGTGGTCATGATCGGCGCCATGGCCGCCACCATGATCGCCTCGGCCATGGTGGGCGGCGACCCGACCGTCTCGGCGTTTGCCGTGCTGGCCGTCGGCCTGCTGGTGTCGGTGCCGCTGTGCATGGCGGTGGGCTGGACGGCCGAGCGCGTGGCCTACCGGCCGCTGCGCCGGGCGCCGCGGCTGGCGGCGCTGATCACCGCCATCGGCGTGTCGATCATCCTGCAGAATCTTGCCATGATGGTGTGGGGCCGCAACTACCTGAACTTTCCCCAGGTGCTGCAGCCGCAGGTGTTCGAGCTGGCCGGCGCGCGCATGAGCTCGCTGCAGATGGCCATCGTACTGATCGCCGCGCTGATCATGGGCGCGCTGCTGGCCGTGGTGCACAAGACCCGGCTGGGAACCGCGATGCGCGCCACCGCGCAGAACCGCGAAGTGGCCGGGCTGATGGGCGTGAACATCAACACCGTGATCTCGGCCGCCTTCCTGATCGGCTCGGCGCTGGCCGCGGTGGCCGGCATGATGGTCACCACCTACTACGGCGTGGCGCAGTACACCATGGGCTTCATGCTGGGCCTGAAGGCCTTCACCGCCGCCGTGCTGGGCGGCATCGGCAACCTGGTCGGGGCGATGGCCGGCGGCCTGCTGCTGGGCATCATCGAATCGCTGGGCGCCGGCTACATCGGCGACCTGACCGGCGGATTCCTGGGCAGCCACTACCAGGATGTCTTCGCCTTCGTGGTGCTGGTGCTGGTGCTGATCTTCCGCCCGTCCGGCCTGCTGGGCGAACGCGTAGGAGACCGTGCATGAACGCCATTCTCAAGACGCCGGGGCTGTCGCGCCGCCACCTGCTGGGCATCGTGCTGGTGGGCATGGCCCTGGCGGTGCTGCCGTTCGTGCTGGGCATGGCCGGGCAGAGCTGGGTACGCATCGTGAATTTCGCGCTGCTGTACGTGATGCTGTCGCTGGGCCTGAACATCGTGGTGGGCTTCGCCGGCCTGCTGGACCTGGGCTATATCGCGTTCTATGCCGTGGGCGCCTACGCCTGGGCGCTGTTGGCCTCGCCGCATTTCGGGCTGCACCTGCCGTTCTGGGCCATCCTGCCCATCAGCCTGGGCGTGGCCTGCGTATTCGGCGTGCTGCTGGGCGCGCCCACCCTGAAGCTGCGCGGCGACTACCTGGCGATCGTCACGCTGGGTTTCGGCGAGATCATCCGCATCTTCCTCAACAATCTGAATGCGCCGGTCAACATCACCAACGGGCCGCAAGGCATCAACCGCATCGACGGCTTCAAGGTGGGCGAGTTCATGTTCGGCCGCACCGAGACGCTGCTGGGCATCCGCGTGACCGGGCCCGAAAAGTACTACTACCTGCTGCTGGGCATCACGCTGCTGATCGTGCTGGTCTGCATGCGCCTGCAGAATTCCCGCATCGGCCGCGCCTGGGAAGCCATCCGCGAAGACGAGATCGCCGCCAAGGCCATGGGCATCAACACGCGCAACGTCAAGCTGCTGGCCTTCGCCATGGGCGCCTCGTTCGGCGGCGTGGCCGGCGCGCTGTTCGCCGCGATGCAGGGCTTCGTCAGCCCCGAGAGCTTCAGCCTGACCGAATCCATCTCGGTGCTGTGCATGGTGGTGCTGGGCGGCATGGGCAATATCCCGGGCGTGATCCTGGGCGCCATCCTGCTGGCGGCCTTGCCCGAATTCCTGCGCGCGGTGGTCGAGCCGGTGCAGCGCCTGGTGTTCGGCGAAGTCGTGCTGGATCCGGAAGGCATTCGCATGCTGCTGTTCGGGCTGGCCATGGTGTGCGTGATGCTGTTCCGCCCGGCGGGGCTGTGGCCGTCGGCGGTGCGCAAGCGCGAACTGGCCGGCTCGGCAGGAGGCCAGGCATGAACACCATCCTGCAAGCCCAGGGGCTGGGCAAGCGTTTCGGCGGCCTGAAGGCGCTGTCCGACGTCAGCTTCGACATCCGCGCCGGCGAGATCTACGGCCTGATCGGGCCGAACGGCGCGGGCAAGACCACGCTGTTCAACGTGCTGACCGGCCTGTACATCCCGGAAGAGGGCAGTTGCACCTTCGACGGCGCGCCGCTGACCGGCCGCAAGCCGCACGAAGTGGCGCAGGCCGGGCTGGCGCGCACGTTCCAGAACATCCGGTTGTTCGCCAACCTGAGCGCCATCGAGAACGTCATGATCGGCCGCCATGCGCGCACCCGCGCCGGCGTGCTGGGCGCGGTGCTGCGCACGCCGGCCGCGCGTGCCGAAGAGGCCGCCATCGAAAGGCGTGCCCACGAATTGCTGGACTACGTCGGCATTGGCGCGCGCGCCAACGATGTGGCGCGCTCGCTGTCGTACGGCGACCAGCGCCGCCTGGAAATCGCCCGCGCGCTGGCCACCGAACCCAAGCTGCTGGCGCTGGACGAGCCGGCCGCCGGCATGAACGCCTCGGAAACCGTGGTGTTGCGCCAGCTGATCGAGAAGATCCGCAACGACGGCGTCACGGTGCTGCTGATCGAGCACGACATGAAACTGGTCATGGGGCTGTGCGACCGCGTGCTGGTGCTGGAATACGGCAAGGTGCTGGCCATGGGCAAGCCGGCCCAGGTGCAGCGCGACCCCAAAGTCATCGAGGCCTACCTGGGCGCGGGCGCGGCCCATGACGCGCCTGCGCAATCATCGGAGCAAGCGGCATCATGAGCGCATCCCAACCCTTACTGGAACTGCGGGGGCTGGAAGTGGCCTACGGCGGCATTCGCGCGGTGCGCGGCATCGACCTGCGGGTCGACGCCGGCGAGCTGGTCTGCCTGATCGGCGCCAACGGCGCGGGCAAGAGCACCACGCTGCGCGCGATCTGCGGCCTGGTGCCGTTGGCCGGCGGCGACGTTTTCTACGACGGCCAGTCGATCAACGGCCGCAAGTCGTTCGAGCTGGTCCGGCGCGGCCTGGTGATGGTGCCCGAGGGCCGCGGCATTTTCGGCCAGCTGACCATCGAGGAAAACCTGGCGATGGGCGCCTACGTGCGGCGCGACGCCGCGCAGGTGCGCCAGGATACCGAGCGCGTCTTCACGCTGTTTCCGCGCCTGGCCGAACGGCGCAGGCAGGCGGCCGGCACGCTGTCGGGCGGCGAGCAGCAGATGGTGGCCATGGGCCGGGCGATGATCGCGCGGCCCAAGCTGCTGCTGCTGGACGAACCGTCGATGGGCCTGGCGCCGTTGATGGTGGAAAAAGTGTTCGAGGTGGTGCGCGCCATCGCCGCCGAAGGCGTCACCATCCTGCTGATCGAGCAGAACGCCCGGCTGGCGCTCGAGCACAGCCACCGCGGCTACGTGATGGAATCCGGCGAACTGACCCTGTCGGGCCCGGCTCGCGAGCTGCTGACCGACCCCAAGGTGCGCGCGGCCTACCTGGGCGAAGTCGAAGAGGGCGCGGCCTGAGCCGCGCCGCCCGGCGCCGGCGTCAGCCGGCGCGCGGGTTGAACGGGTCGGCCATGCCCGGCCCGCTGTCGATCCAGACGGCCTGGGTCTCGGTGTACTCGTAGATGGCTTCCAGGCCGTTCTCGCGGCCCAGCCCGCTTTCCTTCATGCCGCCGAACGGCATGCTGTAGTGCGTGCGGCGGTAGGTATTGACCCACACCGTGCCGGCGCGCAGGCGCGGCACCGTGCGATGCACGCGGGCCACGTCGCGGCTCCAGACGCCGGCGGCCAGCCCGAAGCGGGTGTCGTTGGCGATGGCCACGGCCTGGTCCTCGGTGTCGAACCGCAACAGGCACAGCACCGGGCCGAACACTTCCTCGCGGGCGATCTGCATGTCGTTGCGCACGTCGCCGAAAATGGTGGGCAGCACGAACAGGCCGCCGGCCAGCGCTGGGTCGTCGGGCGGGCCGCCGCCGCACAGCAGGCGCGCGCCTTCGCCGCGGGCGGTGTCGATCCAGCGCAACACCTTGTCGTACTGCATGCGGCAGGCCACGGTGCCCATTTCGGTATCGGCCAACAGCGGGTCGCCCAGCTTGACGCGGCGCGCGCGCTCGACCAGACGGCGGGCGAATTCGTCGTAGATGCCTGCCTGCACCAGCGCCCGCGAGCCGGCCAGGCAGGTCTGGCCGCTGGCCGAGAAAATGCCCGCCAGCACGCCGTTGACGGCCCGGTCGATGTCGGCGTCGTCGAAGACGATATTGGGCGACTTGCCGCCCAGCTCCAGCGACACCCGCGCCAGCCGCCCGGCCGCAGCCTGCGCCACCTGCTTGCCCACCGCGGTCGAGCCGGTGAACGCGATCTTGTCGACCTGCGGGTGGGCGGCCAGGGCAGCCCCCGCGGCGGCGCCGCCCGTGACCACGTTGACCACCCCGGGCGGAAAACCCGCCTGCGCGAATAGCTCGGCCAGCACCAGCGTGGACACCGGCGTCACCTCGGACGGCTTGACCACCAGCGTGTTGCCGGCCGCCAGCGCCGGGCACAGCTTCCAGAACAGCAGCGACAGCGGGCTGTTCCAGGGCGTGATGGCGGCCACCACGCCGACCGGTTGCCGCACCGTGTAGGTGAACATGTCCGGCACGCTGATGGGCACGGTATGCCCGTGCATCAGCTCGGCCGCGCCGGCGAAGTAGTGGCAGTGCGCAGACAGCCCGCGGGTCTGGGCCAGCACCTCGCGCATGAGCTTGCCGTTTTCCAGCACCTGCACGTTGGCCAGCTCCTGGGCCTGTTCGGTGATCAGCTGCGCCAGCCGTCGCAACAGCCCGGCCCGGTAGGCCGGCAGGCTGCCGGCCCAGGGGCCCGTCTCGAGGGCGCGGCGCGCCGCCGATACCGCGCGGTCGACGTCGGCCGCGCCGGCATCGGGCACCCGCGCCCAGGGCTGGCCGGTATACGGGTCGATGCTGGCGAACGTGCCGCCGTCGGCGGCTGCGCAGCCGGTGCCGCCGATCAGCATCGAATACGTGCGTTGCGGGCGGGCGCGAACAGCGTCCGCGGCATGAGTATCTGGATTCAAACGAGTCTCCTGGCCGGGTCAGTCGCTGAGCGGGATATGGGCTTTTTGAACGAAATCGCCCCAGTACTGTTTCTGCGCGCGCAGCCAGTCGCGGAACTCCGCGGGCGACTTGTTGGCCACCGGCTCCAGGCCCATCTCGCGCAGTTTCTTGCCGTACGCGGGCTCGGCCGCGATGGCTTGCAGTTCGCGGTTGAGCCGGTCGGCGATCGGGGCGGGCAGATTGGCCGGCGCGCCGATGCCGATCCAGGCGATGGCCTCGAAGCCCGGGATGGTCTCGGCCATGGTCGGCACGTCGGGCAGGATCGACGCGCGCTGGGGGGTGGTCACGCTCAGCGCCCTGAGCTGGCCGCCGCGGATCTGGCCCAGCGGCGAGGGCAGGGAATCGATGAAGAACGTGATGTAGCCGCCCAGCAAGTCCTGGATGGCGGGCGCGGCGCCCTTGTACGGCACGTGCAGCAGCTTGGTGTCGGTCGACAGCGCGAACAGTTCGCTGATCAGGAACGGGCTGCTGCTGAGCCCGAACGACCCGTACGATATCTTGCCCGGCGCCTTGCGCGCCGCCTCGGCCACGTCGGCCACGCTCTTGTACGGGCTGTTGGTGGGCACCACCATCACGTACGGGAACGACACGACCTGCGAAATGGGCGTGAAGTCGTCGATCGGGTCGAGCGGGAACGATTTCTTCAGGTTGGGCGATACCGTATGCACGGTGGCCGACATCAGCAGCAGGGTGTAGCCGTCGGGCGCGGCCTGCGCCACCTGCTGCGTGCCGATCAGGCCGGTGGCGCCGGGGCGGTTTTCCACCACCACCGGCTGGCCCAGCCGTTCGCTGAGCCGTTCGGCCACCGACCGCGCCACCAGGTCGGTGGTGCCGGCGGCCGTCCAGGGCACGACCAGCCGTATCGGCCGGGTGGGGTAGTCGGACTGCGGTGCCGCGGCGGCCGGGGCCGCCACGTGGAATACGGCTGCACAGGCGAGTGCGGCCAGCATGGAAACAGGGCACTTCCGGATCGATAGCGTCATGGCGCTTTCCCCTTGTCTGGTCTGTTCAGGATATCTGCCGTCCATTCGTACCGCTAGGCGGCGTCGTAGTCGTAGTATTTGCGGGCATGCTCCTTGGTGATCAGTTCGTTCTTGATGTCCTGCTCGATGGCGCCGCGGCTGCGCTGCGCCGGGTCGCCGTAGCCACCGCCGCCCGGAATGTGGCTGACGATGCGGTCGCCGGCGCGCACGATCACTTGCCGGCCGGCATCCTCGCGGGTGCCACGGATCGACAGGAAGCCGTTGGGCGCGCTGCCGCCGCCCAGCACGCCCTCGGGCGGAAACTGGAAACGCCCGCCGCGGAAGCTGGCCAGCACGTCGCCCACCGGACCAAGGTCGCCGTCCAGCAGGCGCAGCACATACTTCTGCCCGAAGCCGCCGCGGAACTTGCCGGGGCCGGCCGAATCCGGCCACAGCGAGCGTTCTTCCACAATCAGCGGCACTTCGCTTTCGATGACTTCGGCCGGCGTGTTGCCGACGTTGTACGGAAACGCCAGGCACGATACGCCATCCTTGCCGGCGCGCGCGCCCAGGCCGCCGCTGGAAACATTGAACGGCGCGAAGTTGGCGCCGTCGCGGCGCTTGCCGAACATGTACTGGCCCCACATGGGCGTGGCGCCGGCGCCGGCGCAGACCCGCTCGGGCGCGGCCGGCGCCACGGCCAGGTAGACCAGGTCGGGCAGGAAGTTGCCGATCGCGGTACGGCCGAACACCGGCGCCGGGAACGTGCAGTTCAGGATGCTGCCGGGCTCGGCGCGCACCGTGATCGGCCGCAGGGTGCCCTCGTTGACCGAGACGGGCAGGTTCAGCATGCACAGCACGCCGAACACCGTATAGGCGCTGGTGTAGGTCAGGGTGCAATTGATGGCCGGTGCCACCTGCGGCGACGAGCCGGTGAAGTCCACGGTGATTTCGTCGTCGTCGATGATGACAGCGGTGTGCAGCACCACCGTGTGCCCGCCCACGATGTCGACCTTGGCCTCGTGGCGGTAGGTGCCGTTGGGCAGCTTGCGGATCTCGGCGCGGGTCACGGCCTCGCTGCGCGAGACGATCTCGTCGGACAGCAGCTGCAGGTCGGGCCAGCCCATTTCGGCGCAGATTTCGCGCAGGCGCTCGCCGCCCACGTGGCAGGCCGCCACCTGCGCGCCCAGGTCGCCCAGCACGGTCTCGTGCGAGCGCACATTGGCCTCGACGAAGGCGCGCACGTCGGTGTTGACCTCGCCGCCGCGGTAGAACTTCAAGGGCGGGATGCGCAGGCCCTCTTCGTAGTTGTCGCGGCTTTCCGTGGTGGCGCGGCGCCCGCCGATGTCGACGTGGTGGCAGCAGGTGATGACATAGCCGACCAGGGCGCCGGCGTGGAAGACCGGCACCATGATGCTGACGTCGTTGTGGTGTCCGCTGCCGGCCCACGGGTCGTTGCCGATGATGACGTCGCCGTCGGCCAGCGTGGCCGGCGGATGGGCTTGCAGCAGGTAGCGCAGCATCGATCCCAGCGGGCCGCACAGGCCCGGGGTGCTGTCGGGCGTCTGCGCCAGCAGCCGGCTTTCGGCGTCGAAGACGGCGCAGCCGTAGTCGCCGATGTCGCGAACGACGGTCGAGAACGAGGTGCGGCGCAGCGTCGACCCCAGTTCCCCCACGATCGACACCATGCGCCGCCACAGCATTTCCAGCGTGACGGGATCGATCTTGGCTGATGTGTGCATTGTGTTTTCTCCTTCAGGCGGACAGATTGACGATCAGGCTGCCGTGTTCATCGATGCGCGCGCGCGCGCCGCTGGGTACGACGGTGGTGGATTCGTTTTCTTCGACGATGGCCGGGCCGTCGAACTCGACGCCGGGCTCGATCTGGTCGCGGCGATGCACGGCGAACTCGGCCCAGGCGTGCGTGGCCGGGCAGAACGCGCGGCGCGTGCCGCGCTTGCCGTCGCCGCGGGCGGCCGGGTTGGTGCCGGCCACGTCGACCACGTGCCGCAGGGCGCTGGCGGTCAGCCGGAAGCTCATGATCTCTAGCGGCTGGCTGGCGAACACGCGGCCGTACAGCTTGCTGTAGGCGCGCTCGAAGGCGGCCTGGATGGCGGCCGCGGGCGAGGCATCGCCGGCCTCGGCATCGACCGCCGCGTTGATGTCGTAGCCCTGGCCCAGGTAGCGCATGTCGACGCTACATTCATAGGACACCTGTTCCCGGTCGATGGTGGCGGGCAGGCGCCGCATGCATTCGTCTTTCATTTCCTGGTAGACGTCGCGCAGGATCTGCGGCGTCAGCGTGTCGAGCAGCATGCGCCGCGAGCGCACGGCATCGTAGGTGACCGGCGCCACGATCATGCCGAAGGCCGCGGCCACGCCAGCGCGCGGTGGGATCAGCACGGTGCGCACCCCCAGCCGGGCGGCCAGGTCGCAGGCGTGCACCGGCCCGGCCCCGCCGAACGCCACCAGGGCGCACGAGCGGGGGTTCTCGCCTTTCTCGCTCATGTAGGCCTTGGCCGCCGAAGCCATGTTCTCGTTGACGATGGCGTATACGCCGTAGGCCGCCTCGTCGGCGCTGATGCCCAGCGGCTTGGCCAGGGCCGACTCGACCGCCCGGGCCGAGGCCGCGGCATCCAGCCGCATGCGGCCGCCCAGGAAGTGCTCGGCATCCAGGTAGCCCAGCAGCAGGTCGGCGTCGGACACGGTCGGGTCCTGGCCGCCCTGGCCGTAACAGGCGGGCCCGGGCACGGCCGACGAGCTTTCCGGCCCGACCTGGATCGTGCCTACCGGGGTGCGGTGCGCGATGCTGCCGCCACCCGCGCCGATCTCGATCAGGTCGACCACCGAGATGCGCACCGGGATGCCGCTGCCCGGCTTGAAGCGATGCACGTGGGCCACTTCGAAATCGTTGGTGCGGATGGCGCGGCCGTCTTCGACCAGCGCCAGCTTGGCGGTGGTGCCGCCCATGTCGAACGCCAGCACCTTGTCCAGGCTGGCCAGGCGCGCGAAGTGCGCCGCGCCCAACGTGCCGGCGGCCGGCCCCGATTCGATGATCTGCACCGGGAATTCGCGCGCGAATCCCACCGAGTTGATGCCGCCGCTGGACTGCATCAGCAGCAGCTCGCCGCCGAACCCGGCGCCTTCCAGCCGCTGCTGCAGGCGCGTCAGGTAGCGCGAGGCCACCGGCTTGGCGTAGGCGTTGAGCGTGGTGGTGCTGGTGCGCTCGTATTCCTTCATTTCGGGCAGCACATCGCTGGACAGGCTGACGGGGCAGTCCGGCGCGATCTCGCGGATGATGTCGCGGATGCGCTGCTCGTGCGACGGGTTGATATAGGCATTGATCAGGCACACCGCGATCGATTCGCAGCCTTGCTCGACTAGGCTGCGCACGGCCGCGCGCACGCCGGCCTCGTCCAGCGCCGTCAGCACCTTGCCGGTGGCGTGGATCCGTTCCTCGACTTCCAGGCGCAGGTGGCGGGGCACCAGCGGGGCCGGAAACTCGATCTGCAGGTCGTAGGCGTCGAAGCGCTTCTCGCGGCCGATTTCCAGCACGTCGCGAAAGCCGCGCGTGGTGATCAGGCCGGTGACGGCGCCCTTGCGCTCGATCACCGCGTTGATCACCAGGGTGGTGCCGTGCACCATGACGTCGATGGCCCGCGCGGTGCGGCCCTGGCGCGAGGTCAGCTCGGCCACGCCGGCGTCCACGGCGCGCGACGGGTCGTCGGGCGTGGTCAGGGTCTTGTATACCTCGAACCGGCCGCTGGCCTCGTCGATTTCCACAAAATCGGTGAAGGTGCCGCCGATGTCGCTACCTATCGTAATCACTGCCTTTCTCCCTGGGGTGCGATATGGGGGCTATCTTAGGTAGGGCGGGGAAGGCGCGGAATTCTCAAACGGATAAAATCGGCTTTAACCGTTTGTTTAAGCCCAGGGTCGTAAAGTAAAGAACAAAAGGGGGGCCCGCATGGACAAACTTCGTGCCCTGCAGTACTTCGTGACGTCGGCCCAGGAACGCAGTTTCTCGGGCGCGGCGCGCCAGCTCGATATCAGCGTGCCGGCGGTGGCCCGCCTGATCGGCACGCTCGAGCGCAGCCTGGGCGTCAGCCTGTTCGAGCGCACGGTGCACGGGTTGTCGCTCACGGCCGACGGCAGCCGCTACCTGGAATCGTGCCAGCCGGTGCTGGAACAACTGGCCGCCGCCGACGAGGCGCTGCGCGGCGCGGCGGCGCGCCCGCGCGGCACGCTGGTGGTGGGCACCTCGCCCATCATTTCGCAGCATTGCATCCTGCCGGCGTTGCCGCTGTTCCATGCGCGCTATCCCGATATCCAGGTCGATGTGCGCAACGTCGACCGGCCGGCTTCGCCGGATGCGGGCGCCGCCGAGATCATGGTGCTTTACGGCTGGCCGCAGCAGCCTGGCATGGTGCAGCGGCACCTGATCAACACCCGCTCGCTGATCTGCGCCTCGCCCGGGTACTGGGCCGCGCATGGCGTGCCCAAGACCATGGCCGATCTGAAGCAGCACGACTGCCTGCTGTTTCGCGACCAGGAGGGCACGGTGATCGACTTCTGGGACCACGAGCGCGACGGCCAGCGCGTGGCGGTGGCCGTCAGCGGTTGGCTGGTCAGCAGCCATCGCGACGTGATCCTGGACGCCGCCATCGCGGGCATGGGCGTGGCGCGCTTCACCGACGTGTCGATCCGCGAGCCGCTGCGCACCGGCAAGCTGGTGCCGGTGCTGGTGGACTGGGAATCCAAGCACGCGCCGCCGATCAGCGTCATGTACCGCTCCAGCCAGCGGCGCCTGCCGCGGGTGCGCCTGTTCATCGATTTCCTGATCGAGCTGTTCGCCCGCATGGAGCACGAGCGCACGCCCGAGATGACCGTCAGGCTGGGCGCCGAGCGCCCGCCCTGGTATCGGCGGCGGCACGACCGGGCATCGGCCACGCCACCCGAGAAGGCCCGCTAGCCGCGGCCCGGCGGCTACGTCGCGGCACTGGCCGGCACCGTGGCGCCGGCGGCCGGCTTGCGCCGGATCATCAACGCGATCAGCGCCGCCAGCAGGCCGGTGGCGCCGGCCAGCACGAAGGCCATCAGGTAGCTGCCCTGGGTTTCGCGCACGTAGCCGGCCATCCAGGCCGCCGTGGCCGCGCCCACCTGGTGGCCGGCCACGATCCAGCCGAACACGATAGGCGCATCGCGGTCGCCGAACGCCTCGGTGGTCAGGCGCAGCGTGGGCGGCACGGTGGCGATCCAGTCCAGGCCGAAGAAGATGGCGAAGATCGACAGGCTGTAGAACGAAAAATCGGAATAGGGCAGGTACATCAGCGCCAGCCCGCGCAGGCCGTAATACATAAACAGCAGCTTGCGCGGGTCGTAGCGGTCGGTCAGCCAGCCCGAGGCGGTGGTGCCGATCAGGTCGAAGATGCCCATCACGGCCAGCAGGCCGGCGGCGCGCACTTCGGGGATGCCGTGGTCGCCGCACAGCGCGATCAGGTGCGTGCCTACCAGGCCGTTGGTGGTGAAGCCGCACACGAAAAAGGTGGCGAACAGGTACCAGAACGTGCGCGTGCGGATGGCGCGGTTCAGCGTGCCGAAGGTGGCCGCCAGCAGGCCGGTGCGCGGCGCGGGCGCGGCCGGCGGCGTGCCGGGCGGCGTGCCGTAGGGCACCAGGCCGACGCTGGCGGGGCGGTCGGGCACCAGCCACCAGGCCAGCGGCACCAGCGCCGCGGCGCCCGCGGCCACTGCCCACACCGCGCGGCGCCAGTCGCCCGACGAGGCCAGCGCCGCCAGGCCGGGCAGGAACAGCAGGGTGCCGGTGGCGGTGCTGGCGGTCAGCAAGCCCATCATCAGGCCGCGGCGTGTGCTGAACCAGCGATTGACCACGGTGGCCCCCAGCACCACCGCGACGGCGCCCGAGCCGATGCCCGAGAACACGCCCCAGGTGAGCAGCAGGTGCCACGACTGCGTCATGAAACTGCTGGCGAAGGTCGAGGCGGCCATCAGCGCCAGCGCGGCGATCAGCACGCGCCGCAGGCCGAAGCGTTCCATGGCGGCCGCGGCGAACGGGCCCACCAGGCCATACAGGAAGATCCCCAGCGCCGCCGAGAACGAGACCGTGGCGCGGCTCCAGCCGAACGCTTCTTCCAGCGGAACCAGCAACACGCTGGGAGTAGAGCGTAGGCCGGCGGAAACCAGCAGCGCCAGGAAGATCACCGCCACCACGACAAAGGCGTACGCCTGGCCCAGGCGCCGGAATGGAGAGGGAAGCTGGGATATACTCATGTTACTGACCGGTACGTATAGGGAACTCGTATGCTACGTACCGGTCAGTAACATCGTCAAGTGATTTTTTTGATTCGATGTCCGGAGTATCGCCATGACCCGCAAGCCCGCCCCATCGTCCACCACAGGTGCGCCGGCCGCCAAGCCGGCGGCCGAGCGCCTGCGCGAGACGGCGCGCCGCATGTTCTACCAGGATGGCATCCGCGCCGTGGGAGTCGACGCTCTGGTGGCCGAGGCCGGCGTGACCAAACCCAGCCTGTACCGCAGTTTTTCGTCCAAGGACGAACTGGCGGCCTCGTACCTGCGCGACTACGAGGCCGAGTTCTGGGCCAAGTTCGACGCGGGCGGGCAGGCGCATCCCGGCGACCCACGCGCCGGCCTGATGATGTACTTCGACGGGCTGGCCAAGCGGGCCGCCGCCAGCGCCGAATACCGCGGTTGCGGCCTGACCAACGCGGCGGTGGAATATCCCGAGCCCGACCATCCGGCGCGCCGGGTGGCGGTGGCGCACAAGGCCCAGTTGCGCGTGCGCATGGTCGAATTGGCGCGCGCCATGGGCGCGGCCGAACCCGAGGTGCTGGCCGACGGCCTGCTGCTGCTGCTGGAAGGCGCCTTCGTGTCCAGCCAGCTGTTCGGCCGCGGCGGTCCGGCGCGCCACCTGCCCGAGGCGGCGCGCCGGTTGATCGACGCCAGCCTGAAGTAGCGCGGGCTTGCCTGCGCGCAAAAGCCGACGGCGCCATGCAGGCGCCGTCGGCTTTGGTTTCGCGCCGCCCGCCGGGGCGGGCGGTTGCGCCGGTTGTCAGCTGTGGTAGGCCGATTCGCCGTGGCTGGTCACGTCCAGGCCTTCGCGTTCCTGTTCTTCGGGCACACGCACGCCGCACAGCATGTTGGCGATCTTGTAGGCGATGAACGCCACCACGCCCGACCACACGATGGTCAGCACCACGCCTTCGAACTGCACCCACACCTGGCCCAGGATGTCGCCCGCGCTGGCCAGGCCCGGCCCGCCCAACGCCTGCGCGTTGAACACGCCCGTCAGCAGCGCGCCCACGATGCCGCCCACGCCGTGCACGCCGAACACATCCAGCGCATCGTCGGCGCGCAGCAGGCGCTTCAGGCCATTGACCCCCCACACGCACACCGTGCCGGCCACCACGCCGATCACCAGCGCGCCGCCGGGGCCCACCAGGCCGGCCGCCGGTGTGATGCCCACCAGGCCGGCGATCGCGCCCGAGGCCGCGCCCAGCATCGAGGGCTTGCCCTTCACGCCCCACTCGGTGAACAGCCAGGCCAGCACCGCACCCGCGGTGGCGATCATCGTGTTGAAGAACGCCAGGGTGGCCGCTTCGTTCGAGGCCAGCGCCGAGCCGGCGTTGAAGCCGAACCAGCCCACCCACAGCAGCGCCGCGCCGATGAAGGTCATGGGCAGGTTGTGCGGCTGCATCGCCTCGCGGCCGTAGCCCACGCGCTTGCCCACCACATAGGCGCCCACCAGCCCGGCCACGCCGGCGTTGATGTGCACCACCGTGCCGCCGGCGAAATCGAGCGCACCGCGGGCATTGAGCAGGCCCGGCGCCGTCTCCGAGGCGAACCACACCATGTGCGCGATCGGCACATAGGCGAAGGTGAACCAGATTACGGTGAACACCAGCACCGCCGAGAAGCGCGCGCGTTCGGCGAAGCTGCCCACGATCAGCGCGCAGGTGATGCCCGCGAAGGTGGCCTGGAACGAGGCGAACAGCAGCTCGGTCAGCGAACCCGACATCGCGTACGTGCCGTCGGCCGGCGTGAACATGCCCGAGAAAAAGGCGCGCGACAGGCCGCCGAAGAAGGCATTGCCTTCGGTGAACGCCAGCGAGTAGCCGTACACGAACCACAGCACCAACCCCAGCGCGAACGTGCACAGCACTTGCAGCAATACCGACAGCACGTTCTTGCTGCGTACCAGGCCGCCGTAGAACAGCGCCAGGCCGGGCACCGCCATCATCAGCACCAGCAGGGTGGAAACCAGCAACCAGGAGATATCCGCTTTATCCATTTTTCAGGCTCCAATGCATCTTGCTTTATCGTTGTCGTTTACAGCGCGGCCTCGCCGGACTCGCCGGTCCGGATGCGGATGACCTGCTCCAGCGGCGCGGTGAAGATCTTGCCGTCGCCGATCTTGCCGGTGCGCGCGGCCTGTTCGATGACGTCGATCACCTGGTCGACCAGGTGATCGGGCACGGCGGCTTCGACGCGCAGCTTGGGCAGGAAGTCGACGGCGTATTCCGCGCCCCGGTACAGTTCGGTGTGACCTTTCTGGCGGCCGAACCCCTTGACCTCGGTGACGGTCAGCCCCTGGACGCCGATTCCGGACAGAGCCACCCGTACCTCGTCGAGCTTGAACGGCTTGATGATGGCGATGATGAGTTTCATGGCATTCCTCTCGTGATTGCACTCAGGCATGCCCAATCAAGCAATATCCATGCCATCTTGCCGGGTGGCGCGGCGGCCGGGCAATGGCGTCGATGCCGTGCACGCGCGCCCCAAAGCGGTGCAAAAACAGGCGCGCGCGGGCCCCGGCATGGTGCGCGGCACCGGGGCAGGGAAGTCTGCAACAGAATATTTTTCAAGCGACGTTGTTGTATCGAATTGCAGCATTCCTGCGCGGCGTTGCACCGGTTTGAGCAATGGGTCGCTCTCTTGAACGCGTGGCTGGACAATGCCTATGCCCCCATCGCACAAGGGCTGAAAAGCCGTTCAGCCGGCTGCAGATGCGTCAGGATTCGGTGCGCTTTCGACATAAATGTATCGAATGGCCTGAAACGCGGCATTACACCCGGCCGCTTGTTGCCGGGCACAACGTCGGGAAGAATCAAGTCATGCCGTGCTTGCGCGGCCTGCGCCCGAGTGGTGCGATTGCTTCTGGGAGTCGCCCTTGGGGCGATTCGGTTTTCTCCTGTGCTTTGAGGCGGTGCCGCGTGCGGCCCGCCCATTTTTTTTGCCGCGGCCGGTCAAGGCCATGGCGCGGCTGACGCCGGGCGCGCCGGTTTTCGGGTCTACACTGTGGATATCGAAAAAACGAATGCGAGGATGTCATGAACCGCACGCAATGGCTTGAAGATTTCCAGAAGAACCTGTCCGACCTGATCGCCCGCAGCCCCGCCGCCGATCTCGAACGCAACGTCAAGGCCATGATGGGCCAGGCGTTCACGCGCATGGACTTGATCACCCGCGAAGAATTCGACGTGCAGGCCGAGCTGCTGGCCCGGGCGCGCGAACGGGTCGACCAGCTCGATGCGCAGGTGCGCCAGCTGGAAGCCCGCGTGGCCGCGCTCGAAAGCAAGCAGTAGGGCGGTTCGCGCCGCAAGGGCGCGACATTGCGGTCACGCCGGCGCTGTCCGGGCCGCGCCGGCTTCTCGCATACTGGCGGCTGACTCGTACCGGGGGCCGCCATGACTCTAGCCATACTCGCCAGCCGCGCGCTGTCCGGCGCGAACGCGCCGGCCGTGCGCGTGGAAACCCACCTGGGGCCGGGCCTGCCGGGCTTCGCGGTGGTGGGCCTGCCCGACACCGAAGTGCGCGAAAGCCGCGAACGGGTGCGCGCCGCCATCCTGAACAGCGGTTTTGAATTTCCCAACAGCCGCATCATCGTCAACCTGTCGCCCGCCGATCTGCCCAAGGCCTCGGCGCGCTTCGACCTGCCCATCGCGCTGGGCGTGCTGCTGGCCTCGGGGCAGATCGCCGTGCCTGGGCCGCGCGGCGCCGGGGCGCCTGCCGGCTTGCAAGACCTGGTGCTGGCCGGCGAGCTTTCCCTGACTGGCGCCCTGGTGTCTGTGGGGGCGCCGCTGGCGCTGGCCCTGGCGGTGGCGCGCGACCAGCCGGGCGCCACCCTGGTATTGCCGGTAGGCAGTGCCGCCACGGCGGCCTGGGTGCCTGGGCTGCGAGTGCTGGCCGCGGCCACGCTGGCCGATGTGGCCGCGCACCTGGCAGGCGCCGCGCCGCTGGCCGTGGCAGAGCCGGGCCCCTGGGCGACGGCCGCCGCGCCGCCATGCCTGTCCGACGTGCGAGGCCAACCCATGGCCCGGCGCGCGCTCGAGGTGGCTGCCGCGGGCGCCCACAGCCTGTTGATGGTGGGCCCGCCAGGCGCCGGCAAAAGCATGCTGGCGCAGCGCCTGCCCGGACTGCTGCCGCCGCTGTCGCGCGAGCAGGCGCTCGAGGCGGCGGCGTTGGCCGGCCTGGCCGGCGCATCCGCCGCGCTGCAGGGCCAGCCGCCGTTTCGCGCGCCGCATCACGGCGCCTCGGCCGCGGCCCTGATCGGCGGCGGCGCCCGCCCGCGCCCGGGCGAGATCAGCCTGGCGCATCACGGCGTGCTGTTCCTGGACGAACTGCCCGAATTCGACCGGCGCGCCCTGGAGTCGCTGCGCGAGCCGCTGGAAACGGGCAGGGTGGCCATCGCCCGGGCGCGGCACACGGTGCAGTATCCGGCGCGCTTCCAACTGGTGGCGGCCATGAATCCCTGCCCGTGCGGCTGGCGCGGGCATCCGGCAAAGGCCTGCGGGTGCACGCCGGACCAGGTGGCCCGCTATACGGGCAAGCTGTCCGGGCCGCTGCTGGATCGCCTGGACCTGCTGATCGAACTGCCCGCCGCCGATCCCGACTGGCTGGATGCCCCGCCCGGCGAACCGTCCGGCGCGGTGCGCGAGCGGGTGGCGCGCTGCCGCGAACGCCAGCAGCGCCGCCAGGGCGGGCCCAATGCCAGCCTGCAGGGTGCCGCCATCGACGCCTGCTGCGAACTCGACGCCGAGGCCCGCGGGTTGCTGCGGCAGGCCATGCGGCGCCTGCACGGCTCGGCGCGGGCCACCCACCGGGCCCTGCGGGTGGCCCGCACGGTGGCCGACCTGGACGCCCAGGACCACGTCCAGGCCCGCCACGTGGCCGAAGCACTGCAGTACCGGTGTACTTTGCGGTGAAGCTGGTTTGGGGCTTGCACAGCGGCGAGGGGGGGAGGTTCAAAGGGGGCGGGGGTTGGGTTCTTTAGGCGCCAGGGCGTCCTGGACGGGGGCCGGGCGAAGTCCGTCGGGCTCGGGCGCAAGACCAGGCGCCCTCGGCCTGCTGCGCAGGCTGCCCCGCCGTCCAACTCGCCCGGCCCCCGTCCAGGACGCCCTGGCTGGCGGTGGCTTCACCGGGGGAGGGTGAGTGGGGGTGTCAGACACCCGGGGGGCGGGATGGGCTGTTCCAGGGTGTCTCGTAGGGGTGTCTGACACCTGCGGGACGGTGGGGCAGGTTGATGAGCTATTCTCTTTTTGGACTAGAGGTGTTTCTCAGGTACGAGAGGTATCTCCCAGGTGCGAGAGGCATCTCCCAGGTGCGAGAGGTATCTCCCAGGTACGAGAGGCATCTCCCAGGTACGAGAGGCATCTCCCAGGTACGAGAGGCATCTCCCAGGTGCGAGAGGTATCGCTCAGGTGTCAGACACCCCGCAGAGAAAGTGCGGCAAATGGCCGGTAATGTTCCCAGGGTGTCTGACACCCCCCGCCATAGAGACGACGCGGCCAGGAATCGCGGAACAGGGGCACGAATCCCCATCTCCGGGCCCCGGTTTCCGCCTTCTCTGGTCCGCTGGACGGCAGGATTCGACAAAAAGCCTGAAATCACCATATAATCAAGGGCTTTTCCCGGTTCGCCAGGAAAAAATAGAAGTGGTCCCAGGTTGGCCAAGCCTTGGCCGCGCCGTGCATCGTCGATGTGCGTCGTGCGTGCCGAGCACCTGTGTCCATGTAATCAACAAACTTAGGAATCATCATGCCCAAGATGAAAACCAAGAAAAGCGCGTCGAAGCGCTTTCAGGTTCGCGGCAGCGGATCCATCAAGCGTGGCCAGGCTTTCAAGCGCCACATCCTGACCAAGAAGACCACCAAGAACAAGCGCCAGCTGCGCGGTTCGACTGCGGTCCATGAAACCAACGTGGCCTCCGTCAAGGCCATGATGCCTTTCGCTTGATAACGGAGATCCACTATGCCTCGCGTCAAACGCGGCGTTACCGCCCGCGCCCGTCATAAAAAAGTCATCGCCGCCGCCAAGGGTTACCGTGGTCGCCGTGGCAACGTATTCCGCATCGCCAAGCAGGCGGTCATGCGCGCCGGGCAGTATGCCTATCGCGACCGTCGCAACAAGAAGCGCACCTTCCGCGCCCTGTGGATCACCCGTATCAACGCCGCCGTGCGTGAACAGGGCATGAGCTACAGCGTGTTCATCGCCGGCCTGAAGAAGGCCTCGATCGATCTCGACCGCAAGGTGCTGGCCGACCTGGCCGTGCGCGACAAGGCCGGCTTCGCCGCCATCGTGCAACAGGCCAAGGCTGCCTTGTCTGCCTGATCGCGCGCAGATCGCATCGCGCATCGCTGCAAACGGGGCTTTGGGCCCCGTTTGCGTTTTGCCGACAGGTTGCCCCACGGCAAGACAACCCCCCTGAGGGGGCAGCAAGCCGGAAGGCGTCGCGCAGGGGCATTGTTTAGGCTGTGATTCCATGACTCTATTGGCTGACGACCTGGTTTCCCAGGCCCAAGAACGATTCGCCGCGGCGCCCGATGCCGCCGCCCTGGAAAACGCCAAGGCGCGTTTCCTGGGCAAGGAAGGCGCGCTGACCGTGCTGCTCAAGAGCCTGGGCAAGCTCGACCCCGAACAGAAACGCGAACTGGGGGCGCGCATCAACCAGGCCAAGCAGCAGATCGAGGCCTTGTTGAACCAGCGCCGCGCCCAGCTGGCGCAGGCCGAGCTCGACGCCCGCCTGGCCGCCGAGACCATCGACGTCAGCCTGCCCGGCCGCGGCCGCGCCATGGCCGGCATCCACCCCATTGCCCGCAGCTGGGAACGCGTCGAGGAAATCTTCCGTTCCATCGGTTTCGACGTGGCCGACGGCCCCGAGATCGAAAACGACTGGACCAACTTCACCGCCCTGAACAACCCGCTGGACCACCCGGCGCGCTCCATGCAGGACACGTTCTATGTCGACCTGCAAGACGGCGACGGCCTGCCGCTGCTGCTGCGCACCCACACCAGCCCCATGCAGGTGCGCTACGCGCGCATGCACCAGCCGCCCATCAAGGTGATCGCCCCGGGGCGCACCTACCGCGTCGACAGCGACGCCACCCACTCGCCCATGTTCCACCAGGTGGAAGGGCTGTGGATCGCCGAAGACATCTCCTTCGCCGACCTGAAAGGCGTCTACACCGATTTCCTGCGCCGCTTCTTCGAAAGCGACGACCTCGTCGTGCGGTTCCGCCCGTCGTTCTTCCCGTTCACCGAGCCCTCGGCCGAAATCGACATGATGTTCACGTCGGGCCCGAACCGCGGCCGCTGGCTGGAAATCTCCGGCTCGGGCCAGGTGCACCCGCAAGTGGTGCGCAACTTCGGCCTGGACCCGGAACGCTACATCGGCTTCGCGTTCGGCTCCGGCCTCGAGCGCCTGACCATGCTGCGCTACGGCGTCAACGACCTGCGCCAGTTCTACGAAGGCGACCTGCGCTTCCTGCGCCAGTTCAACGAATAACCGACGGCTGATCATGCAATTTCCCGAATCGTGGCTGCGCGCCCTGGTCAATCCCGCGCTCTCGACCGATGAGCTGGCGCACCGGCTCACCATGGCCGGCCTGGAAGTCGAAGAAACCACGCCCGCCGCGCCGCCCTTCACCGGGGTGGTGGTGGCGCGCATCACGGCCATCGCGCCGCACCCGGACGCCGACAAGCTGCGCGTGTGCCAGGTCGACGACGGTTCGGGCCAGCCCCTGCAGATCGTCTGCGGCGCGCCCAACGCGGCCCAGGGCCTGACCGTGCCGCTGGCGCGCGTGGGCGCCGAACTGCCCGGCGGCATCAAGATCGGCATGGCCAAGATGCGCGGCGTGCAGTCGGCCGGCATGCTGTGCTCGGCGCGCGAGCTAGGCCTGTCGCAAGATCACGCCGGCCTGCTCGAACTGGCCGCCGACCTGGTCCCCGGCCAGTCGCTGCGCGAGGCGCTCGACCTGGACGACACGCTGTTCACCCTGAAGCTCACGCCCAACCGCGCCGACTGCCTGTCCATCCTGGGCGTGGCGCGCGAAGTGGCCGCCCTGACCGGCGCGCCGTTGTCGGTGCCCACCGCGGTGGCCGTGCCGGTCACGCTGTCCGACCGCGTGCCCGTCGCCATCCAGGCACCCGACCTGTGCGGCCGCTTTGCCGGCCGCGTCATCCGCGGCGTCAACGCGCGCGCGGCCACGCCGGCCTGGATGAAGACGCGCCTCGAGCGGGCAGGGCAGCGCTCGGTGTCGGCGCTGGTCGATATCTCCAACTACGTCATGCTCGAATTGGGCCGGCCGTCGCACGTGTTCGACCTGGACAAGATCCATGGCGGCATCGAGGTCCGCTGGGCGCGCGAAGGCGAAAACCTGGAACTGCTCAACGGCCAGACGGTCGAGTTGAACGCCAAGGTGGGCGTGGTGACGGCCGGCAACCAGGTCGAAAGCCTGGCCGGCATCATGGGCGGCGAAGCCACCGCCGTCACGCTGGACACGGCCAACATCTACGTGGAAGCGGCCTTCTGGTGGCCCGAGTCCATCGCCGGCCGGGCCCGCCGCTACAAGTTCAGTTCCGAGGCCAGCCACCGTTTCGAGCGCGGCGTCGATTACGCCAGCATCCCCGAGCACCTGGAATTCATCACCCGCCTGATCGTCGACATCTGCGGCGGCCAGGCCGGCCCGGTCGACGACCAGGTCGCCAATCTGCCCACCCGCGAGCCGGTGCGCATGCGCCTGTCGCGCTGCCACCGCGTGCTGGGCGTGCCGGTGCCGCAGGCCGAAGTGGCGCAGATCTTCGCCAGCCTGGGCCTGCCGTACCAGTTGCAGGGCGACGACTTCATCGTCGAGCCGCCGTCGTACCGCTTCGACCTGCAGCTCGAAGAAGACCTGATCGAGGAAGTCGCCCGCATCTACGGTTTCGAGCGCCTGCCCGACGTGCCGCCGGTGGCGCGCGCCCAGATGTTCTCGCAGCCCGAAGCACGGCGCGGCCCGCACATGCTGCGCCGCCTGGCCGCCGCGCAAGACTACCAGGAAGTGGTCAACTACAGTTTCGTCGAGGCCGACTGGGAACGCGACTACGCCGGCAACGACAACCCGGTGCGGTTGCTCAACCCCATCGCCAGCCACCTGTCGGTGATGCGTTCCAGCCTGATCGCGGGGCTGGTGGCCAATATCCGCTACAACGCCAACCGCAAGCAGGCGCGCGTGCGCGTGTTCGAACTGGGCCGCGTGTTCCTGCGCGATGCCGCCCACCAGGACGGCCCGCTCGACGTGGCCGGCGTGCGCCAGCCCCTGCGGCTGGCCGGCGCGGCCTGGGGCCCGGCGGTCGAGGAACAATGGGGCACGGCGACCCGGCACGTGGATTTCTACGACGTCAAGATGGACGTGCAGGCGCTGTTCGGCGCCCGCGCCGCGCAGTTGCGCTTCGAGGCGGCCGCCCATCCGGCCCTGCACCCGGGCCGCAGCGCCCGTATCGACCTCGACGGCCAGCCGGTGGGCTGGATCGGCGAACTGCACCCGCGCTGGGCTCAGCAGGCCGACCTGCCGCACCCGCCGGTGGTGTTCGAGCTCGACGTCCCGGCGCTGTCGCAAGGCCGCCTGCCGCAGGTGCGCGAGCTGTCGCGCCAGCCCATGGTGGTGCGCGACCTGGCGCTGTGGGTGGACCTGTCCGTGAACGCACAGGCCATGCTCGACACCGTGGCCGCCACGGTGGCCGCCGATCCGCAGCTGGCTGTGGTACAAGAAGTGCGGCTGTTCGACGTATGGCGCGACAAGGCCCACGAAAGCCGGGCCGCGGCCGCCGAAAAAAGCCTTGCCTTCCGTTTCTGGCTACAGGACACTGAGGTCACGCTGGACGAAGCCCGCGTCGCCGATTGCCTGGCCCGCATCAACCAGGCGCTGGCCAGCGCCCACGGCGCCCGCCAGCGTACTTGAACATGGGGACTTCTATGCTTGCCGAGCCGCGTACCCTGACCAAAGCCGAACTCGCCGAACTGCTGTTCGAGCGGGTGGGGCTGAACAAGCGCGAAGCCAAGGATATCGTCGACACTTTTTTCGAAGAAATCCGCGACGCCCTGGCGCGCGGCGATTCGGTCAAGCTGTCGGGCTTCGGCAATTTCCAGGTACGCAACAAGCCGCCGCGCCCCGGGCGCAATCCCAAGACGGGCGAGACCATTCCCATCGCGGCGCGGCGCGTCGTCACCTTCCACGCCAGCCAGAAGCTCAAGAGCGTGGTCGAGCAGGCCGAACCGCCCGCGGGTGCGAACAACAGCGGGGAGTGATACGCTTTGTCGGCAATTGTTATCGGCTCGCGACGCACCACGGCATAAAATCCTCCCATGACACGTCCTGAATCCACTGTTGCGCTTCCGCCCATTCCCGCCAAACGCTATTTCACGATTGGCGAAGTCAGCGACCTCTGCGGCGTCAAGCCGCACGTGTTGCGCTACTGGGAACAAGAGTTCACGCAGCTCAAGCCGGTGAAGCGCCGCGGCAACCGCCGCTATTACCAGCATCACGAAGTCCTGCTGATCCGGCGCATCCGTTCGCTGCTGTACGAACAGGGCTTCACCATCAGCGGCGCCCGCAACCGCCTGGGCGATGCGCGCGATACGCCGCACGACCAGGACGCCGCGGTGCGGCTGAGCGGCGCCGAGATCCAGGCGCTGCGTGCCGAACTGGGCAACGTGTCGGCCATGCTGGCCGAAGCGCTGGGCAACCCGCCAGCGGGCGACGACGCGCGCTGACCTCCCCGTGGTTGCCGATCAAAAAACCTGCCCCATCCGGTGCAGGTTTTTTTTAGTTCTGATATACTCTTTTTCTTTCGGGGCGTAGCGCAGCCTGGTAGCGCACTTGCATGGGGTGCAAGGGGTCGCGAGTTCGAATCCCGCCGTCCCGACCAGTGGTTCCAAAGCCGTTAGTGATTATTATCACTAACGGCTTTTCTCATTGTGGGGGTTTTGTGGAGACTCCCTACTAAGCCGCCCGACGGCGCAGCACCGTCGCCTCCGGCCAGCGGCCTCAGCACAGGCAAAGCACGCTCCATCGCGATGATCGTGTCAGATATCACCAACCCATTGCACGGCGAGGCCGTGCGTGGGGCGGCTGATACTGCCGCGGGCCGAGAGCGACGTGGTCTTTGTCCAGCGACAGCGGGATGGCAGCTTTGAATGGATCAAGCCTGCGTTCTCGATAGGAGATTGCATGAGACAGCGACCGTTTGATGAGTATTGCAAGCGTGCCTTCGATCACATCTCTGCGTCCATTTTGATGGATAGAGAGTTGCCCGATCAGGTCTTCAAGGGTGAGTGGAAGTATTTCCGATTTTGCATATTCGATGATTGGATTCTAAACAAAAGATTCATTCCTACTCTCCATAAACTGTTGCGAATAGAGGGTGCCGACGTTGCATGCATGTGGAATGCAAAGCAGGATGCCTCGCCGCAGGTTGCTGGCGCTTCTTTGGTCTATCTGGATTCGGACACCACTCCCGAGGAATACGACAAGTTGTTGGATGGCGATGTGCCGGCTAAGGGATGGTTCTACGATTTCAATCGATTTGTTTGTATGTCCGACGTAGGGGAGTGGTGCATCTTTGGCCATAGACTTGAGGCAATTGGCATCTTTGGCTTCAGAGACGAACATACATTGCAGAAGTTCTCGCCGACGCTCGAGATGATTAGGGCCGTGCCTTTAACGACGCAGATGGAGTGGGGCGGGGATCCATTCGGGCGCTTGATTCCCAAGTGGTCCGAGGGTCTTTTAAGGAACTACGCTTCGCAGGACAAGAAATAGCTGCCAGCGGCATGCTCCATCGAATGTTGCCGGCCGACTTCTTCATGATAAAAGGATCAATCCTTATCAGGAGAAGGCAATGAGTTCTCGCTCGTCAGAAGAGAACCGCATAAAAGCACTCGAGAATATTTCTGCAGCAATGCTGCTGCAGGCGATGCTGCCAGACAGGGTGTTCTCGGGTGCATGGAGATATTTTCGTCTGTGCATGTCCGATGACTACATCTTCACACGTCGCTTTGTCCGCGCCGTGCATGCGTTTCTTCTAGTTGAAGGCAGTTCGGTCGCATGTATGTGGAACCTGCGTGAAGAGGATGGCATGCCGACGGTCTTTTCCTTTGATGCCGCAACCACGCCGATGGATTTTCACGATGTGCTGTCTGGCTCCAACGAGGATTTTCGGAACTGGGCATTCCGGATTTCCCCGCCGCTATCGCTCAATCGACTCGGGCCTGGCCGGATGCAGGCAATGCTTGCAGGACCCCCGTGGTGGAAAGGGCTTCTTGCCGCATGTGATCGAGGACGTTTTTCTCGACTTCCGGGATGGGCCGGTCGGCTCGCCGGATGATGCCGATCTGGCGATACGGAGTGGGATTCCTGATGGGCCGGTGGGCCATCCCCGTCGTTTTCAATGAAGACAGCGACAGGCCAGGCAGGACGGTGACGCCAAGGCCTGCGGCGGCCATATTGATGGCAGTGATCATGCTGACAACTTCGTGCCCCGGGGCACGTGGAACGCCTGTCATCAATATCGAGGCCTCGACCAGCCTGCGCACGCTCGACTTGGGTTGCAGCAGAATCAACGGTTGCCGGGCCAGCTGTTCCCAGTCGACCGATTCGCCTTGGCCGAATGCGTGGTCGCTGCGGAACACCGCCACCAGCTCGTCGTAGAAGAGCGGTTCGAAAGACAGTTCGTCGATGACCTGGGTGAACATCCCCAGGCCGAAATCGACTTCACGGTTCAGCACGCGGTCGATCAGGACGTCGTTCTGGTCTTCGATCATTTGCACGGCGATGCTGGAATGCTGCGCGTGCAAGGCCGCAAGCGCGCGCGTCCCGATGCCAAAAGCGAGAGAGTGCAGAATCGAAAAGGCGACCCGGCCGCGCTTGCCCTCGACCAGGGCGCGCATGTCGGCGCTGGCATGGTCCAGGTCCTGCAGCGGGCGCCGCACGCTGAGCAGCAGTTGCTCGCCCGCCGCCGTCAGGTCGAGACGACGGGTCGTGCGGTCGAAAAGGGAAACCCCAAGGCTGGATTCCAGCTCGCGGATCAGCTGAGAGAACGCGGGCGGGGTCACCGCCATCCGCGATGCGGCCAGCGCGAACGATCCCAGTTCGGCCGCCGCCACGAACCCTTGCAACTGCCGGAGCTTGAAATTAGTAGGCATTGCTTAAGAATAGCTAATAAAGTTCCAATTGTAATTAACTCGCCTTCGTTGGAAGATGGCGGCCTCTACACAGGCTGGCGCGCAGCGACATCCAACTCAGGACGAAGCGAGAATCATGGGAAATTTCTGGATAGGCATCGATACCGGGGGCACGTTCACCGACCTTGTGCTTCGCGATACGGGAAGCGACCGGTGCATCTACCACAAGGTGCCCACCCAGACACAGGACCCGGCACGGGGCATTCTGGACGGTATCGGCGAATTGCTGGGGATCGCCAGCGTCGATCCGCGCAACGTGGATTTCGTCGTGCTTGGCACGACGCTGGCGACCAATGCCGTGCTTGAAGGCAAGTGGGCCCGCACCGGCATGTTGACGAGCGCGGGATTCGGCGATGTGGTCGATATTGCGCGCCAACGCAGGCCCCACTATTTCAACCTGGATATTCCCAAGCCCGTTCCGCCGTCGGTGCGCGCCGACCGCTACGAAGTGCCGGAGCGCCTGCAGTACGACGGCAAGGAGTCGACCCCGCTGGACGAGGGCGTGCTGCGCGAAGCCGTCCAGTCTCTGCGCGACCGGGACGTGGGCGCGATCGCGGTGTGTTTCCTGCACGCCTATGCCGATCCGGCGCACGAGCATCGCGCCCTGGAAGTGGTGCGCGAGGTCTGGCCCGATGCCTACGTCTGCGCCTCGAGCGACGTGTTGCCCGAGATGCGCGAGTACGAGCGCTTTATCACGGCTACCGTCAACGCCAGCCTGCTGCCTGTCATGGATCGGTATCTGCAGCAATTCGAGGACGGCGTCCGCCACCTCGGGGTGGAACGGCCGGCGCGGGTGATGCAGTCCAATGGCGGCGCCGTGACGGCCGCGACGGTGCGGAAATTGCCCATCAACACGTTCTTTTCCGGGCCCGCCGGTGGCGTGATGGCCACGGTGGCCGTCGGCAAGGATGTCGGCCGGCGTGGCCTGGTGGCATTCGATATGGGCGGCACCAGCACGGATGTGTGCCTGGTGAAGGACCTCAATCCCACGATGAAGGGGGAACGCCCGATGGGCGGGCTGCCGGTTCGGGCGCCGACCTTCGATATCCACACCATCGGCGCGGGTGGGGGAAGTCTTGCCTGGATCGATGCGGGGGGGATGCTCAAAGTCGGGCCGCAAAGTGCCGGGGCGTATCCGGGCCCGGCGGCCTACGGGCGCGGCGGCACAGCCCCCACCGTCACGGATGCGAATGTGCTGCTGGGGCGCCTGAGCCCGGTATCGCTGCTGGATGGCAGGATGAAGGTCTATCCGGAAAATGCCGCCGGCGCGATCCGCGATACGCTTTGCCAGCCGTTGAACCTGGACGTGCAGGACGCGGCCATCGGGGTATTGAAGATCGCCACGGTGCACATGACCGGCGCGGTGCGCGTGATATCGGTCGAACAGGGGGAAGACCCCAGGGACTACGCGCTTGTCGCCTTCGGCGGCGCCGGCCCCCTGCATGCCGCCGAGGTCGCCCTGTCCGCGGGCATGCGCCATGTGATCGTGCCGCCGCGTCCCGGCCTGCTTTCGGCCCAGGGGCTCTTGCAGTCCGATCAGCGCGGCGATTTCAGCATGACCTGCCTGGTACCCGCCAGCGACGATCAATTGCCGCGCATCAACGCCGGCTTCGAAGGGCTCGATCGCCGGATACAGGGCTGGCTGGAAGACGAAGCCGGAGAGGGCTCGGGCCGCATCGCCTATACGTGGCAGATCGACATGCGCTACCAGGGCCAGAGTTCGGAGCTGTCCATCCACACGGATACGCGGGTGCTGGATGCGGCGCAGTTGGCCAGCCTGCGCGCCCGATTCCACCGCAGGCACGAAGCGATGCTTGGCTACCAGTTGCCCTCGCACGCCGTGCAGGTGGTGAACGTGCGAGGCGCGGTGGTGATCGAAACGGCCAAGCCGGCAACCGCCAGGATACCGCCGGGCGGCACGTTCGAATCCGCCATCACCGGGGAACGCCAGGTGTGGTTCCCGGCCACCGGCTTCGTCGGCACGCCGATCGTCAGGCGCGATGGCCTGGCGGCTGGCGCGACATTCGTCGGGCCTGCGGTGATCGAGCAAATGGACACGACCACCGTCGTGCCGCCGGCCGCGCGCGTCGAGGTGGACCCGTACGGTTATCTGCATATCGATCTGGCAGACATTTTGGAACAGCAAGGAGGCCAGGCATGAAGCAACCGATCGATCCCATTCGCGCGGAAGTCGTCGCCCGGTATTTGTTGGGCGTGACTGAAGAAATGGGCGCCGCGCTGACCCGGGCGGCGTTTTCTCCCAACATCAAAGAGCGGCACGATTGTTCGACCGCGGTCTTCGATGCCGAAGGCAACGTGATCGCGTTGCCGCAGCGCGTGCCGATTCACCTGGGGTCCATGGTGGGTGTCGTGGGGGCCATTGTCGAAAAATTCCCGCGCGACGAGATCAAACCCGGGGACATGTTCATCGCGAACGACCCGTACCACGGCGGCGGGTCGCACTTGCCCGACATCAATATGATCGCGCCCGTCTTCTATGCGGGCGAGATCGTGGCGTTCGTGGCGAACATCGCCCATCACGCCGATGTCGGGGGCATGGTGCCCGGGTCGGAAGCCGCCATCTGCACGTCGATCTTCCAGGAAGGGATCCGGATCCCCCCGGTACGGCTGATTGCCGCCGGCGAACTCAGGACCGACGTGCTGGATATCGTGCTGCTGAACTCGCGCACCCCCGAGGAACGGTCCGGCGACCTGCGGGCGCAGATCGCCGCGAACACCGTGGGCCTGCGCGCCATGGAAGCGCTGTTCGAGCGCTACGGCGTCCCGTCGTTGCAAGCGACGATCGCCGGCTATCTGGATTTCACCGAACGGCGCTTTCTGCGTGCCATTGAAAAACTGCCGGCGGGCTCGTTCGAGGCCAGCGATTTTCTCGACGGCAACGAAGCCGGGCAGACGGCCGAGATCAAGCTCAGGCTCACCGTGGAACACGGCAGGCTGATCCTGGACTTCGCCGGCTCGGCCCCGCAACTGCAGTCGGCCAGGAACATTCCCTATCGGGCCTTGATCGCCACGGTGTACACGGTGGTCAAGAGCATGCTGGACCCCGACATTGCCGCCAATGCGGGTTACTTCCGCACGATCGACGTGCGGATTCCCCCGGGCACCGTGGTCGGGCCCGTCGCGCCCGCGGCGATCGGGGCGCGCGCCATATCGTGCGCGGTGCTGGGCGACGTGATCGCGACCGCGCTGTCCCAGGCCATGCCCGGGAAAGGCCTGGCACGCAGCGGCCCGCACCAGTTGATCGTGCTGGCGGGCGATGACCCGCGGACCGGCAGTTATTTTGTCAATTACGAGACGCTGGCCGGCGGCATGGGCGCCAGGTCTTATCGCCATGGCATGGATGCCGTACGCGTCCATGCGTCGGGGTCGTCGAACCTGCCGGTCGAGGCGCTGGAACACGCCTATCCCTTCATGATCGAGCGCTACGAGATCAACCGGGCGAGCGCGGGTGCCGGACACTACCGGGGCGGCGCCGGCATATTGCGCGACTACCGCATATTGGGCGCAAACACGGTGCTTAGCCTGTCGTCCGAGCGCCAGCACGTCGCCGCGGCCGGCACCGACGGTGGCGGCGATGGCGGGCTTGGCCAGTTCGTGCTGGACCCGGGCACGCCGAACGAACAGAAATTGCCGGCCGCCGCGGCGGAAATCAGGTTGCGCGCCGGGCAGGTGCTGCGCGTGTGCACGCCTGGCGGAGGCGGCTACGGGTCCGAAGCGTGAGATGGCCACCCGAAACCGGGGGCTTTTAACAAGGGGAATAGTATGAATCATCTGTATCGAGTGCTTGGCAAAGTGTGTGTTGTATTGGCTGCCGCGGTGTGGGCGGCCCCGGGTGCCTTTGCCCAGGCCACCTGGCCCGACCGGCCCATCAAGCTGATCGTTCCTTTCGCGCCAGGTGGCGGTGTCGACCAGACTGCCCGCGAACTGGCGCACCGGCTCAGCGAGAGGTTCGGCCAACCCGTCGTGGTGGAAAACCGGCCAGGCGCCGGTGGGGCGCTTGGGGTGCGCACGCTGATCGCGTCGCCGTCCGATGGCTACACGTTTGTATTGGCCACCGCCGGAGAGGTCGCCATTACCCCGACACTGAACCCCCAGATCGGCTACGACCCGCTGAAGGACCTGGCGCCGGTCGCGATCGTGGTGCGGGCGCCCAATGTCATGGTGGTGCATCCAGACGTGCCGGCAAAGAATCTGTCAGAGCTGATTGCCTACGCGCGTACCAAGCCCGATATGCTGTCGTACGCCACCAGCGGTATCGGCACTGCCCAGCATCTCGCCGGCGAGCTGTTCAATAGAATGACCGGGGTCCGGATCCAGCATATTCCGTACAAAGGTTCTTCCCAGCAGGTGCTGGACGTCATTGCCAAGCGGGTCGCCATTACCTACGCGAGCCCCGCCGCCGTCAAGCCGTTCATGGAGAAGGGCCAACTGCTTGCCCTGGGCGTCACGACACCCAACCGCATCACCACCTTGCCGGATGTGCCCGCCATCGGCGAAACCGTCAAAGGGTATCAACTCGAAAGCTGGTTCGCCCTGTTCGCGCCCGCTGGAACCCCTTCGTCCATCGTGGAAACACTCAACCAGGCGACCGTGAAAATCGTGCGCGAACCGGACTTCACGGCGATGTTGCGCAAGACGGTCGGCGAACCCAGCGATGAAAGCCCTGCGGAATTTGCCACTTTCCTGGCGGCAGAAGTCAAGAAATTCGCCAAGATTATTGCCGACGCAGACATCAAGCTGCAGGAGTAAGGCATGGCGACAGACCCCACCGCCGCCTGTGCGCCCGCCGCCGGCGAAGCCATCGATTTGCGCAGCGATACCGTTACGGCGCCGACGCCCGACATGTACGAGGCCATCGCCCGGGCGAGGCTCGGCGACGACGGCCTGGACGGCGATCCGACGGCGCGCGAACTGGAAGACGTCACCGCCGGGCTTCTGGGCAAGCAGGCCGGCGTCTATTTTCCCAGCGCGACGATGGCGAACCTGGCCGCCATCATGGCGCAGGCGGGCCGCCAGGAGATCGTGCTGGCGCAGGAAGACTCGCACATCTACTGTGCCGAGCGGGGTGGGGCGGGGCTTTCGGGGGTTTTCTACGCGCCGTTGCCGGGCAACGATGGGGCGATGGACACGGGCCGCTTGCATGAGGCGCTGGCGGCCAATCGCAGCAAGCTGCGAACCGCCGTCGTCTGCCTGGAAAATTCCCACAATAGTGCCGGCGGCACGGTGCTGCCGTTGGCGTACATGGAACAGGTGGCCGGGATGGCGCACCAGGCGGGGGCCGTCGTGCACCTGGACGGCGCCCGGTTGTTCAACGCCGCAACCTACCTGCAAGTGCCGGCGAAGGCGATCGCCGATCATTGCGATACGGTGGCGGTCTGCCTGTCGAAGGGCCTGAGCGCGCCGATGGGGGCCGTCCTGGTGGGGGAAAGCGCCACGATGGCCAAGGCCAGGGCATTGCGGCGGGCGCTGGGGGGCAATCAGCGGCAAGTCGGCATTGCCGCCGCCGCGGGCCTGGTCGCCATCCGGGTCATGACCGCGCGACTGGGCGAAGACCATGCATCGGCCGCCCGGCTGAGTGCCGGGTTGCGGCAGATCCCCGCGCTTCGGGTCAGCATGCCGCAGACAAACATTGTGCTGGTGGACACGGCCGGAACGGGCCAAGCCGCGCAAGCGTGGGCGGCGCTTCTGCGCCAGCGCGGCGTGCTGGTACGGCCCTGGGGCCAGTCGTCGCTGCGGTGCGTCACGCATCGGCATATCGGGCTGGCGGACGTGCACAAGGCCGCGGCGATATTTGCACGGATCGCAATGACTGGGCCAGGCCAGGGCGGGTGAGCTCGAATCTCGCCGCCCCGATGTCAATAAATAAAGGAAAACAAAGACTTGCCGGCTTCGACCGGTAAACCCTTGTGCGTTGTCAGCCTGGCGACATGCGCGGTTCAAGATAGCGGCGCATTTCGGCGATAAAAGTGCGAACCCGGTAAGGCAGTTTCCGGTTCGGGTAAATCAGCCATAGCGACGGCAAGTCGCCCGTCGACTGCACGCAGCGCCATTCGGGAAGCACGGGGACCAGCGCCCCACTCTCGATATTCGAGCGCACCATGTTGCTGCTGATTCGAATGATGCCCATGCCTTGCAGCGCAAACTGGCGCAACGCCACGAAACTGTCCACGCACAATCGTTTTTCCACCTTCTGGCCGGTAATCACGCCCCGGCGCTCAAAAAACCATTCGGACGTTTCCGTGGCGCCGTGCGTCAGGCATGTGTGGGATGACAGGTCGTCCGGCGTTCTCAGTGCTGGCATGCGCGCCAGATAGGCCGGGGCGGCGCACAGGATGCGCTGCACGGGGCGCACCGGCACGCCGATCAAGCTGGAGTCCGGCATGAAGCCCGAATGCACGGCGACGTCGAAGCAATGCTCGACGGGATTGATCAGGTGGTCGGTGGTCCGCAGGTCATAGGAAATCCTGGGGTGCCGGATCATGAAGTCGGCCAGGAATTCGGGCAGCATGAACGATAGCGCATAGTCGCTTACCGCCAGGCGGATCAGGCCTTCGGGGGTCTTCTCGCGCACGGAAAGATCGTCTTTCAGGCGCTCGTAGTCTTCCAGGGTGTTTTCCGCCCACTCGAGCGTGCTGTGGCCCGCCGCCGTCAGGTGCAAAGCGCGGGTCGTGCGTTGGAAAAGCCGGGCTTGAAGCACCCGTTCCAGCAGGGCCAGCCTGCGCGTGGCCAGCGACGGCGAGATATTCAGCTGCCGGGCGGCCGCAGCGATGGTCTGCGAGCGCGCGATGGTGACAAACAAAAGCACCAGCTGCAAATCGATGGTCTCTTTTGTCGGCGCGATGTCGTTCACGGGCAGGTCCGGAAGTAGGCTGAAGGGGATTGTAGTGAAGCCAACTTAGCGGATTCTTTCGGATTTGGAAAGGGTGAATGTACGCCCGAAGTGTTGCGGCTGTCCGGTATTAATCGAACAATTCCGGCACCAACAACCAGGAGACAACATGAAACGACCGACACGTCGAAGCGTGCTGGCGCAGCTGTGCGGATTGACCGCGGGGCTGCTATTGGCGCCGGCGCTCGAAGCGCAGGCTGCGTATCAACCGGCGGCGCCCGTCCAGCTGGTCGTGGGGTTCAACGCCGGCGGGGTGACGGATATTGTTGCGCGCATCTTCGCCGAAGCCATGCAGAAAGAATTCGGCCAGCCATTCCTGGTCATCAACAAGCCGGGCGCGGCCGGCATGATCGGCGCCCAGTTCGTGGCCAACTCGGCGCCCAATGGACAGACCTTGCTGGTCATTCCCAGCACGCATACGTCCAACCCGGCGCTGAGAAAAGAGATGCCCTACGATGCCGCCGAGGATTTCACCGCCATCAATCTGCTGGTCACCGCGCCGAACCTGCTGGTCGTGAAAAGCGACGCGCCCTGGAAAAACCTGCAGGAGTTCATCGCCGACGCCAAGCGCCGGCCCGACGCCATCCAATGGGCCAGTTCCGGTGTCGGGGTCAGCACGCACCTGGGCGGGTTGCTGTTCGAGCACCTGGCCGGCGTCAAGCTCTATCACGTGCCGTATAAATCGTCCACGGATCCGGTGCGGGCGGTGGTGGCGGGCGAGGTCCAGGCGTCGGTTTCCGCGCTGAATGCGGCGCTGCCCTTTATCAAGGACGGCAAGCTGCGCGTGCTGGGCGTTGCCAGCGAAAAGCGTTCGGAATTCCTGCCCGATGCGCCCACCTTTGCCGAACAGGGGCTGAAGGACATGCGCAGCGAGACATGGATCGGGATTGTCGGCCCGGCAAAGATGCCGCAGGACATGGTGAGTTCGCTCAATGCGTTCTTCCGCCAGGCCCTGGCCCGGCCGGACGTGCAGGCGAAAATCGCCGCGGCGGGCGCCGAGCCGGTGGGTATCGAGGGCGACGCGTTCCAGGACGTGATCCGGCGCGAGGTCAAGCTCAACAAGCAATTGCTGGAGTCGGCCGGGGTCAAGGCGGAATGATATGAAACTACTGACTTTCAAGACCCAGGGATCGGAACACATCGGCGCGTTGCTCGATGATGGCAAGACGGTCGCCGACTTCACGGCGGCCAGCGACGCGCCGCCATTTCGCGGCATGCTGGAACTGATCGACGGCGGGCCCGCGGCGCTGGAGCAGGCGGCGGAACTGGCGCGGCAGGCCAGATCGACCGTCGGGCTGGCGTCGGTCGAGCTATGTTCGCCGCTGCCCGTGCCCAGGCAGATCCGCGACTTCCTGGCATTCGAGAAGCACATCCGGCAGGCTCGCGCGCACCGTTATCTGTTCGGGCTGGCGAAGGGCCCCGTGGCCCCCGAAGACGTCGAGATCCCGCCGATCTGGTATCGGCAGCCCACGTATTACAAGGCCAACCGGTTTTCCGTGATCGGCCACGGGCAGGACATTATCTGGCCGGCGTATTCCAGCATGATGGACTTCGAGCTGGAGTTCGGCGCGGTGATCGGCAAGACGGGCAAGAATATCCGCGCCGAAGACGCGCGATCGCACATCTTCGGGTACACGATCTTCAACGACATGAGCGCGCGCGATGCCCAGATGGCCGAGATGCAGGCATCGCTGGGCCCGGGCAAGGGCAAGGATTTCGATACCGGCAATGTGATCGGCCCGTGGATCGTGACGGCCGATGAAATCGCCGATCCGTACGCGCTCGACATGGTGGTGCGGGTGAACGGGGAAGAGCGCGGCCGAGGCAATAGCCGGGACATGCTGTTCCGGTTCGAGGATTTCATCGCCCACGTATCGCGCGACGAGACGCTGCATGCCGGGGAGTTCCTGGGGTCCGGAACGGTCGGCAACGGATCGGGGCTGGAGTTCGGCAGGTTCCTGGAACCCGGGGACGACATCGAGATGGAAGTGTCCGGCATCGGAACGTTGCGCAACCGCTTGGTGCGCTGCTGATTTTCCGCGCGCGGGGCGCATCGATCGCCTGGCCTGCACTTCGGTGCAGGCTTTTTTTAACGGCAGTGTTTCCGGGCGCGGCAGCCGAGGCGCCCGGGATCGTGGCGGCCCCGGCGCATTATTGCTGTGCTGGAAAGACTGCAGGTCGACGCAGGGGCTTTATCGCCAACCTGCGCCAAGGTCCAATCCCATTCTGGACCACAGGAGGACACTTCATGACCCAAGAAGCGCGCAAGCCTGGCCGCTACCTGGTTGCCGCCGATACCGGCGGAACGTTCACCGACGTTGCCGTCTACGACATGCGGGAACGCAGCGTCAAGTACGGGAAGACGCTGACCAACTACGAAAACCTGGTCGAGGGCGTGCTGGACGGCCTGGACGAGACAAGCGCATCGCTGCGGGACACCCTGATCTTCAAGCACGGGACGACGCATGTCATCAATACGTTCCTGCAAAGAAACGGCGCCAGGACCGCCCTGGTCACGACCGAAGGGTTCAAGGACGTCGTCGAGATCGGACGCGGCAACCGCCCCGTTCCGTTCCAGCTCAATTATCGGCGCGATCCGCCGCTGGTTCCCAGGAACCTGCGGTTCGAATTGCGCGAACGGATCGACGTGCGCGGCAATGTGATCGAGCCGCTGGATACGGCGCAACTGGACCAGTTGTGCGCGGCACTGCGGGACGCCGGCGTCGAGGCGGTCGCCGTGTCGTTCGTGAATGCCTATGCGAACCCGATGCACGAGCTCGAGGCGACCAGAATCATCGGCGAGCGCCTGCCCGATCTGTACGTCACTTGCGGCACGTCGCTGACCCGCGAGTGGTACGAGTACGAGCGAACCGCCACTGCCGAGGCGAACGCCTACGTGGGCGGAAAGATGCGCGCCTATATCCGGAATTTCGACGAGCGCCTGGGCCAGCGCGATTTCTCGGGCAAGCTGTACATGATGGGGTCCAACGGCGGCGTGCTGTCGACCGCGCGCACGATCGAGCAGCCTGTCGCGCTGGTGGAATCCGGCCCGATCGGGGGGTGCATCGGCGCGGCGGCCTACGCCAAGGCCATGGATCGGCGGCAGGTCATCGCCTTCGACATGGGGGGCACCACTGCCAAGTGCGCCCTGATCGTCGACGGGGAATACGACGTGCGACCCATCTATTACGTCGGCGGGTATGAACACGGATTTCCCCTCAAGACGCCGGTGCTGGACATTGTCGAGGTCGGTACCGGCGGGGGCTCGATTGCCCAGGTGGATCCGCACGGCCAGTTGACGGTCGGGCCGCGCAGCGCGGGGTCGGAACCGGGGCCGGTCGCGTTCGGCCGCGGCGGCACCGAGCCGACCATCACCGATGCCAATCTGGTGCTGGGGCGGATTGGCGACGGCGCGTTCGTCGGCGGCAAACTCAGCCTGGATCGCCAGGCGTCGGAAGCCGCGATCCGCAAGCAGGTCGCCGAGCCGCTGGGGTATACCGGCAGCGGCGCCGCCGATGTGGCCGCGCAAGGGATACTGACCCTGGCGTGCGGCTCGATGAAAGGCGCCATCAAGGAAATCACCATCGAACGGGGCGTGGATGCCCGGGCGTTCTCGCTGTTCGTGTTTGGCGGCGGCGGGCCGCTGTTCGGTTCGATCCTGGCCCGGGATCTTGGCATCCGGGAAGTGATCGTGCCGCCCCATCCCGGCAATTTCTCGACGCTGGGCATGTTGCTGGCCGGCGCCCGCATCGACCTGGTGCGAACCCTGCTGGCCGAGCTTGGCGACGAGGCGCTGGCGCAAGTGGAAGCGACCTTCGACGCGCTGCAGGCCGAAGCGGCCGAGGCGATGGCTGCCGATCTGGGGGACGCCGCCATTTCCTATGACCATTGGGTCGATATGCGCTACCAGGGTCAAAGCCACACCGTCAGGGTTCCGTATGCCAGGGCGTGCGGCCACGAGTCGTTGGAGCAGGTGTTTCACCAGGTGTACCGGCGGCGCTTCGGCTACATGAATGCCCGGTGCAAGACCGAGGTCGTCGCCTTGCGCCTGGGCGCGGCCGCCGCGGTGCCCAGCCCGGACATGGGTGCGCTGGGGGAAACCGCCGCCGAGCGGCCGCGGCCAGTCGGCCGCAGGCCGGTGTATTTCCCCGATGACGCGGGCCGCCGCGAGGTGGATGTGTGGCGGCGCGCAACGCTGCCCGAGGGTTTCCGGATTGCGGGGCCGGCGATCATCGAAGAGTTCAGTTCCACCTGCGTGCTGGTGCCCGGCGATATGGCCCATATCGGGGCGCTGGGCGAAATCGTCATCGATTGCTCGGCCGATGCTTGAAAAAGGAATTCCGATGAGCGCTCATTCTGTGAACAGCCCCGCCAGCGGGATCGACCCGATCACTCTCGAGGTGATCCGCCAGGAACTGGTCTCGATACCCAACCAGATCGACAAAGACATCGTGCGCACCGCGTTCAGTGCCTTCATCAGCGAGTACAAAGACTATTCGGTCGGGATCGTCGACGCCACCGGGGCATTGATATCGCAGTCGCGCGGCAGCCTGGCGATTTTCGTTGCCAATGCCCTGGGCACGGCGGTCAAGGACGGCCTGGCGATCTATGGCGCCGACAACCTGCGGCCGGGCGACGTGATTCTGTCGAATCATGCCGGCACGCTGGGCCAGCACTTGAACAATGTCGTGATGTACACGCCCGTCCATGTGGATGGCAAGCTGATCGCGTTCTTCTGCGTCTTGATGCACTGGATCGATATCGGCGGCATGATGGTCGGGTCGTGCAGCTCGACGGTGGCCACCGAGATCTTCCAGGAAGGCCTGCACCTGCGCACCCTGCGCGTCGTGAATGAAGGGCGCCGCAACGACGAGCTGTTCCGCGTCATCGAGTACAACACCCGTTTTCCCGACATGCTGCTCGGCGATATCGACGCCCAGCTGGGCGGCTGCGAAATGGGGCGCCAGATGGTGGCCCAGCTGGCCAGCCGCTACGGCGTGCCGGCCTACGACGCGGCGGTACGCCAGATGTGGGATCACTCCGAGGCGATGGTGCTGTCGCTGCTCGAGCAGGCCAAGCCGGGCGAATACGAGGCGTATTCGTTCCTGGACAACGACGGGATCGTGCTGGACCAGATCGTGCCCGTCGGCGTGAAGGTCCGGATCGCGGGCCGCAAGCTGACGGTCGATTTCTCGGGCGTGGCGGACCAGTTGGCGGGCCCCTTCAATGCCGGGCGCAACGGCGGCGCCGTGGCCGCCGCCCGCATTGCCCTGAAGTATTTCTTCACGCCCGGGCAGGCGGTCAACGAAGGCGATTTTCGCCCCCTGGAAGTCGAGATTCCCGACGGCAAGTTCATTTCCGCCACGGGCAACGGGGCGCTGGGCTCGTCCGGCAACATGATCCCCACGGTCGTGGATACGGTCATGCGCGCGTTGGCCGACGCGTTCCCGGACCGCGCCGTCGCCGCGCACCACGGTACCTACGGCGTGCATGCCTTTCATGGCCGCGATCCGCAGACCGGCCGGCATTTCTACAACCTGGACACAATCTGCGGGGGCTGGGGGGCCAGCGCGACGATGGACGGCTACGGCCCGTCGCGCTCGAACGCCCACGGCGACACGGGCAATGTGCCTGTAGAGATGCAGGAGATCACCTGCCCGTACCGTTTCGAGTCTTATCGCCTGCGCCCCGATTCGGGCGGCGCGGGCAGACAGCGCGGCGGGCTGGGCGTGGTCAAGACCTACCGGATCCTGGGGGCCTGCCGCGTCAACCTCAAGATCGACCGGACCCAGTGCCGGCCCTGGGGGCTGTACGGCGGAGGCGAGGGCGCCCCCAGCGAAGTGGAAATCCGGCGCGCCGACGGACGGGTCGAACGGCCCCTGAAGGGCGACCATGCGCTGGACGAAGGCGATTTGGTGGTCATCCGCACGGCGGGCGGCGGCGGGTACGGCGCGGCGATCGAACGGCCGCCGGCCCTGGTGGCCCAGGACGTGGAGCATGGCTATGTGTCCCGCGAGGCCGCCCGCGCCGTCTATGGCGTGGCCCTGGACGACGCCGGGGCCGTCGACGGCCGGGAAACCGCGCGCTTGCGCGCCGGCCTGGCGGGCTAGAACCCGGGCCCGCCTGGCAGCCGGCCGCGCACGGCGCCCTACAGCGCCTTGCCGTCGCGGGCCACCGCGCGGCCGCCCTTGACGACCCAGCCGCGCGGCGGGTGGCTGGCCACGGCTTCCTGCAGGTTCTCGGCCTGCACGGTGAAGAAGTCGGCGCGCTTGCCGACCGCGATGCCGTGGTCGGCCACGCCGAAAGCCTGCGCGGCCGACGTCGTGATCAGGTCGAAGGCGTGGCCCAGCTGGTCGTCGCGGCGGTAGTCGGCGCGCCAACCGATCAGGGCCACGCGCGCCAGCACGTCGCCGGTGCCGTAAGGCGACCAGGTGTCACGCACGTCGTCGTTGCCGGCGAACACCGTGACGCCCTGTTCGCGCAGCAGCGCCAGCGGCGGCAGGGGCCACTTGGCCGCGCCGTGGGTGGCCAGCATCACGCCGGCATCGGCCATTTGCTGGGCCGCCGCCAGCGCGCTGCTTTCGGCGATCGTGCCCAGGCAGAAGCCGTGGCTGATGGTGACCTTGCCGTGCAAGCCCAGCGCCTTGGTGCGCCGGCAGATTTCTTGCAGGCTGAACAGGCCCAGTTCGCCGGTCTCGTGCAAGTGGATGTCGATGCCCACGCCGTGCCGGTCGGCGATGCCGAAGATGCCGTCCAGCTGGCCGGCCGGGTCGCGGTCGATGATGCACGGGTCCATGCCGCCGACCAGGTCGGCGCCGTCTTTCACGGCTTCTTCCAGCAGCTCGAGCGTGCCCGGGTCGCGGATGACGCCGCTTTGCGGGAACGCCACCAGCTGGACGTCGGCGTATTCGGCGTGGTCTTCGCGGGCCTGCAGCACGCCGTGCAGGCGATCCAGCCGGCAATGCGTGTCGATGTCGACGTGGCTGCGCAGGAAGCCGGTGCCGTGCGCCACGCACTGGCGGATCAGGTTGCCCGCGCGTTCGCGCGTCGAGATCGGCAGGTAGGGCAGGATTTTCTTGTCGTTCTCGATGCGGCTGGTGCGATCCGGGCCGGCGCCGTGGGGCAGCCAGGGCAGGCCGGTGAGCGTCTTGTCCAGGTGCAGGTGGCCGTCGAACAGGGCGGGCAGCAGCAGGGCTCCCTGCAGGTCGAGCGCGTCTGCCGCGGACGGGTCGCGGCGGACGCCGTCCATCGGTTCGATGGCGGCGATGGTGCCGTGCTCCAGCGTCAGGCGCACGGTGCGTCCGTCGGCCAGGCGGGCGTTGTCGATCAGGGTATAGGCGGCAGGCATGGTGGTTCCAGAAAGCATGGCGGGCAGGGGTGCGACGGGCGGCTCAATCGAAGGTGAGCCCGCGCTGCTTGATGATTTCGCGGTTCCTGTCCAGGCTTTCGGAAATCATGCGGGTCAGCGCCTGCGGTGTGTCGCCGATGGGCTGCGCGCCCACTTTCTGCAACTGGGCGATGGTCTCGGGTTTGGCCAGGGCCTGCAGCAGCGCCTGGTTGAGGGCCTCGATCACTTGCGGCGGCGTGCCGGCCGGCGCCACCAGGCCGAACCAGGTGGTGGTCAGGGCGTTCAGCGTGTCGTAGCCGGCCTCGGCGAAGGTGGGCACGCCGGGCAGTTCGGGCAGCCGTTCGTTCCAGGCCACCGCCAGGGGCTTGAGCTTGCCGCTGACGACGTGCGGGCGCGACGACGGATACTGGTCGAACAAGGCCTGCGACTCGCCGGAAAGCGTGGCCATCACGGCCGGCCCCATGCCGCGGTACGGGATGTGGCGCAGCTCGATGCCGAGCTCTTGGTTGATGGCTTCGACCACCAGGTGGCCGATGCTGCCGAAGCCGGACGAACCCATGGTGTATTGGTCCGGGTGGGCCTTGACCTCGGCGACGAACTGGTCGAGGTTGTCGGCCTTGAAGCTGGCGGTGACCGTCAGGATGCCGGGGATCGACACCAGCGGCGAGATCGGCGCCAGGTCTTTCAGCGGGTCGACCTTGGCGGCCTTGTTCATCAGCGGATTGGTGGTCAGCGTGCTGGCGGTGCCGATGCCGATGGTGTAGCCGTCGGGCCGGGCGCCGGCCACGGTATTCATGCCGATCGCGCCGCCGGCGCCGGCCTTGTTCTCGACGATGACGGGCTGCCCCAGGGTTTGCGCCAGCGGTTCGGCGATGATGCGGGCCATGATGTCGGCCGACCCGCCGGCCGAGGACGGCACGATCACGGTAACGGGCTGGGACGGGAACGCCTGCGCCGCGGCCAGGCCGGGCAGGGCGGCACAGGCGCTCAGCAGCAGCATCAGCGCGGCGCGGCCGGCAGCGTGTTTTCCGGGGAAATGGGGGCTCATGTATGATGCTCCTTCGATGGGCGGTGTTCTTGTGCAGCGCATTATGCGCACGCCCTCGCCAGCGCGGATACACCTATTTTTCGATACCTATAAAGCCCGTCTATGCCTGGCCGCACCGACACCGCCAATGCCTTGTACAACCGGCTGGTAGGGCGCGTGCGCCTGCGCCACCTGCAACTGCTGGTGGCGATTTCCGAACTGGGCAGCATCCAGGCGGCCGCCGACAGCATGGGGCTGACCCAGCCCGCCGCCACCCACGCCATCCGCGAGATCGAAAGCCTGCTCGAGGTCGAACTGTTCGAGCGGCACAGCCGCGGGGTGCGTCCCAACGAATTCGGGCTGCTGGTGATCGGGTTCGCGCGGTCCAGCCTGATGGGGCTGCGCCGCTCGACCGAGACCGTGGTGGCGCTGCGCGAGAACGGCGCGGCGGTGGTGCGCATCGGCGCCATCGAGGCGGCCGCGCGTTTCCTGTGTTCCATCTTGCCGGGGTTCAGCCGGCGGCGTCCCGGCGTGCAGTTGCTGGTCACCGAAGACTACGGCCACAACCTGCTGCCGCAACTGGCATCGGGCCAGCTGGACCTGGTGCTGAGCCGCTATGCCGAAGACTGCCCCGGCAACCTGCAGTGCGTGGCGCTGCTCGAGGACCGGGCCGTGGTGGTGGCCAGCCCGTTCCATGCGCTGACGCGCCAGGCCGCCGTCAGCCTGCAAGACCTGGCGGAATATGCCTGGATCGTCGCCCCGGAAGGCACCCGGGCGCGCGGCCTGTTCGACCTGTTGTGCGAACAGCCGCACGCGCCGCATACCGCGCCGATCTGCACCACGTCGATGCCGCTGGTGGCCGAACTGCTGAAAGACCATCGCCACGTGGCGCTGCTGCCGCAGTCGCTGGCCGACAAGCTCATCGAGTGGAATCTGGTGCAGGTGCTGAACATCGACCTGGGTTCGGTGGCGGCCAGCACGATGGCGGGGATCGCGCTGTTTCGCAATCCGGCGATCCAGTCGGCCGCCATAGCCAGCCTGTATGCGGCGCTGGTGGACGGCGCGCGCGACTATCCGCCCGATACCGATCTCGCCTCTGCCTGAGGCACGCAGCGGCGCCTGACGGGTTTTCGCGGATGCGGGATGCCGCCCGGCGGCAGTAGCGGCATATTGCGCGCAGTTACATCAAGTAAGGGTAATTCCGTCCTACTTTGTCGCGTGATCCGCACTACAGTGATTCGCGCTGTAAGGCCTTTTTACAGCGCAACCACCAAAGGAGAATGACATGTCCAATAGAGCCTTGACGGCCTGGAGCGAATTCAAGCCCAGCAAGACCATCTGGTTGTGGTCGTGCGTAGGCGCGGCCGTGCTGACGATGATCGTCGGCTTCACGGCGGGCGGCTGGGTGACGGAAAAGACCGCCGCCAAGCAGGCCGAGACTTCCACGCATGCCGCCGTGGCGCAGTTGGCCGCGGGCATCTGCGTGCATCGTTTCATGGCCGCGCCGGATGCGCAGGCCGCGCTGGCGGCGCTGAAGGGCACCGATTCGTGGAAGCGCGACACCATGATCGAGAAGGGCGGCTGGGTCACGTTTGCCGACGCCAAGGCGCCGGTGGACGGCGCGGCCGGCCTGTGCGCCAGCAAGTTGATGGAATCGGGCGCCGCAGGCGCCGCATCGACTATGCCGCGTACCGCTGGGGCTTCTTGAGGCGCCTGAAGGTGTCAGACACCCTGCGGGGTGTCTGACACCTGGCAAGACCGCTTGAATACCAAGACAGCGTATCAGTGGCTTGGCACCTGGCAAGACTGCTTGAATACCAGGACAGCGTATCAGTGGCTTGGCACCTGGCAAGACCGCTTGAATACCAGGACAGCGTATCAGTGGCTTGGCACCTGGCAAGACCGCTTGAATACCAGGACAGCGTATCAGTGGCTTGACACCTGGCAAGACCGCTTGAATACCAGGACAGCGTATCAGTGGCTTGGCACCTGGCAAGACCCCTGGAATGCCGGGACAGTGCGTCAGTAGCCGGGCACCGGGTACGCCTCTGTGAATATCAAGACAGTGCGTCAGGTGTCAGACACCCCGAAGGGTGTCTGACACCCAGGGTGCCCGGACAGCCAACGGCGCCCCTCAGTACGGGCCCGCGTTCGCCGCCGCCGCGGCGGGCGCATCCTGCTTGAAGGACGCCGCCAGTTTTTCGGCCGCGCGCGCCAGCAGGGTGGCGTCCACGCCCACCGCGACGAAGGTGGCGCCCAGTTCCAGGTAATGGCGCGCCTGCGCCGGGTCGGTGTGCAGGATGCCGGCGGCCTTGCCGGCGCGCACGATGCGGCCGACCGCGTCGTCGATGGCGGCGCGCACGTCGGGGTGGCCCGGATTGCCCAGGTGTCCCATGCTGGCCGACAGGTCGGCCGGGCCGATGAACACGCCATCCACGCCCTCGACCGCCAGGATGGCGTCCAGCGCCTGCACGCCCTGGGGCGTTTCGACCTGCACCAGCAGGCACATTTCGTCGTTGGCGCGCTGCACGTAATCGGGAATGCGGTTCCAGCGCGACGAGCGCGCCAGCGCGCTGCCCATGCCGCGCATGCCTTGCGGCGGATAGCGCATTGCCGCCACCGCGGCGGCGGCTTCTTCGGCCGACTGGATCATCGGCACCAGCAGCGTCTGCGCCCCGGCATCGAGGATCTGCTTGATCTGCACGAAGTCGTTCCAGGCCGGGCGCACCACGGCCGCCGTGGGGTAGGGGGCCATGGCCTGCAGCTGGCCCAGCATGGTCTGCAGCGTATTGGGCGCATGCTCGCCGTCGATCAGCAGCCAGTCGAAGCCGGCGCCGGCGCAGATCTCGGCGGTGTACGGGTTGGCCAGGCCGGCCCACAGGCCGATCTGGGGACGCCCGGCGCGCAGCGCGCGCTTGAAGTGATTGGTCAGGATATCCATGAGGCAGTGTACTCAGACGAAACGGCAGTTGACCGAACCCAGCACGCCGTAGTCGACCGCGAAAGTGTCGCCGGGGCGTGCCCAGACGGGCCGCGTGAACGAGCCCGACAGGATCACCTGCCCGGGTTCGAGCGTGACGCCGCGCGGGCCCAGCTTGTTGGCCAGCCATACTACGCCATTGGCGGGATGGTTCAAGACGCCGGCGGCCAGGCCGGTTTCCTCGATGACGGCATTGCGCGACAGGATGGCGCCCACCCAGCGCAGGTCCAGCTCGTGCATGCGCACGGGCCGGCCGCCCAGCACCACGCCGGCATTGGCGGCGTTATCGGCGATGGTGTCGACCACCTTGCGCGGCCGCTTGGTGTCGGGGTCGATCTGGTGCGAACGGGCGTCGATGATCTCGAGCGCCGGCACCACGTAGTCCACGGCGTTGTAGACGTCGGTCAGGGTGACGCCGGGGCCGCGCAGTGGCCTGGCCAGGACGAAGGCCAACTCGACTTCCAGGCGCGGCACGATAAAACGGCTGGCCGGCACTTCGCCTTCGTCGAAGAACATGTCGTCGAGCAGCGTGCCGTAGTCGGGCTCGTCGATCTGCGAGGCCTGCTGCATGGCGCGCGAGGTCAGGCCGATCTTGTGGCCCTTGACGCGGCGGCCTTCGGCGATTTTCAGTTCCAGCCAATGCCGCTGCACGGCGTAGGCGTCGTCGATGGTGAGGTCGGGATGGTCCAGCGAGATCTGGCGGATCTGGCTGCGCGAGCGTTCGGCCTGGTGCAGGCGTTCGGCCAGAGACTGGATGAGGCGGGAATCGAGCATGGGCGGCGTATCGGTTGGGAACAGGCGCGATGCGGTGGCGGCGGCCGCGCGGACAAGCGCGCGGATATTATTAACATGTTATCTATTATCCGGAAAGCCGCCCGGCCTGGCAAGCCGCGCGTCGTCAGGCGGGCGGCGGCTCGCGCTTGACGAGTTCGATGGCGGTGTCGATGTCGCGGTACAGGCGTTCCAGCCGTTCTTTGCCGACCCGCTGTTCCAGCTGTTCGTAGCGCGCGTCCACCTTGGGCCGCATGCGGTCGATCAGCTTGTGGGCCTTGGGCGTGAGCGAGATCGCCTGGCGTCGCTGGTCGTCGGTGGAGCGCTCGCGCGCGATCAGGCCGGCCTGTTCCAGGCCCAGCAGCATGCGCGTCAGGCTGGGCCGCAGGATCTGGCAGCTGGCGGCGATCTGGTTGGGTTCCAGCGGTTCGGTGTCGCGCAGCGTACGCAGCACCCGCCACTGTTGTTCCGTGATGCCCGCCTGGTTCAGGATGGGGCGGAAATGCGCCATCAACGTCTCGCGCGCGTAAAGCAGCAGGTGGGGCAGGTTGCGATGGTGGAAGTGGCGGCTCATGGTCGCGATCTTAGCAAGAACCTTCCGGCGCGCCGGCCTATGCGGCCGCCTGCAGTTCCGAGATCTCGATCAGGTTCAGATCGGGGTCGCGCAGGTACACCGAGCGGATCTTGCCGGTGGCGCCGGTGCGTGCCACCGGCCCTTCGACGATGCGCGCGCCGGCCTCGGACAGCCGCGCGATCACCTGGTCCAGCGGGCGGTCGGCGATGAAGCACAGGTCCAGCGCGCCGGGCACCGGCAGGTGCGCCTTGGGCTCGAACTCGCGGCCGCGCACGTGCAGGTTGATCTTCTGGTTGCCGAAGCGCAGGGCCTGGCGGCCTTCGCCGAAGGTTTCCAGGCGCATGCCCAGGATGCGGGTGTAGAAATCGACCGTGGCGGCCGGGTCAGTGCAGGTCAGGACCAGGTGGTCCAGGTGATCGATCATGGGGTGTCCTTGGGAAGGTGCTGCAAGTGCTCGAACAGTTTGTAGGCCTCGGGCAGCAGGCCGGTGGCGCGCTTGACGCCCAGCCACAGCGTGCGGCGGGCCCAGGCATCGCGCAGGCGGATGGCGCGCAGGCCCGCGCCCAGCAGTTCCTGGCGCACCGCCGCCTGCGGCAGTACGCCGATCCCCAGCCGCGCCTCGATCATGCGGCAGATGGCGTCGAAGCTGGCCACCTGGATGCGCAGCTTCAGGACGCGCTCGGCCGCCAGCGCCGCATCGCGCATGCGGCGCAGCAGCGAGCTGCCCTGGTTCAGGCCCACGAAGTCGTAATCCAGGGTGGCGTCGAAGTCGATCTCGTCGTGCTCGGCCAGCGGATGGTCGGGCGGTACCAGCACCACCAGCCGGTCCTGGCGATAGAAGTACTTTTCGATGCCTTGCGCGGGGACGTTGTCGGCGAAGATGCCCAGGTCGGCCTCGCCGCGGTCTACCGCGTCGATCACGGCTTCGCTCAGGCGTTCTTCCAGGCTGATGCGGATGCCGGCATGGGTGTCCAGGAAGGCGGCCAGGTCGCCCGGCAGGAATTGCACCACGGCCGATGTGTTGGCCCAGATGCGGATATGGCCGCGCACGCCGATGGCGTAGTCGGACATGTGGCCGGCCATGCGGTCGACCGACAGCAGCACGTCGCGCGCGTGCCGCACCAGCTCGGCGCCGGCCGCCGTGGGCGTCAGGCCGCGCGGATGGCGCACGAACAGGGCGCAGTCGGTCGCGCGCTCGAGTTCGGCCACGCGCTTGCTGACGGCCGACAGCGTCAGGTGGCCGCGTTCGGCCGCCTTGGTTAGGCTGCCCTGGTCGGCCACCAGCAGGAACAGCCGCAGGGTCTGCAGATCGAAATGGGTAGGGTTGATCATGAGGATATCCTGGCAACGCCCGCATGCGGCTGGCATGCCCGGCCATTGTAGGCACGCGGCAGCACCGGCGCCCATGATGCCAGGGCGACGGCCGCTGCGGGAATCGCCCGATTTTCCACCGGGCTTTCCTGCCGGGAAAGGCGGGTGGGCTTTCCGGTCGGGCAAGAAGGCTGTCGCAATCGGCGATGTTCCCGGCGCGCGCCGCCGCGCATGATGGCCGCCTGCCGCGCGGGAAGCGCCGGATCCCGGCGGCGGCGCGGCGGCCGGGCGGCTCGCGCCGGCATCCGGCTCGCTGAAAGGAAAACCCCCATGGATACGACGACAGGCGGCGGCATGAAGGCCGTGTTCCTGGATGCCGGCACGTTGCCTGCCGCGCTGGCGCCGCCGGCCTGGCTGGGCGCGTGGCGCGCCTACGCCCATACCCCCGCGCACGCGGTGGCCGAGCGCCTGGCGGATGCGGACATCGCCATCACCAACAAGGTGCCGCTGGGGCGCGCCGACCTGGCGCGGCTGCCCCGGCTGGCGCTGGTCTGCGTGGCGGCCACGGGATACGACTGCATCGACCTGCAGGCATGCCGCGAGCGCGGCGTGGCGGTGTGCAATGTGCCGGCATACTCGGCGCAGAGCGTGGCGGAATGGGTGGTGGGTTGCCTGTATGCGTTGCGGCGGCGGTTGCCGCACTACATGGCGCTGGCGCGCCGCGACTGGCCTGGCGCCGCCAATTTCTGCGTGCATGGCGAGCCCCAGGCCGACGTGGCCGGGTCGACGCTGGGCATCGTGGGGCGCGGCGCGATCGGACGGCGCGTCGGCGAGCTGGCGAGCGGGGTCGGGGTGCGGGTGCTTTACGCCGAACGCCGCGGCCGCGCGCCGCGCGACGGCTATCACGACTTCGACGAGGTGCTGGCGCGCAGCGATGCCGTGTCGCTGCACTGCCCGCTGGATGCCGACACGCACGGCCTGATGGGCGCCGCGCAGTTTGCCCGCATGCGGCCCGGCGCGCTGCTGATCAACAGCGCGCGGGGCGCGCTGGTGGACGAGGCGGCGCTGTGCGCGGCCCTGGCCGGCGGCCGGCTGGGCGGCGCGGCGCTGGACGTGCTGGCGGCCGAGCCGCCCGGCGCCGGCCACCCGCTATGGGCGCTGGGCCATCCCAACCTGATCGTGACGCCGCACGTGGGGTGGGCGGCGCAGGACGGCGTGCAGGGGCTGGCGCGCGGCATCCTGCAGAACCTGGAAGCGTTCCGCCGCGGCCAGCCGGCCAATCGGGTGGCCTGAGAAAGCGCACGCCGGCGTGACATACCGCTGTCGCAAACCGGCAATACGCTCGATATCTGTGACTGATTCTTCCATTTCGGCGGACATTCATGAATATCGCAAAAGGCGTGCGCATCAATGGCTATCGCATCTACTGCGACGTCGTCGAATTGCCGGGCGGCCTGTACCGGCTTGCCGTCGCCACCCGCAAGGAAGGCAGCGTGGATGCCGAACGCGTGTGGCTGGCGCCGGACTGGGAACCGTGCAGCCAACTGGCCGAGGCGCAACGCCGTGCCGGGCGGCTGCTGAAAAGCATCAAGCGCGTGGGCGAGTCCGGCGAACCCCTGTACGGCAACTGACGGGCAGCGGCCTTGCGACGCCGTGTGGCGCCGTCAGCTTGCGACCAGTATTGTGGGATGATCACTTTGTCCCTACAATTAATTCTGAATAAAAGATAAATACGAATAAAAATTCAGAATACAGAAAAATAGCAGGCCGTTCGCGCAGTACCACCCAAGGAGGGAGCCAGATGGGATTCATCGGGAATCTTTTCTGCGATGCGAGACAGCGAGGCACACCGCGCCCGCCGGCCATGACCCGGCAAAGGGGCGCGCATTCATGAGCTACCTGCCATTCGACCCGGCGCTGAAGCCGGCGCGCAGCCGGCTTCCGGCAGGCTCCTGTGATTGCCACTTCCACATCTTCGAGCGTCCCGGCCAGTACCCGCTGTCGGCCTCGCGGGCCTACACGCCCACGCCGGCCACGCAAGACAGCTACCAGGCGCTGCGCGATGCCTATGGCATCGACCGCGCCGTGCTGGTGCACCCCAGTGTCTATGGCGCCGACCATGCCAGCTATGAATGGCTGCTGCGGGAAAACGCCGCCTGGCTGCGCGGCGTGGCGGTGGCCTATGCGCAGACGCCGGATACGGACATCGCCCGCTGGCATCGCCTGGGCACCCGCGGTACGCGGGTGAACGTGCTGTTCCAGGGCGGACCCACCACCGGCGACATCGATTCGATCATCGACAAGGTCAAGCCCCACGGCTGGCACGTGCAACTGTTCGGCGACCTGCAGCAGGCGCCGACGCTGGCGGCACGCATCGTCGAGCGCGGCCTGCCGGTCGTGGTGGACCACATCGGCCACAGTCCGCCCGACGGGCTGGCCGGCAGCGCCGGCTTCGCCAACCTGCTCGCGCTGCTGCGCGAGGGCAGGGCGTGGGTCAAGCTGTCGGCGCCTTACCGCCTGTCCGGCAACGCGCCGGCCTATCCGGAAGTGCGCCGGCTGGTGGACGCGATCCTGGCGGCCAATGCCGCGCAGGCCGTCTGGGGCACGGACTGGCCGCATCCGCATATTTCCGGGGCCATGCCGAATGACGGCGACCTGGTCGACCTGGTGTTCGACTGGCTGCCCGACGCGGCCACCCGGCAGGCGGTGCTGGTGGACAACCCGACGCGGCTGTACTGGACGGACTGAGACCGTCCGGCACGGCGTCCGCGCACTTGCAGTACCCATACAACTTCTACAAGGGGCAGACATGAAGACATGGCTCAAGACGCTGTGCATTGCCGCGGCGGGATGCATGATGGTGGCCGGCGCGCAGGCGCAAGGCCGGCAGGTCATCAAGCTGGGCTGGGCGACCACCGACGGCGCGCAGGATCCCTACGCCATCGGCGCCCGGGCTTTCAAGGCCGCGCTGGAAGCCGACCCCAATGGCAAGGGGTTCGACGTGCAGTTGTATCCCAATCGCCAGCTGGGCGATGAAAAGGCGCTGCTGGAAGGGGTGCGCATGGGCCTGGCGCAGGGTGGCCTGATCACCAACGCGGTGGTGGCGCAGATGGAGCCGGCCTTCCAGCTGAACGACCTGCCGTTCCTGTATGCGTCGGCGGAACAGGCCTACCAGCTGATGGACGGGGACATCGGCCGCCAACTGGCCGGCAAGCTCGAGAGCAAGGGCATCGTCGTGCTGGCCTACCTGGGCGGGGGCTTTCGCAACATGATCAACAATGTGCGGCCGGTGAAGGCGCCGCAGGACGTGGCCGGCGTGAAGTACCGCGTCATGCAGAGCCCGATCTACATCGGCATGTACGAAGCGCTGGGCGGCAGCCCGGTGCCGATGGCCTGGGGCGAAACCTACACGGCCGTGCAGCAGGGCGCGCTGGACGGCCTGGAGATCCCGCTGTCGGTGATCGATTCCACCAAGTCGTACGAGATCACCAAATACCTGTCGCTGACCAATCACACGTTCTCGGTGATCGAGTTCGTGTTCAACAAGCGCATGCTGGACAAGCTGGAGCCGCCCCAGCGCCAGGCCATCGTGGATGCCGCGCGCAAGGCCGCGCAGGAAGAGCGGCGCATCAACGACGACAACGCCCGGCAATTGGTGACCACGCTGAAGGACAAAGGCATGGCGGTCAACGCCATCGACAACCCGGCGGCGTTCCGCCAGAAGGTCAAGCCCGTCTATGAGTCGTTCCGGCCCGGCATCGGCAGCGACCTGCTCGACGCCGCCCTGGCCCAGGTGAACTGAGTGCGGGCGCTCGCGCAGGCCCTGCGGCGATGCAATGACATCGTGACGCGGGGCGTCAAGGCCGTCATCGTCATCATGGCCGTGCTGATGGTGGCCGCCATCCTGTGGCAGGTGTGCATGCGCTACGTGTTCAACCGTCCGCCGTCCTGGACGGAAGAGCTGGCGCTGCTGCTGTTCAGCTGGTCGATGCTGCTGATGCTGGCCGTGGGCGTGCGCGAATCGTTCCACGTGCGCATGGACCTGCTGGTCGACCGCTTGCCGGCCGTCGGCAACCGTGCGCTGCAAGGCGCCATCGACCTGGCCACGGCGGCGTTCGGCGCGTACCTGGCGGCGTCGGGCGTGGACTACGCGCTGGAAATGTACGGCTCGACCTCGGCGGCCATCGGCTACCCGATCGTGCTGCTGTACGGCGCGGCGCCGGTCTGCGGCGTGCTGGTGTTCCTGTACGGGCTGGAACTGCTGTGGTCCAGGCACGGCGCCGGAGAGCAGCCATGAGCGCCAGCGTCTGGATACTGACCGCCGGGTTCGCCGCCCTGGTGGTACTGGGCGTGCCGTTCGTCTTCGCCATCGGGCTGGTGGTGGTGGCGGTCATCACGGTGGCCGACATTCCGTCGATGCTGTTGCCGCAGACCATGGTGGCGAGCACGCAGTCGTTCAGCCTGCTGGGCATTCCGTTCTTCATGCTGGCGGGCGAGCTCATGTCCGCCGGGGGCCTGTCGCGCCGCCTGATCGCGGTGGCCGATGTGCTGGTGCGGCACCTGCTTGGCGGGCTGGGGCATGTCACCATCGTGGCGGCCTGCATCTTCGCGGCGATATCGGGATCGGCGCCGGCCACCACGGCGGCGATCGGCACCGCCATGATCCCGGCGATGGCCGAGCGCGGCTATTCCAGGCCCTACGCCACCTCGCTGGCGGTCAGCGCGGGCGTGCTGGCGCCGCTGATCCCGCCTTCGATCGCCTTCATCATCTGGGGCGTGATCGCCGAGCAGTCGATTGCGCAGCTGTTCCTGGCGGGCGTCATCCCGGGCCTGATCATGGCCATCGGGCTGTCGGCCATCGTGATCTGGCGCGCGCACCGCGACCGCGTCCCGCAACTGCCGCGCGCCACGGCCGCCGAAGTCGGCCGGGCGCTGCGCCAGGGCGTGTGGGCCCTGCTGGCGCCGGTGATCGTGCTGGGCGGCATCTACGGCGGCGTGTTCACGCCGACCGAGGCCGCGGCGGTGGTGTGCTTCTATAGCTTCATCGTGGGCGTGTTCGTCGAGAAAGCGCTGCGCTTCTCGCAGGTGCCGGCCGTGATCCTGCGCGCGATGACCGTCAGCGCCATCGTCATGGGCATCGTGGCGGTGTCCGGCGGCATGGGCGTGCTGGTGGCCCAGGAACAGTTCGCCACCAAGCTGGCGGCGCTGCTCAGCGCATCCATCCACCAGCAATGGGTGATGCTGCTGATCCTGAACCTGGGCTTCTTCCTGCTGGCCGCCGTGATGGACGAGATCGCGCTGATGCTGATCTTCGGCCCCATGCTGATCGCCATCGGCCACCAGTTCGGCATCGACCCCATCCACTTCGGCGCGATGATCGTCACCAACGTCGCGATCGGCATGGCGGCGCCACCCATCGGCTACTGCCTGTTCGTCGGCACCGCCATCAGCGGCCAGCGCCTGACCGCCGTGGCCCGCGCGATCTGGCCGCAGATCGTCATGATGCTGGCGGTACTGATGCTGGTGACCTACGTGCCGGCGTTCTCGCTGGCCTTGATACGATGAACCGCCCGCGCCGATTCCGCCTGCTTCTTCCCGATTGCTGAGTGCCAGCATCGCCGACCGCCTGAACCGGAGAAAATCATGAATGCTCTCGCCATGAATGTGCAAGCCGCCGTTTCCGCCGCAGAATGGGAAACCCGCGTCAACCTGGCCGCCTGCTACCGGCTGATGCCGATGTTCGGCATGAGCGACCTGATCTACAACCACATCACCGCGCGGGTGCCGGGCGAGGAAGACCGCCTGTTGATCAACCCGTACGGCTACCTGTACGAAGAGATCACCGCGTCCAGCCTGATCGCCATCAACCTGGCCGGCGACGTGCTGCTCAATCCGCATCCCGAATACGACGTGAACCCGGCCGGCTACGTGATCCACAGCGCCGTGCATGGCGCGCGGCACGACGTCGAGTGCGTGATCCATACCCATTCCCGCGCGGGCATGGCCGTGTCGGCCCTGGATTGCGGCCTGCTGCCCCTGACGCAGACGGCCATGCGGTTCGGCGCCATCGCCTACCACGAGTACGAGGGCCCGGCGGTCGACACCGGCGAACGAGAGCGTCTGACGCAAGACCTGGGCGGCAGCGATGCCATGATCCTGCGCAACCATGGCCTGCTGGTGGCCAGCGCCGACATCCCGCAGGCGTTCAATACCATGTACTGGCTGGAAATGGCCTGCCGCGCGCAAGTCGATGCCATGGCCTGCAATACCGACCTGCGCTATCCCGCGCGCGAGGTCATCGCCAAGACCGCGCACCTGTACAAGCCCGAGACCCGCCGCCCGTATGGCGTGCTGGAATGGCCCGCGATGCTGCGCATGCTGGACCGCCGGGACAAATCCTATCGGTCGTGACGCGGCGGCGAAGCCCATGGGTGCCGCGGACGCGTCGTACGATGCTTGCTTCGTTCATCCCAGATTGGCACTGATACATGGCTTCTACTCCCAGCCGGTCCGCGCTGCGGCCGTTCAATATCCTGGAAGCGTTCTGCGCCGCCAAGCGGCCGCTGTCGCTGTCGGAAATCGCGCAATCGACCGGCATCCCGGTATCGACCTGCCATACCGTGGTGCATTCCATGGAGCAGTTCGGCCTGCTGTACTTCCTGTCGTCGCGGGAAACCTATCCGACCCGGCGGCTATGGGACATGGCACGCGAGATCAACGCGCACGACCCGATCGCGACCCGCTGCCTGCCGTTCCTGACAGCCTTGCGCGACGCCACCCAGGAAACCGTCATCCTGGGCGCGCGCCAGGACGACCGGGTGCTGTACCTGCTGGTGGTGGAAAGCGGGCAGACGATCCGCTATTCGTCGCGGGCGGGTGATTTCAAGCCGCTGCATTGCAGTTCGACCGGCAAGGCGCTGCTGGGCGCCATGCCCGACGAGGAACTGGCCGCGTGGCTGCAGGCGCACGACTTGCCGCGGGTGACCCGGCACACCATCACGTCGGCGCAGCGCTTGCGCGACGACATCGATGCCACCCGCGCGCGCGGCTACAGCATGACCCGCGGCGAGAATGTCGAAGACGTCATGGCCATTGCCGCGCCGTTGCGGCGGGGCGCGCTGACGCTGGGGCTGGCGGTGGCCGGGCCCTGGGCTCGCGTCGAGCAGCGGGCCGACGACATCGCCGCCCAGCTGCTGTCGTGCATTCGCGACATCGCGCTCTGAGGCGGCCATGAAGAACGCCCCAGCTCGGGACGAGTCTGGGGCGTTCTTGCCAAGCTTCGCACGCATGGGTGTCAGAACGCCTGGCAAATTCAATGTAGCGCTGCCGTTTTACCGACGCAAGCACAAAATCGTTTCCGGGCAGGGCGCTGGCGCCTGACAGTTGTTTCAACTAGTATGGCGCACCGCCGCATCGGCCTTTGGCGGGCGGCAGCCCAGCCCGCCTGCGTCCCGCTCATTGCCTGCAGTTGCCTTCGATGGAATCCGCATTCGTACTGATGATCGCCGGCGCCGCCGTGGCCGGCTTCGTGCAGGGCCTGGCCGGCTTCGGTTTCGGCATGGTGGCCATGTCGTTCTGGGCCTGGGTGCTGGACCCGCGCCTGGCGGCGGTACTGTCGGTGGCCTGCGCGCTGGCCGGGCAGATCCTGGCGGCCGCGACGGTGCGGCGCGGGTTCGATGCCAGGCGGCTGCTGCCGTTCGTGGTCGGCGGGCTGGTGGGCATTCCCATCGGCGTGGCGGTGCTGCCGCTGCTGGAACCGGCGCTGTTCAAGGCGTTGATCGGCGGCTTCCTGGCCACCTGGTGCCCGTTCATGCTGGCCGCGAGCAACCTGCCGCGCATCGCGGTGGGCGGCCGCCTGGCCGATGCCGGCGTGGGGGTGCTGGGGGGCGTGATGGGCGGGCTGGGCGGCTTTACCGGCGTGCTGCCCACGCTGTGGTGCACGTTGCGCGGTTTCGAAAAAGACGCGCAGCGCTCGATCATCCAGAATTTCAACCTGGCCATGCTGGCCACCACCATGGCGACTTATCTGGCCAGCGGCGTCATCACGCCCTTGATGTGGCCGTCGCTGGCGGTGGCGGTGCCGGCCATGCTGCTGCCGGGGTGGCTGGGCGCGCGCGTCTATGTCGGCGTCAGCGATGCAATGTTTCGCAAGATTGTGCTGGGCATGCTGACGGCATCGGGCCTGGCCCTGCTGGCATCGTCGCTGCCGGTGCTGTTGCGCTGACGGCGTGCCGCCGGGGCCGCATGCTATCGTAGCCCTGGGTTTTTCAATTCTTGACACATCATGGCGCGCATGAAAATTCAACAGGGCGAACTGGCCCACTGGTTGCAGTTCGTTGCCGACGGCGACGAGGCCGGCGTGGCGCGCGACCAGGTGCCCACCCACCTGGTCGATGGCCTGCTGATCCTGCGCTGCGTGCAGGAAAGCGCGCAGGGCAGATTGGTGCTTACCGACAAGGGCCGCCTGGCCCTGCGCATGGAAGCGCCCGGCGCCATCCACCTGGGTTAGGGAATCTACCAGGGCACGTGGCCGGGACGGCTAGGGGATTGCCTTGGTATCGCCCCGGCTGGCCCGCCGGTAAGATGAACTTGCGTGTCGCAGGCAAGTCCAACCGTCATGCGGACCTGATACTGGACCCCGCCAGCGCCACGCGTGGATTCACGCGTTTGGGTAACCGACTGGGAGGAAGCCATGCAGCATCATGACCAGGAAGTACTGATCGACGTATCCACAGCGGCCATGGATACCGGCGGATACGGCGTACTGCTGACGGTAACGGCCGAAGGGGGCACCGAAGTCGATGCCGCGTTTTCTTATCTGGGCGATTGCGCCTCGCTGCACGAGGCCCGCGACCGCGCAGAGATCTTTGCCCAGAATTGGGTAGAGGAAAACATCTTTCGCTGACGGCATCCTGGCGAAACCCTTGCAGGCCGCGCGCGCCCATGACGTTCGACCGATGGCTGACCCGGTTGCGGCACGAATCCGGGTTATCGTCGCTGCTTCGTCATATACGGCGCGCGCCACCGGCGCGCCAGGCACCGATGGCCGCACCCGTTCCCCCTGAACTTTCCCGCATCATTCAAACCGTGCGCCGGCATTTCGCCGAGGTCGTGCTGCCGCTCTGGATGGGCCGCGGCTTCAACGAGCGCATGGGCTTGCCCTACGAATCGCTGGCCGGCGATACCGGCCTGCCGCTGGCGCCCGAGCGCTACCGGGCGATGGCTTGCGCGCGCCAGCTGTACGTGTATGCCACCGCACCCGAAGCCGCGCATGCGCGCCATGCCGACCGGCTGTTCGAGGCCCTGCTGCGGCATTTCCGCGACGCGCGCCACGGCGGCTGGCGCTACAGCATCGACGCCGACGGCCGGCCCCTGGACGACACGCAGGATCTGTACACGCACGCTTTCGTGGTGTTTGCCTGCACGGCGTATTTCGAACGCTCGCGCAACGCCGAGGCGCGCCAGGCCCTGCTGCAGACGGCCGAACAGATCGAGGCGCGCTTTCGCCGCCCCGACGGCCTGTACCACGCGGCGATGTCGGCCGATTGGCGGCAGGCCATGCAGGGGCCGGCGCAGAATCCGGTCATGCACCTGACCGAAGCCTACCTGGCGGCCGCGCGCGTGGCCGAGCCGGCCTGGTTCGCGCAGACATTGCGCGGCGTGGCGCAGGGCGTGGCCGACGCCTTCCTGCATGCGCCCAGCCAGTGCATCGCCGAGGCGCCGACCGGCACGCCGGGCAACCGCATCGAGCCGGGCCACCAGTTCGAATGGTATGTGCTGCTCGACAGCGCGCCGGCCGTGTTCTCGGACCTGGAACTGGCGCTGGCGCTGCCGCGTGGCTGCATGTGGGCCCGCCAGCACGGCGTGGTCGGCGCGACGGCCGGCGTGCGCGCCGCGCTGCACGAAGACGGCCAGGTGCGCGACGCGACCGAGCGCATCTGGGCCCAGGCGGAATACACCCGCTACCTGGCGGCCACCGCCGACTGGGCCGGGCTGATGGTGCAGCTGGCGGGCCTGCGCGATCGCTTCCTGCATGCCGGGGGCTGGCGCGAATGCCTGGACGCCGAGGGCGGGCTGGCGCGCGCCGACATGCCGTCGACGACGCCGTATCACCTGGCTACCTGCTACGCCGCCTTGCCGGCCTGAGGCGGGGCGAAACAACAATTAGTCAAATCCTTTACAATTTGGCAATTGTTGTTCCGAGGTGCTTCATGAGTGTCATGTGTCCAGCCTGCCAGGCGATCGCGCCGGGCCTGCCCGGGGTCGCGCCGCATGCCGGCCTGGGCCACCAGGGGTTCATCCATCCCACCCAGAAGGGGCGCGAAGGTTGCCGCGAAGACCACTTCCGCTGCCTGGAATGCGGGGCCAAGTGGCTGCGCGAAACGGACAAGTGGGGCACCGACCTGGGTTTCAAGCTGGCGCCGTAGCCGTTGCGGATGGGTGGCTTCGCGTGCATTGCCGCCGTCATTGGATCTTGACGTTGGCCTCCTTGACGACCCGTTGCCATTTGTCGACTTCGCTCTTGACCAGGTCGGCGAACTCGGTCGGCGTGCTGGTCGCGACTTCGTAGCCCTGGCCCTCGAGCTTGGTTTTGACCGCGGTGTCCGATAGCACCTGCTGGAACAGCTGGTTCAGCCTGGTGGTGATGTCATCGGGCAGCCTCGCGGGGGCGAAGATCCCATACCAGGTCGTGACATCGTAGCCAGGCACGCCTGCCTCGGCGATCGTGGGCACGTCGGGCAGCAGGGGCGAGCGCTTCGATCCCGTGACGGCCAGGGCGCGGACTTGCCCGGCCTTGATGAAACTCACAAGCGGCGGCAGCGTATTGAAGGTCAGGCTGACATGCCCCGCCACCAGGTCGCTGTTGCCCGGCGAGGCCCCTTTGTAGGGAATGTGCGCCAGTTTGGTGCCGGTCATCAGGGCGAAGAGTTCCCCCGCCAGGTGCGGCGAGCCGCCCTGGCCCGATGAGGCGTAGTTCAGCCCGCCCGGCGATTGCTTGGCCAACGCGATCAGTTCTTTGACGGAATGGGCCGGCACCTTGGGATTCACGGCCAGTACGTGCGTCGTGTAGCCGATCAGGGTGACCGCCGTGAAATCCTTGACGCTGTCGTAGGGCAGGTTTTCATACAGCGCCTGATTGATGGCGTTGGGGCCGATATTGCCCAGCAGGATGGTGTATCCGTCCGGTGCGGCGCGCGCGGCCTCTTCGGTGCCGATGATGCCGTTCGCGCCGGGCTTGTTCTCGACGACCACGGGCTGCTTGATGCGGTCGGTGATGGCCTGGGCCATGGTGCGCGCGAAGATGTCGGCGCCGCCGCCGGGCGGATACGGCACGATCAGCTTGATCGCCTTGTTGGGAAAGTCCGGTGCCCCGGCCGCGCAAGCGGGGCCGGCCATGCCGAGGGCAAGGGCGCCGCAGCACAGCGCCAGGGAAAGTCGTTGGGTATTCATGTTGTCTCCTGTCTCTTCTTGGTGAGAGCGGCGGGTCCGCGTTGCCTGGAACGACGCCGCGATTGGCCAGGGCCGGGTCAGTCTGCGCCGACGTTGCGGCCGGCCTGGCCGACAATGGCTTGGGCACGGGCGGCCAGCTCCCCGTCCGCGGCCTCGAAGCGCTGCGCCAGCGCTTGCAGGTGGCGGGTATCGTCCGCCAGACGGTTGCGCCAGTGCTGGATCTGCTCGGCCAGCCGCACGGGGGCCACGCCGCCCGCTGAATCCATCTTGTCGATGAACTGGCGGGGATCGGCGCTGGCGGAAAGGATGTCGTCGCTGATATCCAGCGTGCCGACGCCGCAGGCGGCAGCCGCTTCGCGCACATGAGACGCGGTGAGCCGCTGCGCGTTCGAATTCAGGCAGGCGCGCACGGCGGTCCCGACGATTTCGTGCGCTTCCCGGAAGGGCAGGCCGCATTGCACGACCAGGGCATTGGCGACTTCGGAAGCGGTGGTGAAACCCTGGCCCAGGACCTCCCGCATGCGGGCGTCGTTGAATTGGATGTCTTCCAGGATGGCGCCCGTCAGCACGGCAGCGTCCACGCTCAGGTCCAGGGCCTGGTTGATGGGCTGGAAACCATGGTTGATGAGGCTGTGTGGCCAGTCTTCGTTGCGGGCCATCAAGTACACGGTGGCGAGATTGCCCTGCACCTGTTCGGCGAAGACCTTCACGGTTTCCAGCGGCTCGGGATTGCGCTTCTGCGGCAGGTAGGTGCTGGCCGTCGCGAAGGCGTCGCTCAGCTGGGCCATGCCGAATTCCTGCGTATGCCAGAGTATGAAGTTGCCCATCAGCCTGGCCAGGTGGGACGTGAACAGCGCGGCATCGGAGACCGGTTCGATCATGTAGTCCCAGGCGTTGGTGCCGTCGCCGGCCGAGGCCACGGGGCCCGTGTGCCCCAGCAGCGCGGCCGTCGCGTCGCGGTCGACCTTGACGCTGGTGCCCACGCCGTTGGCGCTGCCCAGCGGAGAAAAATCATGCCGCGCCAGGCATTGCTGCAGCCGTTCGGTGTCGCGCTCGAACCAGGCGGCGAAGCGGCCCAGGAAATGCCCGACCGTCATGACCTGCGACTGTTGCCAGTGCGTATAGGCCGGCATGATGGTCTGCAGGTGCTGTTGGCAGCAGTCCAGCAGCGTGCCGCGCAACGACAGCTGGGCCTGCAGCAGGCGCACCTGCTTGATGCGCAGCTTCAGCCGCATCGCCGCCGGGATCACGTCGCCGCGCGAGCGTCCCAGCTGCAGGTAGCCGGCCGTGGCCGCGCCCAGCCGTGTTGTCGCGTAGGCTTCGATCTGCGGATACAGATCGCCGGCCTCGGCCTTCAGCGGCACCGATTCCCGCCCTTGCCTGAAGATTTCCAGCATCAACCCGACCAGAGCGTCGCCCGAGGCGGGCGGCACCAGGCCGCGTTCCCTGAGCATGACGGCATGGGCGAGATTGACGCGCGACATGGCGCTGAAGAGGTCCGCATGGTCTGCCGATGCGGCTTCCTTGGTTGCGAAAGTCAGCTTGCGCACGATGTCGGCGGGTTCGGCGGAAAGGATGGCTCCGACGCCTAAGGTCATGATGGTCTCCTGTGGATATTCAGCTGTCCCGGATGGGAAGGTCACTGCAAAGGGGCTGCTATGGGGCGTGGGTCGCGGGGCGCTCGAACACGAGCCGGCGCATGGCGTACAGCCCGAACAACGGGCCTGGAAGCAGCAGCCACGACACGCGCGCCTCCAGGGACGAATACAGGCTGGTTGCCAGGAAGATGGCCAGCAACGTGAGCGAGAAGCCGATGCCATTCTGGATGGCCAATGCGCTGCCGACCGAGTCCTGCGGACAGGCCTGCGCGGACAGCGACGAAAACTGGGGGGAATCGGCGACGACGGCCGTTGCCCAGACGGCCAGCGCCGCGACGACCAGCCAGGGCGACGCGGCGGCCAGGAATGGAAACAGTGCGCACATCGCGCCCGATATCGACAGGGCGGTAAAGGCGACCCGGGCGCTGCCGACGCGCTCGGCCAGCAGGCCCCCCGCCAGGCTGCCCAGGGCGCCCACCGCAATGATCAGAAAGCTGTAGCCCGACACGGCGGCGGGCGGGGCCGCGTCGCCCAGCACGGCATACAGCAGCAATGGCGCGATGGTCCAGAACGCGTACAGTTCCCACATGTGGCCGAAATACCCGAACGCGGCGGCGCGGAAATCGGGCGCCCGGAATGCCGCGAGCGCATGGCGCCAGCTGAAGGCGCGGCGCGGGCCTTGGCCGATGTGCAGCAAGGGCCCGTCGGCCAGCCAGTAGACGGCGGCGCCGCCGACGAGCGCCAAGCCGGATGAGGCCAGGACGATGGCCTGCCAGGGCCAGGCCGTGCCAAGGGCGCGCAGGCCGTGGGGCAGGGCGGTGCCCAGCGTAAGCATGCCCACCAGCAGCGCCAGGGCCAGGCCGCTGTGCTGGCGATTCCACGACAGGATGAGCTTCATCCCGATGGGATAGATGCCGGCCAGCGCCATGCCGGTCAGGAAACGGAAGGCCATGGCGCTGGGCAATCCATCCGCGGCCAGGGCGAAGCCCGCATTGGCCGCGGCACCCGCCAGGCTGGATGCGAAAAAGATCTTGCTGGCGGGATGGCGATCGGCGTGCCGGGTGATGGCCAGGCCCAGCGTGCCGGCGATGAAGCCTAATTGGGTGGCATTGGTCAGCCAGCCGATATCGCGTGGATCCAACCCCCAACTGGCGGGCAGCGATTCGGTGACGCCATTGGCGCTGAACCACAAGGATGTGCACAGCAGCTCCGCGACGACGATGAGCAAGACCGGCATACCCAGGCCCGGGGCGCGGTTCGGCGGAGGTTCGCTCATCATCAAGTTTCGTTCCAGGAAGGTTGCGGCCGCGGGGCGGCATGCCGAGGCGCCGCCGTTCGTGCGCGACGGGCCGGCTACTGTGCCGCGATGGCATCCATGACGCGGGCCGAATAGACCAGCGCCGCGCCTGCGTTCAGGGCGACCGCGACGCCCAGGGCCTCTGCGATTTCCTCTTTGCTGGCGCCGGCGGCGATGGCTTTCTTCGAATGCACGGCGATGCAGCCATCGCACCGGGTGGTGACGGCGACGGCGATGGCGATCAGTTCGCGCACCTTGGCGTCCAGCCGGCCGGTTTTCCCGCCGGCCGCCGACAGGGTGCTGTAGCCCTTGACGGTGTCCGGGTTGAGTTCGGCCAGGTCGCCGATGCGGGTCATGAGTTCGGTGTGGTAGTCGTTCCAGTTCAGCATCAGCGTGCCTCGTTTTACGTATTGAAGAAATGGACCTTCGGGAATTCCGGTGCGTACCAGGGTAGTGCTTGTTGCTTTTGTTATACCGAACGTTCGGTATTTTCGTGCAGCTTAAGTGGCGGATTTTTTCTTGTCAACGATTTTTACCGAACGATTGGTATATACTCGCCCACACACAAACGTACTCGAGCCGGAGCCATCGCGCATCGTTCTGGCCGGCCAACGAAGCAAGCGCCGCTATGTCCTGAAAGGAGAATGACCGTGGCCGCCACCCTAGTTCCGCGCGACGAGGTGCTGAACCGCATTGCCAAGGTGTTTCGCGACGAAGGCTACGAAGCCGCCTCCATGGCGCGGCTTTCCAAGGCGTCAGGCCTGAGCAAGGCCAGCCTTTACTACCATTTCCCGAACGGCAAAGAGGAAATGGCCATGGCCGTGATCGAACGCGCCAATGCGCTGTTTACCGAGCAGGTGATCCAACCCTTGCGTTCGCAAGCCAGCCCCGAGTCCCGCATCGCCCAGATGGTGCGCAACCTGGATGCCTACTATTGCAAGGGCCAGGAATCCTGTCTGCTGGGGGTGCTGGCCATGAGCTCGACGCCGGCCATCTTTCACCCGCATATCAAGCAGGGCTTGCTGGAATGGATCAATGCGCTGGCCGAGGCTCTGACCGATTTCGGCCTGCCCAAGCGGATCGCCCGCCAGCGGGCGGAAGACACGGTTTGCCGTGTCGAGGGCGCCTTGCTGCTGGTCAGGGGGATTGCCGATCCGGGCCCGTTCCGGCGCATGCTGGCCCTGGTGTCGGGCCAGATCCTGGCGCCGGCGGCGCCGTGAGGCGCGGGCCGATGCGCCCCTGCGGCAGCCAATACACCGCGCCGTCGCGTTCGTGCACCGGCACGGGCGCCAGGCGGCCGTTCTTGCAGGGCCCGCCCACGCACAGGCCGGTATCGGGCTGGTAGGTGGCCCCGTGGCGGGCGCACATCAGCAGGTCGCCGGCGCGCGTGAAGAAACTGTTTTCCCAGTCGAGCTCGACGCCCACATGGGCGCAGCGGTTCAGGTAGCCATAGGCGCGCCCCTGGTAGCGCACGAAGAACACCGTGACCGGGCCGGCGCCGTCGGTGGCCGGCAGCTTGACGCCCAGGCCGCCGTCGTGCAATTCGGCGCTGGCGCAAACGCGGACGGCGGCGGGCAGGGCGGTGGCAGGCGTGGCGGTATCGGGCATGGCGGCGCGGCGGCAAAAACAGCCATCTTCGGGCAGGCGCGGGGCCCTGTCAAACCCCGCCTACGCCGGCGCGTCGGCGCGGGCCTGCTGCCGTTCCCACATGGCCGCGTACGGGCCGCCGCCGGCCAGCAGCGCCGCATGGCGGCCGCGTTCGACGATGCGGCCGTCGCCCAGCACGATGATCTCGTCGGCATCGGCGATGGTCGACAGGCGGTGGGCGATGATCAGCGTGGTGCGGCCCTGGCTGACTTCGCGCAGGTTGGCCTGGATCTCGCGCTCGGTGTGCGAGTCGAGCGCGCTGGTGGCCTCGTCGAACAGGAAGATCGACGGGTTCTTCAGGATGGTGCGGGCGATGGCCACGCGCTGTTTTTCGCCGCCCGACAGTTTCAGCCCGCGCTCGCCCACCATGGTGCGGTAGCCGTCCGGCATGCTCATGACCAGGTCGTGGATGTGGGCCAGGCGGGCGGCCGCCTGCACTTCGCCGTCGGTGGCGCCGGGCCGGCCGTAGGCGATGTTGTAGTGGATGGTGTCGTTGAACAGCACGGTGTCCTGGGGCACCACGCCGATGCCGGCGCGCAGGCTGGCCTGCGTGATGTCGCGGATGTCCTGCCCGTCGATCAGGATGGCGCCGCGCTCGACGTCGTAGAAGCGGAACAGCAGGCGCGCCAGGGTGGATTTGCCCGCGCCCGACGAGCCCACCACGGCCACGGTGCGGCCGGCCGGGATGCGGAAGCTGACGCCCTTCAGGATAGGCCGGCGCGCGTCGTAGCCGAACACCACGTCGCGGAACTCGACGCTGGCGCCGGCCAGTTGCAGGGCGGGCGCGCCGGGCTTGTCGCCGATCTCGCGCTGCTGGCCCAGCAGCTCGAACATGCGTTCCATATCGATCAGCGATTGCTTGATCTCGCGGTAGATGAAGCCGAAGAAGCTGAGCGGGTCGTACAGCTGCAGCAGGTAGGTGTTGACCAGCACGAAGTCGCCCAGCGTGTAGCGGCCGTCGACGATGCCCTGCGCGGCCATCCACATCACCGCCGTCAGCCCGGCCGAGATGATCACGGCCTGGCCGATGTTCAGGATCGACAGGCTGACCTGGCTGCGCACCGCCGCGCGCTCGTAGCGCCTGAGCGAGGCGTCGTAGCGCCGGGCCTCGTGTTCTTCGTTGCCGAAGTACTTGACCGTCTCGTAGTTCAGCAGGCTTTCGACCGCCTTGGTGTTGGCCTCGGAGTCGGTTTCGTTCATCTGGCGCCGGAACTGGGTGCGCCATTCGGTGACGATCAGGGTGTAGGCCAGGTACAGGCCGACGGTCAGGGCGGTGGTGGCGGCCAGCCAGATGTCGAACATTTTCCACAGCACCGCGCACACCAGCCCGATCTCGAAGAAGGTGGGCAGCACGTTGAACAGCAGGAACGACAGCAGCGTCTGGATGCCCTTGGTGCCGCGCTCGATGGCGCGCGTCAGGCCGCCGGTCTGGCGCGACAGGTGAAAGCGCAGCGCCAGCGCATGCAGGTGCCGGAAGATCTGCAGCCCGACGGCGCGGATGGCATGCTGGCCGACACGGGCGAATACGGCGTCGCGCAGTTCGGAGAACAGCAGCGAGAATACCCGCGCCGCGCCGTAGGCCAGGATCAGGCCGACCGGCACGACGGCCGCCGCGCCGGTGTGCTTGCCCAGCTCGTCGATGGCGCCCTTGTACAGCAGCGGCACGTACACCACGGCCGCCTTGGCGGTCAGCAGGCACAGCAGGGCGATGACGACCCGCGCCTTCAGGCCGGGACGGCCCGGCGGCCACAGATAGGGAAGCAGGGTGCGCAGCGTGGCAAGGCTGCCGCGTGGCGGGACGGGCGTGTCGGAAGCGGGCATGGACGGGACGCGGATGGCGCGCGGCCCGGGTCGGGAAAGGCGGCCGCGCTGCCGTCATTATCGGCCACGCCAAGGCCGGCGGCGGGAAAACCCCGCGGCGGCCAGGGGGCTTGGCGGGCGCCCGGCCAGGCCCGGCGGCTGCGGCCGGGCCCGGCTTGGCCCGCGCGTCAGTCCACCCGCGCGCCCGAGGCGCGCACCACCTCGCCCCAGCGCTTCACGTCGGCCTGCAGCACCTGCGCGAATTGTTGCGGGCTGGTGGCGTCCGGTTCGGCGCCCTGGGCGGCGAAGCTGGCGATCACCTTCGGGTCGCGCAGGGCCGCGTTGACGTCCTGGTTGATCTTGGCGATGCGGTCCGGCGGCGTGTCCTTGGGAGCCATCAGGCCGAACCAGGGGTTGACGTCGAAGTCCTTGAAGCCGGCCTCGGCAATGGTGGGGATGTCGGCGAACGACTTGGCGCGCCGGGCGCTGGTGACCGCCAGCGGGCGCAGCGCGCCGCTCTTGATCGAGCCGGCCACCGACGGCAGGCTGGTGAACACGACGTCGATGCGCCCGCCCAGCAGGTCCTGCAGCGCGGCCGCCGCGCCGCGGTAGGGCACGTGCTGCATCGGCACTTTCGCCGCGCTGCTGAACATCTCGCCCAGCAGGTGGTTGACCGAGCCATTGCCGGCCGAGCCGTACGTGATGTGGCCTTTCTTGGCCGCCTGCACCAGGTCGCCCACGGTCTTGTACGGGGAATCGGGCCGGGTGATCAGCACGAAGGGCAGGGTGGCCAGCGTCGCCACCGGGGCGAAGTCGGTGCCCGGGTCGAACGACAGTTGCTTGTACAGGGCGCCGTTGATGGCCTGGGTGCCCACGTAGCTCATCAGCAGGGTGTAGCCGTCGGCCGGGGCGTGCAGCACGGCTTCCATGCCGACGTTGCCGCCGGCGCCGGCGCGGTTCTCGATGACGACCGACTGTTTCCACTTGTCGCCCAGGTGCTGGCCGATGATGCGGGCCAGCGTGTCCGAGGCGCCGCCCGGCGTCTGCGGGACGATGATGCGGACAGGCTTGGCGGGGAAGTCCTGCGCCGCCGCGGGCGCGGCCAGGAACAGGGAAAGGATCAGGGCGCCGGCCCAGGAAAGATTGCGCATGCGGGTCTCCTTTGGTGGGGTGGCCTTATGGTTGGCCTTGGGGGGATGCCAGCCCGTCGAGCAGCCGTGTCAGCTGGCGTTCGAGAGGTTGGGTGAAAAATGCGGGGGCCTGCGCGCCGATGAATTCGGCGGCGCGGATTTCCAGCAACCGGCGCAGGCGGTAGCGGGCGCGCTGGTCCTGAATGGTATCGTGCCGGCGCGTGTCGGCCAGCCAGGCCTGGTGGCGGTCGATGGCGTCGGACAGGGCGTGGATCGACTCGGGCTGGTCCTGCGCCACCAGCAGCACCGGCGGGGCCCAGGCCTGCGGCGCGGGCCGCATGGCGGTGGCGATGCGGCGGATGTCGGCCGCCATCTTGCGCGCGCCGGGCAGGTCGGCCTTGCTGACGACGAAGATATCGGCCATTTCCATGATGCCTGCCTTCATCGCCTGCACGGTGTCGCCGCTGTCGGGCAGCAGGACCAGCACCAGCGTATCGACGTGCGCGCGCGCGGCGTATTCGGCCTGGCCCACGCCCACGGTTTCCAGCAGGACCTCGGCAAAGCCGAAATCGTCCATGGCGTCGAGCATTTCCGGCAGGTTGTCGGCCAGGCCGTCCGAGGTGCGGCGTGAACCGAGCGAGCGTATGTACAGTTCGTCGGCGCCGGCCAGTTCGTCCATGCGCACGCGGTCGCCCAGGATGGCGCCGCCGCTTTTCGGGCTGCTGGGGTCGACAGCCAGCACGCCCAGCCGCCCGCGCGGCAGCCGTGCCAGCGCCAGGCGGCCCAGCAGAGTGCTCTTGCCGGCGCCTGGCGCGCCGGTGATGCCGATACGCCGCGCCGCGGCCTGGGGCTGGCGCGGCGGCAGCGCGGCCAGTTCCAGCGGGCCGGCATTGGCCAGGCGGGTCAGCGTGCGGCCCAGCGCGTGGCGATCCAGCGGCGTGCGGCAGCTCATTCGGCGGCCCAGCCCATGATCTCGGCGCGATGCTCGTCCAGCCGCGGCGGCAGGGCATACGCGGGGGCCTGGTCCTGGAAGCGCAGCGGGCTGGCCACGGCCCGCAGCGGCAGGCTGCCGTCGCCCAGGGTCACCACCAGCCCGCGCGAGGCGGCGATGTCGCTGTGCAGGGCCTCGCCCAGCGTGCCGACGCGCGCCGCCACCAGGCCCAATGGCGCCAGGCGCGCCACCCATTGCGCCGCCGGCGCGCCGGCCAGCACGCGGGTGATGCCGTCCACCACGTCGGCGCGGTGCGCGCGGCGCGCCGCCATGGTGGCATAGCGCGGATCGTCGATCCATTCCGGCCGGCCGATCTCGGCACAGAAGATCTTCCAGAACTTGTCGTGGGTGATGAACAGCACCAGCCAGCCGTCGGCGGTGGGAAACAGCTGCGCCGGCACCACGTAGGGGTGCGACGAGGCGGGCAGGCGCTCGATGGTCTCGCCGGCATTGAGCGCGGCGCCGGCCAGGTAGTTCAGTTGCGACAGCATCACGTCGTACATCGCGACGTCGACCTGGCCGCCGCGGCCTTCGACGATCTTGGCCAGCAGGCCCAGCGCGGCAACCAGCCCGGCGGAGTTGTCCACCGCCGAATAGCCCGCCTTGGCCGGCGGCGCCGACGGTTCGCCGGTGATCGCCATGATGCCGGTCATGGCCTGGATGACGTAGTCGTAGGCGGGATTCTCGGAATACGGGCCGTCCAGCCCGTAGCCGGTCAGGGCCACGCAGACCAGCCGTTCGTTGTGCGCGCGCAGCGCCTGGTAGGTCAGGCCCAGCTTGCGGATCGCCGAGGGCCGAAGGTTGGTGACCAGCGCGTGCGAGCGCGCCGCGATGCGGCCCAGCGCCGCCTGGCCGTCGGCGCTGGCCAGGTCCAGCACGATGCTTTTCTTGTTGCGGTTCAGGCTGGCGAAGTAGGCATTGTGCGGGCCGATGGTGTGCGGGCTGATGGTGCGGCCGATGTCGCCTTCGGCCGGCTCGATCTTGATGACTTCGGCGCCCATGTCGGCCAGCATCAGTCCGCAGTAGGGCCCGGCCAGCATGTGGCCGACTTCGACGACGCGGATCCCGGTCAGCGGCGCGTTCATGCGTCGAGCTTGCCGGCCAGGATGCGGATCATGTCGTCCAGCGGCATGTCGGCCGTGAACACCGCGGCCACGCCCATCGCCAGCAGCGGCGGCTGGTCGTCGGCCGGGATGGTGCCGCCCACGAAGATCTTCACGTCGCCGGCGCCCAGCTGGCGCAGTTGCTCGATGACGTCGCGCGCCAGTTCCTGGTGGCTGCCCGACAGGATGCTCAGGCCGACCGCGTCGACGCCTTCATCGACCGCGACCTGGGCGATCTGGCGGGGGCTGCGGCGCAGGCCGGTGTAGATCACTTCCGCGCCCGCGTTGCGCAGGCTCAGGGCGACGATCTTGGCGCCGATGTCGTGGCCGTCCAGCCCGGGCTTGCCGACCAGGATGCGCTTGCCGGCCAGCAGCGGCCGGCTTTCGATAGGCGTGTTCATAGATTGACGGGCTCCTTGAATTCACCCCATTGTTTTTTCAGGCACGCCACCATTTCGCCGACCGTGGCGTAGGCATGGCAGCAATCGACCAGGTAGGGCATCAGGTTCTCGCTGTCTTTCGCGGCGGCCGTGGCCAGCTTGGCCAGCGTGGCCTCGACCTCGGCGGCATTGCGGGTATCGAGCACGCGCTGGAATTTCTCGAGCGCGCGCTGGGCCACGGTGGGGTCCAGCGTGAACACTTCGCCGACCTTGATGGCCTCGCCGGCTTTCTTGAAATGGTTCTGGCCCACGATGACCTGCTCGCCCGAGTCGGTGTCCAGCTTGCGCTCGAGCCCGCGCTCGGCCAGGCGCAGCTGGATCCAGCCGTCTTCGATGGCGCGGATGACGCCGCCGTAGGCGTCGATCTCGGCCATCACCTGCTCGATCTTCTCTTCCATGCGGTCGGTCTGCTGTTCCAGGAAGTAGCTGCCGCCCAGCGGGTCCACCGTGTTGGCGATGCCGCTTTCGTAGGCGATGATCTGCTGGGTGCGCAACGCCAGCTCGGCCGAGAATTCGGTGGGGATCTGGTAGGCCTCGTCCAGCGCGCAGGTGAAGATCGACTGCGCACCGCCCATCACGGCGGCCATGGTCTCTACCGCGACGCGCACCACGTTGTTGTAGGGCTGCGGCGCCACCAGCGACGAGCCGCCGCACACCACGCCGAAGCGGAAGTGCTGGGCCTTCGGGTCCTGCACGTCGTAGCGTTCTTTCATCAGCCGGGCCCACAGGCGGCGGCCGGCGCGGAACTTGGCGATCTCTTCGAAGAAGTCCATGTGGACGTAGAAAAAGAACGACAGGCGCTTGGCGAATTTCTCGGCATCGCCGCCGCGGCGGCGCAGTTCGTCGACATAGGCCAGGCCGTTGGCCAGCGTGTACGCCATTTCTTCGGCGGCCGTGGCGCCCGCGTCGCGCACGTGGGCGCCGGCGATGCTGATGGGGTTGAAGCGCGGCGACACGTCGTTGGAATACAGGATGGTGTCGGCAATCAGCCGCATCGACGGGCGCACCGGGAAGATCCAGGTGCCGCGCGCCACATATTCCTTCAGGATGTCGTTCTGGATGGTACCGGTCAGCTTGCTGCGCGGCACGTTCTGCTTGTCGGCCACCGCCAGGTACATGGCGTACACGATGGCGGCCGTGCCGTTGATGGTGAACGAGGTGGAAATGCGCGACAGGTCCAGCCCGTCGAACAGGATCTCGGCTTCGCTCAGGTTCGACAGCGATACGCCCACCTTGCCGATCTCGGGCCGCGCCATGGGGTCGTTGGGGTCCAGGCCGCACTGGGTGGGCAGATCCAGCGCCACCGACAACCCGGTCTGGCCCTGGGCCAGCAGGAACTTGTAGCGGGCATTCGATTCCTCGGCCGTGCCGAAGCCCGAATACTGCCGGAAGGTCCACAGCCGGCCCTGGTAGCCGTCGGGGAAGATGCCGCGCGTGAACGGGTACTGGCCCGGTTCGCCGATGCGCGACGGATCCACGGCCTGCGGCCCGGCGCTGACGGGGATCTCGATGCCGCTGCGGTTGGCCGCGTGCAGCCGCGGCGGCCGGTCGGGTTGGGGGTGACTGCTCATGGCTTTCCTTTGGACAAGATCTTCTCGCTGGCGCGCCAGTGGTCGTCGTGCAGCCACGTGCGCAACAGCTGCTGTTGTTCCACCGCCCGCGCCGCGTCGTAGGTGGCGGCCTGGCGCCAGGCGCGGACCTGGGCCTTGATGCCGCGCAGCACCTGCACCGGGCAGGCCAGCATCGGCTGCAGGAAGGCCTGCAGGTCGGCGCCGCCGGGGCCGTCGGCGATCACGGCGTCGGCCAGGCCCCAGGACAGCGCCTGTGCGGCATCGACCATTTCGCCGCGGGCCATCATGCGCAGCGCGCGCGCGCCGCCCACCAGCCGGCACAGGTCGGTGCCGCCGCCCCAGGCCGAGGTGATGGCCAGGCGCGCCTGGATGAAACCGATGCGTGCATGGGCGGCCTGCAGGCGCAGGTCGCAGGCCAGCGCCAGCTCGGCGCCGCCGCCGATGGCGTCGCCGTTCAGGTAGGCCAGCACCGGCACCGGGCAGTCGCGCAGCGCGTCCAGCGCCTGGCGGGCCTGCTGCGCCATGTCCAGGGTGGCGGCTTCGTCGCGCACCGTGTCCAGGTCGCGCAGGTCGCCGCCGGCGGCGAAGTAGCGCTCGCCGGCGCCCGTCAGCACGATCAGGCGGGTCTCGGGGCGGGCCGCCGCGGCGTGCACCGCCTGGGCTAGCGCGGCCAGCAGCGGGCGGGCCAGCGCGTTGTGCTTGGCGGCGCGATCGATCGTGATCCAGCTGGCGCCGTCGGGGTGGTGCTGTACGAGGATGTCGTCGCTGCCAGGCACTGCGGGTCTCCGTATTCAGGTTCCGGGGCGGTGCCGTGGCTGTCCGATGCCGGGCCGGCATCGGGCGGGGCACCGCCTGGACTGCATCCTAGGCGTCATTTTTTTTCTGTATCAAGGACAAATGTTCTATATTCTGAACAAACAGCGATCACAACGCGGCCGTGGGCATCGCGCGCCGTATTTGTTCAGCGGGCTGAATTTGCCGGGCGTGCCATGCCCGTCGCCTGCCTCGCGCCGCGCCCGAGCCACGCCTTTCACCAGGAGCCCCCGCCATGTCCACCGCCAGCGTCACCGCCATCGAGCGCCTGCTCGACATCTACGAGGCTTTCCAGGCCAGCCAGCGGCCCCTGTCGCTGACCGAACTGGCCGAAATGGCCGGCATGCCCAAGAGCACCTGCCACGCCATCGTGGGCACGCTGACCACGCGCGGCTACCTGTACTCGCTGACGCGGCCGCGGTCGCTGTATCCCACCAAGCGCATGTTCGACGTGGCGCGCGACATCGTCGACAAGGACCCGTTTGTGGAGCGCATGACGCCCGTGCTGGAGCGCCTGCGCGACACGTCGCGCGAGACGGTCATCCTGGGCAAGCGGCAGGGCGACGCGGTGGTCTACCTGCAGGTGGTGGAAAGCGGGCACTCGATCCGCTATTCGGCCAAGCCCGGCGAGCTCAAGCCGCTGCACTCCAGCTCCATCGGCAAGACCATGCTGGGCTGCCTGAAAGAGCCCGAGCTCAAGGCCTGGCTGGACGCCCATCCGCTGCCGGGGGTGACCGGCGCCACGCTGACCGATCCGCAGGCCTTGCTGGCCGACATCCAGCAGAGCCGGCGGCTGGGCTACTTCCAGACCCGCGGCGAGAATGTCGACGATGTGTGGGCGGTAGCGGCTTCGCTCGTGCTGAACAAGGAAACTTTCGCGATCGCCGTGGCCGGGCCCAGGCACCGCATGGAGGGCACCATGGCGGAATGCGCGCGGCTGCTGGTGGCCGCGTGCAGCTTCATCCTGCGGCAGTCGCTGGCGCGCTGAATCCGGCGGGCCGGCACCGCGGATTCGGAAAATAAGGGGTGGGGCGCTATCATCGACACGAAAACCCGCAGGTTTGCCGGGCATGTCCGCATCCCACCCATTGACTCCGGAGGTCTCATGGCGAAAGTACCCGTACTGAAACTGAACGATGGCAACGCGATTCCGCAACTGGGCCTGGGCGTGTGGCAGGTGCCCAACAACGAGGCGGCCCGCTGCGTGAAAGAAGCGCTGGCCGCGGGCTACCGGCTGGTCGACACGGCCGCCATCTACGGCAACGAGGCCGGCGTGGGCGAGGGGTTGCGCGCGTCGGGGCTGGGCCGCAAAGAGCTGTTCGTGACCACCAAGCTCTGGAACGACCGGCACGGCTACGACGAGGCGCAGCAAGCCATGGACGACAGCCTGCGCAAGCTGGGGCTGGCGTATGTCGACCTGTACCTGATCCACTGGCCGGTGGCGGGCAGCGACAAGTACCTGGACGCCTGGCGCGCGCTGGTGGCCATGAAGGAAGACGGCCGGGCGCGCTCGATCGGCGTGTCGAATTTCCCGCAGGCGCAGTTGCAGCGGCTGATCGACGAGACCGGCGTGGTCCCGGCGGTGAACCAGGTCGAGCTGCATCCGGGCTTTGCCCAGAAGGCCCTGCGCGCCTTTCATGCCGAGCAGGGCATCGCCACCGAGTCCTGGAGCCCGCTGGGTCAGGGCACCGTGATGCAGGACAAGACGCTGGCCGGCCTGGCGGCCAAGTACGGCAAGTCGGCCGCGCAGGTCACGCTGCGCTGGCACCTGCAGAACGGCTTTATCGTGATCCCGAAGTCGGTGACGCCGGCGCGCATTCGCGCCAATATCGACGTGCTGGATTTCGAGCTGTCGGCCGAGGACATGACGGCCATCGACAACCTGCCGGAAGGGCCGCGCCTGGGGCCGGACCCGGAACGCTTCAACGGCTGAGCGCGGCGGGCCCGGGGGGCGTGCGTCCCGGGCTCAGGCTCTGGCGGGAAACCACCAGTACCTGGCGATCACGACCAGCAGCGCCGCCAGCGACACCCACGAGGCCCAGTGCCAGAGGCCGGTGCCCAGCAGCGCGGCCAGCAGGCCGAAGATGCTGAGCAGGCCCAGCACGATGGGCACGCTCCAGATGAACAGGAAGCGGTTGCGGGGCGTGGTCATGCGGGGCTCCGTTGCGGGGTGGCTGCCTGCTGGTGGCGGCGCACCAGTTCGGCGACGCGGGCGTCAGTGGCCTTGCGGCGCGCGATCCACAGGTACAGGCCGCTGCCCAGCACCACGATGGTGACCAGGTCCAGCAGCGTCCAGAGTATCTTCAGCGGCATGCCGCCGTAGTCGCCGAAATGCAGCGGCCGCGAGACTTCCAGCGCGGTCAGGTACCAGGGCATGCGGGCCACGGCGCTGAGTTCGCCGCTGACGCCGTCGACCAGCACCGGCGTGTTCAGCTTCGAGGTCAGCGGCGTATCGCCCTTCAGCCATACGACGTAGTGGTGCGGGCTGCCGAAGGCATTGCCGGGAAACGAGATGAACGACACTTCGCGCCCGGGCAGCGCTTTCATGGCGGTGTCGGCGGCGTTCTGCACCGAGGCCAGCTCGGTGGGCACGGTGCGGCCCTGGTAGGGGGCCAGGATGCGCGGCAGCTCGGTCGATTGCCACAACCGGAACAGCGGCGTGGACAATTCGTTGATGACGCCGGTCAGGCCCACCACGAAGGCCCAGACCAGCGTGACGATGCCCAGCAGGTTGTGCAGGTCCAGCCATTTCAGGCGGGTCGAGCGCGCCGCACGCACGGTGCCGAATTCCAGTTTCTTCATGAACGGGCCGTACAGCACCACGCCGGACACGATGGCCACCACGAACAGCAGCCCCATGAAGCCCAGGAACAGCTCGCCAGGCAGCGCGGCGAACAGGTCCACGTGCAGCGCCAGCATGATGCCCATGAACGAGAAGCGGTCTTCGGCGTAGGGCGGGCCGTCGTACAGCACGTCGGTGGTGCGCGCGTCGACGCGCACCGCATGGCCGGTTTCCACGCCCTTGCCCAGTTCGCGCACCAGGCCGACATAGGCCTGGGGCTCGTGGTCGTCCATGAAGACGTAGTCGATGTATTCGTCTGGATAGAGCGCCTGGCCCTTGGCCACGATCCGGTCCAGGCTGGCGTTGGGGGTGCCTTCGGGCAGTTCGGCCACCGGCTTGCCGTCGTCGAACAGGTCTTCGATCTCGTGGTGGAAGATCAGCGGCAGCCCGGTCAGGCAGATGACCAGCAGGAACAGGGTACAGACCAGGCTGGTCCATTTGTGGACCAGGTACCAGGTCTTGACGGTGGTTGCGGCGGTCATGGAGGGGGTGTCAGATTGACTGAAACCTGAACGATATCATGAACAATATCGATTCTCATCGTTATCTTGGGTGTTTTGCGTTCTTGAGTCGTCTTGGCGCCCTGGGCCGGGGCCGGACGAAGTCCGTCGGGCTCGGGCGCGCCACCAGGCGCCCTCGGCCCGCTGCGCGGGCTGCCCCGCCGTCCAACTCGCCCGGCCCCGGCCCAGGGCGCCAAGGCTGGCGGGCTGGAAGATCGGGTGTCAGACACCCGGGGGGCGTGGTGCGCTGGCTGTGGGCGTCGCGTAGGGGTGTCTGACACCTGGCGCCAGGGGGGTACAAGGGGCCAGGTACCGCAACCGCAGGTGAAGATCGGGTGCCAGGGGTAGGGGACCAGGCACCGCAACCGCAGGTGGGGATCGGGTGTCGGGGGGTAGGGATTCAGGTGCCGCAACCGCAGGTGTCAGACACCCCGAAGGGTGTCTGACACCCTTGTCTGCCACAGGCTGACGGCCCGTTTCAAAGCGGGCGGGACGAGACCGAGCCGGGCGTGCTGATCGGTTCGGCGTTGGCCGGCCCGGGCGCCCGGGGGATCGGGATGCTGACGATGGGCGCGGGTCCGTCGGCGGATTGGGTTGCGGGCATGGCCGGCGGCGGGCCGGCCTGGCCGACTTGCGGCACCGGGATGGGCGGCACGGGCGCGCCGCCCTGGGGGGCGTTCAGCGGCCGCACCTGGGTGGGCGCACCGTCGCTGGGCCGCATGTTGTTCAGGAAGTCGGTCAGGGCGTCGCCGGTGCTCAGGTCCAGCGCGGCCACGGCCTGCCCGGGCGGGAATTCCGAGAAATAGTATTCGTCGTTGTGCACCAGCAGGCCGCCGGGCATCGGCCGTTGCGGTTGTTCGGGCACGCCTTGCAGCACGGGCTGCATGTAGTCCAGCCAGGTCGACAGGGCCAGGCCGCTGCCGAAGGCGTTGGTGCCCAGCGACTTGGGCTGGTCGAAGCCCATCCAGACGGCCGTGGCCAGCGCGGGGGTATAGCCGGCGAACCAGACGTCGACCGCGTCGTTGGTGGTGCCGGTCTTGCCGGCCACGTCGCTGCGCTTGAGCGTGCGCTTGGCGCGCGCGCCGGTGCCGATGGACGCGACGTCGCGCAGCATGTCGTCCATGACCCAGGCGGTGCGCGGGTCGATGGCGCGGGCCGCGACGTCGCCGGCGACCACGGGCTGGGCCTGCATCAGCACCTTGCCGCTGCGGTCGGTGACGCGGTCGACCAGGTAGGGCGGCACATGGTAGCCGCCGTTGGCGAATACGGCGTACGCGTCGGCCACCTGCAGCGGCGTGGCGCCGCCCGCGCCCAGGGCCATGGGCAGCACGGCGGGCCAGCGGTCTTTCTGGAAGCCGAAGCGGGTCAGGTAGTCTTGCGCGTATTGGGGCGTGATGGCCTGCAGCACGCGGATCGACACCATGTTCTTGGAACGGTACAGGCCCTGGCGCAGCGTCTGCATGGGCTCGTAGTCGTTGCCGTCGTTTTTCGGCGCCCAGGGCCGCGAGCCGGTCTGCTCGACCGTCAGCATGAAGGGCTGGTCCGACACCTGGGTGGCCGGCGTCATGCCGCGTTCCAGCGCGGCGGCGTAGATGAACGGCTTGATGGTGGAGCCGGGCTGGCGCCAGGCCTGCGTGGCGCGGTTGAACGAGCCGCGGTAGAAATCGAAGCCGCCGATCAGGGCGCGCACCGCGCCGTCTTGCGGGGCCAGCGACACCAGCGCCGCCTGCAGGCTGGGCATGTTGAGGATTTCCCAGGTATCGCCGTTCTTGTGCAGGTACACCACCGAGCCGCGCCGGATGCGCAGGTCGTCGTCGGCCCTGGGGCTCAGGGCGCGCGCCACCACGGCCAGGGCCTTCTTGTCGGATACGGTGATGATCTCGCGGGCGCTGCGCGCCACTTTCACTTCGGTGGGGCTGGCAGACAGCACCACGCCGGACAGCAGGTCGCTGCTGTCGGGGGTCTCGTCCTGCACGCCATCGAGGATTTCCTCGAAGGCCTGGGTGTCTTGCTCGATGCCGTCGGGCAGGTCGATCTGGTCTTCGGGGCCGGGGTAGGGCGCGCGCCGCGTGTAGTCGAGCACGCCGGCGCGCACCGCTTCGTAGGCCGCCTGTTGCGATTTCGAGTCGATGGTGGTGTAGACGTCGATGCCGCGGGTGTAGGTCTCGTCCTGGAACATGCCGTACATGATCTGGCGTACCAGCTCGGCCGGGTACTCGCCATGCACCGCGAAGCCGTTGGGCTGCGCGCCTTCGCTGCCGCGGATCAGCAGGGGTTGGGCCAGCGCGGCCTGGGTCTGCTCGGGCGTCAGGTAGCCCAGCGCCTGCATGCGGCCCAGCACGTAATGCTGGCGTATCTTGGCGCGTTCCAGGTTGGTGATGGGGTTCGAGCGCGACGGCGCCTTCGGGACGCCCGCCAGCAGCGCGGCCTCGGCCGGCGTGACCTCGGACAGCGGCTTGCCGAAGTAGGTGCGCGAGGCCGCGGCGAACCCGTAGGCGCGGTGGCCCAGGTAGATCTGGTTCATGTAGAGCTCGAGGATCTGGTCCTTGGTGAGCTCGGATTCGATCTTGAAGGTCAGCAGCAGTTCG
>Ga0182736_1000301_pt1 | contig 86160 bp, 95 predicted proteins | sample eDN5th30CKraftBY_FD_128882 | JGI IMG/M metagenome (GOLD analysis project Ga0182736, IMG submission 128882) | Enriched backyard soil microbial communities from Emeryville, California, USA - eDNA 5th pass 30_C Kraft BY (version 2) (version 2) | ecosystem: Environmental > Terrestrial > Soil >... | reverse complement strand
CCGGAATGATAGCTTCCCGGCTCTCCGCGATAGACGCGCTGCGAACCGAAACGGCCGGAAATGCGCCCGGTGACGGGCCAGATGAAGCTCTGCCGCCAACCCTCGCTGCCGGTTTCGATCTGACGCGAGGCGGCGATTCGTTCCAGTTCAGGCCTGCGGCGGGCCATGAATTGGGCGCTCGGCACATTGGCCGTGGGCGAAGCGTTGATGTTTTCGATCTGCCAGGCGCGCGGGCTGACCGTGAGGGGGCTTTCAATGGTGCGCCCGTCACCCAGAGTGGCCGACAGCGCCGCGGCAGGGCCAGCATCCCGATCAAACGCGGCGAAGAAATGCCCGTCGCCAGCCAAAGCCAGCGGCTTGTCATCGAGTCGCGCGGACACCGTTCCCGCAGGAACCTGACCACGAATCCAGCCGCCCTGCGTCAATTCGCCAGAATAGAGGAAAGTACTCGGCCCCGCAGGAGTAGGGGCCGGAGCGGGCGCCTGCGGCTGGGGCCGGGGAGTTGTTTCTACCGGCTGCACCACTTCCACGTTTTCCGTTTCAGGTGCGCGATGTTCCCCGGCGGGCGCGACACAGGCGGCCACAAGGGCCAGTGCCGGAAGCGGAGCGTAATGCCTCACGCCTCGCCAAGCATCCGGCGGGTGGCGATTTCCGGGCTGGCATAGGCTTCCTGCCGGTCCACGCTCCAGTACCGCAGCGTTTCCAGCGGAATCGCTTCCTCTGTTACGGCGCAGGCGACGAAGCGGCCCGGCTTGATGACACGAAACCCGTTGGGGCCATATATGAGCGTTGCGGCCTGTTCGCCGGAAGACATCAGCATGGACACGGTCTTATCAACGCCCTCCCATCAAAGCAATTTGGGCTGCCGGTCCGGAGCGGGCGATGGCGGCGGGGCGGGCGTGCGGCGGGGTAAAGCGGGGCCGCGCCCGGCGGGAACCACATCGACCTCCCCATCGCGGAACCGCAGCGTCAGGGCTGCTTCCCCCTTTGCTTGCTGCGCCCCGGTCACGGCCTTGCCAGCCGGGTCCAGCACCATGACATAGCCGCGCTGCAAGGGGCGTTCGGGATGAAGCTGTTCGGCAAGGCGAGCGATCGCCGCCAGCCGTTCGCGCCGCTGCGCCATCGGCGTGCTGAGCAAGGCAGGCTGCAAACGCACCGTATCCAGATGCCGCTGCGCGGAACGCCCCCTTTCCCGCAATAGCGGCGCGGACAGCTTGGCAGAATCGCCCTGTAGCCGCTCTCGCGCACGGGAGGCCCTGTCCGCCAACCCCCGACGCAGACGTTCGGCAAGGTCGTCCAGCCTCTGCGCAGCCTGTGCGGCCAGCGCCTCGGGCCGGGGCAGGCGGGCGACGCGCGCCTCCAGCCGTTCACGCCCCAGATCTACCGGGCGGAGCGCACACTTGCGCTGGCGCAGGCCCAGCTCGTCCAGCGTTGCCGCCAGTTCGCGCCGCACCGGCACCGCTATTTCCGCCGCCGCCGTGGGAGTGGGTGCGCGGCGATCGGCGGCATGATCGGCCAGAGTCGTGTCCGTCTCGTGCCCCACGGCGCTGATAACGGGAATCGCCGAATCCGCGATGGCGCGGACCACCACTTCCTCGTTGAAGCACCACAAGTCCTCTATCGAGCCGCCGCCCCGCGCGACGATCAGCAGGTCCGGCCGCTGGCCTGCGTCCAGCGCGGAAAAGCCGCGTATCGCCTCTGCAATGCCGCGCTCCGCCCCCTTCCCCTGAACCTGCACCGGCCAGACCAGCACATGAGTGGGGAAGCGGTCCTCAAGCCTGTGAAGGATGTCGCGAATCACCGCACCGGTGGGCGAAGTGACCACGCCGATCACGCGGGGCAGGAACGGCAGAGGCCGCTTGCGTTCCTGCGCGAACAAACCTTCTGCCGCCAGCCGTTGCCGCGTCTTTTCCAGCAGCGCCAGCAGAGCCCCTTCGCCGGCGATTTCCATCGATTCGATGACGATCTGGTATTTGGAACGGCCGGGGTATGTCGTCAGCTTGCCGCTGGCGACAACCTCTATGCCATCTTCCGGCTGGAACGGCAGGCGCTGCACCTGCCCGCGCCACATGACCCCGTCGATCACCGCGCCTTCGTCTTTCAACGCGCAATAAAGGTGGCCGGATGCGGCGCGTTTCACGCCGGACAGTTCCCCCCGCAGCCGCACGAAACCGAAGCGATCTTCCACCGTACGCTTGAGCAGATGGGAAATCTCGGTGATGGTAAGCGGAGCGGCGTTGTCGCCGGCCTGCCCCTTGGCTACCAGCCCGCCGGCGGACACATCGTCAGAATCATCGAAAGAAGGGCCGGGCATGAACATCCTGTTGCTGGGATCGGGCGGACGCGAACATGCGCTGGCATGGAAGCTGGCGCAATCCCGACTGCTCGCCGAAGGGGGCGTTCTCTACGCCGCGCCGGGCAATCCGGGAATCGCGCAGTACGCTGAACTGGTGGAACTGGACACGAGTGACCACGGCGCGGTGATCGCGTTTTGCGAAAGCCGCACGGTCGATTTCGTAGTCGTCGGGCCGGAAGCGCCGCTGGTGGACGGGCTGGCCGATTCGCTGCGCGCAGCCGGTCTTTCCGTTTTCGGCCCGTCGAAAGCCGCGGCCCAGCTTGAAGGCAGCAAGGGCTTTACCAAGGATCTGTGCGAGCGGGCGGGCATTCCCACCGCAGGTTACGTCCGCACCCGATCGGCAGAGCAGGCGCTGGCTGTACTGGATCGCTTTTCCCCTCCCTATGTGCTGAAGGCCGATGGCCTGGCCGCCGGCAAGGGCGTGGTGATCGCACAGGACCGGGCAGAGGCAGAGGCGGCGCTGGACGACATGTTCGGCGGGCAGTTTGGCGAAGCCGGGGCCGAAGTCGTCATCGAGGAATTCATGGAAGGGGAAGAAGCCAGTTTCTTCGCCCTGACCGACGGGGCGATCATCCTGCCCTTCGGCGGCGCACAGGACCACAAGCGCGTGGGCGAGGGCGATACCGGCCCCAACACCGGCGGCATGGGCGCCTATAGCCCCGCCCCGATCCTGACGCCCGAATTGCGGGGCCAGATCATGAGCCGCATCGTCGCCCCCACCGTCCGCACGCTGGCCGATGAAGGCACGCCCTATTCAGGCGTTCTCTATGCCGGGATCATGCTGACGCCTGAAGGGCCGAAGCTGGTGGAATACAATTGCCGTTTCGGCGACCCGGAATGCCAGGTGCTGATGATGCGGCTGGAAAGCGATCTGGGCGAATACCTGCTGGCCTGCGCTGAAAACAGCCTGGGCACGATGGAACCGGTGAAGCTATCCCCGCAGACCGCGCTGACAGTGGTCATGGCGGCCGACGGTTATCCGGGCACCCCGCAAAAGGGCGGCAGCATCAAGGGGATCGACGCTGCCGAATCGAACGGCGCGAAGGTATTTCACGCGGGCACCGCGCTGGACGGTGACGGGCAACTGGTGGCCAGTGGCGGCCGCGTGCTCAACGTCACCGCCCTTGGCGCCAGCGCCGCTGACGCGCAGACCAAGGCCTATGCCGCGGTCGACGCGATCGACTTCCCCACCGGCTTCTGCCGTCGTGACATCGGCTGGCGGGAAGTCGCGCGGGAGGGCTAGCTCCCCAGCTTTTCCGCCATCAGCGCCTGCAGGTTTGCCTCTGGCCGAGCGCCATAGTGACTGATGATCTCTGCCGCGGCGATCGCGCCCCGGCGCAGGCAGGTGCTGAGCGGTTCGCCACGGACGTGGCCATAAAGGAACCCGGCGGCGAAGAGGTCGCCCGCGCCGGTGGTGTCGACCACCTGATCGATCGGTTCGGCCGCGACTTTCGCGCGTTCGCCGTTCGATACCGCCACCGCGCCATCGGCGCTGCAGGTGACGACCAGCGTAGGCACTTTGCCCGCCAGCGCGGCAAGCCCCGCCTCCAGATCATCAGTACCGGTCAGCGCGAACAGCTCGTGATGATTGGCGAACAGGATGTCGATCAGCCCTTCTTCGATCAGCGCCCGGAAATCATCGCCGTAGCGATCGATCACGAAGACCTCGCTGAGGGTGAAAGCCACCTTGCGTCCGGCCGCACGGGCCGTTTCGATCGCATGGCGCATCGCGGCGCGCGGCACTTCCGGATCCCACAGATAGCCTTCAAGGTAGAGGATGCTGGCGCCGCTAATCGCTTCTTCATTCAGAGCAGCGGCGGGCAAGGCCTGCGAGGCGCCGAGGAAGGTATTCATCGTCCGCTGCCCGTCGGGCGTGACGAAGATCAGGCATCGACCGGTCGGCTCCCCGTCTTGGGCTGGCGTATCGAAATCAATGCCAGCCGCATGAATATCGTGCGCGAAGACTTCCCCCAGCTGATCCTTCGCGACCTGCCCGATGAACGCGCATTGCGCGCCCAACGCCGCAAGGCCCGCCAGCGTGTTCGCCGCCGATCCGCCCGAAACCTCGCGCGCGGGGCCCATCGCGTCGTACAGCTCCTTCGCCCGCGCGGCGTCGACCAGAGTCATGCCGCCACGGTTGAGCTGCAATTCCTCGATCAGTTCATCGTCGCAGGGGGACATCACGTCGACGATGGCATTGCCGATCGCGATCACGTCGTATCTCGGGTCTTTCATGGAATCCTTCCGGCATCACGGAAATGGCGAGAGCCGGGACGGCCCTGCACACGGGTCTTTCATTCGTAGCGTTGACTTGGCCTGCAGCGCAGGCAATCGCAAGCACGGATGGGCACGGTAACCGCATCGCTGCTGCTCGCAATCGGCCAATTGGCCGATCCGCGCATTATCCGCATCATGCTGAAAAGCCTGGCGGTGACACTGGTGCTGTTCGCAGCGGTAGTGTGGGGCGGCTGGTATCTGATCGACTGGGCGCTGGCCGGGGCCGGGCTGGGCGACACGCTGTTTCCCGGCGCGGAGGAGATACGCGGACTGGCCTCGCTGCTGATGGCGCTGCTGGGCCTGTGGCTGGCATGGCGCATCGTGGCGATGGCAGTGATCGGCTTCTTCGCCGATGAAGTGGTTCAGGCGGTGGAGGCGCGCAGCTATCCCGAAAGGGCCGGGCAGGCGCGCGATCTGCCCATTGCCGAACAGCTTTCCACCAGCATCCGCGCCGCATCACGGGCGCTGCTGGTCAATCTGGCCGCGCTGCCCTTTGCACTTGTGCTGATCGTGACGGGCATTGGCCCGGCGCTGCTGTTCCTGTTCGTCAATGCCGTGCTGGTGGGGCGGGAATTGCAGGACATGGTCTGGCTGCGCCACCGGCGCTTTCGCGGCGATCCGGCACCGACCGGAATGGGCGAACGATTTCTGCTGGGCGGCGCGGTTGCCGCACTGCTGGCGTTGCCACTGGTGAATTTCATCGCGCCTGTGCTGGGTGCGGCCGCCGCCACCAATCTGATCCATAGACGGAGGCCAAGTTGACCCCGCGTTTTGCCGCCCTGATGCTGTTGATCCCGCTGGTGGCGGGCTGCGCCGCCGTGCCAGCCCCTGCGCCCGCCCCCCAATCATCGCGCCCCGGATCACCGCAGGTGTTGCGCCCCCCCACACAGGCTCCCGTCCCACCGACCTTGCCGTCACGGCCGCCCCGGCCGAGCTTTGTAGCGCCAGAGATCATGCGATCCCCCGGTCTGGAAAACGTGATCCGTCAGGATGCGAATGCCCTGATCCGGCGCTTCGGCGATCCACGGCTGGACGTGCGAGAAGGCGACATGCGGAAACTGCAATTCGTCGGCCGGTCCTGCGTGCTGGACGTATTCCTCTATCCGCTGAGCGAAGGGGCACAACCGGTCGCCACATGGGTGGAGGCGCGGCGCACCAGTGACGGGCAGGACGTGGATCGCGCCAGTTGCGTATCGTCGCTGCGGCGCTGACGGCTATACCGTAAAGCTCTCCCCACAACCGCAAGCGCCCTTGGCGTTGGGGTTCTGGAATACGAAACCGGCGGTGAAATCATCCTCCTGCCAGTCCATCGTGCTGCCGATGAGGTAGAGCACACTGGCCCCGTCGATATAGAACATGCCCCCGGGCGTTTCGATCTTCTCGTCGAAAGCCTGTTCTTCCGTCACATAGTCCACCGAATAGGCCAGACCGGAGCAGCCGCGACGCGGAGTGGACAGTTTCACGCCGATCGCCCCATCGGGCGCTTTCGCCATCAGATCGGCGATGCGCGTTTCCGCGCCGGGCGTGAGGATAACGGCTGCCGGGCGGACGCGGGTTTTCGTTTCGGTCATCGGATCGTTTTCCTGCCTTCGCGAAGATATAGGCACGCCATCACAGCATTCCCAATTCCAGCCGCGCCTCGTCGCTCATCTTCGAGGGGTCCCAGGGCGGGGTCCAGGTGATTTCCACCTGCGCATCGCGAACGCCCGGCACCGCGCTGACGCGCAGTTCGACCTCGCCCGGCATCGATTCCGCCACCGGGCAATGCGGCGTGGTCAGCGTCATCACGATGGCGACATCGCCATCGTCGGTCACATCCACGCCATAGATCAGGCCAAGATCATAGATGTTCACCGGGATTTCCGGATCGTAGATTTCCTTCAGCGCATCGATGACGTTTTCATACAGCGCGCCGCCGGGCTCCCCCGGTGCAGTCTCCTGCGGCTTCTGCGACAGGAACCCGTCGAGATAGTCGCGCTTGCGCTCCAGCTTTTCGGCCGCAGGTTCGGCGTCCTCCACCCGCGCACGCGGCGGGGCAGATACTGTTTCGACTTCCTCTATGCGGAAAGACTTGTCTGCCTCTTCGCTCATCACCCGAAAATCCTCCTCGCGCGTTCGATCCCGCGCAGCAGGGCCGCCACATCGCTTTCGTCGCTGTAGAGCCCGAAGCTGGCCCGCGCCGTCGCCGGAACGCCCAGCCGATCCATCAACGGCTGCGCGCAGTGATGGCCCGCGCGGATCGCCACGTTCTCTTCGTCCAATATAGTGCCCAGATCGTGGGGATGAATGCCGTCCATCGCAAAGCTGACTATGCCCGCGCTGGCTTCCGGCCCGAACACCGTGACATCGTTCCGCGACCGCAGTGCATCGCGCAATTGGGCAACCAGCGCCGCCTCGTGCGCGTGGATCGCCTCAAGGCCGATGTTGCTGACGTATTCGCAGGCAGCGCCCAGCCCGATCGCCTCCACGATTGCAGGCGTGCCAGCCTCAAACCGCTGGGACGGCGGCGCGAAGGTGGTCTTTTCAAACGTCACCCTCTCGATCATCGCCCCGCCACCTTGCCACGGCGGCATGACGTCAAGCAGTTCCCTGCGCCCCCACAGCGCGCCGATGCCGGTGGGGCCGTAGAGCTTATGGCCTGAGAAAGCGTAGTAATCGCAATGGAGCGCCGCGACATCGACCGGCAGGCGCGGCACGGCCTGGCATCCGTCCAGCAGCAGCTTCGCCCCAACGGCATGGGCGATATCCGCCGCGCGGCGCGCGTCCAGCACAGAGCCGAGCACGTTGGACACATGAGCGAAGGCGACCATGGTGTGTTCGCGCGTCAGCATCCGCTCCGCCGCGTCCAGATCGATCCGCCCATCGCTTGTCAGCGGGCAGACATCCACCTGCCAGCCAGCCAATTGCCACGGCACGATATTGGAATGATGTTCCAGTTCCGACAGCAAAACCCGGCCCTTGCCGGGGTAACTGTAGGCAACAAGATTGATCGCCTCGGTCGCGCCGCGCGTAAACACCACCTCGTCCTCACGCCCGCCGATGAACGCCGCCACCCGCCGCCGCGCGGCTTCATAGGCCAGCGTCATTTCGGCAGAACGGGTATAAACGCCGCGATGCACGGTCGCGTAGTCGGCACCCATGGCCCGCACCATGGCATCGATCACCGCCTGCGGCTTCTGCGCGGTCGCGGCGGAATCGAGGTAGTGCCACGGTGCACCTTCGCCGTTGAGCAGGCCGGGGAAGTCGGACCTCAAATCCTGTCCAAGACGGGGCGCCAGGGTCGCCGTATCGCTCATGCCGCATCACCCAGCGCGGAAAGCGCCGCTTCCAGCAGACGCTCGCGCTCCCCCTCATCGTCCAGCGCCACGAAGGCATCCGCGATGAAGGCATGGACCAGCAGCTTGCGCGCAGCCTCTGGCGGGATTCCCCGCGCTGCCATGTAGAAGCGGGCCATTTCGTCCATCTGGCCGATGGCCGCGCCGTGGGCGCACTTCACGTCATCCGCGAAGATTTCCAGTTCCGGCTTGGCATTGGCAGATGCGCCACGTTCCAGCAGCAGCGCCTTGAAATCCTGTGCCGCGTCAGTCTTCTGCGCATCACGCGCGACATCGATACGGCCAAGGAAATTGCCGGTCGCGGTGTTCCAGTGGACCGCGCGGACGACCTGTTCACTGGTCGCTTCCGGCTCTACATGAACGGTGCGGGTGACGAATTCGCGCGTCGCATCGCCCCCGCCGATCGTCACGCCGCCGAACTGGAAATGCGCGCCGCGCGCCAGCCTCACTTCCGCCTCAACGCGCGTATAGGCCGCACCGATATTAGCCACGAACAGTTCCGCCCGTGCACCTTCGCCCACGGTCAGGCGGATACGGTGCAGTTCCGGCGCATCGCCGCCGACTACGAGGCACTTGCGACGCACTTCGCCCGGCGCGAGGGTGACGTCTTTCCACTCCGAAAACGCTTCGGGCGCGAGCGCGTCCACCGCCGAAAAGTCGGCGTAGCGCCATTCCTCATCGCGCGCGGTAGGAAGGGCCGCCAGCTCCATCACGCCGCCACCGCCTCGTAACCCTGCTTTTCCAGCTCCAGCGCCAATTCAGGGCCGCCGCTCTTCACGATGCGGCCCTTTGCCAGCACATGGACCACATCCGGCTTCACGTAATCGAGCAGCCGCTGGTAATGCGTGATCAGCAGCACGCCCTTGTCGGGACGGCGCATGATCGCGTTGATCCCTTCGCCCACAATGCGCAGCGCATCGATGTCGAGGCCGGAATCGGTCTCGTCCAGCACCGCCAGCGAGGGATCGAGGATGCCCATCTGCACCATCTCTGCCCGCTTCTTCTCCCCGCCTGAAAAGCCGAGGTTGACCGGGCGCTTGAGCATTTCGGGGTCCAGCTTCAGCAGCGCCGCCTTCTCGCGCGCCAGCTTCAGGAACTCGCCGCCCGACAGCGGTTCTTCCCCCCGCGCCTTGCGCTGCGCGTTCAGCGCCTCGCGCAGGAACTGCACCGTGGAAACGCCGGGAATCTCAACCGGATACTGAAACCCGAGGAACAGCCCGGCAGCAGCCCGTTCATGCGGATCAAGCGCCAGCAAATCCTGCCCGGCGAGCGTGACCGAACCTTCCGTCACTTCATATCCGGGACGCCCGCCCAGCACATAAGCCAGCGTGGATTTGCCCGCCCCGTTCGGCCCCATAATCGCATGAACCTCGCCCGCATTGACGGTGAGGGACAGGCCCTTGAGGATCGGCTTGTCGGCGACGGTGGCATGGAGGTTATCGATCTTAAGCACTGTCTGATTTCCTGGGTCGGGGCCGCGAATAATGCTGGTTCGGATTGGCTTCGCGGTGGGCGCGCGCCGCTTCCTTCTTGTCCGAGATGCGCAGGCGCATTCCGGCGGTTATGCGGGCCAGCACGTCGTCGATGTTTTCAAGGATGTCGGCGGCCTTGATCCGCATCACTCGCACGCCAACGGCTTCAAGGCTCTTGTCCCGCCGCTTGGCGATCGCTTCCGGCTCGTCGCCCTCGTCAATGTCGATGGCCATGCCGAGGTTGTGGCAGTTGAAATCGACAATGGCGGAACCGACCACCGCATGCCGCTTGAAAGCATAACGGCCAAGATCCGCCTTGGAGAACCGTTCCGCCAGCACGGTGTGCGCCTCGCTCGAATGGCGGCGCAATTCGCGCGCGCGTTCGTGCAGCGTATCGAGCCGCTTGTCCGAGATTTCCCAGCCGCGCCCCTTCTTTTTGAGCGCGGGGGTTGCGGCGGTTTCCGCGGGTTCACGGAGCTGAAGGGTCTTGCGCTCAGTCATCGCGGATATTTCTCTTCGTTACGGATGGCAAATCGAACATTGGCAGCGGTAGTTTGAGCAAAACAGAAGCCATCCTCGACGTAACATTCAAGGTCGAGTTCAGCAGGGTGATCGGCCGTAAAGAAGAGGACGGTGGCCTGACTGCCACTTGGGACAGTTTCCCATGGCCCTCCCTTGCCTTGATCTCTCACGGCGACGGGCTCGATGAGGAAAACATCATCGTAAGCGCGCACTGATGCGCCATCGCTTGCAAAAAACGCACCTTCTTGAGTCCAATCCCGCCGCTCGTTGTTGCTCACCCCACGCTCCCTTCCAGGCTGATGCCCAGCAGTTTCTGCGCCTCAACGGCGAATTCCATCGGCAATTGCTGCAAGACCTCTTTGGCAAATCCGTTGACGATCAGGGCCACCGCCTCTTCCTGACCGAGCCCGCGCTGCATGGCGTAGAACAGCTGGTCGTCGCTGATCTTGCTGGTCGTCGCCTCGTGCTCGATCTGGGCGGTCGGGTTCTTCACCTCGATATAGGGCACCGTGTGCGCGCCGCAGTCGCTGCCAAGCAGCAGGCTGTCGCACTGGGTGAAATTGCGCACGCCATCGGCGTTGGCGGCCACCCGCACCAGCCCGCGATAGGTGTTGTTGCTGCGCCCGGCGCTGATGCCCTTGGACACGATCGTCGAGCGGCTGCCGCGACCGTTATGGATCATCTTGGTCCCGGTATCGGCCTGCTGGTAATTGTTGGTGACGGCGACGGAGTAAAACTCGCCCACCGAATCCTCACCGTTCAGCACGCAGCTGGGATACTTCCACGTGATCGCGCTGCCGGTTTCCACCTGCGTCCACGAAATCTTCGACCGCGCGCCCTGGCACAGCCCGCGCTTGGTGACGAAGTTGTAGATGCCACCCTTCCCCTGGGCATCGCCGGGGTACCAGTTCTGCACGGTGGAATACTTGATCTCCGCATCGTCCAGCGCGACCAGTTCCACCACCGCGGCGTGCAGCTGGTTCTCATCCCGCTGCGGCGCAGTGCAGCCTTCGAGGTAGGAGACGTAGCTGCCCTTGTCCGCGATGATCAGCGTGCGTTCGAACTGGCCGGTATTTTCGGCGTTGATACGGAAATAGGTGCTCAGCTCCATCGGGCAGCGCACCCCTTCCGGGATGTAGACGAAAGTGCCGTCCGAAAAGACCGCGCTGTTGAGCGTGGCGAAGTAGTTGTCGCGCTGCGGCACCACCTTGCCCAGCCACTTGCGGACCAGATCGGGGTATTCGCGGATCGCCTCGCTGATCGACAGGAAGATCACCCCCGCCTTCGACAGTTCCTCACGGAAAGTCGTGGCGACGGAGACGCTGTCGAACACCGCATCCACGGCAACCTTGCGCGCACCTTCCACGCCGGCGAGCACCTTCTGCTCTTCCAGCGGGATGCCCAGCTTGTCGTAGACCTCGCGAATCTCGGGATCGAGTTCGTCCAGGCTCTTGAGCTTTGGCTTCGCCTTGGGCGCAGCATAGTAATAGGCGTTCTGGTAATCGATCGGCGGCACGTCCAGCCGCGCCCAATCCGGCGCTTCCATATCCTGCCACATGCGGAATGCCTTGAGCCGCCAGTCGAGCATCCATTCCGGCTCGTTCTTCTTGGCCGAAATGAAGCGCACGGTGCTTTCATCCAGCCCCTTGGGCGCGAATTCCTGCTCGATATCCGCCGACCAGCCGTGTTCGTAGTCGGCGACTTTCGCCGCCGCTTCACGCGCCGCGCGGTCCTGAATGTCGATTTCTTCGGTCATACTGTAACTTCCGGCCGGGCGAGTTGCGCCAGCGGCACACCTGCGAGCGCGCCGCGCAAAGTTTCGTTCACCACGCGCCAGTGCGGGCGCACACTGCAGCACGGTTCCAGCGCGCAGTCGTGCTTCCCCTGTTCCACACAAGCCGTCAGCGCGATCGGCCCTTCGACGGCCTCGACAATATCCGCCAGCGTGATTGCCGCAGCCGGTCGCGCCAGCTTCAGCCCGCCGCCAGCCCCGCGCACGGAACGCAGCAAGCCAGCCCGCGAAAGCAGGCTGACCACCTTCTGCACGGTGGGCACCGGCAGCCCGGTTTCTTCCGCCAGTTCGGCGGCGGAAATTCGCGCAGAGCCGCAATGGCGCGCGGCGGCGCACATCGTCACGACAGCATAATCGGCCATGCTGGAAAGCCGCATATTGCGATCCGTTCTCAAATTGGAGCGATTCGTTCCGATTTCACTTAGGCGCGCGATCCGCCGATTTCAAACAAGCAGCGCTATCAGCAGGCCAAAAAAGAGGGCGGCCCCGGATTGCCGGAGCCGCCCTTGGAAAGTCGAGGACTTGCCGCATTGCAGCGACGAGCCCTTCGGGTCGCCCGATTCGCCTAGGCCAAGCGGGCGATTCGGAATTGTAGGAAAGCGACACTTGGCGAAACGGTTAGTCGCAAATACGCGGCGGCCCAAAATGCAGGGCTGGCCATGCTCGCAGGCAATCGACAGGGGCAAAACGCTCTGCCATCAGCCGGGCATGGCTTACCGGTTGTTGCGCCCCGCCCTTTTCCTGCTTGATCCTGAAACCGCACACGGCCTGTCTCTGGCGGTAATGAAGGCAATGCCGCGCCGCGCGCCTGCGCCGCCGGGCCCGCTTTCAGTCCATGTAGCCGGCCTGACCTTTCCCAATCCGGTAGGCATGGCAGCAGGCTTCGACAAGAACGGCGAAGTGCCCGACGCCCTGCTGGGGCTGGGCTTTGGCTTCGCGGAGGTGGGCTCGATCACGCCAAGGCCGCAGGCAGGCAACCCTCGCCCCCGCATATTTCGCCTTGCGGAAGATGGCGCGGTTATAAACCGGCTGGGCTTCAACAACGGCGGCGGTCCCGCGGCGGCGGCGCTGCTGGCTGCACGGATGGGGCGGCCCGGCATCGTGGGCATCAACATCGGCGCGAACAAGGATTCGGCGGATCGCGTCGCCGACTATGCGCAGATGACGCGCCTGATGGCCCCGCTAGCGTCCTATCTCACGGTCAATATATCCAGCCCCAACACGCCCGGCCTGCGCGCATTGCAGGATGAAGCGGCGCTGACGGAGCTTCTTGACGCGGTGATCGATGCGCGCGGTTCCAGCGACCTGCCGGTATTCCTGAAAGTCGCCCCCGATCTCGAACCCGCCGATATCGACGCGATCGCCCGTATCGCCATCGACAAAGCGCTGGGGGCGCTGATCGTTTCCAACACCACCATTTCCCGCCCCGCGCTGCGATCACGCCACGCGGGTGAGACGGGCGGATTGTCCGGAGCGCCGATCAAGCCGCTCGCCATTCAGCGGCTCCGCGATTTCCGCAGCGCGACGGGTGGGAAATTGCCGCTTGTCGGCGTGGGCGGCATCGCCACCGCACAGGACGCATGGGATCGCATCCGCGCAGGGGCGAGCCTGATCCAGCTCTACAGTGCGATGGCTTATGAAGGGCCGGGAATCGCCCGACGCATCGTGCGCGGGATGGAGACGCTGATGCGGCGCGACGGGTTTGCTTCGGTTGCGGAGGCGGTGGGAAGCGAATAGCACGCAATTATGCTGCACCGCATCCTGACCGCCTTTGCCGCACCGTTGCTGCTGGGCGCCTGTGCGACGATTTCAGCCCCGTCCGCACAGATCGCCCCCAGATCGGAAACCCCCGGCGTAGTGAGCGCGGCCGATCCACGCGCGGCGGAAGCCGGGGCGGCCATGCTGCGACAGGGCGGCAGCGCCACCGATGCGGCCATCGCCACGATGCTGGCGCTGACGGTGGTGGAACCGCAAAGTTCAGGTATCGGCGGCGGTGGGTTCTTCGTCCACGGCGATGCCGAGGGCACCGTTGAGACGATCGACGGGCGCGAAACGGCGCCTGCGGCGGCGACGCCGGAGTGGTTCCTCGCCCCTGATGCCAAGCCACGGCCGTTCATGGAAGCGGTGCTTTCCGGCCTCAGCGTGGGTGTTCCGGGTAACGTGCGGCTGGCGGCCGAAGCGCACGAGCGCCACGGAAAGCTGCCTTGGGCCGCGCTGTTTACCCCGGCGATAGATCTCGCCCGCGACGGGTTCGTGATAAGTGAACGGCTGCACGAATTCCTCGACAACGCCCGCAATCGCGCCGCCGCCGGTGCCGAGGGGCGTGCGTTGTTCTACGATGCGGACGGGGAGCCACTGGCCGCCGGAACCACGGTGAAAAATCCCGCGCTGGCCAGCACGCTGGAACGCATCGCCAGCGAAGGCCCGGACGCCTTCTATCGCGGCGAAAACGCGGCCACCATCGCGGCCCGCGTATCGGCTGCCACGCCCCATACCGCAGGGATGACCGCGGCGGATGTGACCAAATACACCGCGCCAGAGCGTGACCCGGTGTGCGGAGATTATCGCGGCTATCGCATCTGCGGCATGGGGCCGCCCTCTTCGGGCGCGACCACGGTCTATGCGATTCTCAAGCAGCTCGAACGCTTCGATCTGGGTGCGCTGGGCCCACGGTCGCCGGTTTTCTGGCACCTGTTCGCGGAATCGCAGCGGCTCGCCTACGCGGACCGGGAACGGTATCTGGCCGACACCGATTTCGTGTCGGTCCCCGTCGCCGGGCTTGTCGATGCGACCTATCTTTCTGCGCGCGGGGCGCTGATCAATCCCACCGCCACGTTGGCTTCCGTTGCGCCCGGCACTCCGCAGGGAATAGCGCTGGCTCCACCGGATGGTGACGAACCGGTCGAAAGCGGCACGTCGCACTTCGTCACGGTGGACAGGGCGGGCAACGCCGTCAGCTATACCTCCACGGTCGAGGGTTCCTTTGGGTCGGGCATCATGGTCGGCGGCTATTACCTGAATAATGAGCTGACCGATTTCAGCTTCACGCCAGCCACGGATGGCCGCCCGGTCGCCAACCGGGTGGAAGGCGGCAAGAGGCCACGCAGCTCGATGGCTCCGACCGTGGTTTATGACGCTGAAGGCAGGCTGGTGCTTACCGTGGGCGCCGCCGGGGGCGCGACCATTCCGGTGCAGGTGGCGCGCGCGCTGATCGGAGTGCTGGATTTCCGCCTGCCGATAGATGAAGCCATCGCCCTGCCCGTGCTGTTCTCACCGGGCGACGCGCTTGCCGTGGAACAGGGAAGCTGGCTCGAAAACATGATCCCGGCCCTGCGCGAGTTGGGCCACGCGCAAATCAGCCCGCGCCGTCTGCCGCTGAAAACCAACGGCGCCCAACGCACCTCTGGCGGATGGACAGGCGCGGCCGACCCGCGCAGCGAAGGCGGCGCCGTGGGCGAATGAGGGGCGCGGACTTTTGGTGTCTCTCCCCACTTGAGCGGGCGGGGACTGCGCCCTAATCCTTTGCTTTGGGGAGCTGGAAGGCCAGTCCCGTTTTTTTGAGGATGGAGGCGCGCCTTTGCAGCTAACGGATTTCGCCGCGGCGCCAAACCTCGTGCGGCTGTTTCTCGACCGTGCGGACGAGTTGGGGGACCAGCCGTTCCTAGCCGCCAAGGTCGCCGGGCAATGGAAATCCCTGAGCTGGCGGGAAACCGCACAGCAGGTCTGCCTGCTGGCGGAATCGCTGCGCGCCATGGGTTTGCAGGATGGCGACCGCGTTGTGCTGGTGGCGGAAAACCGGCCCGAATGGGCGATCGCCGATCTGGCGATCATGGCCGCTGGGTGCATCACCACACCGGCCTACACCACCAATACGGAGCGGGATCACCAGCACATCCTGGATAATTCCGGGGCGCGGGCGGTGATCGTTTCCGGCCCGAAGCTGGCCCAGCCGCTGCTGCCCGCGATGATCCGTGCTGCCTCTGCGGAACATCTGATCTGCATGGAGCCGCTGCGTGCCGGGCAGCAGGGATCGTTCACCAGCCATGCGTGGGGCGAATTGATCGAGGGAGATGCCGACGCCGCACGCGCTGCGGTGGAAGCGCGAATAAAGGGGATATACCGACACAATCCGGCGTGCATCATCTACACCAGCGGTACAAGCGGAGCCCCGCGAGGGGTATTGCTGCATCACGGCGCGATCCTGTGCAATGTGGACGGCGCGGTCGATCTGCTGGCCAACGATTTCGGCTGGGGTTGCGAACGGTTTCTGTCATTCCTGCCGCTGAGCCATGCGCTGGAACATACCGCCGGGCTTTATCTGCCCATCGGCCTTGGCGCGGAGGTATGGTTCGCGGAAGGGCTGGACAAGCTTGGCAGCAATCTGGAGGAAGCGAAGCCGACCTTCATGGTCGTTGTGCCGCGCCTGTTCGAAGTGCTGCGCGGCCGCATCATCAACCAGATCGAAAAGCAGGGCCGCATGGCGCGTTTCCTGCTGGATCAGGCGCTGGCGCTGACCGAACGCCGCAGCGCCGGGCAACGGCGGCTGACCGACTGGGCGGTGGAGCGTCTGCTGGACAGGACATTGCGCCCGAAAGTGCGCGCGCGGTTTGGCGGGCGGATCAAGGCGCTCGTTTCCGGCGGCGCGCCGCTCAATCCCGAAGTCGGCGCTTTCTTCGAGGCGATGGGGCTGGTCATGCTGCAAGGCTATGGCCAGACGGAGAGCGCGCCGGTCGTCAGCGTCAATCACCCGTCTGCCGGGATCAGGCTGGAAACGGTCGGCCCACCGCTGAAGGGCGTAGAAGTGAGAATCGCCGAAGACGGCGAGATACTGGTGCGCGGCGAGCTGGTGATGCTCGGTTATTGGCAAGCACCGGGCGACACCGCGAAAACGGTGATCGACGGCTGGCTGCATACCGGTGACATCGGCCACCTGGACGATGGCGGCCGCATCGTGATCACCGACCGCAAGAAGGACATCATCGTCAACGACAAGGGCGACAACATCGCCCCACAGAAGCTGGAAGGCATGCTGACGCTGCAACCGGAAATCGCGCAGGCGATGGTCAGCGGCGACAAGCGGCCCTTCATCGCCGCGCTGCTGGTGCCGGATGCCGACTGGGCGTTCGAATGGGCGAAAGCCAATGGCGAGAAGTTCGATTGCGTGGAACTGCAAAACCTGCCCGCGTTCCGCACCGCCGTCAGGGCCGCGGTGGACCGGGTGAACGCCGACCTGTCAGTTATCGAGAAAGTCCGCAAATTCACCTTCGCGGACGAGCCGTTCACGGTCGAGAACAGCGAGATGACTCCGACGATGAAAATCCGCCGCCACCACATCCGCGCCCGTTACGGAGAGCGGATCGATGCGCTGTATGGGGGTTAGGCCGAAAGGCGCTTTCTAAATTGTCCGAGCTGGGAGGAGAGATTCTTGAAAGCACATTCTAACTCGGCTTCAAACTGTTGAGCTTCTACCACGCTACAGCTCCAGCTCTGTGGTTCTCGCGTTTTCCCTTGGTACTTGGTGAAGTCGAGCCTGACATGCCAATCTGAATTACGCTCAATCAATACAGTCACAACACCGTGCGAAAAATAGGGCCGCCTCACCTCAACCTTCTGCCAGTCGTTCAACGCCTGTAAGGCAATCTTCTGCTGCCGCTTTGTCGCATTGCTATCAATTTCAACGATTTTTCTAAGATCTGATAGCCGCTGCCCAGCGAGATGTCCGATTTTCAGCGAAGTATCTTTTTCGCATACGGCTTCAAGCGTCGCAGCAACTGTACGCTCACCTCGCGCGAAGAAGTCTATGCAACGCCCCCGCCATCCATAGATTTTGCCTGCCGCAAGGTCATGCGGCTTTACGACAACCTCTCCTGACATCGCTCAGGCCGCCTCAGCCTCAACCTTTTCCGGGTAGAAGCAGGGTTCGCGGTCGGACCAGCCGGGGGCGGTGGCGGCGGCTTCGCTGAGGGACTGGAGCAGCATCTTGCGCCGGTTCGGCCGAATCTGCGGCAGCGCGGCGGCGCCGCAGAATGCCGCCGGAAGCCAGGGGCGGGCGCGGGCGCCGAGGAGGCGTTCGTAGAGGAAGCGATAAGCGGAGAAGCTGGCCAGTCTTTCCCGCGCCAGATCCTGCGCGGTGATTCGCATCAGCGTGCCCATGAATTCCTGCATGCCATCCATTGAGGTTTCGCAAGGGATTGAAGCGCGCAAAGCCCGCAGTTCACGATAGGCGAGGTATTGCTGGCGGATGGCCGCCTTGTCGCCCGCGTCCTGCGACCACTGCTTGAACGCGTCGCCGCGCCCAAGGGCGATATCCAGCCCCCGCTCGATATAACGCTGCTCTTCTTCGGAAAAGCTGGCGAATTCGCGCAGTTCGGCAATGGTCAGCGATGCGGTTACGGCCTTGGCCATGGCTTGCCCTCTGATGGAGGGCCAAGTTTCGCCGAACTTGGTTAGCGTAGGGTAAACGCGCCAGCAGTCATCGCGCGGAAGTGGGAATCCCTCAGATCAATCCGGCCAGCGGGCTGCTGGGATCGGCATACTTACGCGTCGCCATACGCCCGGCAAGATAGGCATCGCGCCCCGCCGCCACGGCCAGCTTCATCGCCCGCGCCATCCGCACCGGATCCTTCGCCTCTGCAATGGCGGTGTTCATCAGCACCCCGGCGCAGCCCAGTTCCATCGCCACCGCCGCATCGCTGGCCGTGCCCACGCCCGCATCGACCAGCACCGGCACCCCGGCCCCTTCGACGATGAGGCGAATCGTGACGCGGTTCTGAATGCCGAGGCCGGAACCGATCGGCGCGCCCAGCGGCATGATCGCCACCGCGCCCGCTTCTTCCAACTGCTTCGCCGCGATCGGATCGTCGGTGCAATAGACCATGGGCTTGAACCCTTCGGCCACCAGCACCTCTGTCGCCTTCAGCGTTTCGCGCATGTCGGGATAGAGCGTGCGCGCTTCGCCCAGCACTTCCAGCTTCACCAGATCCCAGCCGCCCGCTTCGCGCGCCAGCCGCAGGGTGCGGATCGCCTCGTCCGCGGTGAAGCATCCCGCCGTGTTGGGCAGGTAAGTGACTTTCCCGGGATCGATGAAATCGGTCAGCATCGGGGCCGAAGGGTCGGACACGTTCACGCGGCGCACCGCCACGGTCACGATTTCCGCCCCGCTCGCCTCAAGCGCGGCGGCGTTCTGGGCGAAATCGCGATACTTGCCGGTGCCGACTATCAACCGGGATCGGAACGTGCGGCCGGCCACCGTCCATGTGTCGTCATCCGCCGCGTCGGCGTGATCGCCGCCGCCGACGAAGTGGACGATTTCCAGCACGTCGCCATCGGCCAGCGGCGCATCGGCCAGCGTGGAGCGCGGCACGATCACGCCATTGCGTTCCACCGCGACCTTCTCCGGTTTCAGGCCCAGTTCGGCGACGAGCGCCGCGATGGTGCCGGCGGAGGAACGGCGAGCATCGCCGTTGACGGTGAGGTTGAGAGGCGCGGACATGGTCCGGGCGAGATAGCGGCTATGGCGCGGGGCGCAAGCCGGTGCGGCCATCAGGCCATGGTGAGGATCAGCGGACCCCGGCGCGTGGCGACCAGCGTATGTTCGTACTGCACCGTAGGCTGGAGGCGCGGCGGGCGCAGCGACCAGCCATCCGCCCGTTCTTCCACCCATTCCGCACCCAGCGACAGGAAGGGTTCGATAGTGAACACCAGCCCTTCGGGAATGCTGCGCCGATCGCGCGATTCATACCATGTGGGAATCGTCGAAGGTTCGTCATGCAATGACCGGCCAACCCCGTGGCTGGCAAGGTTGCGAACCAGCGTATAACCGTTCTTGCGGGCGAAGCGTTCGATCGACCGGCCGATATCGTTCAGCTGCCCGCCAGCCTTCACCGCGTTGATTCCCGCCCACATCGCCTTGCGCCCATCGTTGCACAGGCGTTCGATCTGCGGGCGCACCGGCGGCACGGCGAAGCTGGCGCCGGTATCGCCGAAATAGCCATCCAGTTCCGCCGAAACGTCGATGTTCACCAGATCCCCGGCCTTCACCACCGTATCGTCCGGAATGCCGTGCGCGCAGTCTGGCCCGACGGAAATGCAGGTGGCGCCGGGAAAATTATAGGTCAGTTCAGGGGCGGAACGGGCGCCTTCGCGTTCCAGCATGGCGCGGCCCATGTCGTCCAGTTCACGGGTCGTCATGCCCGGTTCCAGCGCCTTGCCCATCGCAGCGAGAGTGCGGGCGACCAGTTGGCCGATCTTTTTAAGTTTTTCGAGCTGGTCGTCGCTCTCGATCGTCATGCTGCTTTGGCGCCGCGCAGGTTGAGCAGGTGGCCGATCGCCACCAGCGACACGCCGATGATCGTCAGCACAGCCTCTTCAAGCCCATGATCGACTGCGAGCGCGCCGCCCATGAAGCTGAGGCCCGTCATCGCCACAACGAACGGCGCAGCGCGGCGATGTTGCAAGGCGCCAAGGCCGATGGCGACACCGGCAACCACCGTTGCCAGCAACAATCCGATGCGGTGAATAATGGGATCGAGCAGCAGGCTGCCGCCCAGCCCCAGACCGGCGACAATCACGATGCCCAGCACGCAATGCACCGCGCAGAGGCCCGAAAGGAGCAGGCCGAAGCGGTCCATCCGACCACGAATCCAGGGAAGCGCGCGTGTCACGATGCGCCCATCTATGTAACTGTATATCGTAGCGCAAGCTTTATGAGCTAACGCAGGACCTGCAAGTCCAGCGCAGGCTTGCGCTTTCACCGGGGCAAGCGCAGGAGGCACGCGCAATGGTGACCCAGACAGAACAAGTGGGCGGAAAGCCCGGCGCGAAATCGCTGCTTTCGCAGGCACGCTGGCTGCTGATCGTGGCGCTGCTGGTGGTCATCATGGTGGGCGTCGGCGGGATTACCCGGCTGACGGAAAGCGGCCTTTCGATCACCGAATGGAAACCCGTGACCGGCGCGATCCCGCCGCTGACGCATGATCAGTGGCAGGCGGAATTCGAAGCCTATCAGCGGATCGGCGAATATCGCCACATCACCGGCCCCGCCGGGATGACGCTGGCGGATTACAAGTTCATCTATTTCTGGGAATGGCTGCACCGCCTGCTGGGCCGCGTGATCGGCATTGCCTTCGCCATTCCGCTGGCGTGGTTCTGGGTGCGGGGTGCCATTCCGCGCGGCTTCAAGCTGCCGCTGGTGGGCCTGCTGGCGCTGGGTGGGCTGCAAGGGGTGTTCGGCTGGTACATGGTCCGTTCCGGCCTTTCTGAAGAAGTGACCGATGTCAGCCATTTCTGGCTTTCGATCCACCTGCTTACCGCGCTGATCACGCTGGCGGCGCTGGTATGGATGGCGCTGGAATACATCGGCCGGGCACAGAACCCTGCGGCGCGGCCTGCGCGCATGACCGCACTGGGTGCCGTGACGAGCGCGGTGCTGTTCGTGCAGCTGGTGCTGGGCGCATGGGTGGCGGGGCTGAACGCAGGCCACGCGTCCGACACCTGGCCCCTGATGCAGGGGCGCCTGATACCGGAAGCGGACTGGTCAAAAGGCGTATTCCGCGCCTTCACGCACGATCCCTTCCTGCTGCATTTCCTTCATCGCTGGTGGGCGTGGATGGTGGTGGCCATGCTGATCGTGCTGGCCCGCCGGGTACGCGTGAAGGACCGGCGCACCTCTGTCGCCATTCACGTGGCGTTCGGCACCCAGATCATCCTGGGCATCGCCACGGTGCTGAGCGGGGTGAATCTGGAACTGGCGGCGATGCACCAGCTGGTCGGCGCGCTGCTGGTGGGCGCGGTATCGTGGGGCGCACACGTGGATGGCGAGCGGGGCGACACGCGGGGATGAGCGCGCTGATCTGGTCGCCCTTCGCCGACGAGGCGAGCGCAGCCACGGCCGCCGCACAATTGCTGGACGAAGGGCTGGTCGCCTGCGCCAATATCCTGCCGCCCATGCGCTCCTTATATATGTGGCAAGGCGAACGGGGCGAGGCGAGCGAGGTGGGCGTGCTGTTCAAGACGGACGCCGCTTTGCTGGAACGGGCGACGGCGCGGCTTGCGGAAATCCATCCTTACGACACGCCTGCGGTACTGGGCTGGCGGGCGGATACCGCCGCCCCGGCCACGCAGGACTGGCTGCACGCGCTGATAAAACGGGACGGATGGGTTTAGAGGTATTATTTTACCTCTCCGCAAACCCGCGGAAATGCTTGACTTGAACGGCGTTGCACGACAAATGGCCGCTCCCGCGCGGCCCGGATTCGACTGGCCGCCGCATGTATTTCGTCAACAAGGTAATCCAGCCATGAAGGCGCTCAGCAAGGTCACCCGGTCGATAAAGCCGGCCGAGGTCGAGAAGAAATGGCATCTGATCGATGCCGAGGGTCTGGTCGTAGGCCGCCTCGCCGCGATCGTCGCCAACATCCTGCGCGGCAAGCACAAGCCGAGCTTCACCCCCCATGTCGATTGCGGCGACCATGTCGTGATCCTGAACGTGGAGAAGGTCCGTTTCACCGGCAACAAGCGTGGTGAGAAGACCTATTACAAGCACACCGGCTATGCCGGCGGCATCAAGGCGATCACCGCCGACAAGGTGCTGGACGGCCGTTTTCCTGAACGTGTTCTGGAAAAGGCGGTTGAGCGCATGATTCCGCGTGGCCCGCTGGGCCGCCAGCAGATGAAGGCGCTGCACCTCTACGCCGGCACCGAGCATCCCCACGCGGGCAACCAGCCCGAGACGCTCGACGTCGCTTCGCTCAATCGCAAGAACAAGGCTGCCAAGTGATGGCTGACGAAAACCAGACCATTTCCGATCTCGCCGATCTGAACACGCTCGCCACCGGCGAAGCCGCTGCGCCCGCCGCACCGTCCACCCCCGCCGTACTGCGCGAACAGGAACTCGACGCGCAGGGCCGTGCCTATGCCACCGGACGCCGCAAGGACGCGGTCGCCCGCGTGTGGCTGAAGCCGGGCAGCGGCAAGGTCACCGTCAACGGCCGCGATCAGGAAGTCTACTTCGCTCGCCCCTCGCTGCGTCTGGTGATCAACCAGCCGTTCCAGATCGCCGAACGCGAAGGCCAGTACGATGTGGTCTGCAGCGTTTCCGGCGGTGGTCTTTCGGGCCAGGCCGGTGCGGTGAAGCACGGCATCGCGCAGGCGCTTTCGAAGTATGAGCCCGCGCTGCGTACCACGGTGAAGCTGGCCGGGTTCCTTACCCGCGACAGCCGCGTGGTCGAACGCAAGAAGTACGGTCGCGCCAAGGCCCGCCGCAGCTTCCAGTTCTCGAAGCGCTAAGCTTCACGCCATACATATTGCGAAGGGGCGGTCCGGCAACGGGCCGCCCTTTTTGCATCGGCTATCCGCGGGGCAGACCCGCACCCGCTCAGTGCCCGAGGATCAATGCACCGGCGGATCGACGGGCGGAACGTGGCCCACGGGTGCGACGGGTTCGCCCGGCTCGCGCGGGGGCATGGCGTCTTCTGGCACGTCCTCGATCTGCATATCCGGCGTCGGCACTTCTTCAAGATTACGGACGCGGACGTTCAGCGTCTCGCCGTTCCAGACAAGTTCGTTGAAACTGGGCGGGGTCGACCGAACACGCTGGCTGAGCGTGCCCGCCCCGATCATCCGCACCGAACCGGCGGGCGTCTGCTCCACGATATCGAATGGATCGTGCACGTGCCCGCTGAGCACCGCGAGCACCGGACGGCGCGCCAGTTCCGCCAGAGCGTTGGCCCCGCCATGCGTCAGTGCGGTACCCTTTGTGCCGACCTCTCGCAAAGGGTGATGCACGGCGACCAGCGCCTGCGTGCCCGGCGGCAGCGCATCAATCGCGGCGAGGCAATCGCGCAACGCGGGGCGGGAAACCCATCCCTTAGACCAGTTGAAACGCGGCTGCGCGCGCACCGCCGTTTTCAGCGGCACGATGGCAATGCCGGGCAGGTCTATCTCTCGCTCCACCAGGCCCTGTATCCCTTCGAACCGGCGATAGGGGGACAGGAACCGTTCCAGCAGGTTGAAGTAGGGCATGTCGTGATTGCCGATTTCAACCGTGACCGGTGCGGCGAGCGATTGAATCCAGCGGGTCGCCGCCGCGAATTCACGATGGCGGGCGCGCATGGTCAGATCGCCGGTGATCGCCACGGCAGCCGGGGAACGCCGGGCGATCTCTCGCTTCACCCAGTCGATCGCGCGGCGATCCTCCAGCCCGAAGTGGATATCGCTGAGGTGGAAGAGCAGGGTTTCACGCGGCATCGTTTGCCGTCGCTATCAGATCGACTTCGCATGGGGCCAGCCGAAACCCGGCCTCGACCGTGGAAGGTATCTGTTCTCCATCCACCAGAATGCCGAACGGTTGCCCGTTCGCCCCGGCCAGCCGCACGTCCGCTGCATGGCCCAACGTTTCGTGCGGGCCGTCGCGAAAATTGCGGCGGACCAGTGCCAGCGCCTGTTCCAGATACTCTTCCGTGGATTCGGCATAGTAAGCGACGATGTCGATCCCCTTGCCGCGTGGCCGAAGGCTGATCAGCGGATAGCCTTCGGGGCGGGCGATTTGCGGTTCTGCACAGGCCACCCCGTCGCCAGCCAGCGTTTCTTCCATCGCGCGCATGGCGCTGGAGGCGAGTTCGGGCACATCGCCATCGCGCATCGCCTCTCGCACATCGCCCCAGCTCGTGCCGGGACCGGCGAGCACTTCGGCATAGCCATTGCCCTGATCGCAACGAATCACACCGGGCCGGATCAACTGAAAATCCCCCCGCGCCATTGCCGCAACGACCTGTTCCATAGGGCGGTCGCCATGCAGGCGATGATAGACCAGGTTCATGGTCCCGCCGGGCAGGATCAGAACGGCGCCGCCCCATCCGCGCAGCCGGGTCAGCAAGCTATTCACCGTGCCGTCGCCGGTAAAAATCACCAGCGTCCGCACGCCTTCGGCATCGAGAGCGGCGGGATCGGGCAGGTCATCATCAGGAAAACGGGTGTGCCGCGCGAACACCAGCCCGTGTTCGCTGCATAACGCCTCAAGCTGTTCGCTCGCGCCTTCGGCATTGCTGCCACTGGCAGCATTCGTCACCAGCCATGCGGGATTCAAACCGTCCATACCTTTTCAGCGCCCTCCGTCGCGACCGGTTCCCAACATGCCATCAGGGCCGTAGCCATTCGTCGGCCCTGATCGGCGCTTTGTCCGGACGCAACTGCTGTTCGTCTCGTTCATTGTCGCCCGTCGAACGGCAACATAGCGTTAGTCGAGCAGGCAATGTCGGAAATATCCTTTCAAGTTAGACAGTTCGTGCGCCGCGGCCATGCAGTCCCGGCTGCGGCGCAACCTGATTTGGAAGAGAGGTGGTCCGATGCAAATACGTTCAACAGTTCTGGCCCTGGCGATGGGCATTGGAACGATGGCCGTGGCCGTTCCCGCCCTTGCCGGCGCGCCCGTGGCACGGGTGTCTTACGGCGATCTTCGTCTGAGCACGGCGGAAGGACAAGCGGAATTGCAGAAGCGGCTCAACCACGCCGCATGGAAAGTCTGCACTTTCGACGAGGAAGGAACGCTGCGCACCGGACAAGAGGCGGCCGCATGCTATCAACAAACGCGCAAGGAAGTTGCGGTGCAGGTGGCGCAGATCACCTCTCAAAACGGGCTTGGCGGCTGAACGGCCGCGAGCGATGGCGTGGGCGCGCTGCCCCCCAAGGGTCCTGACCCTTAGCGCCCCGCCATCGCCTTTACTTTCCGCAGATAGGTGCGGCCAATCCGCAAGGGTTCCCCATCCTCGATCTCTGCCGACCAGACGCCCAGACCTTCATGCCGTAACCCGCGTATCCGGTCGCGCCGCAGGATGGTGGAGCGGTGGATGCGGATGAAGTTGGCCGGGTCCAGCTTCTCCTCCAGCCCCGCGATGGTTTGCAGCAGCAGGTAACTGCTTTTCTGCCCATCCCCCTGATCGACATGCAGGCGCACATAGTCCCGCTCCGCATCGATCCTTTCCACCTGCGCTGCATCTACCCGCAGCAGTTCCGACCGGTGGGGAACCCAGAATTCGGATAGCCACTGGCCGCTGTCACCCGCCGTTTCGCGACGGCGATCGCGGCGCATGACCGCGCGATCCACCGCCCGTTCCAGCCGGTCGGCAGCCACCGGCTTCAGGACATAATCGACCGCATCCAGATCGAACGCCTCCACCGCGAAATTCTCGTGCGCGGTGACGAAGATCAGCGCCGGCGGGCTTTCCTGCCGGCTGAGCCGCCGCGCCAGTGTGAGCCCGTCCATGCCCGGCATCGTCATATCCAGCAGCATCAGATCGGGCCGCAGCTTCGCCGACAGGAGCAGCGCGGCCTCTCCATCGCTGGCCGTGCCGACCACCTGCAACTGATCGATCTCTGCACAGAGCACCTGCATCCGTTCGATCGCCAGCGGTTCATCATCCACGATCATGGTGCGAATCCCGCCCCATGAATCGGGGGCATCCCTAACACTCATGCCTCGTCCTCTTCATGGCTCATCATCGGCAGCCTGATCTGCGAAGCGTAACCGCCGGGCGCGGGGCCGGAAACCACGCTCGCCTCGTCACCGAAACGCGCCGCCAGCCGATCGCGGACATTGGCCAGCCCGATTCCGAAGCCCTTGGGCCTGCCTTCACCGGCAGAAGCGCCCGGACCATCGTCGGACACTTCGATGACCAGCCGCCCGTATTCCTCCCGCGCGGAAAGGATCACGGTGATCTGGCCCGATGTCGGCGCCACAGCATGGCGCACCGTGTTTTCAACCAGCGGTTGCAGGATCATGCCGGGCACTCTGGCATCCTCAAGCTCTGGCGGGAGCTGATACACCGCCCGCAGGCGATGGGGAAAGCGCACCCCCTCGATATCGAGGTAGAGCTTCTGCAACGCAAATTCCTCTCGCAATGGGACATCGGCCGTCGGATCGTCGGCCAGACTGCGGCGATAGAAGGTCGAAAGCTGCTGGATCATCCGTTCCGCCGCCTGCGTCTTGCCGGTGAGCACCAGCGCTGACAGCGAATTGAGCGTGTTGAACAGGAAGTGCGGATTGACCTGATAGCGCAGCGAACGCAGTTCCGCCGCCTTGGCTGCGCGCCTGTAGGCGCCTTCGCGCCGTTCCGCCGCGCGCGCCTTCTCACCCGTCAGCAGCGCCAGATAGAGCGCGCACCACGCCAGCATCATGAAATAGCGGCCGAAAACCTGTTCGATCAGGCTTTGCCAGGGGCTTGCTTCCTGCACATAGACAGATGCGTCACCCGTATCCGTATCGCCGCCGGACAGCGGGTCAGGCCCCCAGAGGCCGCCGACCGATGTCGCATGGCTGGAAACGCTGCCGACCTGCGCGTTGACCCGTTCCTGCAGGCTGGAAAACACCAGATCGTTGCTTTGCACGAGCAGGATGGCGGTAGGGATCGACAGCAGCAGCGCCGCGGTGATCTTCGCCCAAAGGGGGCGGGCATCGAACAGGCGCAGGACCAGCCACAGCGCCAGTGTGACCACCATCCCGGCAAGGCAGGCCAGCGGCCGCAGCAACAGCAGTTCGCCCGACAGGCCAAGGCCCAGCAGTTCCCACCGCAGCGTGGTGAGCGTGAAATAGCACAGCCACAGCCCCGCCACGGACGCGAGCACCGTGCTGAACGGCACGCGGGCAATCTGTTCTTCAGGCACGTCGGCTTGCGGCATATCAGGCGTTTAGCCGCTGCCCGGCGTTCGACGCCAGTGCTGCCGTCGAACGCTGTGGGGCGTTGGTCGAACGGCGCTTGAGCCGCCAGGCGGCCCTGACGGCGCTTCTATCCTAAGCGTCGGCCAGCGCCTTGCGAGCGATCTTTTCCCGCCAGTGCAGCGGGGCGAGGGCGTGGACGTTATTCCCCTGACTGTCGACAGCGACCGTCACGGGGAAATCCTGCACTTCGAATTCGTAGATCGCTTCCATGCCCAGATCTTCGAAGCCCACGACCTTGCTGCCCTTGATCGCGCGGGCGACCAGATAGGCCGCGCCGCCGACCGCCATCAGGTAGGCGCTCTGATGATCGCGGATCGCCTCCACCGCCATGGGCCCACGTTCCGCCTTGCCGACCATGGCCAGCAGGCCCTGTTCCAGCATCATGCGGGTAAACTTGTCCATGCGGGTAGCGGTGGTGGGGCCAGCGGGGCCGACCACTTCCTCACCCACGGGATCGACCGGACCGACATAGTAGATCACCCGGCCACGGAACTCGACGGGCAGTTGCTCCCCCTTGGCCAGCATGTCCTGAATACGCTTGTGCGCGGCATCGCGGCCGGTCAGCATCTTGCCGTTCAGCAACAGACGGTCGCCCTGTTTCCAGCCGCGCACCATTTCCGGTGTCAGATCGTCGAGGTTCACGCGGATCGCCGCCTTGTCAGGCGTCCAGTTCACATCGGGCCATTCGTCCAGTTTCGGCGCTTCGAGGAAGCTGGGGCCGGACCCGTCGAGGGTGAAATGCGCATGGCGAGTGGCGGCGCAGTTGGGAATCATTGCCACCGGCTTGCCCGCGGCGTGACACGGCCAGTCGAGAATCTTAACGTCGAGGATCGTGGCCAGCCCGCCAAGGCCCTGCGCGCCGATGCCGAGCGCGTTGACCTTGTCGAAGATTTCAACCCGCAGCTTCTCGATATCGGTCTGCGGACCGCGCGCCTTGAGCTGGGCCATGTCGATGGGTTCCATCAGGCTTTGCTTGGCCAACTTCACGCAGTGTTCCGCCGTGCCGCCGATGCCGATTCCCAGCATGCCTGGCGGGCACCAGCCTGCGCCCATCTGCGGCACCATTTCCAGCACCCAGTCCACGATCGAATCGCTGGGATTCATCATCTTGAACTTCGACTTGTTCTCGCTGCCGCCGCCCTTGGCCGCGACATCGATGGACACGGTGCGCCCCGGCACCATTTCCACCGACAGGACACAGGGCGTGTTGTCGCGCGTGTTACGGCGGGTGAACGCGGGATCGGCCAGAACCGAGGCGCGCAGCTTGTTTTCCGGGTGGTTGTAGGCGCGGCGCACCCCTTCATCGACCACATCCTGCAACGAACGGCCGGATTCGAGGCGGCAATCCTGCCCCCATTTCACGAACACGTTGACGATGCCGGTATCCTGACAGATCGGCCGGTGCCCTTCGGCACACATGCGGCTGTTGGTCAGGATCTGCGCGATCGCATCCTTCGCGGCGGGTCCTTCCTCAACCTCGTAAGCCGCGCCCAGTGCGCGGATGTAATCCATCGGGTGGAAGTAGGAGATGTATTGCAGCGCGTCGGCGACGCTTTCGACGAGGTCTTCCTCGCGGATCGTGACCATGTCGTTCATCCAGCCGGCACTCCATTCCTGACGATGGCGCCCCATAGGCCCGGCGTGGGCCTGCGGTCAAAGACTGTGCGGGGCATCAGGCGGCTTGCGACAATCGCGGCCATTGCCCATGTTCCCCGCAAGCCCTAAGGCACGCGGCGCAACCGACGAGAGACGTTCCAGAAGTGACGATCGTGGCAGACCGATCCCCCGCCGGGCAAGCGCCCGCGCAAACCAGCCCCGCCCAAGGCAGCAAGGCGTTGTCGGCAATGATCGACGGCCAGTTGCGGACCAGCGGCGTCAACGCCGAATGGATTCTGCGGCGCATGTCCGATGTCCCGCGGGAAAACTTCGTGCCCGAGGGCGCGCGCGGTTACGCCTATATCGACCGCGCGATAGACCTGGGCGACGGCCGCAGCCTGGCCGCGCCGGTGGTTCACGGCATGATGCTGCAGGAAGCCGCCCCGGCGGCTGGCGACAGCGCGATCGTGGTCGAAGGCGGCAGCGGCTATCTCGCCGAACTGCTGCGCCCGCTGGTCGGATCGTTGCAGGCCATCGACCCTGCCGCTGCGCTGGCCGCCACGCGAGGGAAAGGCACCGCGACCCTGCTGGTGATCGATGGCGCGATCGAACAATTGCCCGATTCGCTGGTTTCGCGGCTGGCGGAAGGCGGCCGGGTGGTCACCGGGCTGTCGCGCGATGGCATCACCTCGCTCGCAATCGGCCGCAAGGTGGGCGGCGAAGTGGCTCTGCTGCCGCTGCTGGAACTGGGCATTCCCATCCTGCCGGAATTCGCCGCGCCCCGGCGGTGGAGCTTCTGAGCGTGAGTCGGTCAAGGCCACGGTTTCTGCTGGCCGTTGCCGCCGCCTGCCTCGTTGCAGCGCCTCTCGCCGCGCAAACCACGGCCGAAGGTAACGCGGAAACGCTGAAAGAAGCGCTGGCGCAGGCCTATCGCAACAACCCCAATCTGGAAGTTGCGCGAGCCAACTTGCGGGCAACCGATGCTGGTGTGCCGCTGGCCCGGGCGGATGCGCTGCCGAGCCTGAGCGGACAAGCGACCTATACGGAATATCTGAAGCAGGCGCAGTCCTCCTTCACGTCTCCGGAACGTTCGCTCGGTGGGCAGTTGAGCCTTTCAATGCCGATCTATGCCGGCGGGGCCACGAAGAACTCCCTGCGGGCAGCCGAAACGCGAGTGCTGGCAGGCCGCGCGGATCTGCGCGGGAGCGAAAGCCAGCTCTTCAGCCAGGTTGTCGCCGCTTACATGGACGTGATCCAGAACGAGGCGCTGGTGGGCCTGGCCTCCAACAATGTCGACGTTCTGGGCGTCAACCTGCAAGCGACGAGCGACCGGTTCGAGATCGGCGATCTGACCCGCACCGACGTGGCGCAATCCGAATCGCGGCTGGCGCTGGCGCGGGGCGACCTGCGTACTGCGCAGTCCAACCTGATTCGCGCCCGCGAAGGCTTCATCGCGCTGGTGGGCGCAGCGCCGGGCGACCTGCAGGCGCCGCCGCCGCTTCCCGGCTTGCCGGATGATGTGGAACTGGCAGTCGATGTCGCGCTGCAGGATAATCCCGACCTGATCGGCGCACGGGAACGGGCGAAAGCGGCCGGATTCGACGTAAACGCCAGCGGTGCCGCGCGGCTGCCGAAGGTGGAAGTGTTCGGCAGCGGTGGTGTTACCGATTATCTCGGCACGCTCGGAACGAGCATTCCCGGCACCTCGGCGGATCAGCAGCAGATCTCTGCACAGGCGGGCTTGCGCGCCACGATCCCACTCTATCAGGGTGGTCGCCCGCTGGCGCAGGAACGGCAGGCGCAGGCCCGATCCGCCGCCGCGCTGGAACAGGTGGTCGCGGCAGAGCGTGATGTGATTTCCACCGTGCGCGGCGCTTTCGCCAGCTGGCGCGCGGCCAGTTCGATCGTCGAATCCAGCCAGAGCGCGGTTTCCGCCGCCGAACTGAGCCTGGAAGGGGTGAGGGCGGAAAACACTGTCGGCAACCGCACGATCCTGGACATCCTGAACGCCCAGCAGGAATTGTTCAGCGCGCAAGTCCAACTCGTGACTGCGCGCCGCAATGCCTATGTCGCCGCGTTCACCCTGCTGGCTGCGATGGGCCATGCGGAAGCGCGCGATCTGGGACTGGAAGAATACGGCCCGCTGTATGATCCAGTTGTGAATTATGACCGCATCCGCAACGACATCTGGGACTGGGGCAGTGACCCCGACCCGACCGTGCAGACAACCAGCACCGTTGACATCCCGGCGCAGGACGCGAACATTCCCGAAGTGCAGACGGTCCAGTAAAGGCACCGTTCTGGGTCTGTCAGAGGTTTAAGGGGCACCATGCGGCACGACGGCGAACCCTCGGTCGAAGAAATTCTGGAATCGATCAAGAAGGTGATCGCGCGCGACAACCGCGAAACGTTGCAGGCTGAACGCCGTCGCCGCGAAGTGACCGGCGTGGCCCCGCAGCCGGTGGCCCCAATCGTCGAAGAACCCGAAGATCTGGACGATGCCGACGACGAAGTGCTCGATCTGGGTCTGGCCGATGCGCTGATCGGCGGCGAGGAAAGCCTGACGACAGCTAGCGCCGCACAATCGATGCGCGAATCGCTCGCCGCGCTGGCGATGATTGCCGAACCCGGTGTGCCGCCGCAGATCGTCCGGTCTGGTGAAACTTCGCTGGAAGGCATGACCCGCGAATTGCTGCGGCCGATGCTGGCGGAATGGCTGGATCGCAATCTGCCCGAGATCGTCGAACGACTCGTGAAGGCGGAAATCGCGCGGATCGCCGGCAAGAAAGGGTGAAGGCCGCCCGCCGGCACCCCATGTTCGGCCAATGACCGAAAACGATATCGATCGCGCGCGCGAAGCGCTGGCGCGGATCGGCGGCGACACCATCAAACGGCAGATATTCCTCTGCGCGCTGAGCGAAAAGCAGTGCTGTTGCACGCGCGAGATGGGCGAAGCGGCGTGGAAATTCCTGAAGCGACGGCTGAAGGAACTGGGGCTGGTCAGCAGCGGCGGCGTGCAACGGACCAAGGCCGATTGTCTGCAAATCTGCGCCGGTGGCCCGATCGCCGTCGTCTGGCCTGACGGGGTCTGGTATCATTCCTGCACCGAGGACGTGCTGGAACGGATCATTCAGGAACACCTGATCGGCGGCATTCCGGTTGAGGATTATCGCTTGCGAGTGCCCGAAGCCTGATCTTCCGTTTCGGAAAGATCCTCTACCGCTTCATCATGGCCGGTTCCGCTGGACAGGAACACCAGCCCCATCAACGCCGACATCAGCAGCATCGCGAAGGCGATCCCCAGACCGGTGGCGATGAAGAAATGCGGTGAAACCATGCCAACGCGAAGATAGATCGCGGTGAGCGCAACGATCACCATGACCGTCGTGATGCCAAACATCAGCCGCATGAGCCGCTTGTAGCGTGCCCAGGCGTGGACGGAGATGCGCGGGTCATCCAGCGGGGAAGGCTTGACCATGCCGCCCAGATGGCGACCGCCGCGCACAATGGCAACGCCTAACCGCCTGACGGGGCGGGTTTGGTCAAATCAGCATTTCATGGCATGTTCCCTGTCCGACAAAGGGGAGAGTTGTGATGACGATTGCCCGGATGGTCGCCGGACGCGAGCCACAGCAGGTCGTCCATTGTCAGCCACATGAAACCGTGCGCGACGCGGCAGAGCGGCTTGCCGAACGTCGCATCGGTGCGATGCCGGTGCTGAATCAGGGGGAAGTGGCGGGGATCTTTTCCGAACGCGACCTGCTTTACTGCATCGCCCGGCATGGCGCGGACGCATTGGATATCCGCATCGGCGACGTCATGACGGCGCCGCCGATCACCGTCGATCCATCGACAGCGGTGCTCGACGCGCTGGAACTGATGACCCGGCGGCGCATCCGCCACCTGCCGGTGCTGGAGAATGACCGCCTTGTCGCGTTCGTTTCCATCGGCGATCTGGTGAAATACCGTATCGAGGCGATCGAGAACGAAGCGGCTGCGATGAGGGATTATATCCGCACGGCTTGAGCCGCGCGCTGGGGAACCCTACATCCCGCGCATGGCCAATCCGCTGATCCTTACCGAAGCTGCCGCCGGACGCGTGGAAATGATCGCGCGCAAGCAGGGCAAGCCCGCTATCCTGCGCCTGTCGGTGGAGGGGGGCGGCTGTTCCGGCTTCCAATACAGGTTCAATCTGGCCGACACGGCAGAAGATGGCGATTCGATCAGCGAAACCGGCGGAGTGCGGCTGGTGGTCGATCCGGTGAGTCTGGACCTGGTCGCAGGCAGCACGGTGGATTACGTCGAATCGCTGGGCGGTGCGGCATTCAAGGTCGAAAACCCGCAGGCGGCCGCGGGCTGTGGCTGCGGATCAAGCTTCGGCATCTGATCCCGCCATTCGGCATCCGCGCTGGCCAATCAGCGGCGGAGGCCATAAGAATCCCCGCGTGAGGATCGCCAGTTTCAACATCAACGGAGTGAGGGCGCGCATGCCGCGCCTGATCGAATGGCTGGAGGAGCGCCGGCCGACGGTCGCCTGCCTTCAGGAAATCAAGTGCCAGGACGACGACTTCCCCGTCGGGGAGTTCGAAAAGATCGGCTATCGGGCGATCTGGCACGGGCAGAAGGGCTTTAACGGCGTGGCCATTCTGGCCGATGGTGTTGAGCCGGTGGAAGCTGGCCGGGGCCTTGCCGGCGATCCTGAAGACGAGCAGGCGCGCTTCATCGAAGCGGACGTGGGCGGCGTGCGGATCGTCAATCTCTACCTGCCCAATGGCAACCCGCATCCGGGGCCCAAGTTCGATTATAAGATCGCGTGGATGGCGCGCCTGAGAAACCGCCTGAACGAGCTGCTGGCGGCGGAAATACCCGCCGTGGTGGTGGGTGACTTCAACGTGATCCCCGAAGACAAGGACGTATTCTCCGTCCGCGCCATGGCGGCGGATGCCTTGATGCAGCCGGAATCACGCGACGCCTATCGCCGCCTGCTCAACGATGGCTGGACCGATGCGATCGACACGCTGAACCCGCAGGGCGGCGTGTGGACCTTCTGGGATTATCAGGCCGGCGCGTGGCAGCGGGACCACGGCTTCCGCATCGATCACCTGCTGCTGTCGCCCCAATGCGCCGACCGGATGGTCGCCGCCGGGGTCGACAAGGAATATCGTGGGCGGGAAAAAGCCAGCGATCATACCCCGGTCTGGGTGGAACTGGCCACCTGAGACCGGGGCTGCCCGTCAGCGATAGAAGACGTGCGTATCGATGCGCGCCACAGCCGTCTTGCGACGGGCCCACTGGGGTTTGACCCGCGTGGAATGGAAATAGAGCGCGCCTTCGGCACCGCTATCCCACAAGTCCTGATGCGCGATCTGAGCCACGGCCTTGGCCCGCGCCCATGCCGCTGACGATCGGTTCGGCTGCGGTATCGAACCGCGGCGCACGAACGAGAACTGCGCGGGCTGCGCCACGACAGAGCAATAGTCCGCCGGGTAGAGATGGGACTGCGTGCGGTTGATGATCACTTCGGCCACCGCGAGCTGACCGTCCAGCGGTTCGCCCCGAGCTTCGAAATAGATCGCCTGCGCCAGGCATTTCAGATCGCCCGAGAGTTCTACGTCCGGCATTTGCTGCACCAGATCGGCCAGCGATGCGGCTTCATCGGTTTCGCCGTATTCGGCGGGCAGGGGCTGAACAACCGGTTCCGCAACGAAGCGCGGAAGTGTCGAATCTTCGGTTGTAGAGGGATCGGCCGGCTGAATCAGCGCCGGAGCCTGGATTTCCGCGCGGGCATCCGAACCTGTCGTGCCCAGCAGAACTATAAACGAAAGGGTGGCCGCGGCGATGGCCCCGGCCCGGACTGCAAAACTCATCGATCCCGTTACTCGAGGCGGTGAGCGGACCTATGCAGACAAGGCGGATGCATCAGCGTCCGCGCGGATAATCCGATACCCCCATATCGGATCGGGCCTGCCGGCCACTCCCCGTCTGGCGCGCGACACGACAGGCACCATTGCCATTGCGGTCGCGAACGCTGTTGGAAAGTCGCGCGCCAAATAGCGATCGCTGCCATGCGGTCAACCGGGGGTTCCCTTTAAATCGATAAAACGTTCCCCTTCTGGGACATCTAACTCCACGATCCACAGATCGCTGTCCTGCCGTTTGCGGCGGTCAAGATAATCCCAGAAATCGTGTGGATTTTCAGGGTTTTGTTGGCGAGTAGGGGTCCATCCGCGGCTTCCATCCGGCTGCGGCATGCGTTCATATGCTGCGCCGGCGGCGCCTTTGTCGGAACAAATGACAAGCAGGGTGCCCGCATCGCGTTCCCCTTTGGCAATCACTGTGGCGAAGCCGCCTGCCGCCTCCACAGCACGGATCAGGCCGGTCACTTCCAGATGCGCGGGTATTCGCGAATCCACCGGTCTAGCCGATTCGATAACCGGGCAGGCTGGAAAGCGGGATGTGAGAGCGCATGAAGGTGCCGGTGCCGCGCCCGATCTCGTCGCCTTCGCTGTCCACCAGATGCGCCTCGGCAATGAACACGCGCCGACGGCCGCTGATCCACTGGCCTTCCGCCACGACCTCACCCGCCCGCACCGGTTTGGTGAAGTGCAGGTTGAAGGCGGTGGTCAGCAGGAAGCGATCGCTGACCATCGAATTGGCTGCATAGAACGCCGCATCGTCGAGCATCTTGAAATAGATCGTGCCATGTGCCGCGCCGGCGGCGTGATGCACCCGATCATCCACCATGAAGCGAATGCGCGCGCGCCCCTCGTCCAGAACTTCAAGCCGGGACTGAAACGAACGGTTTATCGGCGCCGATGCGTAAAGCGTTTCGAGCGCGCGGAAATGCCCTTCGGCTCCGCTTGGCCCTGCGTTCACGTTCGTATCAGGCAGCGTCGCGGTCCGCGGCATTGTTCAGCAGGCTGAAAAGCGCTTCTTCGTCGGGGGCTTCGCTCAGGGCTTCATGCACCCGTTCATCGCGCATCAGGCGGGAAATGGCCGCCAGAGCGTGAAGGTGCGTCGCGCCGCAGTTTTCCGGAGAGAGCAGGCCCACCACCAGATTGACCGGCAGACCATCGGCCGCCGCGAAATCGATCGGTTGTTCCAGCTTGAGCAAGGCGGCAACGGGGCGTTGCAAGCCCGGCAAGCGCGCATGCGGAATCGCCACGCCGCGGCCAAAGCCCGTGCTGCCCAGACGCTCCCTCTCCTCAAGCTGCTCCAGAACTTCAGCCGCGTCGAGATTCCACCCCCGGGCGAGGGCAGCACTCAACGCCTCGAGCACGGCCCGCTTATCGGCCGCTTCGATTATGGAAACCGATTCCGGCTTCATCGAGAAGAGGGGGCTCATATTCCTGATCTTACTCACTCTGGCCGTGTCGGGGCCGCACTCCGGTAGCCAGTGCCGAAGCACTGACACCTTCAGTTCATCCGATGATGATTGGCATCCCCGACCAGCCTTCCAAACCGGTCTCAGGCAGGCTCAACCCATCCGATCGAGCCATCATCTCGCCGATAAACCATATTATGCCTTCCGGTTCCAGCATTTTTGAAGAACAGGGCATTGGTGTTACGCAAATCCAGCAGCATCACCGCATCGTAAACGCTGGCGACGGGAATGTCGGTGCGCGTTTCCGCAATGATCGGGGGCGCATCCGCCGTTACTTCTTCGTCCGGCTGTTCGGCAGCCGCGAATACGGTGTAGGCCGCCTCTTCCTCTCGCACGGCGTGTTCGGCCTGTTCATGCCGGTCTTTCAACCGCCGTTTGTAACGGCGAAGCTGTTTCTCGATCTTTTCGGCCGCCTGATCGAAGGCTTGACGCACATCATAAGCCTCGGCCCGGCTCTTGAGGATCAGTCCCTGATTCACATGCATCACGATGTCGGATGCAAACCCGCTGGCCCGCGCTTTTCCGAAAGTGACGGTGGAGGACAGGGCGCGACTGAAATACTTGTCGCAGATTGCCTGAAGACGTTCGGTCGTGTGCTCCTGCAAGGCAGCACCCGTGTCGATCTGATGGCCGGAGACGCGGATTTCCATGGACGGGGGTTCTCCTTCTTATGTCCTTCGGCTGGACGCCGATTAGCCGGGGCTATTTCAACTGGCCCAGACTGGTGACTCCAACGATTCCAGAAAGGCTTTGTGCCGGGCAAGTTCGTCCGCGCTCGCCGAATGAGGGCGGGGTTCGCGAAATTGCCCTTGCCGGGGGCGAAATGTCGTCACTTCCAGCACGGCGTGGCTTTCGCTGGCGGCCAGTTCCAGCCCGATCTGGCGGCCGCCGGTAAGCTCCACATAGACCTGCGCCAGCAGCTCCGCGTCCAGCAGCGCGCCGTGCAGCACACGATGGCTGCGATCGATGCCGTAACGGCCGCACAGCGCATCCAGCGTATGCTTGGCACCCGGATGCCGACGACGCGCGATGGCGAGGGTGTCGATCATGCGATCGAGCACGACCTCCGCAAATCCGCACAGGCCCAGCTCATGATTGAGGAAACCGAAATCGAACTGCGCGTTGTGGGCGACCAGCGGCGCATCGCCCAGAAAAGCGACCAGTTCTTCCGCGTGTTCGTGGAAACGTTTCTTGTCGGCCAGGAAGGCATCGCCCAGCCCGTGGACCTGCTCCGCCGCCAGCGGCATCGCCCGGTCAGGGTTGAAATAGGCGTGGTAGGTGCGGCCCGTGGGCACGCGGTTGACCATCTCTATGCAGCCGATTTCGACCATCCGGTCCCCGCTTCGCGGATCGAAGCCGGTGGTTTCGGTGTCGAACACGATTTCCCGCATTGCATGAGTATCGCCCCGGTGGCGGCTGCAAGCAAGCTCAGGCCGTCAAATTCTTTACCAGCCGGGCGACTTCCTCACGCGTTTCGGCCAGGCTGCTGCCGGTATCGATCACATGATCGGCGCGGGCGCGCTTTTCGGCGTCCGGTATCTGCCGGGCGAGGATTTCCGCAAAGCGTTCCGCAGTCATTCCCGGACGGGCGAGAACACGTTCCCGCTGCACGGCGGGCGGGGCCGACACCACCAGCACCGCGTCCACTTCTTCCACACCGCCGGTTTCGAACAGCAGCGGAATGTCGAACACCACCAGTCGCGCCCCGGCGTGTTCCAGCAGGAATTCACGCCGCGCAGCCCTGACCGCCGGATGGACAATCGCTTCCAGCCGGGCGAGCTTGTCCGAATTACCGAATACCGCTGCGCCCAGCGCTTTCCTGTCGACCCCGGCGGGCCCGGCGGAACCGGGAAAGGCCTGTTCTATCGCGGGGAGAAGGGCGCCCCCGATCCCTTGCAACTGATGGACCACGGCATCGGCATCGAACACCGGCACGCCCAGATCCGCGAACATCGCCGCCACGGTCGATTTGCCCATGCCCACCGAACCTGTGAGGCCGAGGATGAAGGGCCTGCTCATCCCGTCAGCAGCGCGCGCAGCGCGGCGTCACCATCGTCTCTGGGTGGGGGTTGGCCGAAGAAGTGTTCAAAAGCGACCGCCGCCTGCCCGATCAGCATCGAGAGGCCATCCACCGTCCGCAGTCCGGCAGCGCGGGCGGCGATGAGGAGGGGGGTGTCGAGCGGATGAGTGACGATGTCGTAGACCACGCTGCCGGGCGGGGCGTGGCTGAAATCGAACGCCAGCGGCGGCTGGCCTGCCATGCCGAGCGGGCTGGCGTTGACGATCAGGTCAAGGCAACCAGCGCGATCATCGAAAGCGAAATCCGTCGGGTCTGAAAAGTGCGCGATATCGACATCGTGATGGTCGCCGGAAGGGTCCAGCTCATCGAGCAGAGCGCGCGCCTTGGCCGGGTCGCGGCCGGCGAGAACCAGCACAAAACCCTCACCCGCTAGCGCCGTGACGATCGCCCGCGCAGCGCCGCCGGTGCCGAGAATCCGCGCCATGCGGAACAAGTGCTGCCGCGCAAGCAGCGGTTGCAGAGGTTCCAGGAAACCGGGCACATCGGTATTGAAACCATGCAGAATGCCATCGGAATCGCGCACCACGGTGTTTACCGCACCCACGCGCGCGGCAAGCGGATCGAGCCGGTCGAGCAGCGGCATGATGGCCTGCTTGTGCGGCATCGTGACATTGCACCCGCGCCAGTCCGCATCGCCGCGCCGTTCCGCCAGATAAGCGGGCAGGCCATCGGCGGTGACGTGGCAGGCGCGATAGTCTGCATCGAGCCCCAGCTTTGCGAGCCAGTGGTTGTGGATCGCCGGGGATTTCGATTGTGCGATGGGATCGCCGATCACCTCGGCATAGGCGCGGCTCACGCGGGAAGCTCCTCCAATTCCCGCAGCGCGCCCAGTACGGAGAGCAGCGGCATGCCGAGCACGGTGAACATATCGCCCTCAATGCTTTCGAACAGCTGCGGGCCGAGCGCCTCCATCCGAAAAACGCCGACGCACTGGCTGACTTCCGGCCATTCAGCGGCGAGATAGGCGTCGATGAAATCATCTGACAGAGAGCGAACCTGAAGGCGGGCGGAGGCGACGTCGCTCCACCGCAGTTTGCCGCCGATGGCGATGGCCGCGGCGGAATGAAGTTCCATCATGCGGCCGGAAAAGAACCGGAGGTGTTCCACCGCCTGCGCGCGGCTGGCTGGCTTGCTGAAACGCCGCCCGGCCACGGATACGACTGAATCGCTGCCCAGCACCGGCAGGCCCTGTCCATCGACGGAAAGCGCCTTCGCTTCTGCCAGTGCCTGCGCGATTTCGCCCGGCCCGGCGCCTTCCATCGTGGCTTCCAGCGCGCGTTCGTCGATCGCGGCGGGACGCGCTTCGAAATCCACGCCAGCCGCGCCGAGCATGGTGCGGCGGGACGCGCTTTTGGATGCGAGGATGATCATATTGGTTTCGGCCCTTCCGCCCCGGTTCGCGGTTGCCGACCGGTATAGAGTTTCATGATTGCCGCCGCGGTTTCTTCGATCGAACGGCGCGTTACGTCGATAACCGGCCAGCCGTTGTCGGAGAAGATGCGGCGGGCGAAGGCGACTTCGGTTTCTACCCGATCTTCATCGACATAGGCGGTTTCGGTCTTCTCATTCAGCGAAAGCAGGCGATTGCGGCGGATTTCCACCAGCCGCCGGGGTGCCGTGGTCAGCCCCACGACCATCGGGCGCTGAAGGCTGAACAGGATCGGCGGTGGCGGACTTTCCATCACCAGCGGAATATTGGCCACCTTGTAACCGCGATTGGCCAGATAAATGCTGGTCGGCGTCTTCGAGCTGCGCGAAACGCCCGCCAGTACGATATCCGCCTCTTCCCAGTCTTCCGGCATGATCCCGTCGTCATGGGCGATGGTGTATTGAATCGCTTCCACCCGCGCGAAATAGGCATCGTCCAACATATGCTGACGGCCGGGCCGACCCTTTGCCTGTTCGCCCAGCGCATTTTCCAGCGCCACCGTCACGCCATCAAGCGGCGCGACATGCGGCAGGCCCAGCGCCATACAGCGTTCTTCCAGCCGCCGCCGCGTATCGTCATTCACCAGAGTATAGAGGACCAGACCGGGGTTGGCGGCGAGATCTTCCACGATACGATCCAGGTGTTGCAGCGAGCGGACCATGGGCCAGAAATGGCGGATCACCTCCGCATCGTCGAACTGGGCCAGGGCGGCCTTGGCAATCATCTCCAGCGTTTCGCCAGTGGAATCCGACAGGAGGTGAAGGTGAAGCTGGGTCATGGACTGGGGTTGTAGACAAGATCGGGCATAAACCAAGGGACGCAGCACAGGACAAATCCGGCACAAGGTTTCACCCACGCTACCAGCCGATTCGACCGCACATCGATAAACAGGCGCGGCGCCTTATCGACAGGCTGGGGATAGCGGGGAGAAGCTTTGCTTGACGCGGAGCCCTGCAGATTCGCGATTGCGCCGGATGCTGGCCAGCGCGGGAGAAATCGGGCAAGGCGCCGCTTTCCCCAGTTTCCACAGGGCCAACTGAGTCCTGAATCCTTATCTAAATATACTTTTTTATTGGATTGGACTCTTCGATGCCCGGTCTTCTTCTCGATACGCTGAGAGGGAAAACAGGTTCCCGGCGGCCGGTCTGGCTCATGCGCCAGGCCGGGCGATACCTGCCCGAATATCGCGCTCTGAGAGCAGAGACGGGCGGATTCCTGGCTTTGGCGACAGATCCGGAAGCGGCGGCCGAAGTAACCTTGCAGCCGATCCGACGCTTCGGCTTCGATGGGGCCATCCTGTTTTCCGATATCCTGATGGTGCCGTGGGCCTTGGGTCAGGATCTGACGTTCGGCCCCGGCGAAGGCCCGCGGCTGAGCCCGAAGGCCAACAGTCGCGAAGTGATCGACAGCCTGCGGGACGTGGATCACGGCAAGCTGGAACCGATCTATGAAACGGTGCGGCGCGTGGCGACGCAATTGCCCGGCGATGTCACCTTTCTGGGCTTTGCCGGCTCACCGTGGACGGTCGCCACTTACATGATCGCCGGGCAGGGATCGCGTGACCATGCGGAGGCGCGGATCATGGCCTATCGCGATCCGGGCCTGATGGCTGAACTGATCGACCGCGTGATTGATCTGACGGTCGATTATCTGGCCAACCAGATCGCCGCCGGGGTGGAAGCGGTGCAATTGTTCGACAGTTGGGCGGGCAGTCTGTCGCCCGCGCAGTTCGAACGTTGGGTGATCGCCCCGAATGAACGGATCGCCAGCCGCCTGCACGAACGATGCCCCGGCGTTCCCGTGATCGGTTTTCCCAAGGGTGCAGGGGGCAAGTTGCCTGCCTATGCGCGGGAAACCGGCGTGGATGCGGTGGGCGTGGATGAAACGGTCGATCCGCACTGGGCCGCGCGCGAATTGCCTGCGGGAATGCCGGTGCAGGGCAATTTCGATCCCGTGCTGCTGCTGGCCGGTGGCGAGGCGCTGGAAACCGGGGCGAAAGCGATCCTCGATGCTTTTGCTGATCGGCCCCACGTATTCAATCTGGGCCACGGTATCGACAAGGAAACGCCGATCGAACACGTCGAGCGATTGCTGGGCGTGGTGCGGGAATGGCAGGGATGACGGCCCGGCTCGATCAGGCTAAATGGGGCCCATGCAGGATGTTCTCGCGGTGACGTATTACTGGCTGAAGGCCGGCCACATCATCTTCGTGATCTTCTGGATGGCGGGGCTGTTCATGCTGCCCCGCCTGTTCGTCTATCATCAGGAGGCGGAGCCGGGCTCGCCGGAAAACGCCATGTGGATCGATCGCGAGCGCAAGCTGCTGAAGATCATTCTGCTGCCGTCCGTCATCGTCGTCTGGGTGCTGGGGCTGGCATTGGCGATGAGCGTGGGTGCTTTCAGCCAGGGCTGGTTTCATGCCAAGCTGATGCTGGTGCTGCTGCTTAGCGGCTATCACGGTTTCCTGGCCTCTTACGCAAAGAAGCTGGCGCGCGGGGAACGGACCCTGTCGGGCAAGACGCTGCGAATGCTGAACGAGGTTCCAGGCGTTGCGGCGGCCCTGATCGTCATTCTGGTGGTGATCAAACCGTTCTGAATCCGCGCCGGCCAGAGGGGCTGGTTCGATTCATGCAATTGACGCTTGCGCGGTGAATCCATATTTATTGCGCACCGGCTGAGGCCGCCGTCCCGAGCGGCCAGGTCAGCTTTCCCCAAGCCCATTCGGCCTGCCGGCTCCCACATATCGATGGAATACCAGAATGCATTTGAAAGAACTGAAAAAGCGGGCGCCGGCCGAACTGGTCGAGATGGCCGAGGAATACGAGATTGAAGGCGCATCGACCATGCGCCGGCAGGACCTGATGTTCGCCATCCTGAAGGAAGTGGCGGAAGACGGCGAGGAAATCGTCGGCCAAGGCACGATCGAGGTGTTGCAGGACGGCTTCGGCTTCCTCCGCAGCCCGGAAGCCAACTATCTCGCCGGGCCGGACGACATCTATGTCTCCCCCAATCAGGTCCGCAAATGGGGCCTGAGGACCGGTGACACGGTTGAAGGCGAAATCCGGGCCCCGAAGGACGGGGAACGCTATTTCGCGCTGACGAAGCTCCTGACGGTAAATTACGACGATCCGGATGCGGTCCGTCATCGTACCAACTTCGACAACCTGACGCCGCTCTATCCGGATGAACGGCTGAATCTCGACACCGTAGATCCCACGGTGAAGGACAAGTCTGCCCGGGTGATCGATCTGATCGCACCGCAGGGCAAGGGGCAGCGCGCGCTGATCGTCGCGCCGCCGCGCACGGGTAAGACCGTGCTGTTGCAGAACATTGCCAAGGCGATCACCGATAACCACCCGGAAGTGTTCCTGCTGGTGCTGCTGGTCGACGAACGGCCGGAAGAAGTCACCGACATGCAGCGCAGCGTGAAGGGTGAGGTGATTTCCTCCACCTTCGACGAACCGGCATCGCGCCACGTCCAAGTAGCTGAAATGGTTATTGAAAAGGCCAAGCGTCTGGTCGAGCACAAGAAGGATGTGGTGATCCTGCTGGATTCCATCACCCGCCTTGGCCGCGCCTACAACACCGTGGTGCCGAGCAGCGGTAAGGTGCTGACGGGTGGTGTGGACGCCAACGCCCTGCAGCGGCCCAAGCGCTTCTTCGGCGCAGCGCGTAACATCGAGGAAGGCGGCAGCCTGTCGATCATCGCCACGGCCCTGATCGATACCGGTAGCCGCATGGACGAAGTGATCTTCGAAGAGTTCAAGGGCACCGGTAACAGCGAAATCGTGCTGGACCGCAAGGTGGCGGACAAGCGCATCTTCCCGGCGCTGGACGTGGGCAAGAGCGGCACCCGCAAAGAAGAGCTGCTGGTGGGCAAGGACCAGCTCAGCAAGATGTGGGTCCTGCGCCGTATCCTGATGCAGATGGGCACGATCGACGCGATGGAATTCCTCCTCGACAAGATGAAGGATTCCAAGACGAACGAAGATTTCTTCGCGACGATGAACCAGTAAACCGGTGGGCGGCACCGCCGCTTTCCGGTCAGCGATTACCGGGGGTCCGGGGACAGGAAAGTCGACACTGTTGGCTGCCGCCCGGGCCGCCGGAATTGCCGTTATGCCTGAAGTGGCGAGGGCAATCCTGACGAAGCCGGGCGGAATGGAGCTTCGGCAAGATAATCCGACGGGTTTTGCGGAAGCCATGCTTGCGCATGAGCTGGCGGCTTTTGAAATGGCCGGGCAGGGCGGTGGCGTGGCGATTTTCGATCGCGGCTTTCCCGATATTGTCGGATTTCTCGATCTGGCGGATTTGCCCGTTCCCGCGTCGATCGACCAAGCCTGTCGGGAACTGCGCTATGAAGGCCCGATCTTTCACGCTCCGCCCTGGCGCGAGATATATGTTTCCGATGCGCAGCGCATTCAGACCTGGGAAGAGGCCTTGGAAAGTGACGTGGCGGTGATGCAGGCCTGGCGGCGCTATGGCTACGAACTTACCCCTCTGCCACTGGTGGACGTGGCAGCGCGGCTGGCATTCATTCAGCGGGCGATCAATGAGCATGGCAGTTGATCGCGATCGGTTAGGGTGGAAATGCGGGTGGTCCCGCTCATATAGAACGTTACGATAAGTGTGGTTCGTTCAACGGGTGCGCCCTTTGCGGGTGTGCCGGCCGGAGTTTCCGCCGATGAAGGTCAATATCGAGATCGATTGTTCGCCGGAGGAGGCGCGCCGGTTTATGGGCCTGCCCGATGTGGAGAAGGCCAACGCCGTCTATGTCGATGCCTTCGCCAAGGCGATGCAGGGCGCGGGTAATGTCGACCAGCTTCAGGAATATGCGAAGCAGTTGGCGCCCATGGGGCAGATGGGACTGAAAATGTTCCAGAATTTTATGGACGGCGCGCGCAAGGCGAGTGCCTCTGCTCCGGATTGCGACACCAAATCTGAATCCTAGACACCGGCAATTATGGACACGATCTTCGCGCTTTCGAGCGGTTCGCCGCCTGCGGGGATCGCTGTCGTTCGGGTTAGCGGGCCGCGAGCGAGCGGGGTGCTTCAGGCACTGGCAGGCCGCGTTCCGCAGGCCCGCCGCGCGGTGCGCGCGCTATTCCGGGATGGGGAGGGCGCCCCGCTCGATGACGGGTTGATGCTGTGGTTTCCCGGTCCGGCAACGGCAACGGGAGAGGACCTGGCGGAGCTGCATCTGCATGGCGGACGAGCCGTGGTTGCGGCGGTTGAGCGTGCGCTGGCCGCCCTTCCGGGCCTTCGCAAGGCAGAACCGGGAGAATTCACCCGTCGTGCTTTCGCCAATGGTCGTATCGATCTGGCGGAAGCGGAAGGGCTGGCTGATCTGCTGGAGGCGGAAACGGAAGTTCAGCGCCGGGCGGCGATTGCGCTGGCTGGTGGCGTACTGTCACGGCGAGTGGAACAATGGCGCGCCGGCCTGCTGATGCTGGCGGCGCGGCTGGAAGCGGTTCTCGATTTTGAAGATGAGGACGATGTTTCCGCGCTTCCGGCCGGTTTTTCAGAGGAGATTGCGGGTCTGGGCGCGGAGATTCAGCAGGCGTTGGCTGCTCCTTCGGCGGAAGTGCTGAAAGAGGGCTATCGCATTGCACTGGCGGGCCCGCCGAATGCCGGAAAATCAACTCTATTCAACGCTTTGACGGAAAGCGAGGCAGCGATCACGGCGCCGCTGGCCGGTACGACGCGTGACGTGCTGGTGCGCCCGGTGGCGCTGGGAGGCATTCCGTTCAGCTTCGTGGACATGGCCGGATTGCGGGACGGCACAGGCGATGCAGTCGAAGCTATCGGCATAGAGCGGGCGCGGATTGAGATTGAGCGCGCCGATCTGGTGCTGTGGCTGGGCCCGGAAGGTGAGGGGCCAGATGGTGCTTGGGAGATAGAGGCGCGGTGTGATGTCGATGGGCATCAGGCCAAGCAGGCCGCCCACCATCGAGTGTCAGCAGTGACGGGCGAGGGGCTGGACGAACTCAAGCGGGAATTGATTGGCCATGCGGCAGGGGCGATGCCCCGTCCGGGAGAGGCGGCACTCAATCGGCGGCAGCGGGATCTGCTTGAGCAAGCGGTTCAAGCGCTGGCTGTTGCGCGAATGGAGCGCGACCCGCTGCTCATCGCAGAAGGGTTGCGGCAGGCGCGGCAGGCGTTTGACCGGCTGGTGGGACGTAGCGGGACCGAAGACGTGCTTGATGCGCTCTTTGGTAGATTCTGCATAGGCAAGTGATGTCTGAGGGCAGGTGTTTCACGTGGAACATCCCAACGGTTTTGACCCGCATCGCTCAGCGCACTAGGGCGCGATGATGGACACGCGTGCATTTGACGTTCTGGTGATCGGAGGAGGTCACGCCGGTTGTGAGGCCGCCGCTGTTTCCGCACGGATGGGTGCGCGCACAGCGCTGATCTCGTTTGATCTCGCCGCCATCGGTGCAATGAGCTGCAACCCGGCAATAGGCGGCCTTGGCAAAGGGCATCTCGTTCGCGAGGTCGATGCCTTTGATGGCCTGATCGGCCGCGCTGCCGACGCGGCGGCCATTCACTATCGCATGCTGAATCGGTCGAAGGGCAGCGCGGTGTGGGGGCCGCGTGTTCAGGCAGATCGCACGCTTTTCAAGGCGGCGGTGCAACGCATGATGCGCGGGCAGAACGGCCTTGATCTCGTCGCCGGAGAAGCGGCGGCCCTTCTCCTGGATGGTGATCGGGTGGCCGGCGTGGAATTGGCAGACGGGAGCCGGATCGAGGCTCGCGCCGTGGTGCTGTGTACCGGCACGTTTCTCGGCGGCACCCTGTTCCGGGGTGAGGAGCGGATGACGGGCGGTCGCATCGGCGAGGCATCCGCTCAGCGCCTCGCCAGCCAGCTTCGCGAAGCAGCATTGCCGATGCGGCGGCTCAAGACCGGCACGCCGCCACGGCTTGATGGTCGCACGATCGACTGGGCCCAGCTGGACGAGCAGCGATCGGACCTGGAGCCCTGGACCATGTCGCCGCTGACGCTCGGGCGCGTCAACCCGCAGGTCTTTTGCGCCGTTACCCGCACCAATACGCGAAGCCATGACGTCATCCGGCAGAACCTGCACCGATCGCCGCTGTTCACTGGTGCGATTGAGGCGTCTGGGCCGCGCTATTGCCCATCGATCGAGGACAAGATTCACCGCTTCGGCGACCGCGATGGGCATCAGGTCTTTCTGGAGCCGGAAGGACTGGCAACCCATTGGGTCTATCCGAATGGAGTCAGCACCTCGCTTCCATCCGATGTGCAGCTTTCCATGCTTCGGACGATGACGGGGCTGGAGTGCGTGGAGATGGAGATGCCTGGATATGCGGTCGAATACGATCACATCGATCCACGGTCCCTTGGGCGGGACTTGCAGTTGCAGGGCATCACGGGGCTGTATTGCGCTGGCCAGATCAACGGCACCACCGGATATGAAGAAGCCGCTGCACAGGGTCTCTATGCCGGCATGCATGCAGCGGCGGCGGTCATGGATCGTGAGCCTGCGCCGCTCGACCGGGGCAATAGTTACATCGCGGTCATGGTGGATGACCTGACGCTTCACGGAGTGAGCGAACCTTATCGCATGCTGACCGCGCGTGCGGAGTATCGCCTTCGCCTGCGCGCGAGCAACGCTGCGACACGGCTCACTCCGCTGGCCATCGCCGCGCATTGCGTGGGTGAAGAGCGAAAGGAATGGTTTGAAAGACGCGAGCGCAGTCGCGCTAACTGGAGCGAAGCGCTGGCGCGCGAAGTCGCACCGGGAGAATTGGTCACGAACGGTCTTCCGGTTCGCGAAGGGACGGGCAGGCAAACCCTTTCCCAGTGGTTGCGCTATCCCGGCATCGATCTGGAAAGCCTGGCACCCTGGCTGGATTCGGCGCTAGACCGCACCAGCGAACTGGCGCTCGAAATGGCGGAAGATGCGGATTACGCACCTTATCTGGAGCGGCAGGAGCGGGAGCTGAAAGACGTGCGGGCGAGCGAGGCGGTTATTCTTGGCGAGGGCTTCCCCTTCGCCAGTGTGCCCGGACTGTCGAATGAAATGGTCGAGCGGTTGACCGATGCCCGGCCTCCCGATCTCGCGGCGGCGGGTCGTGTGCGCGGAATCACTCCCGCTGCGTTGGCTGCGCTGCTGGTCTTTGCCCGGAGGCGTGCCGCGTGATCGCGAATGAGGCAGAGGCGCGGGAGTTCTGCGCGCAACGCACCGATTCGGCCGGTATTGAGCGGCTGGAAAAGCTGGCCGTGCTGCTGGCTGATGAGAACGAGCGGCAGAACCTTGTTTCAGCGGCGAGCCTCGCGTCGGTGTGGCAGCGGCATTTTGCCGATAGTTTGCAGCTGTTGGATCATGTTCCACGTGGAACGTCACCGTGGCTCGATCTGGGAACCGGGGCGGGGTTCCCGGGCCTCGCGCTTGCTGCAGCTTCGCCTGACGCGAGCTTCATCCTTGTCGAATCACGCAAGCGCAGAGTGGACTGGTTAAATCGGGCGGCCACAGAGCTGGGCCTTCAAAATTGCCGGGTTGAAGGTGCTCGCGTCGAAAATGTGGAAAGCTTCGAATCGGCTGTAATAGTGGCGCGTGCCTTTGCTCCGCTTGGTAAACTTCTCCGGTTGTCCGCCCGCTTTTCCACACCGGACACCGTATGGCTGTTGCCCAAAGGGCGTTCCGCAGCGCAAGAATGGTCAGAGCAGCCGGCTGAGGTGCGGAAAATGTTCCACGTGAAACAGTCCGCCACTGACGCCGATGGAGGAATTCTCCTCGGGCAAGGGGCGCCAGACCTGCGATGATCCGCATTGCCATAGCCAACCAGAAGGGCGGAGTGGGCAAGACCACAACTGCCATCAATATCTCAACGGCTATGGCCGCTGCAGGGTGGCGAACGCTGCTGATCGATCTCGATCCTCAGGGCAACGCGTCCACCGGTCTGGGCATCGATTCGTTGCACCGCGAACAATCGAGCTATGACCTGCTGGTGGATGAAGCGCCGCTGGCCTCGTGCATCGTGCCGACAACCATTCCGGGCCTCGATGTGGTCCCTGCGACGGTCGACCTGAGTGGGGCAGAAGTTGAGCTGGTGGGCGTGGCTGACCGGACCGAGAGGTTGGGCAGGGCGCTGGCTGCCCATCGCGGGCACGATGTTTGTTTCATCGACTGCCCCCCCTCGCTGGGGCTACTGACTCTCAATGCGCTGTCGGCGGCCGATACACTGCTGGTGCCGCTTCAGTGTGAATTCTTCGCGCTGGAGGGGCTGAGCCAGCTTCTGCACACGGTTGAACAGGTGCAGCAGCGTTTCAATCCCGATCTTGGCATCGTGGGTATAGCGCTGACCATGTTCGATCGCCGCAATCGCCTGACCGATCAGGTGGCGGATGACGTGCGCGAATGTCTGGGCAAGCTGGTGTTCGAAGCGGTTATCCCGCGCAATGTGCGCCTGTCAGAAGCGCCCAGCCATGGATTGCCCGCCTTGATCTACGATCATTCCTGCGCCGGCAGCCGGGCTTACATGGCGCTGGCGCGTGAATTGATTGGCCGTCTGCCCCAGGAAAGGAAAGCTGCATGAGCGAAGAGCGTACCGACACCCAGGCGGCGCAGCGACGGCGGCTAGGGCGTGGGCTTGGCGCTCTGCTGGGCGATGCGCGGCGGGAAGAGCCGGTGGTGGCTGCCGGTTCCGAAGAGGGCGGGCTGGTCACTGCGGCCGTACCGGGCGCCCGGCGCAGCGATGGATTGGCCAGTGTGCCTGTTTCCGCGATCGAACCGCATCCGGAACAGCCCCGCCGCCATTTCGACCCGGAGGCGCTGGAAGAACTGGCATCTTCCATCGCTGAGCGGGGCGTAATCCAGCCGGTGATCGTGCGCCCGCTTTCCGGCGGGACATACCAACTCGTGGCGGGTGAACGCCGCTGGCGTGCTGCACAGAAAGCACAACTCCATGAAATCCCTGCATTAATAAGGGATCTGGATGAGCGCGAGGTGGCCGCGCTGGCGCTGATCGAAAACATCCAGCGCGAAGATCTGAACCCGGTTGAAGAAGCGCGCGCTTATAAACGGTTGGCGCAGCTGGAAGGGTTGCCGCATCTCGAGATCGCCAAACTGGTCGGTAAATCCCGCAGCCATGTCGCCAACTTCATCCGCCTGCTGAGCCTTCCGGCCTCTGTAGTGGCGCATGTCGAGGCAGGGCGGCTGGACATGGGCCATGCCCGCGCGCTGGTTGGGCACGAAGATGCCGAGGGGCTGGCGCAGCAGGCAGTCGATCGCAAGTTGACTGTGCGTGAGGTGGAAAAGCTCGCGCGCAAGACTTCCGCCCCGGCACGCAGCAAGCGCCAGCCGCGCGCCGCCCGCGATCCCGCTGGCGATGCGGATATCATCGCGGTGCAGAACCATCTGGAGGAATTCCTCGGCCTGCCGGTGCGGATCGCCGCCGATACCGATCCGCGATCAGGCGCGGTGACCATTCGTTATCGCACGCTCGATCAGCTCGATCTGGTGTGCCAGCGTTTGACGGGCGGCGGCATCTAGGAAAGCGGCGTAAGTTGTGGTGTGGCGCGGTACTGGTCGCGCCGCGCAACTTCGGGTTTGTCCGCTCAGATACGACTGGCGACCAGTGCGGCCAGCGCCTCAAAACCGGCCTGATCGTCCGCGTCGAACCGCGCGGGCAAGGGGCTGTCCAGATCGATCACCGCGATCACCGCCCCTTCGCGCCTGACGGGCACGACCAGTTCAGATCGGCTCGCCGCGTCGCAGGCTATGTGGCCGGGGAAAGCGTGGACATCCGCCACAAGCTGGCTTTCACCACTTGCCGCCGCCGTTCCGCACACGCCCTTGCCCAGAGGAATGCGAATGCATGCCGGTTTGCCGCAAAACGGGCCGAGGACCAGTTCCCCGCCAACCATACGATAAAATCCGGCCCAGTTGAGATCAGGCACGAGTTGCCACACCAATGCCGCCAGATTGGCCATGTTGGCGATCCCGTCTGGCTCATCGCCGGTCAGCGCATCGGCTGCGGCAAGCAATTCGCGGTAAAGCTCTGTCTTCGGCAGGCCTTGCGGCAGGGTGAAGTCATGCATCCGCTTTGCCTAATGATGGATTCCGTTGCCGCAAGGGGGCCATTGGCTTATTCGGGTGCGTATGAGGATCCTGACTAAGGTCGCCATTGGCCTGCTCGCCGTCGTTGTGGTGCTGGTAGCTGCCGGCTGGTGGGTATTGCGGGGTAGCCCTGCGGAACTCACTCTAGAGCAGGTGTCGGGCACGAAGCCCGAGCTGGTGGAGCCCAATCCTCAGACGATCCCCACTGTTCAGGTGGCCAAGCCGATCGGCTGGGCGGATGGCGCCGCGCCTCAGGCAGCGGAAGGACTCCAGGTCAACCGCTTCGCCGAGGGGCTGGAACATCCGCGCGTGATTTACGCGATGCCCAACGGCGACATTCTGGTGTCAGAATCCAATGCGCCGGAACGGGTCGTTGCCGGTGGCAATGCCATTACCAACTGGATCGCCGGGTTCCTTTTCCGCCGTGCGGGTGCCTCTGTGCCTTCGCCGAACAAGGTGGTCCTGTTGCGCGATGCCGATGGGGATGGCGTGGCAGAGGAAAAGCATGAGCTGCTGACCGGCCTGTCCTCGCCGTCCGGGCTGGCCTGGCGCGATGGCAAGCTCTACGTCGCCAATCACGACGCGCTGCTGCGCTTCGATTATGCCGAAGGCGCCAATGCGGTAACCGGGGAGCCGACAAAGCTCGTGGACCTGCCGCCTGCGGGCAACCACTGGATGCGGAACATCATCCTCAGCGATGACGGGACGAAGCTCTACATTGCCGTCGGTTCTGCCTCCAACATTGCCGATGCGGGGATAGAGGCAGAGCGGAACCGGGCCGCTATTCATGAACTCGATCTGCCCAGCGGGCTGGCCCGCGTTTACGGCGCGGGTCTGCGCAACCCCAACGGGCTGGCGTGGAACCCGTGGAACGGGGAACTGTGGGTCACGGTCAACGAACGCGACCAGCTCGGCTCCGACCTGGTGCCCGACTATCTCACCAACGTGCCGATCGGCGTGAACTATGGCTGGCCGTGGGTATATTGGGGCATGAACATCGATGAGCGGGTGAAAATCCCGATGCCCGATTTCATGCTGGAATATACCCGCACGCCTGAATACGCGCTCGGCCCCCATGTCGCCGCACTGGGCCTGACATTTACGCGCGAAGGTACGCGCATGGGGCCAGCGTTCGCGCAGGGCGCGTTCGTGGCGCGCCATGGATCGTGGAACCGCAAGCCGCCGGCTGGCTATGACGTGGTGTTCGTGCGTTTCGATGAACGCGGCAACCCGCTCGACAAGCCCCAGCCGGTGCTGAGCGGCTTCCTGGCTGGAAACGGCGATACGCACGGGCGCCCGACCTGGGTGGAGTGGGACAAATCCGGCGCGCTGCTGGTGAGCGACGATACCGCGAACATCATCTGGCGTGTGGTCGCCACCAATGCCCAGCCTGCTCCCGCGCCGAAGCGTATCAGTGGCGAAAGCCTGCCGCCGCAGCGCAATCTCGCCGCGCCGAGGCCGCAATTGCCGGGGCGGGAAGCACCGGGGACCTGAGCCCCCGGCGGCAACGCCGTTTCTAGCGTTTGAGGGGTTTTCCGGCCCGCCCGGCAAGTTCGGTGATGTAGTGCCAGGCGATCCGCCCGGAACGGCCGCCACGCCGCCGCGCCCATTCCAGAGCCTCTGCCTCATCCAGATCCAGCCCGTATTCCTGCGTGTAACCGCGCAGAATCGCCAGATATTCGTCCTGAGAACAGGCGTGGAAGCCGAGTGAAAGGCCGAATCGGTCGGCCAGCGCGAGCTGATCGTCCACCGCATCGCGCGGGTTCAGGGGATCGTCCTGTTCGCCCATATGGCGATTGAGGATCGCGCGGCGGTTGGACGTGACGGCAAGCCTGACGTTATCCGGCCGCGCCTCCACGCCGCCATCTAGCCAACTGCGCAGGTGGCGCGGGCCGTCGGAGTCGTTCTCTCCGAAGCCCAGATCGTCGATAAATACCAGGAAACCGCGCGGTATGCGCCCGAGCTGGGAAAACAGGCTGGATAACGAATCGAGCGAATCGGTTCCGGCCTGAACCAGTGCCAGTCGGCCCACATTATCGTTCTGGGCAGCGACCACCGCGGCGCGGACCAGCGCCGATTTGCCCATGCCCCGTGAACCCCAGAGCAGCATGTCATGCGCGGCGTTACCGGCGGCCAGACGGGCCACGTTTTCGATGACCACGGATTTTTGCCGATCAATGCCGCGCAGAAGGGCGAGCGAGGGAGCGTCAATGCGCTCGATCGGGCGGGCGCCCTGCGCGGTCCATAGATAGGCCGGATGGCTTAGCCAGTCGGCCTCACGCACTACGCCGGGGGCTATGCGTTCAAGCGCTGCGGCGATTCGGTTGAGTGCGTCCTCGGGGGTGTTCATCCTGTCAGCCTCCTTCCGCCGTACCCGATGGGGCGGGGGCAATCCCCTAGGGTGTTGCGAGGGGCCCGCCAAGACGGGGCGCGGCTGCGCGCCAGCTTGGCTTCCCGCGCCGCGCGCTGTAGCGGCGGGGCATGACCGGTTCGACCGCCCTGATCCTGCCGCCTGACGAAGCGGGTATTGGCCACGCGGCGGAAGCGTTGCGGGAAGGGCGGCTGGTGGCTGTTCCGACGGAGACGGTCTATGGCCTTGCCGCGCGTGCCGACAGCGAGGCGGCGGTGGCGGCGATCTATCGCGCCAAGGGCCGCCCGGATTTCAATCCCCTGATCGTCCATGTCGCCACGCGGGAACAGGCGCGGGGGCTGGCGCTGTTCGATGATCGTGCGGAAAAGCTCGCCGATCGTTACTGGCCTGGGCCGTTGACTATGGTGCTGCCCTTGCGGGCCAATTCGGGCATCGCGCCTGCGGTGACGGCGGGCCTGCCGACCGTTGCCCTGCGTATGCCCGATCATCCCCTGATGCACGGCGTGTTGGAACGGCTGGACCTGCCGCTTGCCGCGCCATCGGCCAATCGCAGCGGGGGCGTTAGCCCTACCAGCGCGGGGCATGTCGCGTCGTCGCTGGGCGAAGCGATCGATGCGGTACTGGATGGCGGCCCCTGCGCACGCGGACTAGAATCGACGATCATCGCCTTGCGCGCAGATGGCGCGTGGCAATTGTTGCGGCCGGGGCCCGTGCCGGAGGAAGAGCTTGCGGATCTGCTCGGGCCCGCGCGACCGCTGGCTGATGCGCGGATAGAGGCGCCGGGTCAGCTTGCGCGCCATTATTCGCCCGGAAAGCCGCTGCGCCTGAATGCGCGAGAGGCGGGCGAAGGTGAATACCTGATCGGTTTCGGACCCGTGGCGGGTGATTGTACGTTATCGGAAGATGGCGATCTCGCGCTGGCGGCGGCGCGGCTCTATGCCTGCCTGCATCAGGCGGCGGCTTCGCCGGAGCCGCGCATCGCCGTTGCGCCAATCCCGCAGGACGGCATCGGTGCAGCGATCAACGATCGCCTGAAGCGGGCAGCCGCCTAGTTACCTGTCGGTTCGGCGGGGATGGAGGGCAGAATCTGCTGCATTTCCGCATAGGCAATGCGCGCCTCATCACAGGCACGGCGATCGCCGTCCTGACAGCGCTTCATCTGCCGATCGTACTGGCGTTGCAGGCGACCCAGCTTTTCCTCGCGCTGGCGGATTTCGCGGCCGCGATTGCGGTCAGCCTCTTCCTGGCTGGTGGTGGCAAGGTCCACCCCTTTGCCCACGGCCTTGACGGGAAGGGTTGCAACATCAACCGCCGCTTTGGCGAGGCAACCTTGCAACGCGAACGTCATTGCGGCGAGGGCGACCCATCGTATGCCCGGACCCATATTGCGACCCATTTTGCCTGCTCCTGATCCTGACTCTGGATACGGCCCCATTGCGCGGGCGTGAACCGTTTCCTGGCTCGTGCCTTACTCGTCACCGTTGCAGGTTACGTCTCCACTGCCCAGACGAGAGATGGAGCAGCGCGCCGGCCCGGAAATGTCGACATCGCCGCTACCCACCATGGAGACGTTGGCCGCGCTTTCCACGTTGAGGGAGACGTCGCCCGAACCGGCGACGGAAACATCCGCCGTGCGGCTGACCAGATCATCACCCTGCACCCCGCCCGAACCCAGAATGGACACGTGCGTTTCGCGTACCGCCCCAGCCACTACGATGTCCCCAGGGCCAGCGATAGAGAAGTCGGCGCGGTCCACGCGGAGATCGTCGATAGATAACTCGCCCGATCCCGCGATCTCAGCTTCAAACCGGCTTCCTTGCACGCGATCGACGCTGACATCGCCTGATCCGGCGAGCGAAACCCCTTCGAGGAGGGGCAGCGTTACGTAGAACGTAGCTGAAGAAGAATCTCCCCGGCCAAATACGCCATTCCAGCCGTCTTTGGGTCGGATCGTAAGCGTGCCGTTTTCCACCACAGCTTCCAGCCGTGCGATCGCATCGGGCGATCCTTCCGAGCGGACGGCAAACCCATCGCCATATGTGATGACCACGTCTTGCGGCCCTACCGTGGCAACTTGTTGAAAGGGCGCGACTTCATAGGTCATCTCGCGCGGCCCGGTGATGGCGACGGTTGGCCCGTCGTCCTTGAGGGCATCCAGCGTCAATGCCGCGCCGCCCGCAGCCACTACACCCGCGGCGACGGCCAGAACGACCTCGCGTGTTCGAAACTTCCTGCGTTCCGCCATTGCGCTACCCTAGGCCGATGGCGTGTCGCCGGAAAGGCAGGACTTCTGCGTGCGCGTATCCGGCGTTGCCCACCTTGGATGGCGGGCCGGGCGGCTAATGGCTTGCCTCGCGTTCTCGTTCGCAAGTGACAGTTCCCGATCCCACGGAATGGACGTTGCAGCGTGCATTGCCGCGGACGATCACGTTGCCCGATCCCATCAGATGCGCTTCCACATCACCATCGCAGGCGAAGATCGCATCGCCTGAACCGGCAATGTGAATGGTGGCAGCGTCTATCTCCAGACCTTCGGCATCGCAACTGCCGCTGCCCGCGATATGCAGCGACAGTTCGTCCGCACGCCCGTCAAGCGAGAGGCGTCCGCTGCCTGCGATATGGGCCGACAGATCCCCACCTTTCACCTTAGCCACCTCAATCCGGCCCGAACCGGCGATGGATATCTTGCTGTCAGGGCCGATGCGGTCTGCGGCGATGCGGCCCGAACCGGCCACGGAGAGCTTCTTCAACTGGGGCAGCGTGATTCTCACCACGGTTTCCGTGTCGCCATCGTTCACGCCCAGCCGCTTTCCCTCTCGCCAGAAGCGCAGCGGGCGGCTGGTCGGGCCGGGTTGCACTTCGATGTGAAAAGCCTCGCCCTGAGTGACGACGACCTGAGCCGGGCCGGACAGCGTGATCCGGCGTGGGGGCGGGCCGGTGAGGTCGAGGTCTTCCAGCGCAACGCCATCAAACGCGCATTCGAAGGTGTGCGAGCCGATCGTGGCGGCCAGCGTTCCCAGATTCCTGAACAGATCGTCGAGACGCATGGCGACTCTCCTCGTTTGTGTATTAATCCAATAATACACGTGAGGGAGGGGTGCCCCAACGCCGTTGGTCGATCCGGCAGGCTATCGGGTCGAAAAGCACGAAAGGCCGCCCGGTCGCCCGGACGGCCTTTCGATGTGCCGTTTGCCTGCAGTCAGGCGACTTCGGCGGTGTTCTCGTAATACTGGGGTGCGTACTTCTTCAGCACGTCGAGAATCTTGCCGAGCGCGGTCGGCTCGTCCGTCTTTTCCATCGCCGCCAGTTCGCGCGCGAGGCGGCTGGAGGCTGCTTCGAAGATCTGCCGTTCGGAATAGCTCTGTTCCGGCTGGTCTTCAGGGCGGAACAGGTCGCGCGTCACTTCGGCGATCGACACGAGGTCGCCCGAATTGATCTTCGCTTCGTATTCCTGGGCGCGGCGCGACCACATGGTGCGCTTTACCTTCGGCTTGCCCTTCAGGGTTTCCATCGCTTCTTTCAGCGTCTTGTCGCTGGAAAGCTTGCGCATGCCGATCGATTCGACCTTGTTGACCGGAACCCGCAGGGTCATCCGCTCTTTCTCGAACCGCAGGACGTAAAGTTCGAGCTTCATTCCGGCGATTTCCTCGCTCTGCAGCTCTACCACCCGGCCGACGCCGTGCTTGGGATAGACCACGTAGTCGCCAACCTCGAAAGCGGGGGCATTCACAGCCATTTACGTTCCTTTCTCACCGGCGGCCCGGGAACATGAGCGTCGGCAGACTCCGGCCGCACGACCCGATCGGCGGCCTGGCTTGCCAATTCTGGTGACGCTGTCGGCGGGGGGCCTGCCTTCCTTATCCGCCCGCCGCCCAAGGAATAGGGCGGCTATCGCAGGGATATGTAGCAGATTCGCAATAAAATTGCCACCCCCCCGCCCAAAAGGCGAAGGGAGAGGCCCCGAATCCGTCAGAAGGATGACGTCAATCAGTCGCCTTCGCCAGGTTCCGCGGAGAAGTAGGCTTCGAACTTACCCTCTTCACCCTTGTGCTGATCAGCATCGTCGGGTGCGTCTTTTTTCTGGGTGATATTCGGCCATTCGGCGGAATACTTGGCGTTCAATTCCATCCACTGTTCCAGCCCGCCTTCCGTATCGGGCAGGATCGCTTCGGCCGGGCATTCCGGCTCGCACACGCCGCAATCGATGCATTCGGACGGATTGATGACGAGCATATTCTCGCCCTCATAGAAGCAATCCACGGGGCAGACCTCGACACAGTCGGTGTACTTGCAACGGATGCAGGCATCGGTGACGACGTAAGTCATTGCTGCGCTTTCCCTCTTGCTTGCGGCGCGTCGGGGCCTGCTAGGTCCAATCGCGTGTTACCGTCAAGCGAGCGGTAGCAAGCTTTTGCTTCAGGGGCAGGACCGCGCCTTTCAGGCAACGCCAGTAATTCGATCACCATCACCCCTTCGTTCACAGGCAGGGTGAGCACGTCGCCAACCGTAACCGGCTGGTCCAGACGCAATACGCGTTCTCCGTTTCGGCGAATGTGGCCTTCCGCGATCCAGCGTTGCGCGGCCGATCGGCTTTTCGACAGCCGCAGAAAATAAAGCAGGCGGTCGATCCGCACCGGCGCGGCGACTGATTCAGCGCACCAGACCGGCCAGTGCGGCAAAGGCATTGCCTTCGCTTGCCACGGGCCTGTCATGGCCGCCGGGGCGCGGCTGCGGCCGGTCCTTGCGCGGGGGGCGCCAGTTCCAGCGGGCTGGCGCGGGCGGGCCGAACGCGCCTTCGGCCAGCGGGCGCGGCTCGTTCGCGCGGAATCCGGCATCGCGCATCAGGTGCCGGAAATTGTCGGGCAGCAGACCCATCGAAGTGGCCAGCGCCGGATCGATGGCGAACCCGCGCGCACCGCCCTTGTTGCGTTGTTCGTGCGCGGTGCGGAACAGCTTTTCGGCCATGTCCACACGGATCGCCTGCCCACCGGCGCGGCGATACCCTGCGGGTAACTGGCGGGATCCGCCGATTACCGCTTCCATTCCCGGATTGAGCGCGCGCTTGTCGGCGCCGATCGCATGGAGCAGGCGGCGCGGTGCGGGTTTGAGCAGGGCGGGCGCGAAAACGTCCAGCGAACCGATGGTCACGCCCAGCTTGCGCAGAAAGGGGCGCTTTTCCTTCGGCACCTGTGCCAGCCCGGCCTGTTCGCGGGCGACCGTGCCGTTGCCATCAGCCAGCGTGAGCAGCAGGGCGCGCACTTCGCTGCCTGCCTCCGGATCGCGCGCGGCCTCTTCCAGTTGCCGCAATGGGGCCAGCGGGGCCAGCTCCCCTTCCAGCCAATGTTCCAGCGCTTCCGTCAGCCGCGCCTTTTGCGCGGGTTCCAGCACGCCCAGCTCCTTGGCCAGCATGAGCCGGGGCCGCGCGGGCGACTTGCCGCGTTCCAGCCGCGCGACCAGCTTGCCCGCATTGCGAATCTCGCCCTGTTCGATCGCCAGATCGCCCAGCTCGTTCTGCACCAGTGCGCGCGCCTTCTGCGCCAGCAGTTCTGGCAGGTGCTTTTCGGCGGCCGCCAGCATCAGCTTGCGATCTTCATGGCTGGCATCGGCATCGACCACGAAGCGGAAGCCTTCGAGATGGCCGATGGCATGATCTTCGACCATCACCCGGCCGTCTGTATCCAGTGTTACGCGCAAAAGTCCCGAATCCTTCCCCATCGTCCTCATCAGTATAGAGCTTCTGCGGTTGACGAAACGTTCGGTCAGCCGTTGGTGTAACGCATCGGACAAGCGCGCCTCTGCCGCGCGTGAACGGGCGGTCATTTCGTCCCGCGCCAGCACCCAATCGGGGCGCTGGCAGATATAGGCCCAACTGCGAATCGCGGCGATGCGGCCTTGCAGCGTGTCGATATCGCCTTCGGGCCGATCAAGATCGGCGATCCTACCGGCGACATAGTCTGCGCCCAGATGCCCGTCACGCAAGTCCTGCCACAGCCGCGCGACGAACCGGGCGTGCGTTTCTGCCCCCTGCTGGCGGAAATCGGGCAACTGGCAGGTTTCCCAGAACCGTCGCACCAGCCCCGGCGTGGAAACGCTGGCCGCGATATCGGGTTCTTCCGTCAGTCGCCGCAGCACCGCCAGGTCGATCGATTCCGGTGCGGGGGCGAGTTGTTCGGCATCTGGCTTCGACTCCAGATCGGCCAGCAGCATGGCCAGACTGTCGAATCTCGGCTGCGCCTCGCGCCAGAACAATTTGGTCAGCGGGGCGAAGCGGTGATGTTCGATCGCGAAGATCTCGTCATCGGTGAAGGCCAGCCTGCTATCGTCCCGCGCGGCCAGCGTGCCGAAGCTGCCGTCCTGCTGGTGGCGGCCCGCGCGCCCGGCGATTTGGGCCATTTCCGCCGGGGTCAGCCGCCGCTGCCGCACGCCGTCGAACTTGCTCAGTGAAGCGAAAGCGACATGGGTGACGTCAAGGTTCAGCCCCATGCCGATGGCGTCTGTGGCGACGATGTAATCGACTTCACCCGACTGGAACAGATCGACCTGCCGGTTGCGCGTTTCCGGGCTGAGCGCGCCCATCACCACCGCCGCGCCGCCGCGGAACCGGCGTAGCATTTCGGCCACGGCGTAAACCTGCTCCACCGAAAAGGCGACCACGGCGGATCGCGGGGGCAGGCGGCTCAGCTTCCTCGCCCCGGCATAAGTCAGCGTGGAAAAGCGGGGCCTTTCTTCCACCTGGATACCGGGCAGCAGGGCTTTCACCACGGGTTCCAGCGTCGCCGATCCCAGCAGCATGGTTTCTTCCCGCCCGCGCGCGTGCAGCAGCCGATCGGTGAAGATGTGCCCCCGTTCCCGATCGGCGGCGAGCTGTGCCTCGTCCAGCGCGATGAAGGCCAGATCGCCGGCGTTGCGGAACGGCATCGCTTCGGCGGTGCAGAGGAAATAGCGGGCGTTCGGTGGTTCGATCCGTTCTTCCCCGGTGATCAGCGCGACCTGACTGTCGCCCTTGATCGCACGCACCCGGTCATAGACCTCGCGCGCCAGCAGGCGCAGGGGGAAGCCGATTGCCCCGCTCGAATGACCGCACATCCGCTCTATCGCGAGATGGGTCTTGCCGGTGTTGGTTGGGCCAAGCACGGCACGCAGCCGGCCGCCGCTGGCGGGATCAATCACGATGACGCGCACTGTGGCCGCGTGTGGTCCGTGGCGCAAGGAGAAGAGCGGTTCCCGGTTTGGTAAACAGTTTGGCGCAGGGCGGACTCGGCTGGGCGCGATTCAGGCGAAATTTACTTTATCCGGGCAGAGGGCTTTGTCAGAGAGTTGGCCGGGACCGGGCCACGCGACCCTCGCCCTGAGTGGCGGGTTGCGAAGCCTCCGAGGAGGGCGCGTTTGTTCAAGGACGGTAGCGAGGCGGGCAAGGCTCACGCCGGGGGTTTCCCCGCTGCTGAGCTGTCGGCTGCTTCGCGTGTAAGGCGCATCTCGGCTGCTTCCACCGTTACCGCCCCCATTCGTATCAAGCGCGTCAACGGTTGGCATGAACGCTATGATGAATGGCGTCAGCGCACCCTGTTGCGGCTATCCGCGCACGACTGGGTGCCTGATCTTGCGCAGGATATAGGTTCTGGCCGCTGGCTGCGCGGCGCGGGGACGCTGGTGGCGCTTTCGGCGCTCGCTTTCGCCGGGTGGCCTGAATTCGCCCCGCTGGAAGCCGCGCCCGTCATGGCGATCGACGATCCGGTGCGTGACGAATTTCGCAGCCACATGATCATGCCGCTGGCCATGGATGCAGAAAACGGCAGGCAGATGATCGCCACTTCGCGTGTGATCCCGCTGAAGAACGTGCCGGAACGTCCCCGGATCGATCTGGAAGCGACGCTGGCGCAGGGCGATGGTTTCGCCCGTATGCTGACACGCGCCGGGGCTGGTGGGGCGGAAGCCGATCTGATCGCATCGATGATCGCCGCCGAAATGCCGCTGTCCGGTATCGAATCGGGCACGCGCGTGGACATAACGCTGGGCCGCCGCCCTGCGCCCGGTGCGCCGCGCCCGGTCGATGCGCTGTCGTTCCGCGCCCGCTTTGATCTTCAGCTCGCGGTGGAACGGCGCGACGGGCGGCTGGTGCTCGATCCCCGGCCGATCAAGGTCGATGAAACGCCGCTGCGTATTCGCGGGGTGGTTGGGGACAGCATCTATCGCTCGGCTCGCGCTGCTGGCGCACCGGGCGGGGCAGTGCAGCAGTATCTTCGCGCGCTGAGTGATGAAGTCGATATCGATCGTGCGATCTCCGCCGGGGACGAATTCGATCTGATCGTGGAATACAAGCGTGCCGAAACCGGTGAAATCGCCGTTGGCAAGCTGCTCTATGCCGGCCTGCTGCGGGGCGGGAAGCCGCGCAAGCAACTGATGCGCTGGGGCAATGACGGGCGCTTTTTCGAAGCGTCGGGCGTGGGCGAACAGCGGCAGGGCCTGATCGCGCCGGTCGCCGGTCGCATATCGTCAAGCTATGGCCGCCGCCGCCATCCGATCCTGGGCTATACGCGGATGCACGCCGGTATCGATTTCGCCGCGCCGCATGGAACGCCGATCCATGCCGTGACGGACGGAACGGTGCAGTTCGCCGGTCGCCACGGCGGGCACGGCAACTATGTGAAGCTATCGCATGGCAGCGGGCTCGGCACCGGATATGGGCATATGAGCCGCATCGCCGTGCGCAATGGCCAGCAGGTGAAGCGCGGGCAGGTGATCGGCTATGTCGGTTCAACCGGCCTTTCGACCGGCCCGCACCTGCACTACGAACTCTATCGCAATGGCGCGACGGTGAACCCCAACAGCGTCAGCTTCGTCACCCGCGCGCAGCTTTCCGGCCGCGAACTGGCCAGCTTCCGCGCCCGGATGTCGGAACTTCAGGCGATCCAGCCCGGCTCCGCACTTGCCACGCTGGAACCCGATCCGGCCGCCACGCGGGAGCCGGAGCGTGAGATCGACCGGCTTGAAGCGCGCCGCGTCAGGAGCTGATGCGCGGGTTGACCGCTGATTGCCCCAAGGCGTGTTTTGCGGCACAGCGCCGCTGATGACCCCAGCCTATCCCGCCACGCGCCTGCGCCGCCCGCGCGCCTTCGCATGGAGCCGTTCTCTCCATCGCGAAACCGTGCTTACACCATCAGACCTGATCTGGCCGTTGTTCGTGTGCGAAGGGTCGGGGGAAGAACAGCCGGTCAGCAGCCTGCCCGGCGTATCGCGCTGGTCGGTGGATGGTATCGCCGATCGCGCGAAAGAGGCGGTGTCGCTGGGCATCCCCTGCCTGGCCCTGTTTCCCAATACGCCGCCCGAACTGCGCCATCCTGACGCGCGAGAGGCGCTGAATCCCGATAACCTGATGTGCCGCGCGATCCGGGCGATCCGTGACGCCTGCGGTTCCGACATCGGCGTGCTGACCGATGTGGCGCTCGATCCCTATACCAGCCACGGGCAGGATGGGCTGGTCGATGCTGATGGCTACGTCATCAATGACGGCACGGTCGAACTGCTGGTGGAGCAGGCGCTGGTGCAGGCAGCCGCTGGGGCGGACATCGTTGCCCCTTCGGACATGATGGACGGGCGCATCGGCGCCATCCGCAACGCGCTGGAAAGCGCGGGCCACTTCAACGTTCAGATCATGAGCTATGCCGCCAAGTATGCCAGCGCGTTCTATGGCCCGTTCCGCGATGCGGTGGGCAGTCGCGGACTGCTGAAAGGCGACAAGAAAAGCTATCAGATGGACCCGGCCAATACGGACGAGGCGCTGCGCGAAGTCGCGATGGATATCGCGGAGGGGGCGGACAGCGTGATGGTAAAGCCCGGCTTGCCCTATCTGGACGTGGTGGCGCGGGTGAAGGACCGGTTCGACGTGCCCGTCTTCGCCTATCAGGTCAGCGGCGAATACGCGATGATAGAGGCCGCGGCCGCTGCCGGGGCGATTGAACGTGAAGTCATGGTGATGGAAACCCTCATGGCCTTCAAGCGCGCCGGTTGTTCCGGTGTGCTGACCTATCATGCGCCACTGGCGGCTCGGCTGCTCGGTGCCTGACTTCCGGCTCGAGACGGAACGGCTGATCCTGCGGGACTGGGCCGAAGAGGACTGGCCTCAGTTTTTCCAGCACACCAACACTCCAGCGGTGATGCGCTGGCTGGGCGGGGTGATGGATGAAAGGGGCTGCGATGCAGCCCGTGTCCGCCTTGAATCCTATCGGCGCGATCACGGCCATACGTTCTGGGTGGTGCAGCGAAAGGCCGATGGCGGATATCTTTCCGGCGAACTGCTCGGCTTTTGCGGGTTGAAACGCGCCAATCAGGAAGGCGGCCCAATCGGCGATTTCGAGATTGGCTGGCGGTTTCGTGAAGACGCCTGGGGCAGGGGCTATGCGCGGGAAGCTGCGATGGCGGCGATGCGCGCCGGGTTCGAACAATTCGGCGCTCCGCATATGATCGCGCTCACTGTGCAGGGAAACACGGGCAGCCTGGGCTTGATGAAGCGTCTCGGGATGCAGCGCCGCGCTGATCTCGATTTCCAAATTGCAGACTTTCACGAAGATTACGGCACTATCATCGCCTATGCGATCACGCGGGAAGAATGGCAGTCGCAATGACGGCCCTCTGGCGAGATGGCTGATGTCCTGATCGAAACCGCGCGGCTTGTGCTGCGTGGCGAGCGGCCGGGTGACCGGGAAGCCTGGCTTGCGGAAATCAACTCCGCGGAAACGATGGAACATCTGGGTGGGCCGAAAACCACCGATGCCGTCCATGCCGATTTTGACCGCATGGCGGGTGACAGCGAATTTCCGTGGGTGCTGATCGGGCTGAAACCGCATGGCGGTGTGATCGGCAAGTGCGGCCTTGGCCCGATCGACACACAGGCCGCGCCTGATGAACTGCGCGGGCGGGTTCAGGTCGGCTGGACCATCGGCGCCTCTCATTGGCGGCAGGGCTATGGTCGGGAAGCGGCCGCCGCCATGCTGGACTTGGCGTTTGGCCGCTATGGGCAGGATACGGTCTACGCCCAGACTTCGGAGCGCAATCTGGCATCGTTCCGTCTGATGGAAAGCCTTGGGATGACGCGCCGTGCGGAACTGGATTACGACGATCCGGATTTTTCGCCTGAAGACAATCCGACGATCATCTACGCGATCACGCGTCAGGAGTGGTTATCCCGATGACAGCCGCCGAACGCTTTCCCTGGGCGACGATCCTTCCGTTCGAAGGGGCAGTGCCGCAGATTCATGAAACCGCTTTCGTCGCCCCGGGCGCGCGCATCATCGGCGACGTTACTCTCGGGCCTGAATCGAGCGTGTGGTACAATTGCGTGCTGCGCGGGGACATCCACCGCATCGTGGTGGGCGCGAGATCCAATGTGCAGGATGGCAGCGTGTTTCACGTGGAAGGGCCGCGTCCCGATACCGAAGGTTGCCCCACGATCATCGGGGACGATTGCGTGATCGGGCACATGGCCGTGGTCCACGGCGCGACGCTGGAAGATCGCGCCTTCGTGGGGATGGGCGCAGTGGCGATGGATGCCAGCCGCATCGGCGAAGGGGCCATGCTGGCGGCGGGCGCGCTGCTCAGCCCCGGCAAGGCGATCCCCGCGCGGGAGATCTGGGTCGGCCGCCCGGCGAAGTTCCTCCGCAGTCAGGACGAAGCGCAGGTGGAGAAGATTCGTTTCCAGACGGAGCGGTATTGCCGACTGGCGCAGCGGCATCTGGCGGAACTGAATGGCAAAGCCAAAGCTTGATCTGCCGCCCGCCGATGCCATCCGCGCTCTGGCCGATGGCGAGGGGCGGCTGGCGCTGCGCGTAACCCCCGGCGCCCGGACCGAAGGTATCTCGATCGACGGCGGCAGCGTGCAACTTAAAGTGCGCGCCAAGCCGCAGGACGGCGAAGCGAACGAGGCCGTGCTTTCAATGCTGGCCAAGGCGCTCGGCGTCGGCGCATCCCGCTTGCGCGTGTTGCGCGGCGCAACTTCGCGCGAAAAGCTGGTGCAGCTCCCGCCCGCATGACTCCTGCATCCTGCGCAGCAACACTGATTGATGAAATAGCAATATAGGGTTATATACCTGTATATTGATATTTAAAACATCAGGCTTTCGATGATTACTTCACAGCAGATGCGGGCAGCGCGTGCCCTTCTCGGTATCGATCAGCGCCGGCTGGCTGAAATGGCGGGGCTATCGGTCCCCACGATTCAGCGCATGGAGGCATCCGGCGGGCAGGTGCGCGGCGTCGTCGATACGCTGGTGAAAGTGGTCAATGCTCTGGAGGAAGCCGGCGTCGAACTGATCGGCGAAGGTGCCGCCAGTGTGGGTAGCGGGCGCGGCGTCCGGCTGAAGGAAACGCCCGCCGTCGTTAGCCTGGAGCGCTGACCATGCCGGAGAGCTTCACGCCCAAGCTCTTCACCGTTCTGCGTCAGGGTTACGGTCTGGCGGATCTGCGCGCCGATGCCCTCGCGGGCCTCACGGTCGCCATTGTCGCGCTGCCGCTGGCCATGGCGCTGGGCATCGCCAGCGGGGCGTCGCCTGACAAGGGGCTGGTTACTGCGGTCGTCGCCGGGTTCCTGATTTCGGCCCTGGGCGGATCGCGCATGCAGATCGGCGGCCCGACAGGCGCCTTCGTGGTCGTGATCTTCAACGTCATCGCGCAGCACGGGTACGACGGGCTGGTGCTGGCCACGCTGATGGCGGGGCTGATCCTGATCGTGGCGGGTTATGCCCGGGTCGGGCGAATGATCCGTTTCGTGCCGCACCCGGTCGTCACCGGTTTCACCGCGGGTATCGCGGTCATCATCGCCTCCACGCAGGTGAAGGATTTCCTCGGCCTGCCGATCGATAAGGTGCCTGCGGAATTCGTGCCGCAATGGCAGGCCTATTTCGCGGCGCTGGGGCGTATCAGCCCGGCCACGCTGGGCGTCGGCGCGGGGGCACTGCTGTTGATCCTCGTACTGAAGCGCGTGGCGCCGCGCCTGCCCGGCTATCTGATCGCGATCGTCCTCGCTTCGCTGGCAGTGGCCTTGCTCCACCTGCCGGTCGACACGATCGGATCGCGCTTTCCCGATATCCCGGCTGGCCTGCCCGTACCGCATATCCCGTCGATCACGCTGGCGAAGATACAAGCCGTCATGCCGTCAGCCTTCATCATCGCCTTTCTGGCGGGGATAGAGGCGCTGCTTTCCGCCGTGGTGGCAGATGGCATGGCTGGCACCCGGCACCGCCCGAATCAGGAACTGGTCGGGCAGGGCGTCGCCAACATCGCCTCCAGCCTGTTCGGCGGGCTCCCCGCCACCGGCGCGCTGGCTCGCACCGCTACCAATATCAAGGCGGGCGCGCGCAGCCCGCTTTCGGGCATGTTTCACGCGGCGTTCCTGCTGATCTTCATCCTGTTCGCCACCGATCTGATGGCCTTCGTGCCGATGGCCGCGCTCGCCGCGATCCTGTTCATGGTCGCATTGGGGATGAGCGAATATCGCCGCTTCCTGCTGCTTCTGCGCTTGCCGGGCGGGGATCGGGTCGTGCTGCTGCTGACTTTCGTCCTGACCATCATGGTCGATCTGACGGTGGCGATCGGCGTCGGCGTTACACTGGCGTCACTGCTGTTCATGATGCGGATGAGCGAGGCGGTGCAGATCGAAGGCGGCGCAGAGATTGAGGCAGCGCCCGATCTGGATGACGATCTGGATCAGCGCGCCGCTCTGCCCCCCGGCGTGGAAGTGTTCCGCATCGCCGGGCCGTTCTTCTTCGGGGTGGCGGGCGATTTGCTGGATACGCTGCGCAATGTCGGCCAGCGCCCCCGCGTGGTGATCCTGCGCCTTCGCCGGGTTCCGTTCCTGGATACCAGCGGGGCGGCGGCGCTGGAACAGTTCGTCGAACAGGCGGAGGCGGGCGGCACGCGGGTGATCTTTTCCGCCGTGCAGCGCCAGCCGCTGTTCGTATTGACCCGCGCGGGGCTGGGCCGACGTACCGGCCGCGTGGAATTCGCGCCCGACTATGCGTCTGCACTGGTCATGGCAGCCGGGATGGTCGCCGTGGCCGAACAGCCCTGATTCAGTCGCGGATCAGGGCGCGCAGCGTTTCGATCCGGTCCGCCTCGTGCGGCGGCTTGTCCCAGCGGATGCGGCTGATGCGCGGGAAACGCATGGCCAGCCCGGACTTGTGCCGTTTGCTGGCATGGACGCTGTCGAACGCGACTTCGAACACCAGACTGCGATCAACCTCCCGCACCGGTCCGAACCGGTTGACGGTATGCGTGCGGACATGGCGATCCAGCAGGCGCAGTTCCTCGTCCGTGAAGCCGAAATAGGCCTTGCCCACTGGCAGCAGCTCCGCCCCGGAATCGGGATCGCCGTCCCAGCAGCCAAATGTATAGTCGGAATAGAAGCTGCTGCGCTTCCCGCTGCCGCGCTGGGCATACATCAGCACGCAATCGACCAGCAGCGGATCGCGTTTCCATTTGTACCACAGGCCAGTGCGCCGCCCGGCGACATAGGCGCTGTCACGGCGCTTCAGCATCAGCCCTTCGATCGCTTCGTCTCGTGCCCCGGCGCGGATTTCGGCCAGATGTTCGAAATGATCCGCCGCGACTACTGGCGACAGGTCGAAACGATCCGCGGGAAGGCGCGGCATCAACGTTTCCAGCGCGGCGCGGCGCGCGGTCCACGGCAATTCGCGCAAGTCCTCCCCATCCAGCAGCAAGACGTCATAGAGGCGAACGAAAGCCGGATAGCTGTCCAGCATGGCCTTGGTCACCGTCTTGCGGCCCAGCCGCTGTTGCAGCGCGTTGAAGCTTGCCGCTCCGCCTGCCTCGCCCCCCTGATGCGCCCCGCGCACCAGCAATTCACCATCCAGCACGGCGGGAAAATTCAGAGCGTCGGCCATTTCAGGAAAGCTGCCCGTCACGTCGTCGCCGGTGCGGGAATAGAGCCGCGTCTCGCCCCCGGCGTGGGAGATCTGCACGCGGATGCCATCCCATTTCCACTCCGCGACATAGTCCGCCAGATCCAGCACCGTATCTTCCAGCGGGTGCGCCAGCATGAAAGGGCGGAACAGCGGCAGTGCGCCTGTATCGGGCGGGGGCGCACCCTCAGCCGCCCAGGCGAACAGCGCGGCATAGGGCGGGGCCAGCGCGTGCCAGTATTCCTCCACCTCCTCCACCGGCACGCTGAAAGCCTGCGCAAACGCAGTCTTGGCCAGCCGCGCGGAAACGCCCACGCGCATGCCGCCGGTCGCCAGTTTGAACAGCGCATAGCGCCCGTCGGCATCCAGCCGGTCCAGCAGGCGGGGTAATTCTGCCATCACGGATGCACGGGTCATTCCACCCAGCAATTCCACCGCCTCTGCCAGAGTGGGCGGCGGCATGGCGTCAGCTTCGGTCCGGGGCCACAGCAGGCTTGCCGTCTCCGCAGTGTCGCCCACGAAATCGCGGCTCAGCGCGAACAGCACGGGATCGACCCGTTCCATCAGCACGCTGCGGATCGTGCTGCTTTTCACCGCTGGAAAGTTCACCGCATCGGTCAGCGCCGCCAGCGCCCACCCGCGATCCGGGTCGGGCGTGGTGCGCAGATAGTCGGCGATCAGGCCCAGCTTGCCGTTCCGGCTGCGGGTATAGACCAGCGCGTCGAGAAGCATGGCGAAGCGCTGCACCTAGTCGTCCTCGTCCTCGTATCCCGCCAGCGCCAGTGCCCGCGCGCGCCGCTGGTGAAGCTGGCACCAGCGCAATAGAGCTTCCTCGCGCCCGTGCGTGATCCAGCTTTCGGCCGGATCGACTTCCTCGATCGTGGCGGTCAGCTCGTCCCAGTCGGCATGGTCGGAAATGACCAGCGGCAGCTCCACATTGCGCTGCCGGGCGCGCTGGCGCACACGCATCCACCCGCTCGCCATGGCCGTTACGGGATCGGGCAGGCGGCGGCTCCAGCGATCGTTGAGCGCGCCCGGCGGGCACAGCACAGTCGCGCCGCGCAACTTGTCCTTCGGGGTATCGGCCACCAGCCGCAACTCGCCCAGATCGATGCCGAACTCTTCATAAAGCCGGCACATCCGCTCCAGCGCGCCGTGCAGATAGATCGGGTCCTGATACCCCGCGCGGCGCAGTTCCGCGATCACCCGCTGCGCTTTGCCCAGTGCATAGGCCCCCACCAGAACACAGCGATCGGGATTGCGCTCCCGCGCGGCCCGCAGCTTACCGATCTCGTGCTCCACGGGCGGATGACGGAATACGGGCAGGCCGAATGTCGCTTCCGTCACCAGCACGTCGCAGGGCATGGGCTGGAACGGCGGGCAGGTGGGATCGGGGCGGCGCTTGTAATCGCCGGTCACGACCACGCGTTCGCCCGCATGTTCCAGCAGGATCTGTGCGGAGCCGAGAACGTGGCCCGCAGGCACGAATGTTGCGTCTACGCCGCCGGGCAGGCTGATCGTCTCGCCATACTGGACCGGCATGGCCCCCTGGCGCGTCTGATAGCGCAGTTCCATGATCGCCAGCGTTTCGGGCGTCGCCACAGTGCGGCCATGCCCGCCCCGCGCGTGGTCCGCATGGCCATGCGTCACGAGCGCGTTGGGCACCGCGATCGACGGATCGATCCAGCAATCGGCGGGTACCACATGGATGCCGTGCGGCTCAGGCCGGATCCATGCGAATGGCGCTGTCATGGGGTAGAAATGGCGGGATGGGGGCTGGAGTTCCAGCCCAGTGCCCTCTCCCGCAAGGGGAGAGGGCGTTGTGGGTTACTCTTCGCCCTTCGCCTCGTCGGCGGGGGCTTCCGGCTTGCGCTTGGCCGCCGGTTTCTTTGCCTTGGGCTTGGCCACCTTCGGCGCGGCAGGCGTCAGTTCGAACGACAGGGCATCGTCCTTCACGCTCACATGCACTTCGCCGCCGTGGGCCAGTTTGCCGAACAGCAGTTCTTCGGCCAGCGGCTGCTTCACCTTGTCCTGAATCAGCCGCGCCATCGGCCGCGCGCCCATCAGCTTGTCATAGCCGCGCTTGCCCAGCCATTCGCGCGCATCGGTGTCGAACTGGATGTGCACGTTCTGGTCGGCCAGTTGCAGTTCCAGCTGCAGGATGAACTTGTCGACCACGCGGCTGACCGTTTCGGTGCCCAGATAGGCAAACGGAACAATGGCATCCAGACGGTTGCGGAATTCCGGGGTGAACATCTTCTTCACCGCTTCGTCCTGCGCTTCCGTCTTGGTGCCCGCGCCGAAGCCGATGCCCTGACGCGCCATGTCGGACGCACCGGCATTGGTCGTCATGATCAGCACGACATTGCGGAAATCGACCGTCTTGCCGTGATGGTCGGTCAGCTTGCCGTGGTCCATTACCTGCAACAGGATGTTGAACAGGTCAGGGTGCGCCTTCTCGATCTCGTCCAGCAACAGCACGCAGTGCGGATGCTGGTCGATCGCGTCGGTCAGCAGGCCACCCTGATCGTATCCGACATAGCCCGGAGGGGCGCCGATCAGTCGGCTGACCGAATGACGCTCCATATATTCGGACATGTCGAAGCGCTTCAGTTCTATGCCCATGATGCTGGCAAGCTGGCGCGCCACTTCCGTCTTGCCGACGCCGGTGGGGCCGGAAAACAGGAAGCTGCCGATCGGCTTGTCCGGATCGCGCAGACCGGCACGGCTCAGCTTCATCGCGGTGGAAAGCACCTCGATGGCCTTGTCCTGCCCATAGACCACGCGCTTCAGGTCCTTCTCAAGACCGGCCAGCGCCGCCTTGTCGTCGCTGCTGACGGATTTCGGGGGGATGCGCGCCATGGTGGCGATCACCGCCTCGATTTCCTTGGAGGTGATCTTCTTCTTCCGGCGGCTGGGCGGCACCAGCATCTGCATCGCGCCCACCTCGTCGATCACGTCGATCGCCTTGTCGGGCAGCTTGCGGTCATTGATGTAGCGCGCGCTCATCTCCACCGCCGTCTTGATCGCGTCGGGCGTGTATTTGACCTTGTGGTGTTCTTCGAACGCGCTGCGCAGCCCGCGCAGGATCTTGATCGTATCCTCCACGGTCGGTTCGTTCACGTCGATCTTTTGGAATCGGCGCAGCAGGGCGCGGTCCTTCTCGAAGTGATTGCGGAATTCCTTGTAGGTGGTCGATCCGATGCAGCGGATCGTGCCGCTGGAAAGCGCGGGCTTCAGCAGGTTGGACGCATCCATGGCCCCGCCGCTGGTCGCGCCCGCGCCGATCACGGTGTGGATCTCGTCGATGAACAGCACCGCTTCGGGCAGTCGCTCCAGCTCCGAAACCACCTGCTTCAGCCGTTCCTCGAAATCGCCACGATAACGGGTGCCCGCCAGCAGCGCGCCCATGTCCAGCGAATAGATCACCGCTTCGGCCAGCACTTCGGGCACTTCGCCTTCGACGATCTTGCGCGCCAGGCCTTCGGCGATCGCCGTCTTGCCCACGCCCGGATCGCCGACATACAGCGGGTTGTTCTTGGACCGGCGGCACAGGATCTGGATCGTGCGGTCCACTTCCGGCCCGCGCCCGATCAGCGGATCGACCTTACCGTCCAGCGCCTTCTGGTTCAGGTTCACGCAGAACTGGTCGAGTGCGGAATCCTTCTTCCCGCCCTTTTCGGCCTTTTCCTCGGACTTCGCCGCTTCCGGCTCATCTCCGCCCGGGGCGCTGCGATTCTCGATCTGGCGGCCGCCCTTGCCGATGCCGTGGCTGATATAGCTCACCGCATCCAGTCGGCTCATATCCTGCTGCTGCAGGAAATAGACGGCATAGCTGTCCCGCTCAGAAAACAGCGCCACCAGCACATTGGCCCCGGTCACCGTATCCTTGCCGCTGGACTGCACGTGCAGGATCGCGCGCTGGATCACCCGCTGGAACCCGGCCGTCGGCTGCGGGTCCGCATCGTCATCGGTTTTCAGCGACTGGTATTCGTCATCCAGATATTTGCGGACCACGCCCGACAATTCGTCCAGATCGACGCCGCAGGCGATCATCACTTCGGATGCTTCGGGGTCCTCCACCAGCGCCAGCAACAGGTGCTCCAGCGTCGCATATTCATGCGTGCGGTCGCTCGCGTGCTGAAGCGCGGTGTGGAGTGTCTTTTCGAGGTTCTGCGCGAAACTTGGCATGGTCTTCAATCCAACGGGGGTGGGGATACGATCCGGAAGGTTTCAAATGTGCGAAAGGCCGTTTGAAGGGGCCGCGAACGGCACCCGGCCTTCTGGTTGAACAGGATATGGGGCGCCGTCGGCGCGAATGCGAGAGGGGCAGGGGCCGGGCGGCCCATCAGCTCGGCTCTCGCGGTTTGAACAGCGCGTCGGCCAGTTTCTTGTGATCGGCGGCTTTGGCGTGATGCGCCCTGACGCGGGCGATCTCTGCTTCAAGCAGGGCGATACGCCCCATCAGCTCGTCCTGCGAATAGCTGTCGAGCGGCTCGCCGGCCAGCCGGCTCGCGGAATCTCCGCGCATCCGGGGGAGATCGTCCTCCATTGCAGTGCAGCATGTTTCGCCCGCCGCTTGCTGTCAATGGGGTCTGGCACTACCACCGTGGAACGTTGCGTCCGCGCGACAGGGGGGAATGATGGATTTGCCCGCGACCATGCAGGCCATTGGAATCGCACGGGCTGTTGGCCCGGACGTGTTGAGGCTTGAACAGCGCCCTGTGCCGCGCCCAGCATCCGCGCAGGTGTTGATCGAAGTCGCCTTCGCGGGAATCAATCGACCCGATGTACTTCAGCGGCAGGGCCGCTACCCCCCACCGCCGGGCGCGTCGGACATTCCGGGTCTGGAGATTTCCGGAACCGTGGTGGCCGTGGGGGAAGAGGCGGATGAAACGCTGCTCGGGCGGGAGGTCTGCGCCCTCGTCAGCGGCGGTGGCTACGCGCAATTTTGCCTAGCGCGCTGCGATCATTGCCTGCCCGTGCCGCATGGCCTGTCGCTGGTTGAGGCGGCGGCGCTGCCCGAAACGCTGTTCACCGTGTGGCACAACGTGTTCGAACGCGGCTGGGCGTGCGAGGGGGAAACCCTGCTGGTGCATGGTGGCACCAGCGGTATCGGCACCATGGCGATCAAGCTGGGCAAGCTGTTCGGCCTCACCGTGATCGTGACCTGTGGCAGCGACGCAAAATGTGCGGCGGCGCTGGCGCTCGGCGCCGATCATGCGATCAACTACAACACCGCCGATTTCGTGGAGGGGGTCCACGCGATCACCGGCGGTCTCGGCGCGCAGCTGGTGCTGGATATGGTGGCGGGCAGCTATACCCAGCGCAATCTGGATTGTCTGGACGATGATGGCCGGCTGGTCACCATCGCCACGTTGGGCGGCGCTGTGGCTGAAGTGAACATGGGCAAGCTCATGATCCGGCGGCAGACGCTGACCGGCTCCACCCTGCGTGCCCGGTCCGATGCGTTCAAGGCGATGCTGGCGGATGAAATCGCGCGCAACGCCTGGCCGCTGGTGGAAGATGGATCGCTGCGCCCGGCGATGGATCGGGTCTTTCCGCTGGCTCAGGCGGCAGAGGCCCATGTGCGGATGGAAGCCGGGGACCATGTCGGCAAGATTGTGCTGGAAGTGAAAGGAATGGCTGAATGAACTCTCGCCCGCCGCGGCCGATTTCCCGCGAAGCGCTCTATGCCCACGCCGATGCCTATCTCGCCGCGCTCGCCGCGAAAGATGCCTCGCGCCTGCCGTGGGCGGATCATGTCGTGTTTACCGAAAACAACGTGCAGCTCGCCGTGGGCGATGGCGCGTGGAACACGATCAGCGCGGTGCGCCCCGGCTATGATCTGAAGGCCGCCGATCCCGAAACCGGGCAGGTCAGCTGGTTCGGCGTGGTGGAGGAACACGGCCACCCGGCGATCATGGCGGTGCGGCTGGCCATCACGGATGGCCTGATCGCAGAGGCGGAGACGATCGTCTGCCGCAAGGTCGATCTCAGCCCGTTCCCCGGCATAGACACCTACATCTCGCCGCGCCCCCTGATGCAGGCGGACGTGCCGCCGGAACAGCGGCGCGAACGGGCGCGGATGATTTCCATCGCCGACGGCTATTTCGATACTCTCCAGCTCAACGACGGAACCTTGTTCACCGAATTCACCGATGATTGCGATCGGATCGAGAACGGCGTCCAGACGACCAACAACATCGATGCCTTCCCGAACTATCCGATCGCCGGGCTGGGCTGCGCGGAACAGTTCCGCAAAGGCCACTTCGTGTTCGACGACCGGCTGCGCGACCGACGCTTTCCCTTGGTGGATGAAGAGAAAGGGCTGGTTTTGGCCGGGGGCTTCATCGACCATACCGGCAAGCGCGTGGAACTGACCTGGACCGATGGCACCACGGCGCATTCGGTGTTCCACTATCCGCACAGCTTCTCGCTGCTGGAACTGTTCAAGATCGTGGATGGCAAGATCGCGGGGGTAGAGGCGGTTTTTGTTACGGTGCCCTACAACATGCCATCCCCGTGGAGCTGACACGCCTCTGTCACACAGACGCGGAACCGACGCTGAAACGCGATTCCCCTGTCATAATTCACCTGCATAGGCCCGAAGCCAGTAGAACGGCACAAGGGGCTATGGGCGATGCTGCAAGCCTATTTCGAAGGCGCGCTGGGGAATGGTGAAGCACTCGCCGCCTTTGCTCAGTTCGATCATCACGAACCCTTCGTGCCGGAACCGGCGCCGGAAAAGCGGCGTCGGTTCCGCACGATCTGGATCAGCGACGTTCACCTGGGAACGCGGGGCTGCAACGCGGACCTGCTGATCGATTTCCTCGACCATACCGACAGCGAAACGATGTATCTGGTCGGCGACATCATCGACGGCTGGCGGCTTCGGAAGAAGTTCTACTGGCCCGCCGCGCATAACGACATCGTCCGCCGTATCCTGAAACGCGCCCGGCGCGGCACGCGGATCGTCTATATTCCCGGCAATCATGACGAGATGTTCCGGCAGTTCTCCGGCCTCAACTTCGGCGGGGTGGAGATACGCCGCGCGGCATTCCACGAAACCGCCGATGGCCGCCGGCTGATGGTATTGCACGGGGATGAGTTCGATGGCGTGATGCTCGCCCATCGCTGGCTCGCCTTCGTGGGTGACGCGCTTTACGGCGCATTGATGGGCATCAGCGCGTGGATCAACGTGGTCCGCCGCCGCTTCGGCCTGCCTTACTGGTCGCTCAGCAAGATGGCCAAGCACAAGGTCAAGAACGCGGTCGAATTCATCTATCGCTACGAAGAAGTCGTCGCCCGCGCCGCTGCGGCGCGCAAGGTGGACGGGGTGGTCTGCGGCCACATCCATACGGCTGAAATGCGCGAATTCGACGGTATCCAGTATTACAACGATGGTGACTGGGTGGAAGGTTGCACCGCGCTGGTCGAACACTTCGACGGCACGATGGAAATCCTCCACTGGCCGGAAGAAGTGGCCCGCCGCAAGGCAGAGGCAGAGGCTGAGGCAGAAGCGGCCACCCTCGCCGTGGCCCGCGCGGCATAGGGCGGGCCGATGCGCATCGCCCTCGTCACCGATGCCTGGGCGCCGCAAGTCAACGGCGTGGTGCGGACGCTCGGCGCCATCAACGCTGAACTGGCGCGCCGGGGGCACGAGGTGGAGGTGATCTCGCCCGGCGAATACCGCTCGCTTCCCTGCCCGACTTATCCGGAAATCCGCCTCGCTCTGGCTGGCGCGCGGACAGTGGGTGCGCGGTTGGCGAGCTTTGCACCGCAGGCGATCCATATCGCGACGGAAGGCCCGCTGGGCTGGGCCGCCCGCCGCTGGTGCATCGACAGCCGGCAGCCGTTCACCACGGCCTATCACACCCGGTTCCCGGAATATCTGGCGCGCCGGTCGCACCTGCCTGCTGCGGTATTCTGGCCCTATATCCGCCGGTTCCACCGCGCTTCGGATGGCGTCATGGTGGCTACGCCCACCATTCGGGATCAACTGGCCGTGCAGGGTCTGACCCGGCTGCGCGAATGGAGCCGCGGCGTGGACCTGTCGCAGTTCGGCCCCGATCTTGCCCCGCCAGATCTGTTCTTTGATCTGCCGCGACCGATTCAGCTCTATGTCGGCCGTCTCGCGGTTGAGAAGAATGTCGAGGCGTTCCTCGACAATGGCCATCCGGGATCGAAGGTGGTCGTTGGCGATGGCCCTGCACAGGCGCGGTTACAGGCCGCTTTCCCGCAGGCCCATTTTCTCGGGCAGCAAAGCGGCGCGGCGCTGGCCGCCTGCTATGCCGGGGCTGACGTGTTCGTGTTCCCCAGCCGCACCGACACTTTCGGGCTGGTGATGATAGAGGCGCTGGCATGCGGCACCCCGGTCGCAGCCTATCCGGTCGCCGGTCCGCTGGACGTACTCACACCCGAAAGCGGCTGCATGGATGAATCGCTGGAACGGGCGATTGCCGGGGCTCTTGCGCTGGAACGTAACGACTGCCTGGCACGCGGCCGTTCTTTCAGTTGGGAAGCCAGCGCGGACCAGTTTCTTGCCGCGCTCACTTCCGTTCCCGGACCATCACCGCGCGGCGTGGCGCTGGCCGCCTGACCCTCTGAGCACTGCACGGGTCGGACTCAGCTTGCCGTTTGCCCGCAACGGGCCTACATCGGTGCCGTGACGGCCGCCCCGCGAGGGGCGGCCCTTCTATTTTGACCGGAGAGAAATCGTGGCCCAGCCCACTCCCCTCATGCCCCATGCGACCGCTTCCTGGCTGGTCGACAATACCGCGCTGAGCTTCGAACAGATCGCCGAATTCTGCGGCCTGCACATCCTTGAAGTTCAGGCGATGGCCGACGATCTGGCCAGTTCAAAGTATACTGGCCGCGATCCGGTCCATTCCGGCGAACTGACGCACGACGAAATCAGCAAGGGTCAGGCCGATCCCAATTATCGCCTGAAGATGCACCGCGCGCCGGTGGACGTCAGCCGTACCAAGGGCCCGCGTTATACGCCGGTGTCCAAGCGGCAGGACAAGCCGGATGGCATCGCGTGGATCATTCGCAACCACCCGGAAATTTCCGACGCGCAGATCGGCAAGCTGATCGGCACCACCCGCACCACGATCAACGCGATTCGCGAACGCTCGCACTGGAACATCGCCAATATTCAGGCGAAGGACCCGGTTACGCTGGGCCTTTGTTCGCAGCGCGAACTTGACGCTGCGGTGGCCAAGGCTGCCAAGCGCGCACCCAGTGAGGATGAAGAGGTCGAAGAGGTTGTCGCCGAAAGCCGTGACGATCGCGCCAGCCTGATCGCCGAACTGCGGGCGGAACGAGATGCGGCCGCCAAGGCTGCGGTAGAAGCCGCGCAGGAAGCTGAAGCCGAAGCCTGGCTCGAAGCCAAGCGCGCAGCGGAAGCCGCTGGCGAAGCCTGATGACAAGGCGGGGGCGGGCGTTCTTGCCTGCCTCTGGACCTTTCCGGAACCAACTGGATTCCCGCCTTCGCGGGAATGACGAAGGTTGGTGGCCGCTTCCCCACAAGATCTCATTATTTCGTCATCCCCGCGGAAGCGGGGATCCAGCGCACAATCGCGCCAAGGGCGGGCAAACCCGCGCTCAGCAAAATCACGAAATGTAAGACTACCAGCGTGCTGGGTTAGAGCCCCTTGCGGCGATCAACCCGCCAGCGTCAGCCGCTGCTCGTCGCCTTCGTCCACCTGCGGCTGGGCAGGTTTCGCCCCATCGGGCGCGAAACGGCCTTCCACGCTGGCTCCGTGTTCGATCGTCAGCGTGTCGTAGTGCACATCGCCTTCGATCCGCGCACTCTTCAGGATCACCAGCTCGCGCGCGGTGATCGTGCCTTTGACGGTTCCCGCCAGCCGCGCCGTCCCGGCCTCGATCGCTCCTTCGATGTGGCTCGATTCGCCCTGCACCAGCGATGCGCAGGTAATGTCGCCGCGAACCGTGCCATCGACATGCAGGTCGGCAGAGGCTTCTACATCGCCCCGGATGACGACATCGGCACCGATAACGGAAAAAGTGGCATTACTGGCCACGGGCCGGCTCGGCGTCCTGACCGCTGCGGACTTCTTCGAGAACATGGGGCGCGGTCTCCAGAAAGGGGCGCGGGTTTACTGCTCGGCCGTTTATGCGGACCTCGAAATGGAGGTGGGGGCCGGTCGAACGGCCGGTATTGCCGATCTGGCCGATGACATCACCCGCTGCGACCTGCTGTCCAACACGGGATTTCCATGCGGACATGTGCGCGTAACGCGTCATCAGCCCGTTGCCGTGGCTGATTTCCACCACTTTGCCATAGCCCTGTCGCGTGCCGACGAAGGAAACGCGCCCTTCCGCCGCCGCGTGGATCGGCGATCCCACCGGGCCACGGAAATCCAGCCCCGCATGCATCGCCGCGCGGCCATTGAACGGGTCGCGGCGATAGCCGAAGCCTGACGAGATCATGCGCATGTCCGCCGGCATCACCTGCGGCACGCTGTCGAGCCCGTCCTGAAGCGCGCTCATCCGCGCCAGGCTGAGCGCGAGACGTTCGAACCGCTGGTCCAGCGATCCGTCGCGCGCGGTGGAAAGCACTTCGAACGGGCCGCCCTGCGCGCTGCGGGCAGCGGCGAGCACGGTCTTGGGATTGAGGCCGAGCTGGCGCAGCGCGCTTTCAGCCCGCGCAGCGCGGCTATCGGCATAACGCGTCAGCCGTTCGGCATAGGCAAGCTGGCGCGCTTCGAGCCGTGCCAGTTCAGCGGCTTCGGGCATGACCGCGCTGATCTTGCTGACTGCCTTTGCCGCCTCACCCGCGCTGTCGGACACGGTATCGCTGGCCGCCACTGCGTCTTCGGGCAGCATTTCGGTGGCTTCTTCAAGGAATTCCATCCGCCGCGAAACCTCGTCCGCCACGGCGTTGATGTCCTGACGATAGGCGGCGACCCGGCTTTCCGACCGGGCGACCTTCGCTTCCCGATCGAGCAGGGAGGCGCGTTCCCATTCCGATTGAAACTGGCTTACGGCCATGACGCCCATCGACAGGCCCCAACCACCGACGACTGCAATGGCGATCCCGGCGGCCGCCATCTGCATACGCGATGTTATGGTGACGAAGCGAACCTGACCCTGAGAGCGCATGAAGAACTCACGCTCTGGAAACCAACTTCGCAGACGTTCCTGCACGCTGCTAACGTTCATAGTCTTCAAGACCGCCCCGTAACCCGACCCAAGCCCGGCAGGCGGACTAGCGGTCGCGGCCGATGAGAGTCGAATCCCACCGTTAACCTTTGGGGCGAGTCGAAGACGAAACGCGACGAGTTGTGGAACATAACAAAAATGAGTTTTCGTGGTGGAGGAATCCCGGCATTCTGCCGCGACTCGGCGGGGGACTGACAGCGCGTGGCGGGGGTGGTAAGCGGCCCGCATGTCGACACAGCCCCAAGCTCATCCCGATCATGACCAACTGGTTGCCGGCCTCGCCCGCGCGGGCCGCACGGCGCAGCGTGTGCTGGCCCGGATGGACACCGCCGGCAAGGCTGCCGCCCTGCGCTCAGCCGTCACGGCGCTGCGGGCGCGGGGGCCGGAAATCATCGCCGCCAATGCGCGTGATGTCGCGGCTGGGGAAGCTAACGGGCTTTCGGGCGCGATGCTCGATCGGCTGCGGCTGGATGCCAAGCGGCTGGAAGGCATCGCCTCCGCGCTGGAAGCCGTCGCCGCGCTGCCCGATCCGGTCGGGCAGGTGATCGATCATTCCATCGCCCCCAGTGGGCTGGAACTGTCGCGCGTGCGCATTCCCATCGGGCTGATCGGGATCATCTACGAAAGCCGCCCCAATGTGACGGCGGATGCGGCGGCGCTTTGCCTGATGAGCGGGAACGCCGCTCTGCTGCGTGGGGGTAGCGAGGCGGTCCATTCCAACCGGGCGATTCTCGCCGCACTGGGCGAAGGGCTGGCTGCTGCGGGCGTGCCTGCGGAAGCGGTGCAGTTGATGCCTACTCAGGACCGGGAGGCTGTTTCCGCCATGCTGCGCGCCGCCGGGCTGATCGACATGATCGTGCCGCGCGGGGGCAAGGGATTGGTGGAGCGGGTGCAGAACGATGCCCGCGTGCCGGTGCTCGCCCACCTCGACGGCATCTGCCACACTTATGTCCATTCCGCCGCCGATCCGGAAATGGCGGTCAAGCTGGCGCTCAACGCCAAGATGCGCCGCACCGGTATATGCGGTGCGATGGAAACCCTGCTGCTGGACGCCGCTTTCCCCGCCAGCGGCCAGATCGTCGCCGCTTTGCTGGACGCCGGGTGCGAGTTGCGCGGCGATGCCCGCGCTCAGGCGCTCGATCCGCGTATCAAGGCAGCCAGCGCTAACGACTGGGATACCGAGTATCTCGATGCCGTGCTGTCGGTCGCCGTGGTCGACGGGCTGGATGCCGCACTGGATCACATCGCGCGCCATTCCTCCGGCCATACCGACGCCGTTATCACGGCCGATCAGGCCGTGGCGGAACGGTTCCTGGCGGAAGTGGACAGCGCGATCGTGATGGTCAACGCCAGCACCCAGTTCGCCGATGGCGGAGAGTTCGGGCTGGGGGCTGAAATCGGCATCGCCACTGGCCGCCTGCATGCGCGCGGGCCGGTCGCACTGGAAGGGCTGACCACTTACAAGTGGCAGGTGCGCGGCCACGGCGAAGCGCGCGCCTGAACCGCCGCATAGGAGGATGTCCCATGCGTTATAACCGCTTCGGCAACACCGGCCTCGTCGTGTCAGAGCTGTGCCTCGGCGCGATGACTTTCGGCACGAATCCCGGCAGGTTCGGGCAGATTCACGGGTTGGATCAGGATGCTTCGACCGCGCTGGTGAAGCAGGCGCTGGATGCCGGGATCAACATGATCGACACGGCCAACGTCTATACCACCGGCCAGTCGGAGGAGTTCGTCGGCGCTGCGCTGAAGGCATTGGGTGTGCCGCGCGGGGACGTGGTTGTCGCCACCAAGGGCATGGGCGCGATGGGCGAAGGGCCGAATGCGTCCGGCGCTGGGCGCAAGCATCTGCTGGATCAGATCGACGCCAGCCTTGCCCGCCTCGGCCTTGATCATGTCGATCTCTACCAGATCCACGGATGGGATCCTTTCTGCCCGATGGAAGAAACGCTTGAGGCGCTGAACGACATCGTCCGTTCCGGCCGCGCGCGCTACATCGGCGTATCCAACTGGGCGGCCTGGCAGATCGCAAAATCGCTCGGCATTTCCGAACGGCGCGGCTGGGCGAAGTATATCTCGTTGCAGGCCTATTACACCGTCGCCGGGCGCGATCTGGAACGGGAACTGGCGCCGATGCTGCTCAGCGAAGGGCTGGGCCTGATGGTCTGGTCGCCGCTCGCGGGCGGGCTACTCAGCGGCAAGTATCAGTTTTCGGATGCCGGGGCGGAGGGCGAAGGACGCCGCGCCGGTTTCGATTTCCCCCCGGTCGATCTCGCTCGTGCGGAACCGCTGGTGGCGGCGATGCGTGAAATGGGCGACGCGCGCGGTGTGTCCGTGGCGCGCATCGCGCTGGCATGGCTGCTCCACCAGCCGGTCGTCTCCACGGTGATCGTGGGGGCCAAGCGCGCGGAGCAACTGGCCGATAACATCGGCGCCTGCGATGTGGAGCTTGATGCCGCGGATCTGGCCCGGCTCGACAGCCTCAGCGCCCTGCCCCGCGAATATCCCGGCTGGATGTTCGAAACGCAGGGCCGTTACATGGCCGGCAAGGTGTCGGAGCGTCGACAGCCGAAGTGACGCGGCGCTATCCCGTTACCGGGCTGCTCGGCGGCAGTTTCAATCCCGCGCATGGCGGACATCGGCGGATCACGCTGTTCGCCAGAGCGGCGCTGGGGCTGGACGATGTCTGGTGGCTGGTTTCCCCCGGCAACCCGCTGAAGCCGAAGGCAGGAATGGCACCTTTGGCGGCACGGGTTCGCTCCGCTCAAGCCGTGGCGCGGGGCGCCCCGATCCGTGTCAGTGCGATCGAACGGGAACTGGGCACGCGCTACACGATCGATACCCTGCGCGCGTTGAAGCGCCGCTTCCCCCGCCGCCGCTTCGTATGGCTGATGGGGGCGGACAATCTGGCCCAGTTCCACTTGTGGAAGGACTGGCGGGCGATCGCGCGTGAGATGCCGATTGCGGTGATCGCCCGGCCCGGGTATGATGACGGCGCCCTCGCGAGCCCCGCGATGGCCTGGCTGCGGCGCTACCGGTCGTCCGCTGCCGGTTTTCGCAACCGCAGGTTGCTTGACCGGGGTGGATGGAGCGCCCCCGCGCTGATTGAATTGCGTTTTGACCCTGATCCGCGTTCAGCCACACAGGTGCGCCGCGCGGACCCTGACTGGGCCAGCCGTTTAACCGGCCCCCCGCCAAGGGATGGGGTGACGCGTTCCCTCATTCACGATACGGCACAGGTGCGGGATGCATGATGCGTCCGGCCCCCGATTTCTTCCATATCGTCCATTCCCGCTATCAGGAGCATGAACCAAAACGATGACTCGCGAGACTACAGGGCCGCAGGCCCGTTCGGATTCTTCCGGCATCTCAACCATCGTTTCCTTCACTGACATGCCCACCATGACTCACGCAGAAAGCGGCTCGATCCACGCTCTCATCCTCGATCAGCTTGACGAGGATCAGGCCCAGGATGTCGTCTCCATCGATCTTGCAGGGAAATCGAGCATCGCCGATCACATGGTGATCGCGTCCGGCCGCTCGACGCGTCAGGTCGGCGCGATGGCTATGAAACTGGCGGAACGGCTGAAGAAGGAAGGCCATGGTTCCCCCCGTATCGAAGGGCTGCCCGCTGCCGACTGGGTGCTGATCGACGCGGGTGACGTGGTCGTGCACCTTTTCCGCCCCGAAGTGCGCAGCTTCTACAACCTTGAACGGATGTGGGGCTTCGGCGACGAGGCGACCGGCACCGCAGGCCGCGCCTGAGGATTCCTTTGCGGCGCATGGACGGCTAAGGGTCGGCCATGCTGCTGCATGTCATCGCTCGCGGAAAGATAGCTCGCTCGCCAGAGGCGGATTTGGTCGCGCGTTATGAGAAGCGGATCGTCTGGCCCTTGCGGCTGACCGAACTGCCGGAAACCGGCGGCCGCATTCCCGAACCCCTCACGCCCTGCCGCACTGTTTTGCTGGACGAGCGGGGCGATGATCTGAAGTCGGAAGAATTCGCGGGGCTGCTGCGCGGCTGGCGTGATGGCGGGATACGCGAAACCCGCTTCGTGCTGGGCGCTGCCGATGGTCATTCCCGGGCGGAACGTGATTCCGCTGACCGACTGCTGGCTTTCGGGCGGGCGACATGGCCGCACCTGATGGCCCGAGCCATGCTGCTGGAACAGCTTTTCCGCGCCACCAGCATTCTCGCAGGCCACCCCTATCATCGGGCGAACTAGCCGGTGAAGGGGGGCATAGCCTTTCTGGCACCGGCCCTCGCGCTGGTGCTGGCCGCGCTGATCACCGCCGGGGCCGGTGCCCAGAATGCGGGCGAGGGCGATCTCTCGCAAGCACGCGGCGCTTTGAAAGAGGCGCAGGCTGCAGCCCGCGCGGCGGAACGGCGCAGCGCCCTGATGCTGCGTCAGGCAGAAGCTACGCGCGGCGCGGCGGAACGAACCGCGCATGAAGCCGCCGCACTGGCCGCGCAGGTCCAGCTTGCCGAAGCGGGCATCCGCGCGGCAGAGGCGCGGCTCGATCTCGCACAGCAGGAATATGCCGCCTTGCGTGAGGCGCTGGGCCGCGAACAGCAGCCGATCGTGCACCTGACCGGGGCCTTGCAGCAGGTATCCCGCAGGCCGCTGGCGCTTTCCGTGTTGCAACCCGGTTCGGTGGCGGAACTGGTCCACCTTCGCGCAGTGCTGGCCGGGGCGATGCCGCGAATCGAAGATCGCACGGCGGGCCTGCGCGCGCGTCTCGCCCGTGCGCGCGCCTTGCGGGAAGAAGCCGTGCTGGCTGCTGCGGACCTGCGGGCGGAACAGGCTGTGCTGGCTGGCCGCCGCCGGGATCTCGCCACGCTGGAAACGCGCCAGCGCCTCGCGTTGAGAGAGGCGGAGAGCGGCGCCAATCGAGAGGCGGAGCGGGCTATCGCTCTGGGGGAACAGTTCCGCGATCTGGATGCGCTGGTCGGCGAACTCGATCGTGCAGGGGCCTTGCGTCGTCGCCTCGCGGCGCTGCCCGGCCCGGTGCTCAGGGCGTCGGGCGGCGATGCCATCCCTGCTGCCGTTCCCGCGCCGGAAAGCAGCACGGTGGCTGCCGCACCGCCAGCGCCCTATCTCCTGCCTGTTACCGGCCGCACGGTTCTGGGTTTCGGCGCTCGCGCCTCTGCAGGCACGACGCCCAGTCAGGGGTTGACGCTGGCGCCTGCGCCGGGGGCGCAGATCGTTTCGCCAGGGGCAGGGCGCGTCGCCTTTGCCGGGCCTTATCGCGGCTATGGCCGGATCGTTATCGTCGAACATTCCGGCGGCTGGACCAGCCTCGTCACCGGGCTTGCGCGGACGGACGTGACAGTGGGCCAGCAACTCGTCGCCGGTGCGCCGCTGGGCCTCGCGGCTTCTGCCTCGCCAGAGGTAACGCTGGAACTGCGGCGCGATGGAGAACCGGTCAATCCGCTGCGCTTTGCCGGGTAAACCGGGCATGGCACCCCTCATCTGGCGTTAAGCCCTCGCGCGCGATAAGCTGATGCGAATGCAAGGATAACGATTCATGTCTCTCGCTTCGAAAGTCGGCAAACCGCTGCGCGCCGCCGCGCTGCTGACGGCGGTTGCGCTGTTGCCCGCCACCACTGTCGGTTTCGCACAGGTGGAAGGGCGCGTTTCGCCCGAATTCGCCAAACTCTTCGCCACCTACCAGCGGATCAAGGCCAGCTATGTAGAGCCGGTGGAGGACGAGGTGCTGATTCGCGGCGCCATCGACGGCATGCTCGCCGCGTTGGACCCGCACTCCGCGTTTCTGGATGGCGCGGCTCTTGAACGTCTCGAAACGATGATCGACGGCAATTATCAGGGCCTCGGCATCTCGGTGCAGATGGATGATGGCGCGGTTAAGGTCGTCTCTCCGTTCAAGGGCAGCCCGGCGGACAAGGCGGGCATCAAGGCCGGGGACTATATCACCCACATCGATGGCAAGCTGATCTACGGGCTGGAACTGGACGAAGCGGTCAAGCAGATGCGCGGCGTCGCCGGCACCTCCATCCGCCTGACGATCTTCCGCTCCGGGCGGGAAGAACCCTTCGATGTAGATGTCATGCGCGGGGTCATAGAACTTGAACCCGTCACGTTCGAACTGAAGCCTGGCCGGATCGGCTACATCAGCGTTAACGAATTCAGCCGCGACGTGGGCGTCGATGTAAACGGCGCGCTGGCGGATTTGCGCAAGCAGGCGGGCGGCAACCTTGCCGGGCTGGTGCTCGATATGCGCAAGAACCCCGGCGGCTCGCTGGATGAGGCTGTGGCGCTTAGCGATCTGTTCCTGGCGAAGGGCCAGATCGTGTCGCAGCGCGGCCGTAACGCGCGCGACACCGTCTATTACGAGGCGGAAAAGTACTATCCGGGCGATGTCGCCGCCGGTGTGCCGATGATCGTGCTGATCGACGCAGGTTCCGCTTCGGCCAGCGAGATCGTGGCGGGCGCGTTGCAGGATCAACGCCGGGCGATCGTCATGGGCGAACGCAGTTTCGGCAAGGGCAGCGTGCAGACCCTGCTGCCGCTCACCCGCGATTCCGCGCTGAAGCTCACCACCGCGCGGTATTACACGCCGTCGGGCCGTTCCGTGCAGGAAGGTGGGATCGAACCGGATATCCGCGTGCCCCAGCTCAGCGAT
>Ga0182736_1000300_pt1 | contig 86311 bp, 63 predicted proteins | sample eDN5th30CKraftBY_FD_128882 | JGI IMG/M metagenome (GOLD analysis project Ga0182736, IMG submission 128882) | Enriched backyard soil microbial communities from Emeryville, California, USA - eDNA 5th pass 30_C Kraft BY (version 2) (version 2) | ecosystem: Environmental > Terrestrial > Soil >... | reverse complement strand
TCCACGTGTTGACGGTCTCGGTGGCGTGGCCGGGCCCGCCGTAGGTCATGATGAACGGCAGGTCGAAGATCTGGAACGCGTCCATCGCGCGGATCAGCACCGCCGCCAGCAGCACCGGCGCCAGCAGCGGGAGCGTGATGTGCCAGAACGTCCGGAACGGCCCCGCGCCGTCGACGCGCGCGGCCTCGAACGGCTCGTGCGGCAGCGCCTGCAGGCCACCCAGCACGATGATCATCAGAAACGGCGTGCTGTACCAGACGTCGGCCACGATGATCGTCCAGAACGCCAGGTGCGGCGAGGTCAACCACGCCACCGGCTCGTCGACGATGCCGACGGTCTGCAGCAGGTAGTTGGCGACGCCGACCTGGTCGTCGAAGATCCAGCGCCACTCGTAGCCGGCGACGACCGGGGCGAACATCATCGGCAGCAGCAGCAGGGTGCGCGCCAGGCCCTGCCCGCGCACCATCCGGTTCAGCAGCAGCGCCAGCCCGAGGCCGAGCAGCGTCTCGAGCACGGTCGCGACCGCCGTGAACAGGAACGTGTTGCGCAGCGACGCGATGCCGGTGGCAGAGCCGACGTGCTCGCGGTAGTTCGAGAGGCCGACCCACTTCGCCGGCTCGCCGCTGAGGAAGTTCAGGTCGGTGAAGCTCGTGTAGACCGTGCGCGCGACCGGATACGCGTACAGCACCGCCATGATCACCAGCAGCGGCGCGAGCATCGCCACGTAGAAGCCGTTGGCGCGCAGCCAGCGGCGCGCGCGGACGCCGGCCGGCAGGCGTGCCGGCCGGGCGGCCGCGGGCACCGCGCGGTTGTCGTCCAGCGAGACCACTAGAGCTGGGCGATCGCCTTCGCGGCGGTCTTCATCGCGTCGGCCGGAGGGGTCTGACCGGAGAGCGCGCCCGAGAGCGCCTTGCCGAGGATCGTCTCGATCGCCGGCTCGTGCGGGCTGCGCGGCAGCTCGTACGTCGTGGCGACGACCTGCTTGTAGAACTCCCAGCGCTCCTTGCCCTTGGGGTCGCCTTTCGGGCGCCCGGACTGGCCGTTGGCGATCAGCGCGTCGACCACGGACTTGCGGCCGGAGAGCGTGCCGCTCTGGACGCACATCTCGGTCTGCGCCTGCGTCGAGAGCAGGAAGTCGATCAGCTTGCCGGCCTCCGCCGGGTGCTTGCAGCCGACCGGGATGCCGACCAGCCAGCCGGCGTTGCCGGTCGCCTTCTTGACGTTGCCGGGGATCAGCGCCAGGTCGTACTTGCCGGCGACCACGGAGTTCGACGGGTCGTCGAGCAGCGGGATGATGTCGTTGAACTCGACGACCATCGAGCCCTTGCCCTGCGGGAACAGCGTGCGCGTGTCGGCCCAGATGTAGTTGGCGGTGCCGGGCGGCAGCACCTTGTCGGTCCGCAGCAGCCCGACGAAGAACTCGAGCGCCTCGATCGCCTCCGGGCTGTCGACCTTCGGCTGGCCGTCGGCGTCGAGGATCTCACCGCCGTTCTGGTGGATGAAGTCGGCCAGCGTCCACACGCCCGGGCCCTTCGGCGAGCCGGTCAGCAGCAGGCCGTAGACGTCGCCCTGCGTGAGCTGCTTGGCGTGCGCCTGCAGCTCCTGCCAGTTCTGGGGCGCCTGCAGGCCGGCCTTCTGGAACAGGTCGGTGCGGTAGTAGAGCGCGCGCACGTCGTTGGAGTGCGGCATCGCGTAGGCCTTGCCGTCGAACGTGACGAAGTCGCGATGCGCCGGGAACAGGTCAGCGACCAGGTCGCCCGAGACGTACTCGTCGAGCGGCATCAGGTACTTCGGCCCGACGAAGCCGGCCAGGTTCGGCCGGTTGATCTGGATCACGTCGTAGGCGCCCGACTTGTTGCGCGCCTCGAGCACGCCCTTCGGGAACGCCTGCTCGTACGGCAGCTCGACGATGTTGACCTTGATGCCGGTCTGCTCGGTGAAGACCGGCGCGATCATCTTCTGCACGACCTCGCTGAAGGGCGAGCCCGAGACGACCATGTAGTTGATCGTGCTCTTGCCCGCGGCGGCGGAGCCACCGCCGCCACCGCCGCCGCCGCAGGCGGCCAGGAGCGGGCCCGCGGCCAGCCCGGACGCCGCCACGCCGCCGGCCCGAGTCAAGAAGCGCCGCCGGCTCAACGGCGCGTCGAACGCCGATGCATCTCTCTGCTGCACCATGAATCCTCCAGGCCCCAAATCTCTGTGGCAACGTTGCCACGACCACGACGCATCGTAAGCAGGGTCGCTCACAGCTGTCAAGCCGGAACCTGTTCGCTATGGCGGAAACGCTGCGACCGGGCGAACGTCGGCGACGTCCGTTAGGCTCCGGGATCGATGTCATCAACGGCCGCTCCTGAGCCCGCTCGCGCACCCAACCTCAAGCTCGTCGCCGAGCGCGCGGAGGTGTCCCTCTCAACCGCGTCGCGAGCGCTCCGGGGCGACCAGCACGTGAGCCCGGCGACGCGCGATCGCGTCCTGGCGGCGGCGCGGACGCTCGGCTACGAGCCGCACCTGGCGGCCCGTGCCCTGCGGACGCGCTCGTCGGCGATGGTCGCCGCGGTCATCCAGGACATCGGCAACCAGTTCTACAGCTACGTCGCCCGCGGCATCACCAGCGTCGTGCGCGACACCCGCTACATGCTGCTGCTGACCGACTCCGAGGAGGACGGCGCGCGCGAGGCGGAGATCCTGCGCACGCTGCTGCGCGCCCGGGTCGAGGGCGTGATCATCGCGCCGACCGTCGGCAACGAGGACGTGCTGCACCTGCTGCAGAAGCAGTCGGTCGCGATCGTCCAGTTCGACCGCACGCTCGCCGGCCTGACCAGCGACGCCGTCCGGATCGACAACTACCACGGCGCCTACGCGGCGACGAAGTACCTGCTCGACCTCGGCCACCGGTCGATCGGCGTGATCGCCGGCCCGCAGAGCGCGACGACCGGCTCGGACCGGCTCGACGGCTTTTTACGCGCGATGGCGGCGCACGGCGCGCCGGTACCGGACACGCACATCCGCGTCAGCGACTTCCGGCGCGAGAGCGGCGGGCCGCTGGCCGGCGAGCTGCTGGACGCCGACCCGCGCCCGACCGCGCTGTTCGTCCAGAACAACGCGCTCGCCGAAGGCGTGATGGGGTTCGTCCGCCAGCGCGGGCTGCGCGTGCCCGAGGACGTCGCGCTGCTGGTCTTCGACGACCCGTCGTGGGCGAGCTTCGTCGTCCCGCCGCTGACCGTGGTCGAGCAGCCGGCCTACACGATCGGCGTCACCGCCGCCGAGCTGCTGCTGCGCCGGATGCGCGGCGACGCTCCCAGCTCCACGCCCACGAACGTCGTGATCATGCCGACGCTGCTCGTGCGCGGCTCGTGCGGCGGCACGCCGGACGCGCGCTCCAAGCCGCTGGTCGTCAACGGCGACCGCGCGCACTTCGCGGTCTGAGCGCGGGGCGCCCGGCCGGCTCGCCGGGCGCCCCGCGACGACTCAGCGCTTCAGCGTGACGGTCTTCTTGAACGCCTGCGGCGACGCGCCGAACGCGTGCATCCGGACCGCCACCGTGAGCTTCACCCGGCGCGGGCCGCCCTTGCGCGCCAGCCGCTTGGCCAGCGCCGAGGACGGCTTCAGGCGCACCTGCACGGAGTGCGGGCCCCAGCAGGTGACGTCCGTCGCCGCGAGCGTCCGCCGCCCCAGCTTGAGCTTCTTCGCCACCGACGCGGCGACCGTGACCTTCGCGGTGCCGTCCATCGCGCCGGTGCACGCGATCGGCACGGCGACGCCGCGCTTGGTGAACGTCGCCCGCTTGATCGACGACGTCACGCGACCCAGCCGGGCGCTGGCCGGCGCCTCGAAGGACGCCGGCAGCAGCGGGCTGACGACCGGCACCTGCGGCAGCGGCACGACCGTCGAGCCGCCGTCGCCGGTGGCGCCGGGCGGCGTCTCGCGCCCGATCTCGACCGCGAACGCCTTCTTGGCCTCGACGTTGCCGGCCGCGTCGGTCGAGCGGACCTCGATCGTGTGCGGGCCGCGGCCGCTGACCTCGAACGGCTTCGGCGCGACCACGCCGTGCGCGCCCGGCGAGAGATCCTCCACGCGCACGTCGCGGTACTGGATCAGGTCGTCGTTGCTGTGGTTCTGCAGGCCGATGTAGCCCTGCGCGAACTGGCGCAGCGACGAGCTCGGGTCGCCGTCGCGGTCGGACTGCTTGCCCGGCGCGTTGTCGAATCGCTTGATGACCTCGCCGTTGCGGCGGATCGTGTACTGCTGGCCGCGGACCTCGATCTCGTAGTCCTCCCACTCGCCGCGCGGCTTGGCCGGCCCGATCTGCGAGAGGTCGTTGTTGTCGAACGTGTAGATCGATCCCGTCTTGCGCGTCTCGCCGTCCGGCCCGTCGTAGAGCTGGATCTCGTAGCCGCAGTAGATCGCCACCCAGGCCGGGTCGTTCGCCGCCGAGCCCGTCTTGGCGCACTCGTCCACGCGCGGGGTCTGCTCCGGGTTCGGGAAGCGCACGAACACCCCGCCGTTGGAGAACCCGTTGTCGGTCCGGCCCTCGCGGAACTGGAGCTTGACCTTGAAGTCCCCGTAGGCCTTGACCGGGTACCAGAGCATGCCGAGGCCGCCGACGGGCGTGATGCCGCCGGAGTCGTCGTCCATCCGCTCGAAGCGGCCGGCCCCGACCTGCTTCCACTGCCCCAGCGACGCCGCGCTGCCGTCGAGGATCCGCTCGTCCTTCGCGAGGTACGTCTGCCAGGGACCGCCGTCGACCCGGTACTCGGTGAGCACCGCGCCCGAGCCGCCCTCGCCGTCGTTGACGTCGAGCGTGACCGTGGCCGGCCCGTTCTCCTCGTCGGCGAGGTCGGCGACCGCCGTCGTGACCGGCGCCGCGCCGTCGACCCGGAACGCGACCCGCTTGACGCCCTCGACGTTGTTTGCCTTGTCGGTGGCGAAGTACTCGACCGTGTGCTCGCCGTCACCGGTGACCGTGAACGGACCCGCATAGGTCGTCTCGGCCCCGCCGTCGACGCGGTAGCTGATCTTCTCGACGCCGTCGCCGGCGCCGTCGTCCGCGGTCAGCGTGACGTGCGGCGCGGCCGTGTACCAGCCGAGCCGCCCGTCGGCCTGCGCCGGCTCGACGCTCGCCGTGGTCGTCGGCGCGATCTTGTCCGAGCAGTCCACCCGGAAGAAGTCGAAGGCGGCGTAGCGGTCGGTCGCGTCCTGGGTGTTGGACACCTTCAGGCCGACCTGGATCTTCGACGGGTCGCCGACGTCGGTGATCGGCGAGCTGATCTGCTGCCACGTCTCGCCGTCCACCGAGCCCTCGGCGATGTACGTGCCGGAGCCGTTGGCGCTCAGCCGCAGGTACACGTCCGTCGGCCGCGTCGGGATCGACGGGCCGGCGGAGATCTGCGAGGTGCCGTTGCGCGTCGCCACCCACTCGTACTGCTGCGTGCTGCCCTTCGAGATGTAGGTGATCTTCGCGAACGTGTTCGGGTTCTCCGAGCTCCACAGCACGAAGCCGGCCTGGTCGCCCTCGGTCGTGAGCGTCGAGACGTCGAGCTTGGTCGTGGCCTGCCAGCTGCCCTGAGGAGCGTTCTGCAGGAGCACGTTCTGGGCGGTCGCCGTCGAGCCGATCATGTCGCCGTCGCGGACCGTGATCCGCAGGCGGCCGTCGACGAAGCTGCGCCACTGCTCGTCGCCGCGCAGGATCCGCCACTTCGCGTCCAGCGGCCCGTCGAACTCGTCGTTGAGGCTCGTCGGGCAGTTCTCCGGGACCGCGATCGTGAACGCCACCGACTTCGTCGCCTCGACGTTGCCGGTGCGGTCGGCCGAGCGGAACTCGACCAGGTACTCGCCCGGCAGCGAGCGCGTGAACGGCGCGCTGTAGGTCTGGAACTCGCCGCCGTTGACGCGGTACTCGGTGCGGTCCAGCCCGCTGCCGCCGGCCTCGTCGGCCGCCGTCAGCGTGACCGTGACCGGCCGCGTGTACGTGCCGCCGGCCCCGGGCTGGGCGGGATCGAGCGCGGCCGTCGTGACCGGCGCGGTCTCATCGGCCTGCGAGAGCACCTCGACGTCGACCGTCGAGGTGTCCGTGCCGCCGTCCTCGTAGGTGACGGTCAGCTTGGCCGTGAAGCGCCCCGCGTTCGGGTACTCGTGCTCCGGGTCGGCCTCGGTCGAGGTCTCGCCGTCGCCGAACTCCCACTTGTAGGAGACGCCGCCCGAGCCCGCGCTCGAGAAGCGCACGCGGTTGGAGCCGATCGGGATCGCCTTCGGCGCCGCGGACGGCGTCGAGGGGCCGCCCACGTAGTCGTAGCGGTAGATGCTCACGCCCGCGCCGGCGCGGAAGAACCCGTCGTAGGTCTGGACGTAGAGCGCGCCGTCGGTGCCGAACTTGGAGTCCATGTACGCGCCGTCGGGCCACGCCAGCGTGTCCCGCAGGCTGTCGGCGTAGATCGGCTGGCCGCCGCTGCCGGCGGTCGCCGGGTCCAGCAGCAGGCCGTGCTTGATCGACGGGCCGCCGTTGTTGTGCAAGAACCAGCGGCCGTCCCAGTAGGCCGGCCAGCGGCGCGAGTCGTCGCTCGCGTCCGCGTCGTACCGGTAGACCGGGCCGTCCATGATCGTCATGCCGTTGTCCTGCGCGTAGGGGCACAGCTGCGTCGGCGTGGCCCCATAGTCCGGCGCCGAGCCGGCGCCGCGCGGGCGCGGGAACTCCGGGCAGCCGTTGGCCGCGCCCGGATTGCCGCGCGAGAACCAGATGTTGTTGCCGCGCACCTTGCCCGCGTCCATGCCGGTGCCGGTCTCGTGCGGGAACTCGACCAGGCCGGTGTTGTTCGGCGAGTCGTTGCGCAGGTTGTCGCAGTCGTACCAGCCCTCGGTGCCGCCGCTGGCCGGGCCGCCCGGGACGTAGCCCTCCGGGCTGTCCGTGCGCGGGCCCTCGGTGGTCCAGTCGCGGTACGGCTGCTTGTTGCCCACGCAGTACGGCCAGCCGTAGTTGCCGGCGTGCGTGATCTGGGCCGCGTTCTCGTAGGTCGACGGGCCGAGCGTGCGGCTCGGGGCGCCGGCGTCCGGGCCGACCCAGGCCGTGTACGGGACGTCGGTCTCCGGGTCGATCGACAGGCGGCTCGGGTTGCGCAGGCCCATCGCGTAGATCTCCGGCTTGGTCTTGCCGCCGCCGCCCTCGGTGCCGTCGAACAGGTTCGGCCCGTTCGGCGAGTCCTTGGTCGGCAGCGCGTAGGTCGTCCCGACGCCGACCGCGGGCTGCGTGCCGTCCGGGATCGACGCCAGCGGCCGGAACCGCAGCATCTTGCCGTTGTAGTCGTTGGTGTTGCCGGCCGTGCGGCGCGCGTCCTGGTAGGAGAAGTTCGCGCTGCCGCAGTGCGCGCTGGTGGCCTGGTCGTCCGGCCCGGTCGGGCACTTGGCGTTCGGGTTGACCGCGCCGTAGCCGTCGGTGCCCTGCGAGGAGTTCGTGTCACCGGTGGTGACGTACAGGTTGCCCTCGGAGTCGAAGCCCATGCCGCCGCCGACGTGGCAGCAGGAGTAGATCTGGGCGTCGTACTCGAAGATCCGGACCTCGGAGTCGAGGTCGAGCTTCTTGGTCTTGAGGTCGATCGTGAAGCGCGAGATGCGCGGGCGCGAGATCTTCGACACCCGGCGCTCGAGCGGCAGGCCCGCCGGCTTGGTGTTCTCGTTGAACGTCGGGTAGTACTGCAGGTAGACGTGGCCCGTGGTGGCGAAGTCCGGCGACGGCGCGACGCCGAGCAGGCCGTACTCCATCTTGTGGTCGCCCTCGTTGGTGCGCTCGCCGCCCTGGCCGCCGTCGGCGTAGACCGCGAGCGTGCCCGCGCGCGTGATGCCGCTGTTGAGCGTGCCCGTGGCCGCTTCAGGGTCGTAGATGTGGACCGAGCCGCAGCCGATGCCGACGTTGGGGTTGGAGTGGTCGAGGATGCGGCCGAACGGCTCGCCGCCCAGCAGCGCGCCGCGCTCGGCGTCGGTGCGGCAGTCGCCGCGGCCGATGTAGAGCACCCAGCCGTTGTTGGCGACCGCGAGCCCGTGCGACTCGCCGGCGGTCGCGAGGCCCGTGGACTCCGGCCCGGCGCTGACGATCTTGGTGCCCTTGTAGTTGGCGTTGATCGTCGCTTTGCAGTTGCCGCGGGTCAGGCCCGTGGTCCACTGGATGGCGCCCAGCAGGTGCGTGCGGAAGTCGGCCTCGCCGTACGCCTCGGCCGTGCGGCCCATGCCCGTGTAGAAGGAGCGGCCGCCGCGGTAGTCGCGGCACCAGGAGATCGCCGTGTCGTTGTCGCCGCTGTCCTTGGTGGCGTCGCCGGCCGCCGCGCCCGGCGCGCGGTAGCGCGCGAGCACGTGCAGGTTGCCGGTCACGCGTGAGGCCCAGCGGTACCAGACGTCGGTGCGCGTCCACTGCAGCGGGAGGGCGCGCGTCGCGGGATGGACGCGGTCGCCCGGGACGACCAGCTGGGAGGACTCCGTGGTCGGGCTGCCGGCCGCGGGGCGCGCGCCGATCAGCCCGTCGAAGAACGCGCCGGACTCGCCCTGCGCCGCCGAGCCGATGCCGAGGAAGCCGTTGCCGCCCTCGACGAAGCGCTGCAGCGCCGCCTCCTGCTCGGCGTTGAGCAGGTCGCCGGCGGTGTTGACGAACACGACCGAGCGGTACTTCGCCAGGTTGGTGGCGGTGATGTCGGCCGCCCCTGCGGCCTCGTCGACGCCGAACCCGTTGGCCGTGCCGAGCGCCTTGATGGCGTCCAGGGCCGGGGCCGTCGTCTCGTCAGCGGGCCCGTGGAACACGAGCACCTTGACGTCCTGCGCCTGCGCCGTCGCGGTCAGCGACAGTCCCAACAGCGCGCTCGCGAGCAATGCCCGCAGCGTCTTGATCATGATCCTCCCTCTGTCCTTCTTCACTGCTTCCCCCCGAACGTCACGGTCTGGCTGTCGCGCGCCGCGCCGCCGAAGCGCAGCGCGAGCGTCGCGGTGACACGCTTGGACCTGGCCAGCGCGCGCTTGGCGGCCGCGCTGGGCTTGAGCTTCACGCTGCCGCGGCCCTCGTCGCCGCAGCGGACGGTCCCGCGGGCGAGCGTGCGGCGCTTGAGCTTCAGGCGCTTGGCCGTCGCCTTGCTCACGGTCAGTGAGTACGTCCCGCGGTCGACCGCCTGGCAGCTCACGCGCACGGCGACCTTGCCGGCGCGCAGCGCGGCGACGGTCCCGCGGACGCGCTCGATCGCCGCCGCCGGGCGCGGCTTGGGCGCCGGCACCGCCTGCGGGATCACGATCGGCTCCGGCACCGCCGGCGCCAGCACCACGGGCCGGATCACGAAGATCACCGAGCGGTAGTTCTCGACGTTGCCGGCGACGTCGATCGACCGGTAGTCGACCCGGTGGCCGGCGTTGCCGGCCACGTCGAACGCGCCCGTGTAGGCGGTCCACGGCCCGCCGTCGAGCGAGTACTCGCTCGCGACCGCGCCGGAGCCGTCGCCGTCGGTGCGCGTGAACGCGACGCGCACCGGGCCGCCGTACTCGGCGGCCGGCGCGGCGCCGTTGATCAGCACGCTCGTCACCGGCGCGGTGCCGTCGACCTTGAGCGTCAGCGCCTGCGCCGCCTCGGTATGGCCGGCGACGTCGCCGGAGCGGTACTCGAGCGTGTGCACGCCGGCGTCGGCCACCACGACCGGGTCCCCGTACGCGGTCCAGTCGCCGCCGTCGAGCCGGTACTCGGTCGCCTTGACGCCGGAGCCGGAGCCGGCGCCGTCGGAGGCGGACAGGCGGACCGTGACGGCGCCGTCGTGCCAGCCGTCGCCGCCGGCCGGCTCGCGCGGCGTCAGCGCGGCCGTCGTGACCGGCGCCTTCGCGTCGACCTTCAGCGTGACGGGCTTGTAGGTCTCGGCGTTGCCGGCGCCGTCGATCGAGCGGTACTCGAGCGTGTGCTCGCCCTCGATCGCGTAGTCGAACGGGCCGCCGTAGCTCTGCGGGGCGCCGCCGTCGACCCGGTACATGATCTGCTCGACGCCGGAGCCGCCGTCCTCGTCGGTGGCGGTCAACGTGGCGTGGACCGCGCCGCGGTACCAGCCGTCGTCGCCGTTGGGCTCGCCCGGCTCGAGCGCGTGCGTGGTGACCGGCGCGGTGGCGTCGTCCGGGAAGCTGACCGTGCCCGACAGGTCGGGCGCCTTGAAGAGGCCGTTGGCGTCCTCGAGCGTGAGCGCCATCAGGTACGTCTGCGTGTTGGCGCCGCCGCCGGCGGTCGCCGGCGGGAGCGTCACGGAGGCCAGCGTCTTGCCCGGCTGCGGGTTGTCGGCCGGGAAGTGGTAGACGCCGCAGCGGGCGCCGTCGCCGGTCGAGCTCGCACGGTTGCGGCCGCTCAGCGGGCCGATCGCGAAGTGGGCCGAGCTGGTGGCGGAGCCGCACCAATCCGGGAACTGGACGGTGACGGTGGCGGTCGAGCCGTCGCTGTAGCCCAGCGTGAAGTCGCCGCCCGCGGGGCCGCCGTCGGTCGTGGTCCCGAAGAAGTGCAGCTTCGCGTACGCCGCCTGGTCGGCGTCGCGCAGCGTCAGCGTCTGGCCGCGCAGGGCGGCGAAGTTCGGCTTGGTGCCGCTCGTCTCCGGCATCCGCAGCGGGACGTCGTCGGCGCTGTCGCTGGGCGCGACGCCGACCGTGCCCGACGGCGGCATCTGCTCGGCCGGCAGCGAGTACGGGTTGTCCGGCGGGTAGATCTCGCCGTTGCCGCGCGTCGCCGAGGTCGTGATGCCGATCGTCGTGAACAGGTTCGTGGCCGCCGCGGGCGGAGCCGGGCCCGGCCGCACGCGGACGTAGTCGAACTTCGCGGTCAGCGGGTCGGCGGATCCGCCGCGCAGCGCCATCGGGCCGAGCGTGCCGCCGGCCAGATCGGCGATGTCGCGGGCCTGGCCGACCTCGGTCCAGTCGGTGCCGTTCACCGAGTACTGCGCGGTCGCGCTCGTGCCGTTCGAGCGCAGGCGCAGACGGACGCTGGTGAGCGACTTCGGCACGTCGACCTTGAACGGCTCGTCCAGCTGGTAGCCGCCGTCCTTGACGCGGACGAGCTCGACCTGGCTGGTGGCGCCCTTGTCGACCAGCGCGACCTTGATCCAGTTGCGCGGCTCCTTGTACAGGAGCAGGCCGCCCTGCTGGCCGTCGCCGGTGGTGGCGACGTCGAGCCTGGTCTCGGCCTCCCAGCTGCCGGCCGGGACCGGCTGGCCGAACAGGTTCGGCGCCGGGTCCTCGATCTCGCCAGCGCCGGCGTCGATCTGCAGCGCGCCGTCGGCGACGCGGTAGGCGTCCGGGTCCTCGTTGACGATCGTCGACCAGCGGCAGCGCTCGAGCGCGGTGCCGTCGAACTCGTCGCTCTGCGCGTTCAGCGAGACGAAGTCGAACGGGACCTCGGGGCCGTCCTGGTCGTTGTCGGCCGCGTAGACGCCGACCTGGACGTCGCCGCCGATCTTCGCGGGGCGGCCGATCGGCGACCAGGTCTTGCCGTCACCCGAGTACTCGCCGCGCAGCGTCTCGCCGTCGGAGATGGCGCGGATGTAGACCAGCCGCGGGAACGTGTCGTCCAGCGGCGCGGTCGTGTCGGTCCCGATCTCCAGCCGAGGCTGCTGGTTGGCGGTGAAGACGTGCTCGAACCAGCGGCCCTGGCTGCCCTTGTTGATCACGACGAGCTTGCTGAACGTCGCGTCGTCCTTGCGGACGATGAAGCCGGCCTGCTGGCCCTCGCGGTCGAAGGCCTTGGAGTCCAGCCGCGTGGTCGCGGTCCAGGCGCCGGCGGGGGCGTCCTGCAGGATCAGGTTCTGCGCCGTGGCGCGGTCCCCGTACATGTCGCCGGTCAGGGCGCGCAGCTTGAGCGTGCCGTCGCCGACGCCGTAGCCCGCAACGTTCGGGCGGATCACCGTGTTCCAACGGGCAGTGTCCAGTTCAGACCCGTCGAACTCGTCGATGCCGCACGTGTTGACGTCCAACCGGGGCTCATGGAGAGGAGCGGCGTCCGCTCTTCCGGCCACGAGCGCGAGCACCAGAACGCCAGCCGCGAACGCTGACCTGAGCAACCCCATCACCTGCTCCTTCTCCCCCTGCATCTGCACCGACCTGGCGTAAGCTACCAGCCATCTGCAAGTTTCGTCGAGGCTTTGGCGTCAGAGTTATGCTGAAGTAGTCGGACCAGAAGTGAGAGCAGGGGGAGATTAGTGCGACGAGGGAGCAAGTTTCAGCTACTCGGCGGTGGTACTCGGGTCACCATCGCGCTAGCCGTCGTCGGGGCAGTCGTCGGCGGGGTCGCCGTCGCCGGCGCCGAGCCGCGCGCCGACGTCACGATCAAGGCGACGCTGGGCAACGTCTGGGACAACCCGAGCGTCACGATTCAGACGGGCGACACGGTCACATTCGATACCGCGAGCGGCGGTCCGACCGTCCACGACGTCAAGCCGCAGACCGGTCCGGCCGAGGACGCGGGCTGGCCGGACTTCTACGGCCCGTTCTCGTCAACCGCGCAGTACACCTACACGTTCACGCAGCCCGGGACGTACACGTTCCACTGCCAGGCGCACCCCGACATGACCGGGAAGATCGAGGTCGCGGGCGCACCGGCGACCCCGACGCCCACCTCGACCGCGACGGCGACCGCGAGCCCGACGGCCACGCCGACGCGGACCGCGACGCCCACGCCGACGCCGACGGCCACCGCGGCCACCACGGCGCCGCCGCCGGTCGCGATGAGCCACGACGTCATCACGCCGGCGCCCGCCGGGATCGCCCGCGCGGACCGCACGCCGCCGACGGTGTCCAAGCTCAAGGTGAAGGGCATCCGGCGCGGCGCGCGGGTGACGTTCACGCTCTCCGAGCCGGCCGCGGTCACGATCCGCGTCAAGCACGGCAAGACGACGCGGCGGACCGTGCGGCTGTCCGCGCGCGCCGGCCGGCGCAGCGTCAACGTGCGCTCCTCGCGCCTGGTGCGCGGGCGCTACACGGTGCAGATCGAGGCCCGCGACGCGCGCGGCAACCGCGCCAAGGTCGTCCGCCGCAAGCTCAAGGTGACCCGCTGATGGCCGCGTCCCGGCGCGAGTTCCTGCGCAACGGGTCCTACTCGATCGCGCTCGTCTGCACGTTCGGCACCACCGAGTCGCTGCGCGGCCCGAAAGTGACGACGTCGGCCGCGCGGCGCGCGCAGGCCAGCTCGCCGTTCACGCCGTTCGCGCGCGACCTGCCGATCGCGCCCGAGCTCTCCCCCGTCTCCACCAAGCACGGCGTCGACGTCTACGACGTCGACATCAAGGAGGGCCTGGCGGAGATCCTGCCCGGGCTCGAGACGCCGATCTACGGCTACGAGGGCATCTACCCGGGGCCGACGATCCGCGCGCGCAAGGGGCGCGCCGCGGTCGTGCGCCAGCACAACCGGCTCTCGTTCGACTCCAACGTGCACCTGCACGGCGGGTACGTCCCGTCCAAGCACGACGGGCACCCGATGGACGTGATCGCGCCCGGCGCGTCGTTCAACTACACGTACCCGAACAAGCAGGACGCGGCGTTCCTCTGGTACCACGACCACGCGCACGGCCGCACGGCGCGGACGCTCTACTACGGGCTCGTCGGGACGTACCTGCTGTCCGACGAGCGCGAGGCGGAGCTCGAGCTGCCGCAGGGTGAGTACGACGTCCCGCTGGTGATCGCCGACCACGCGTTCAACAAGGACGGCTCGTTCCGCTACGCCGAGAACGTCGACCTCGGCTTCCGCGGGGACACGATCCTGGTCAACGGTGCGGTCGTCCCGCGCATGCGCGTGCAGCGGCGGATCTACCGGCTGCGGTTCCTCAACGCGTCCAACGCCCGCTCGTACGACCTCAAGCTCGGCAACGGGCGCCAGATGCTGCAGATCGCGTCCGACGGCGGGCTGCTCGAGTTCCCGGTCGCGCGGTCGAGCTTCCCGCTGCACCCGGCCGAGCGGATCGAGGTCCTGATCGACTTCCGGTCCTTCAAGCCCGGGTCGAAGATCGTGCTGCAGAACACGGCGGGCGAGGCGACGACCCGGTCGGTCATGCGCTTCGACGTCGTCAGCGGCGGCGGCGCCGAGGAGGCGCGGCTCCCGCGCGGGCGCATGCGCACGCTGGAGAAGCTGCCGCCGCCGAACGCGACGCACCGCTGGGACCTCTCGCTGCTGACGTCCTCGGGCGTGCAGTGGCAGATCTCCAACCGCGGCTTCGACCCGAACCGGATCGACGTGAGCCCGCGGCTCGGCTCGACCGAGCTGTGGCAGTGGCACAACTCGTCCAACCGCGTGCACCCGATGCACCTGCACGGGATGCTGTTCCGGGTGCGCTCGCGGTCATCGGGCGTGGTCCATCCGGGCGAACGGGCGTGGAAGGACACGGTCGGCGTGCTGCCCGGCGAGACGGTCACGGTCCAGCCGTGGTTCATCCCGTACGCGGGACGCTACGTGTTCCACTGCCACTCGCTCGAGCACGGCGACAAGGCGATGATGCTGCAGCTGGAGGTGGTCAAGTGAGGCTGGTCGGTCTGGTGGCGGCCGCGTTCGTCGCGCTGCCGGTCGCGAGCGCCGCCGCCGACGAGGCCGTCGTGCACGGGCTGGACACGCTCACCTGGGACGTCACGACGGTGAACGTCAAGCCGGGCGACACGGTGCGCTGGACGTTCGCAGGGACGACGCAGTTCCACAACGTCGCGGCCAACAGCCCGAACTGGACGGACGAGTCGCCGCTCGGCGCGCCCGCCGCGGACTACACGCGCACGTTCGACGCGGAGGGCGACTACGCGTTCATCTGCCGCGTGCACCCGGACACGATGCGCGGCACGGTGCACGTGTCCGCGGTCGCGCCGCCGCCGCCTCCCCCGCCGCCGTTGAGCGAGCAGCCGTTCCCCAATGACGCTGTCGCTCCCGTCGCGCCGGAGACCGGCGTGGCGGTGGACCGCTCCCGGCCGGCGCTGTCGGGGCTGTCCGCGCGGCGCGTGGCCCGGGGTGCGCGGGTGCGCTTCAAGGTGTCCGAGGAGTCGGTGGTCAGCGTCGCGGTGCGGCGCGGGAAGCGCGTGGTCAAGCGCACGTCGGTCCGGGCGTCCGGGCGGCGGTCGCTGACGCTGCGCGGGCTGCGCGCGGGGCGCTACACGATCCAGCTGCGGGCGACCGACCGGGCGGGCAACCGCTGCAAGCTCCGCACGCTGCGGGTCACCGTCCGCTGAGATCCGGGGGTCTGCGCCGCTTGCCCGGGTAGGGTGAGCGGCGCATGACGGCAGACCACGGCGCCAGCACGCTCGTCGAGCGGCGTTCGGAGCTGGACGCGCTCGACGCGCTCCTGACGGCGGCGCGGGGCGCGCGCGGCGCCGTCGTGTTCCTGGAGGCGCCGGCCGGGCAGGGCAAGACCACGCTGCTGCGCGTGCTGCGCTCGCAGGCGCGGGACGCGGGGATGCGCGTGTTGAGCGCGACCGGGGCGGCGCTGGAGCGCGACTTCGCGTTCGGGGTCGTGCGGCAGCTGTTCGACGCGGCGCTGCACGGGCTCGGCGAGCGGCGGCGCGGGGAGCTGTTCGCGGGCGCGGCGGCGCTGGCCGAGCCGGTGTTCGGGGTCTCGGTCGGGGGCGGGGACGACGACGCGACGCACGCGACGCTCTACGGGCTGTACTGGCTGTGCGCGAACTTCGCCGCGGCGCAGCCGCTGCTGGTGGTGGTCGACGACGCGCACTGGGCGGACGCGCCGAGCCTGCGGTTCCTGGACGCGCTGGCGCGGCGGGTCGAGGATCTCCCGGTGCTGGTGGCGGTGGGCGCGCGGCCGGCGGAGCCGGAGGCGTCGCAGGCGCTGCTCGACGGGCTCGCGACCGCGGGGTCGACGACGCTGCTGCGGCCGGCGCCGTTGACGGCGGCGGGGGTCGACGCGCTGGTGCGGGCGCGGCTGGACGCCGACCCGGAGTTCGTCGCGGCGTGCTTCGAGACCACGCGCGGGAACCCGCTGCTGGTGACGGAGCTGCTGCGGGCGGGGCCGTTCCAGGGGCGGGCGGGCGAGGTCGAGGTGGTGCGGACGACCGTGCCGGGGACGCTGGCGCGGACCGTCGACGCGCGGATCCGCCGGCTCTCCCCGGGCGCGCTCGCGGTGGCGCGGGCGGTCGCGGTGCTCGGGGACGCGACGAGCGTGGGGCGCGTGGCGGCGCTGGCATCGTTGCCGGTCGCGGAGGCGGCGTCGGAGCTCTCCGTGCTCGCGGGGGCGGACCTGATCGACATGGACGACGGGCGCTTCATCCACCCGATCGTGCTCGAGATCGTCGACGCCGGGCTGGGGCCGCTGCGGTCCTCGCTGCACCGGCGGGCGGCGGAGCTGCTCGCGTCCGAGGGCGCGCATGACGGGGTGGTCGCGACGCACCTGCTGGCGGCGGAGCCGTCGCCCGCCGATCCGTGGGCCGCGGGCGTGCTGGAACGGGCGGGGCGGCGGGCGTTGTCCGAGGGGGCGCCGGACGTGGCGCTGCGGCTGCTGCAGCGGGCGTCCTTTTCCACGGCGTCGCCACCCGCGGCCCCGGCCGGGCCGCCCGCCGCTTCGTCGCCGCCCGCGGCCTCCGCGCCGCCCGCGTCTTCCTCGCCGCCCGCGTCTTCCTCGCCGCCCGCGGGGGCCGCGCCGCCCGCGGTCTCCGCGCCGCCCGGCGCCGCCTCACCGTCCGTCACCGTCGCGCCGCCCGCGGCAATCGGCGCGTCGCCGGAGGTCCTGCTCGCGCTCGGGCTGGCCGAGTTCCGCACGGGGTCGGACCCGCTGCCCACGCTCGACGCGGCGGCGGCCGCCGGAGGCCCCGAAGTGACCGCCGAGGCGGTGCGGCTGGCGGCCAGCGCACTGGTCCTGCGCAACGAGCCGCGCGAGGCGGCGCGGCGCCTGCGCTCGGCGCTCGCCGTCGCGCCGCCGGCACTGGCGCCGGAGCTCGAGGCGCAGCTGGTCGAGGCGCTGGCGTACGGGGACGAGGACGCCGACGAGTACCGCGCCCACGTCGCCGCGGTCGCCGCTTCACTGGGCCCGGCGCTCGACGCCGCACCGCCGCCCGGCGCCATCGCCCCACCCGCCCGGACCGCGCTGCTCTGCGCGGTCATTCACGCGCGCGCGCTCGCGGGGGCGGCGCCTGCCGAGGTGATCGTCCCCGCCCGGCGCGCGCTCGGCGATCCGCGCGTGTTCGCGCGGCTGGGTGTGGAGCGGTTCGGTGCGCTGTGGGTGATCGAAGCGCTGCTCGCGGTCGAGGCCGCGCCCGAGGCGGGCGAGGCCACGCGGACGCTGGTCGATCTCGCGGCCCGCTCGGGCTCGCCGGCCAGCTCGGGCGCCGCGGCGTGGCTGGAGGCGCGCTGGGAGCGGCGGTTCGGGCACCTGCGCCGCGCCGAGGACCTCGCGCGCCACGGGCTCGAGCTGTGCGACGAGCAGGAGGTGGCGCTGCTGGCCGCCGGCACCGCGCTCGCCGGCATCCTGCTCGACCGCGGCGACGTCGACGGCGCCCGCGCGGTCGCGGCGACCTGGCCCGCGGACGGGCCGAGCGGCACGCTGATGGGCGTCTGGGCCGTGCGCGCGCGGCTGGCGCTCGCCGACGGCCGCCCGGACGACGCGCTCGCCGCGCTCGACCGCCAGCTCGCCGCCGACACCGCCCGCGGCTGGATGATCGGCCTGCGCGAAGACACGCACGCGCTGCGCGTCCGCGCGCTCGCGGCGGTCGGCCGCGTCGCCGAGGCCCGCGCGCTCGCCGACGCGCAGGTCGTGGCGACCGCGGCCCGCGGCACGCCGGGCGCCGAAGCGATCGCACGCCTCGCCCGCGCCAGCCTCGGCGACGCCGCCCTGGCCGGCGAGGACGGCGCGGCGCCCACATCGCCCAGTGACACCACCCCGACGCCCACCCGGCCCGGCGAAGACGGCGCGGCGCCCACATCGCCCAGTGACACCACCCCGACGCCCGCCCGGCCCGACGAAGACGGGACGTGGGCACCCGGCGGTGACGCGGGCGTCGCGTCCGCCCCGCTCGCCACCGCGGCGCTCGGGGAGCTCGAGCTGGCGGTGGACGCGGCGCGGCGGTCCGCGCTGCCGCTCGCGCTCGCCACCGCGCTCGCGGAGCACGGGGCCGCGCTGCGTCGTGCCGGCCGGCGCGCCGACGCGCGCGAGCCGTTGCGCGAGGCCCGCGACCGCGCGCACCGCTGCGGCGCGACCGCGCTCGAAGCGCGCGTGCACGAGGAGCTCGTGGTCGCCGGGGCGCGCCCGCAGCGGCTCGCGTTCAGCGGCGTCGACGCGCTCACGGCCTCCGAGCGCCGCGTCGCCGAGCTCGCCGCCCGCGGCCTGCGCAACCGCGAGATCGCCGAAGCGCTGTTCGTGAGCCTGAAGACCGTCGAGGTCCACCTCGGCCGCGTCTACACGAAGCTCGGCATCAAGGGCCGCTCCCAACTCCCCGACGCCCTCGCCAACGCCTAGGAGGGGTCAGACCCCTCCATTGCGAACGACGGCGCAGAGCCAAAGCAGTTGTTAAGGGGTCAGACCCCCCGGCGGGAGTGGGGGTGATGTTGGGGTCGGTGCCTGATGCGGTGCGGCACCGGCGGGGCGAGAGTCGGCGGCCATGGACGGAACCGACAAGAGAGTCAAGCTGGCCGTGCCCGTCGCCGGCTGGGCCACGCAGGGCCAGTACGCGCTGGTCGAAGCCTGCGTGGACGCGGACACGGAGTTGCCCGCCCACGTGGCGCAGCGTGAGGACGTGGTCCTGTACGTGCTCGACGGCGAGCTGGAAGGCACCGTGGACCGCACGCCGCACCGCGCCCGCACCGGCGAGGCGCTGGTCCTGGACCGCGGCCTCCCCCGCCGCCTGCGCGCCACCGCCCCCACCCGCGTCCTGGTCCTGATCGCCCCCGCGGGCCTGGAGGAGCTGCTGCCGCTCGCGGCCGACCCGGCCGTCGACCCCGACGACCGCGCCGCGCTGCTCGCGGTCGGCGGCGTCCACCGCCTGCCCGACGCGTGACCATGGCCATGACCACGACCACCCGGCGCACGCGGATCGTCCTCGTCGAGGACCATGCGCTCGTCCGCAGCGGCTTCAAGGCGCCGCTGGACGAGCAGCCCGACCTCGAGGTCACGGGCGAAGCGGCGGACGGCGCCGCGGGCGTCGAGATCGCCCTCGAGCGCCACGACGACGTTGTCCCGATGGACCTCCGGATGCCGGTCCTGGACGGCATCGAAGCGACCCGCCGGCTCGGCGTCGACAGCCGCCCGCAGGCGGTCGTGCTCGCCGACGAGAGCGGCCGCCCCGGCCACACGGGGGACGACCCGCTGTGAATCCCACCAACGAACGACCCTCGAACGACCTTCGGAGGACGCGCTCGGAGCGCGGCCTCCATACGTTCGCCTCGCCCATGCGCACCATCCTCCCCATCGCACTCACGCTCCTGATCGGCGCCACCGCCGCCCAACCCGCGCTCGCCGACCCTCCCCCGGCGGGCGCGATCGTCGTCAACTCCCCCGGCGACGCCCCCGACCGCAACCCGGCCGACGACCGCTGCGAGACCGCCGACGGCAGCTGCACGCTGCGCGCCGCGATCCAGACGGCGAACGCCAAAGCGGGCCCGGACACGATCGCGTTCAACCTCCCGATGAGCCCCCGGATCGCCCCGGCGACCGCGCTGCCGGCGATCACCCAGACGGTCACGATCGACGGCTACACCCAGGGCGGCCTGACCGAGGCCACGGGCCCGCTGATCGAGCTCGACGGTTCGCAGATCAAGGCCACCGCGCCCAAGAGCGCCGCCCGCGGCGCCGCCGTCGCCCCCACCGAGCATCCGAAGGCCAAGAGCACGCGGGTCGCGGAAGACGACCCGATCCGCTTCCTGCGCCCCTGGGGCCTGGACCTGCGCGACGCCGACGGCTCGACGATCCGCGGCCTGATCGTCCACGACTTCCCGTTCGCCCAGATCGGCCTCGACGGGACCGACCAGGCGACGATCACCGGCAACTGGCTCGGCCTCGACGCCGACGGCGAGCCGCAGACGATCCCCACCCAGCCGGGCCAGCGCATCGGCCTTGCGATGATCAACTCCGCCCAGGCGACCGTCGGCGGGCCGGGCCGCGACAAGAACGTCGTGTCCGGCAACGACCACGGGATCGTCGCGCACGACGCCGGCTCGACCGGCAGCGTGATCCTCGGCAACTACGTCGGCACCACGACCGACGGCCGCGGCAAGCGCCCGAACGCGGCCGAGGGCATCCTGCTGACCTACCCCGTCGGGATCCCCGAGCGCGGCACCAGCGAGATCTACGTAGCCGCCAACGTCGTGCTCGGCGACGGCGCCGGCGAGGACACGCTCGGCATCGACCTGCTCGGCTCGCGGGGCTCGATCGTCGCCGGCAACTTCGTCGGCCTCAACGCCGCCGGCCAGGCCCAGTCGCCGACCGGCGAGCCGCTCGGCCACGACGTCGGCATCTACGTGCGCGACTCGCCGCAGACCACGGTCGGCGGCGACGGCGCCGGTGAGTTCAACCTGGTCGCGGGCAACCGGCTCGGCATCGAGCTCAACGGCGGCTCGGACGACTCGACGATCATCGGCAACCGGGTCGGCACCAACTACGACGGCGACCAGGTCGTCCCGGGCTCACCCAACCGCTACGGCATCGCCGTCGTCGCCGACAGCGACGGCGAGGCGCCGGACAAGCCGATGGTCCACGACAACACGATCGCCGGCTCGACCGACACCGGCGCCTACGTGACCGGCCAGGTCACCGGCGCCGTCGTCTCCGGCAACCGGTTCGAGCAGGGCAACACGGTCGGCTTCGCCACCGGCTTCGCCCAGAACGAGACGGGCGCGCCGACCGGGCTGACGTTCGGCCCGGCCAACGTGGTCGTCGCTTCCCGGACCGACGGCGTGCAGATGTACGGCGGCGAGGACGCCCGCGTGACCGGCAACAGCATCGTCGGCAACGACGCCGCCGGCGTCTCCGTCGGCGGCGACGCGGTCAAGGTCGACGACAACACGATCGCCGAAAACGCGCAGGGCGTCGGCGTGCTCGAGCCCGCCGACGGCGCCCAGATCGTCAACAACCGGGTGACCGACAACTCCGGCGCGGGCGTGCTGGTGCGCGGCACGCGCGCCCGCGTCGGCGGGACCGAGCCCGCGGCCGCCAACCGGGTCTCCGGCAACGCCCGCGGCGTCCAGGTGCTCGACGGCGCCGAGGACACCTATATCCGCGGCAACGACATCGGCAGCAACGACTACGGCGTCGTGCTGCAGGGCGGCAAGGGGACCGTGGTCGGCGCGGCGGTCGGGATCGACGGCCGCAACCTGATCGCGCACAACGCGCTCGCCGGCGTGCGCATCAACGGCGCCACGGGCAGCACGATCATCGGCAACGCCATCACCGCCAACGACGGCCCCGGCGTGCTCGCCGACGGCCGCGGCGGCGAGGCCGTGATCGGCTGGCCGGCCGCCGCCGACGCGACGATCGACGACGTCACCTGCCGCGAGACCCGCTGCAACCGCATCGAGGGCAACCAGGGCGCCGGCGTGCGCGTGACCGTGCCCAGCCGGATCACCGTGCGCGGCAACCGCATGCGCGACAACACCGGCCTCGACGTCGACCTCGCCGGGCCGGGCGCGACCGCCAACGACCAGACCGACGCCGACGAGTGGCTCAACGCGCCGACCGGCGTCGGCCCCGGCACCGAGCGCAACCGCGTCGCCGGGCAGCTGACGACCTACGAGCCGCAGACGATGCTCGTCGACCTCTACGGCTTCACCGACACGACGCTGCTCAAGGGCCGCCCGCGCGGCGGCGAGTACCTCGGCTCGGCGAACCCGACCGCGGACGGCCGCTGGTGGGTCGACGTGCCCAAGGCCTACGCCGCCTACGGCGCGATCGTCACCGACCGCACCGGCACGACCTCCGAGCTCTCCCCCGCCTGCGTCGGCGACCAGGACGGCGACGCGCTGTGCGACAACTGGGAGACCTCCGGCATCGACTTCGACGCCGACGGCACCCCCGACCAGACGCTCGCGGACGCCGACCCGAGCCGGCCGGACATCTTCGTCGAGGCCGACTACCAGCCCGGCTACAAGCCGACGCTGCGCGCCCTCTACAACCTGCGGCGCGCGTTCGAGCTGGCCCCGAAGCCGATCAACCTGCGCGTCGAGGTCGACGAGGAGCTTCCGTCCAGCGGCGCCATCAACACCGACGGCCGCTCGGTCGGGCAGCTCAACGACGCGGTCGACTTCACCCGCGGCGGCAACCTTTCCTGCCGCGGCTACTTCGGCACCGACGCCCAGCGCGACGCCGCCAACTGCTGGGCGATCCTCGGCGCGCGCAAGCTCGCCTACCGCCACGCGATCTTCGCCGAGGCCGACCAGGGCGACTACAGCGGCGCGGCCGACCCCGGCGGCGACGCGTTCTTCGTCACGCTCGGCAAGCTCAACCGTGAGGACGTGATGATCGGCGGCGGCTCCGGCCCCCGAGGCTGCAACCGCCAGTACGACGCCTGCCTATCGCAGTGGCAGGAGTCCGTGTTCATGCACGAGCTCGGCCACACGCTCGGCCTGCTGCACGGCGGCGACCAGGCCGGCGAGAACGAGGAGCCCAACCACCTGTCGGTCATGAACTACACGTTCATGACGCGCTCGCCGGTGGCCAGCCGCCCGCTCGACTACTCGCGCAAGACTCCGATCGCACGCGACGAGGCGCACTTCGACGAGGCGCTGCCGTTCTTCGACAGCTACCCGCAGCGCGCGGAGGAGCCGTGGACGGAGACGGTCGTGACCGCCTACGACCGCAACGTGGACAAGTGCCGCGTCTACAAGATCGGCGTCACCCAGGCCCCGATCGACGTGAACTTCGACGACGAGGCGACGGTGGTCGCGATGGGCCTCAACGACCCCGATCTCGACAACGACCCGGACGGCCTCGAGGAGTGCCAGAAGCCGGAGAACCACACGTTCCTGACCGGCATCGACGAGTGGTCGCGGCTGCGCTACTCGCGCAACGGGCTCGCCGGCTGGGATCAGGACGTCTACGGCACGTCCGAGCAGCACGCGCTCAAGCCGCGCGAGCTGGCCTCGCTGATCGACAGCGACGGCGACGGCGTCTTCGACGACAAGGACGTCTGCCCGGCGGTCGCCGACCCCGGCCAGGAGGACGCCGACCACGACGGGCTCGGCGACGCCTGCCTGGACTTCATCACCGAGCGCGACGTCTCGATCGGCATCGACGGCTCGGGCAACGTGCCGCTCGATGGTGCGCGCGAGCTGACCGTCAAGGTCGCCAACAGCTACCCGAAGCCCGCGACCGGCGTCACCGTCGGCTTCATCCCGCCGGCCGGCGTCCAGCTCGACGCCACCAGCTGGAACGTCGGCGAGATCCCCGCCCGCGGCGAGAAGACGCTCACGCTGCACGCGACCGGCACGGCGACGGGCCGCGGGGAGCTCAAGGCGGACGTGCTGACGCTCAACGAACCCGACTGGGACACCGAGGACCAGCACGCGGCCAAGCGGCTGACCGTCTACGACAACGCGACGGTCCCGCAGGTGAGCATCAAGACGACGGCGCTGCGCGAGGGCGACGACGGGACCCGGGCCGCGCGCGTGCGCATCCAGGTCTCCGCGCCCACGGGCCTCTCGGTCTCGGGCCGCCTGCGCACCACCGGCGGGACCGCGACGCCCGGCGTCGACTACGAGGCCCTCGACGTGCCGTTCGAGCTCGACCCGTTCGACTGGGAGGAGAGCTTCGACGTCAAGCTGCTCGGCGACACCGAGGATGAGCCGGACGAGACGATCGGCCTCGAGCTGACCGGGATCGAGGGCGCGACGCCCGAGCGGCTGACCGGCGAGATCACGATCGTCGACGACGACGATCCGCTCGCCCCGGGCCAGGTCGGCTGGCTGGGCTGCGCGTCGCGTGACTTCGGCGCGGGCGTCTCGTGCCCGCAGCGCGAGCCGCTGCTCACGAGCCCCAGCGGCGACAAGGCGCTCACGCCGGACGACAAGTACCTGTGGGTCCCGGACACGAACAAGCTCGTGCGCTTCACCCGCGACCCGGCGACGGGCGCCCTCTCGGACGCCCGCTGCTGGGTCACCAACGGCGCGAGCCAGCGCGGCTGCACCGTGCTCGCCGGCGAGTTGACGTTCGAGCCCAGCGACGTGATGGTCACCCCGGACGGGTCGCGGCTGATCGCGTTCGGCGGCGCGTACGAGTCAGCGGACGGCGGCGGCGGCATCCTCGCCTTCGCGCTCGACCCGGCGACGGGCGAGCCGACCTACGACAGCTGCATCGGCGGCGGCGCGCCGGGCTGCACGGAGCCGCTGCGGTCGACCGAGACCGTCCTCGCCCCCGACGGGCGCTTCGTCCTGGCGTTCGACGCCGGGCAGCAGCGCAACCACGGCCAGATCACGGTCTACCCGCTCGCCGACGGCAGCCTGCGGCCCGCGGCGCGCTGCTACGCGAACCCGCTGGAGCACAAGCCCTGCGAGCCGTTGAACGTCAACCTCGACGGCACGCCGTACACGGACTTCTCGGCCGACGGGAAGCTGCTGGCGTTGCGCACCAAGGGCCACCTCGCGCTCCTGAGCTGGAACGCGGCGGCCGGGGCGCTGGGCATCGACGGCGGCTGCGTCCGCGAAGGCGGAGCCTGCCGGCCGGCCACGAGCTGCACGCTCAACGGCGACCGGGAGTTCGTCTGCCCGGAGATCCCGCAGGCCCTGCAGAGCATCGGCCCGGTGCGCTTCGCGCCGGACGGGAAGCGGCTCTACGTGGCCAGCCACGACGCCAACCGCGTCTCGGCGCTGCCGCGGACGGGCGAGCGGACGTGGTCGCTGGACGGCGCGCCCTGCGCCGGCCGGGCGGACACCGGCTGCGCGGTCAAGGCCGACCTGGTCGACGAGGCGCTGGAGCTCGTCGTCTCCCCCGACGGCGGCGACGTGTACGTCGCCGGCTACGGCAACGGCATCGTCGCGCTGAAGGCCGACCTGACCCAGCCGCGCTGCTCGCTGGGCGACGTCGCCGGCGTGGGCTCGTGCGACCGCGCGCTCGTGAACCGCACGGGCGTGTACTCCTACTCGCGCGGCAACCTCGTGTTCGACCGCGCCGGGCGCGACCTGTACGCGCCGGCGTGGCTGGGCGGCATCGACTACGGCGTCGCGCGCTTCCTGCGCGTCTCGCGCCCGCCGGGCACGCCGAACCGCGCGCCGATCTGCTCGGACGCCGACGCGTCCGTGCTGCCCGGCGCGACGCTCGAGCTGAGCCTGCGCTGCGTGGACCCGGACGGCGACCCGGTGACGCTGCGGCTGACCCGCGGGCGGGGCGAGCTGAGCGGGACGCGGCTGCGCTACACGGCGCCGACCAGCGCCGGAACCGAGACGCTCGGGTTCGTCGCCAGCGACGGCGAGCTGAGCTCGGCCGAGGCCACGGTGCGGATCGTGGTGGGCAACCCGCCCGCGTGCGCCGACGCCGCGGTCTCCGTCGAGGCCGGCGGCACCGTGGCGATCCCGCTCGTCTGCGATCGCGGCGACGTCGAGATCGTCGAGCGCCCGCTGTACGGCAACCTCCGCCCCGACGGCGTCTTCCAGGCCTCCGAGCGCGACGGCACCGAGGCCGTGCGGTTCGTGGCGCGCGACGCCGGCACCGGCGTCGTCTCCAACACCGCGACCGTCACGATCACCGTGCGCCCGCGGCCGAAGCCGCCGGCCGAGGTCGAGTTCGGCACCTCGCGGCTCGAGAACGACCGCGGCGGCTGCGGCGCGGGCTCGTGCCGCGCGGGCGCCAACGGCGAGCTGCCGATCCGGCTGCGCTGCGACGGCGGGGCGACGACCACGCCCGGCACCTGCAGCGGGACGCTGCAGGCGTGCGCGCCGAGCGGCGCGTGCAGCACCGGCAAGACCGCGACGGCGGCGGCCGCGAAGCCGCGCGCCAAGAAGCTGCGCGGCTCGCTCGGCAAGGTCAACTTCAAGATCCCGGTCGGCAAGACCAAGACCGTGAAGCTGCGGCTCAACCGCGCCGCCCGCAAGGAGCTGACCAAGCGCGGGAAGCTCAAGCTGCGCATCCGCACCGACGTCCGTCTCCCGGACGGGCGCCGCGTGCACAGCACGCGCAAGCTGACGGTCAAGCGGCCCGCCTCCAAGGCGGGCCGCAACGGCCGTTAGACGGGGGCCGGCTCCCGCTCCGGCTCGGAGGGCCGCTTGGCGTCGAGACCTTCGACCAGGTGGCCCTCCAGCGAGACGTTCGGGAGGATCTTGTCCAGCCAGCGCGGCAGCCACCACGCGTGATCGCCGAGCAGCGTCACCACCGCGGGCGCCACGACCAGGCGGACGATCAGCACGTCGATCAGGATCGCCAGGCCGAGACCGAGGCCCATCATCTTGGCGATCACGTCCGGCTGCGTGACGAACGCCAGGAACACGGACGCCATGATCAGGCCGGCGAACAGGATCACCTTGCCGATCCGCGACATGCCTCCGATCACGCTGGCGCGCGGCTTGTCGCCCTCGTTATAGGCCTCGTGGATGCGCGAGAGCAGGAAAACGTTGTAGTCCATGCTCAGCCCGAACAGGATCGCGAACAGCATCACGGGCACGAACGACACGACCGGCACGCCGGAGTCCGCCCCGATCAGGCTCGCGCCGATCCCCTTCTGGAAGACGCCGGTGACGACGCCGTACGCGGCACCGACCGACAGCAGGTTGAAGACGGCCGAGACGAGCGGAATCCAGAGCGAGCGGAACGCCATCACCAGCAGCAGCACCGACAGGCCGATCACGACCGCGATGAACACCGGCAGGCGCGACGCGACCTTGGCCGAGAAGTCCTCGAAGCCGGCGGTGTTGCCGCCGATGTAGACCTTCAGCGGCGTGCCCGCGACCGCGCCCGGGATCACGTCCTTGCGCAGGCGCGACAGCAGGTCGCTGGTCGCCTCGTCCTGCGGCGCGGTCTTCGGGATCGCGAAGATCGTCGCCATCTCGCCGTCCTGGCTGACCGCGGCGGGCGCGACCTGCGCCATGCCGGGCGTCCCCGCGACCGCCTTCTGCAGCTTGTCCAGCGCCGCCTGGTTGCCCGCATCGCCCTTCGGGATGTCGACGGCGAGCAGGAACGGGCCGTTGGAGCCCGGGCCGAACGCGTCGCTCAGGCGGTCGTAGGCGACGCGCTGGAGCTTGCCCTCCGGCTGGTTGCCGTCGTCCGGCTGGCCGAGCCGCAGCGACAGCACCGGCGACGCGAAGATCAACAGCACGAGCGAGCCCACGGCGATCGACACCCACGGCCGCGCGGTCACGATCTCGCCCCAGCGGCTGAACAGCGGGCTAGGGCGCACGTGCGACGGCTTCTTGGGCGCCAGCCAGCGGCCGAGCGCGCCGATCATGATCGGCAGGATCGTGATCGCGGACACGACCACGCAGCCGACCGCGATCGCCGCCGCCAGGCCGAGCTTGCCGATGAACGGAATGCCGATCACGAGCAGGCCGGCGATCGCCAGCATCACGACCAGGCCGGCCGCGACCACCGAGGCGCCCGACGTGGCCGCGGACTTCGCCGACGCGTCGCGCCGGCTGTCCCCCGCCGCGACCTGCTCTCGGTAACGGCCGATGATCAGCAGCGCGTAGTCGATGCCCGCGCCGAGGCCGAGCATCGACGCGATCACCGACGAGAACGCGGGCAGGCCGAGCGGCGCCGCGAGCGCGACCAGCAGCATCTGCCCGATCGCGACGCCGATCAGCGCGCCGACCAGGGTCGCGATCATCGCGACGCCGGAGCGGAACAGCAGCGTCAGCAGGATGATCGCGATCAGGATGCCGATCAGCTCGCCGACCGGCGCGTCCTGCTCGGAGCCGACGTCGATCAGCATGCCGCGCGCGGCGAACTGCACGCCGCCCTTCTCCGCCAGCTCGCCGGCCGCGATCAGCGCCTCGCCGTCGGGCTTCTCGATCTTCGACGGGTCCAGGTCGTAGCGCACGTCGACCGCGGCCAGGCGGCCGTCCGGCGAGACCTGCGCCCCCTCCGCGAACGGGTCGCCGACCTCGACGACGCCGTGAAGCGTCTTGACCTTCGCCAGCGCCTCCTGGATCGCCGCCTTCGGCTCCGGATCGGTGATCTTCCCCTCCGGGACGCTGAAGACCAGCGTCGAGTCGGCGCCGGCCAGCGCCGGGCTGTGCGCCTTGAAGAGGTCGATCGCCTGCTGGGTCTCGGTGCCGGGCGCCGAGAAGTCGTCGGCGGCTTCGCCGCCGGCGCCCGCGGCCGCGCCGAGGGCGACGACCACGAGGAAGGCCACGAGGGCGCTGACCTTCCATCGGTGGGTCAGGGTGCGCGCCAGGCGCGCGAGAAGCTCAGACATCTGTTCTCCGGGGGAGGAGGCTGGGGAGTGCGCACAGAGTACTCATGAGCCGACGGTCACGCGGTAGGAATCCGGGTCGGTCACCCCCTCGGTCGCGACCAGCAGGACACGGTCCAAAGCGACCGTCTCGCGCACGCGCGCGCACGCGGGATCAGTGCGCAGGACGTGCAGCGCGGCCAGGCTCGCGGCGCCGCAGTCGCCGATCGCGTAGCCGTCGGCGGCCAGCTCGCGCATCGCGGCGTGGGCTTCCTCGTCGGTAACCGTGACCGTGGCGCGGACGCCGGCGTGCAGCGTGTCCCACGCCCGCGCGGAGACCGCGGCGCAGTCGAGGCCCGCCATCGACGTGCCGGGCGTGTCGACGGTGACGGCGCGACCGGCGTCCAGCGCGGCGGTCAGGCACGCGGCGGTGGCCGGCTCGACCGCGATCACCGCGGTGTCGGTCTGCGCGCCCCAGCGCGCGGCGGCGGCCCCGAGCGAGCCGACGCCGACCGGCACGATCAGCGTGTCGTAGTCGTCCGCCAGCTCGGCGAACAGGGTCGCGTAGCCGTCGATCACCGCGCCTGCGGCGTCCGAGGAGCCGACGTCGGCCAGCTCGAGCACGTACGGGCCCTCGTACGCGTAGCGCTGCGCGCGCTGCACGGCGTCCTCGTACGTGCCGTCGACCACGACGACGTCCGCGCCCTCGGCCGCGATCGCCGCGCGGCGGGCGGGCGCGGAGCGCTCGGGCACGAAGATCCGGCAGTACAGGCCCCGCTCGGCGGCCGCGTGCGCGACCGCGCGGCCGTGGTTGCCGGCGCTGGCGGCGGTCACCGCCTTGACGGTCGGGTCGGCGCGCAGCGCGCGCTCGAGCGCCCACGTCACACCGAGGATCTTGAACGCCGGCAGCCCGAAGCGGCTCGACTCGTCCTTGACGAACACGCCGCCGCCCAGGTCTCGCACCGGCGTGGGCGCGTACCCGGGCAGCGCGCGGTGGAACGCCGGCGCCTCGCCGGAGGGCGCCGGCACGGCGGCCGGGTCGTACGCGGCGTTCAGGAGAGCTCTCATGCGCAGAAGTCTCTCGCGACGTCGACCAGGACGCGGGTGAGCCGCTCGGTGTCCGCGATGCTGACCCACTCCTCCTCGGCGTGCGCGCCGTCGCCGCCCGGGCCGATCAGCACGGTCGGGATGCCGGCGGCGGCGATGAACGACGCGTCGGTCCAGAACGCCGCGCCCGCGAGCTCGGCGCCGGACGCGGCGCGCACCAGCCGCACGATCTCCGCCTCGGGGTCGACCGCGAACGGCTCGCGCACCAGCACCGTGCGCGCGGTCGCGTCGACGCCCTCGATCAGCCCCGCGACGTCGTCGCCGGTCTCCCCCGGCAGCGTCCGCCGCTCCAGCGAGAGGACGCAGCGGGACGGGTAGGTCGAGAGCTCCTCGCCGCCTTCGATCAGCGACGCGTGGACGGAGCCACGGCCGAGCAGCGGGTGCGGCTCGCGCGCGGCCAGCGCCGCGTCGAGCTCCCCGAGGCGGGTCAGCACGGGCGCGGTGGCGACGATCGCGTCGTGACCGAGGTCTGGCCGCGAGCCGTGCGCGGCCCGCCCGCGCACCTCGATCATGGTCCACACGAACCCCTTGTGGGCCACGACCGCCTGCATCGCGGTGGGCTCGGTGACGATGGCCGCGTCGGCGCTCAGCTGCTCGAGCACCGCTTGCACCCCGACGCTCGCGTGCTCCTCGTCGGCCACCGCCGCGATCACCACGTCGCCGCGCAGTCCCAGCGCCGCCGCCTCGCGGCCCGCGACCAGGCACGCCGCCAGCCCCGCCTTCATGTCGTACGCGCCGCGCCCGTACAGGCGGTCGCCCTCCACCCGCGGCGCCCACGGATCGTCCATCCCCGCCACGCCGACCGTGTCCAGGTGCCCGCACAGCAGCAGCGTCCGCCCGCCGCCGGTCCCGCGGGCGCGGACGATCACGCTCGGCCGCGCGTCCCCCACGACGCCGGCGGTCAGGCCCGCGGCCCGCGCCCACTCCGCGACGTACGCCGCGATCTCCCGCTCGCCCGCCGCGCCCGGCACGAGATCGGGATTGACGGAGTCGATGGCGACCAGCGCGGAGGCCAGCTCGAGTGCGTTCATCGTGGCGCGCATGCTGGCATCATGCACCGCCATGAGCGGCGAGGACGCCTTCCGACCGCCCCGGTTCGACGTGACCGTCGCCGAGGGCCCCGAGCGCACGACGATCGCGCTCAGCGGCGAGCTGGACCTCGTCAGCGCGCCGCAGCTCACCGAGGCGCTCGCGGGCGCCGCGGGCCGCCCGATCACGATCGACCTGCGCGAGCTGGCGTTCATGGACTCCACCGGCCTGCGAGCGCTGCTGGGCGCCGCGCGCGACCACGGCGAGCTCAAGCTCGCCGGGCCGCTGCAGCCGCCCGTGCAGCGTCTGCTCGAGCTGACGCAGACGCTGACGATCCTGCCGTTCGAGGACTAGTCGGCCTCGGCGTCGTCGATCTCGCCGGGCGTCCGCTCGGCGACGACGAGGTTGACGCCGGCGCGCCGGTACTCCTCGGCCGTCTCGGGGTCGAGCCCGTCGTCGGTGATGATCAGGTCCAGCGACTGCGCCGAGCGCACGGTCAGCAGCGACGAGCGCTTGAACTTCGTCGAGTCCAGCAGCCCGACCTTCTTCGCCGCCGCCCCCGCGGCGGCGTTGAGGGTGTCCGCCAGCGCCGAGCGCGACGTCGTCAGCCCGTGCTCGAGCGTGATGCCCGCGGCCGAGATGAACGCGACCGCGATGTTGAGCTCGACCAGGAAGTCGACCGTCCAGCGCCCGGTCAGCACCCGCATGTGCTGATTGAGCTCGCCCGGCGGCACGATCACGTGGATCGTGTCCGCCGTCAGCCCGAGCGCGATCGCGGGCGAGTTCGTGACCAGCGTCAGCTCGCTCGGCGGCCGCAGCTCGAGCGCGCGCGCCAGCGCCAGGCCGGTCGACGAGGCGTCGACGAAGATCGTCGACCCGTCCTCGACGAGCTGCCGGGCCTGCGCGGCGATCGCGTCCTTCTCGTCGGCCGCCTCGCGCACGCGGGCGCTCCACGCGGTCTCGATCCGCGGACGCTGATCGGGCAGTGAGCGCGCGCCGCCGCGGACCCGCTCGAGCAGGCCCTCGCCGGACAGCAGCTCGAGGTCGCGGTGCACCGTGACCGGCGAGACCGCGTGCTCGGACGCGAGCTCCTGAAGCGAGGCGCCACCGTCGCGCTGGACACGCTCCAGGATTCGCGCCCGCCGCAACACCGGGGGCAGCGGGGCGTCGATCATCGCCTCGCGATCGCCGACTCCGTATCGGCGTCGAACAGATGCACGCGATCGAGGTCGACCGCCGCCCGCACCCGCTCGCCGATGCTGAACATCGCGCTCGGTGGCGCCTTGATGACGATCCGCTGCTCGCCGATCTCGACGTCGACCAGCGTCCGGTCGCCGAGCGGCTCGACGGCGTAGACCTGGCCGTCCAGCGCCGCGGACTCCTCGCGCACGTCGAGCGAGAGATCCTCCGAGCGCACGCCGAACAGCGCGGGGCGGTCGCCGTTGATCCCGAAGCCGGGGTTGGGCAGCGACCAGCCCTTGCCCTCCAGCCGCCCGTTGGCCGTGCAGTGCAGCAGGTTCATCCGCGGCGAGCCGACGAACGTCGCGACCCAGCGGTTGACCGGATGGTCGTAGATCTCGGTCGGCGTGCCGACCTGCTGCACCGTGCCCTGCCGCAGGACCGCGACCAGGTCGGCCATCGACATCGCCTCGACCTGATCGTTGGTGACGTACAGGAACGTCCGCCCCAGCGACCGGTGGATGCGGGTCAGCTCGGTGCGCATCTCGACGCGCAACTTGAGGTCCAGGTTGGTCAGCGGCTCGTCCATCAGGAACGCGCGCGGATCGCGCACGAGCGCGCGCCCGAGCGCGACGCGCTGCATCTCGCCGCCGGACATCTGCGCCGGCTTGCGCTGCAGCAACTTCTCGATGTGCAGCAGCTCGGAGACGCGCTTGACCTGCGCGTCGATCTCCGACTGCGGCAGCCGCCGCGCCCGCAGCGGCGACGCGATGTTCTCGGCCGCGGTCTTCTTCGGGTACAGCGCGTAGGACTGGAAGACCATCGCCAGGTCGCGCTCCGCCGGCGTCGCGCGGGTGGCGTCGATCCCGTTCAGGTGCAGCGTCCCCTGGTCGGGCTTCTCGAGCCCGGCGATCACGCGCAGCGTCGTCGTCTTGCCCGCGCCGGACGGCCCGAGCAGCACGAAGAACGCGCTCTCGGGCACGTCGAGCTCGAGCCCGTTGAGGGCGTCGACGTCGCCGAAGGACTTCGAGATGCCGCTCGCGACGATCGCGGACGTCATGTGGACACCACCTGCTCGGTCTTGGGGTCGTACGCGGGCGGGGCGGCGCCGATGTGGCTGACCTTGACCGCCTGCTCCTCGTCGAAGCGGGCCGTCGGCGGCATCCGCACGTTGAGCCGGCCCGCCTCGCTGTCGACGACGTAGATCGTCTCGTCGCCGAGCGCTTCGCGGGACACGATGCGGGCGTTCGCACCCGTTCCGGTCGCCGTCAGCGTCAACCGCTCGGGGCGCACGCCGGCGATCACCTGCGCGCCGCGCGTGAGGCCTTCGGGGGCGGCGATCGTCAGCCCGCCCGCCGCCGTCAGGTGGCCGTTGGTCACCTCGGCCTCGACCAGGTTCATCGGCGGCGAGCCGATGAACCGCGCGGCGAACAGCGTCGCCGGCCGCTCGTAGACCTCCATCGGCCCGCCGAGCTGCTCCAGCCGGCCCTTGTTCATGATCGCGATCCGGTCGCCGAGCGCCATCGCCTCGGTCTGGTCGTGCGTCACGTAGACCATCGTGGAGCTCAGCCGCTCCTGGAGGTGCTTGAGCTCCGCGCGCATGTCGGCGCGCAGCTCGGCGTCCAGGTTGGTCAGCGGCTCGTCCATCAGGAACGCCTTCGGGTGGCGGACCATCGCCCGCCCGAGCGCGACCCGCTGCTGCTCGCCGCCGGACAGGCGCGACGGCCTGCGGGTCAGGAACGGCTCGAGCTGCAGCATCCGCGCCGCTTCGTTGACCCGCTCGGTGACCTCCGCCTCCGGCAGCTTCGCCGCGCGCAGCGGGAACGCCATGTTGTCGCGCACGGTCAGGTGCGGGTACAGCGCGTAGAACTGGAACACCATCGCGATGTCGCGCTGGGACGGGCGCAGCCCGCTCACGACCTCGTCGCCGATCACGATCTGGCCCGAGGTCTCCTGCTCCAGCCCGGCGATGCAGCGCAGCGTCGTGGTCTTGCCGCAGCCCGACGGGCCGAGCATCACGAACAGCTCGCCGTCGCCGATCTCGAGGTTGAGCTCCTCGACGGCGACGGTGCCGTCAGGGAACGCCTTGTGCAGGCGCTTGACGAGAACTTCGGCCATGGTTAGCGCCTCACCGCCCCGAGGGTCACGCCCGCGACCAGGTGCTTGCGGACCAGGAACGCGAACGCCAGCACCGGGATCGCGAAGATCATCGCCGACGCGGCCACCAGGCCCCAGTCGGTCGTCGTGCCGCCGATCAGGCCCGCGATCGCCGACGGCGCCGTGCGCGTGCCGGGATCGGTGATCAGGAAGATCGAGAACACGAACTCGTTCCAGGAGAAGATCAGCGCGAACACCGCCGTGGCGGCGATGCCCGGGATCAGCAGCGGCATCGTCACGCGCCAGAACGCTTCGAAGCGTGAGTAGCCGTCGAGCATCGCGGCCTCCTCGTACTCCGCCGGCACCTCGTCGATGAAGCCCTTCATCATCCAGATGGTGAACGGCAGGTTGAACGCCGCGTAGACCAGGGTCAGGCCCTGCAGCGTGTCCAGCAGGTTGAGGTCGCGGAACATCAGGAAGACCGGGATCACGACCACGACCGGCGGCATGAAGCGGGTCGAGAGGATGAAGAACAGCTGGTCCTTCTTGGCCGGGATCGCGAAGCGCGAGTAGGCCCACGCCGACGGCACGCCGAGCAGCGTCGCGATGATCGTCGACGCGGCGGCCACGATCACCGAGTTCTTGAAGCCGGAGAACACCGGCGAGTTGGAGCTGAAGACGTCCTTGACGTGCTCGAGCGTCGGCGTCCAGCCGGAGATCACCTTGGCCGGCACGGCGTAGATGTCGCCGGTGTCCTTGAGCGCGGTCTCGAGCATCCACAGGACCGGGAACAGCATCACGATCGCGAAGATCGCGAGCACGATGATCTCGAAGCCCGAGCCGATCCGGGGGCGGCGCCGGACGGGCGGCGTCGCGGTCTCCCCCGCGATGCCCTCGTCGGCGAGCCCGGAGGGCTGGATGTGTGCGGCCATCGCTAGCGCTCCTGGAGGCGGTTGAGGTAACGCAGGTAGAACTGCGCGGCGATGATCACGACGATCACCATCAAGATGCCGTAGGCCGACGCGCGGCCCGTGTCGAACCCGAAGAACGCGACCTTATAGACGTTGTAGGACAGCGTCTCGGTCGTGCCGCCGGGGCCGCCGCCGGTGAGGATGTACACCAGGTCGAAGAGCCGGAACGCCTCGATCGCGCGGAACATGATCGCGATCAGCAGCAGCGGCCAGACCAGCGGGAACGTGATGCGGCGGAACTTGAACCACTCCGAGGCGCGGTCGATCTCCGCCGCCTCGTAGAGGTACTTGGGCACCGCCGTCAGCCCCGCGAGCGCGATCAGCATGATGAACGGCGTCCATTGCCAGGTGTCGACGACGATCAGCGAGAACAGCGCCAGGCGCTGCTGGGTCAGCCACTCGACGCGGCCGAGGCCGAGGCTGTCGAGGAACGAGTTGACCACGCCGAACTGCACGTCGAGCATGAACTTCCAGAACAGGCCGACCACGACCGGCGACAGCATCATCGGGATCAGGAACAGCGTCGTGAGCGCGCCGCGGCCCTTGACCCGGCGCGAGATGAGGAACGCGATCGCGAACCCGATCAGGGTCTGCAGCAGGATCGCCCCGACGACGAAGATCAGCGTCGTCAACGCGCGCTTGTGCACGATCGGCGACGTCAGCACGTCGATGTAGTTGTCGAGCCCGATGAAGCTCGCGGGCACGTCGCGGGTCACCGAGTAGTCGGTGAACGAGAGCCAGATCAGCCGGATCAGCGGCCAGATCGAGAGAAAGACGAGGAGCGCGAGCGCCGGCGTGATGAACAGCGCCGCGAGCCAGCGGTCGGTCAGGAAGCTGAACCGCTTGGCGGCGGGGGGCGCTTCGAGCTCGTCGACGTGCGGCGGAGCGGTGCGCGGTGTCTGAAGCGTGTCGGCCATGAGGTGGGTGAGCGGGGGTCCGGCGGCCGGGCTCCGAAGAGCCCGGCCGCCCTGACGACGTGATGCTTAGTGGCCGCTCTCGTCGAGAATGGCCTGCTCCTCGGAGGCGAGCTTGTCCAGCGCCTCGTCGGGCTTCTCGGTACCGGAGATCGCCGCGTTGACCTCGGTCGAGTGGACGTTGAGCAGCTTCGCGTACTCGGGCAGGTTCCAGAAGTCCTTCAGACGCGGGACGGACTCCGTGAACACGTGGTTGTACGGCTGGGCCTCGAGGAACTCAGGCGACTGCAGGACGTCGTTGCGCGCCGGCACGCCGCCCAGCTCCGCCCACTTCTTCTGGGCCTCGGGCGTCTGGAACCACTTGATGAAGTTCAGCGCCTCGGCCTGCTTCTCCTCGGGGATGTACTTGGAGACGTGCAGGCCCATGCCGCCGAGCGGCACCTTGTCGGTCTCCTGCGGCGGCAGCGCCGCGAACGCCAGCTTGTCGAGGATCTCCTCCTTGGTCTTGCCCAGCTCGGAGCTCTTCGGGTCCAGCAGACCGCCCATCGCGGCGACCCACTGGAAGCCGACGCAGACCTTGCCCTGGCTGATCGCGGCGTTGACCTCGTCGATGAACCAGTTGCTCGAGCCCTTCGGCGTGAGCGGGACCATCTCGTCCACGAGCACGTGCATCGCCTTCTTGCCCGCGTCGTTGTTGATGACGCCCTCGATCTTGCGGTCGTCCTGGTTCCACAGCTCGCCGCCGTAGAGCGCGTTGACCACGTTGTAGGTCACGGCCGCGGCGTCACCGGTGCCGGCCTGGTGGAACGCGAGGCCGCTCATGCCCGGGTTGTCCTGCTGGCACTTCTTGGCGGCGGCGATCATGTCCTCCCACGTGGCGGGAGGCGTGTCGCCCATCAGGTCCTTGCGGTAGATCATCGCCCACGTGTCGCCGAGCAGCGGCAGGCCGTAGGTCTTGGCGTCCGGGTTCGCCTCGCCCGTCGTGTTCTGCGGGTACTGGCCGTAGGCGGCCAGGAAGTACGGGTCGTACTGCGACGTGTCGACGTTCTTCTTGACGAAGTCCGTCAGGTCGAGGATCGACCCGTTGGTGACGGCCTCGCCGATGTTCTGGGAGTCCAGGATCGGCATGTCGAAGTTCGTCTTGCGCGCGGCGAACTGGGTGAAGATCGCGTCGTGCCACTGCGGGTTCGGGACGGTGTTGACCTTCACCGTCACGTTCGGCCGCGTCTTCGTGTACTCCTTGCCCAGTTCCTCGAGCGCCTGCGCCGGCGGCCACTCGAACCACAGGAACGTGAGCGTCATCGGCTTGTCCGACAAGTTGGCTGTGGCGTCGGTGGCCGCCTTCGTGGCGCCACCTCCCCCCCCACTGTCACTGCCACCGCACGCGGCGACCGTGAACGCAGCCGCGGCGGCGACGATCGCAGCCGAGAGCTGAAGTCTCCCCTTCATTACTCCTCCTCCAAGAGGTTGGCCCTACTCCGATATCCGGCGGCACTACGAACCTTGCACGAGGCTTGCAAAAACCTACGCCCTCTTTGCATTCCTTGTCAATACCTCTGCCAATTTCTTGCATTGGCTATCACCGCCGCGCTACTGTCCGGCCATGGTCATCGCCACCGCGCGGCGTCATTTCCCCGTGCTCGATCCCTCCGACGGTTCCGTCATCGCGTCGCTCGCGGCGGCCACGCCTGACGACGGCATCGCCGCCGTCAACGCAGCCGAACGCGCGGCCGAGAGCTGGGCCGCGCGCGCCCCGCGCGAACGCGGCGAGATCCTACGGCGAGCCTTCGAGCTCGTGCTCCAGCACCAGGACGAGATCGGCCGCACGATCGTCCGCGAGATGGGCAAGCCGCTCGCCGAAGCGCGCGGCGAGGCCGCCTACGCGGCCGAGTTTTTCCGCTGGTTTGCAGAGGAATCGGTCCGCGCGCGCGGCGATTACGGGCCGGCGCCGAGCGGCGCCAACCGGATGCTCGTCGGGCACGCACCGATTGGTGTATCACTGTTGATCACTCCCTGGAACTTCCCTGCCGCGATGGCCGCGCGCAAGCTCGGGCCGGCGCTGGCGGCGGGCTGCACGGTCGTGCTCAAGCCGGCCGAGGAGACGCCGCTGACCGCGCTGCGGATCACCGAGCTGCTGGCCGAAGCCGGCGTGCCCGAGGGCGTCGTGAACACGGTCGTCACGGACGAGCCGGCGCCGCTGGTCGAGCGGATCCTCGCGGACCCGCGCGTGCGCAAGCTGTCCTTCACCGGGTCGACCGCCGTCGGGCGCCGGCTCTTGGAGCTCTGCGCGCCGCAGGTCATCAGCGCGTCGCTGGAGCTCGGCGGCAACGCGCCGTTCGTGGTGCTCGACGACGCCGACCTCGAAGTCGCCGTCACGGGCGCGATGGCGGCCAAGATGCGCAACGGCGGCGAGGCGTGCACGGCCGCCAACCGCTTCCTGGTGCACGAGTCGGTGGCCGCGGAGTTCACCGACCGGCTGACGTCCGCGATGGCCGCGGTGAAGATGGCGCCGGGCTCGGAGCCGGGCGCGCAGCTCGGACCGCTGATCAACGCGCAGGCGCGCGAGAAGGTGGAGCGGCTCGTCGCGGACGCGGTCTCGAGAGGCGCGCGTGTGCGCACCGGTGGTCTTACGCCGCCCGGCCCCGGGTTCTTCTACCCGCCGACCGTGCTGGACGGCGTGCAGCCCGGGAGCGCGCTGCTGCAGGAAGAGGTCTTCGGCCCGGTCGCGCCCGTGATGACGTTCGCGAGCGAGGACGAGGCGGTCGAGCTGGCCAACGACACCGAGTACGGCCTGGTGGCGTTCGTCTTCAGCCGGGACGTGCGGCGAGCGCTGGCGTTCGGCGAGCGGATCGAGACCGGCATGGTCGGGATCAACCGCGGTGTGGTGTCAGACCCTGCGGCGCCGTTCGGCGGCGCCAAGCAGAGCGGCCTCGGCCGCGAAGGCGGTCAGTACGGGCTCTACGAGTTCCTCGAGCCGAAGTACTTCGCATTCGACTGACGACCCGACTTTTCAGGATCTTGCAAGGACAAACAGTGGAGGAGGACCTGTGTCGCAGCAGAAAGTGCTCGTGCTCGTCGGCGACGCCGCCGAAGAGCTCGACGCGATGTATCCGATCTACCGCCTGCGCGAAGCGGGCTACATCGCGGACGTCGCCGCTCTGACCCGGCGCGACGTCCAGCTCGTGATCCACGACTTCGACCCGAACTCGGACGCGTACACCGAGAAGAACGGGCGCAAGCTGCCGGTCGACCTGGCGTTCTCCGAGGTCGATCCCAGCGAGTACGTCGGGCTCGTGATCCCGGGCGGGCGGGCGCCGGAGTACATCCGCGCGGACGCTGACGTGCGCCGGATCACCGAGTACTTCTTCGAGAAGGACCTTCCGGTCGGCACGATCTGCCACGGCCCGCAGGTCCCCGCCGTCTACGGGCTGCTGCGCGGGCGTAAGACCGCCGCGTTCCCGCCGCTGACCGGCGACATGGAGAACGCCGGCGCCACGGTCGTCGACGCGCCCGACGTGGTCGACGGCAACATGGTCTCCTGCCGTGGCTGGCCGGACATGCCGGACTGGTCGCGCGCGTTCATGAACGTGCTCGAGCGCGCCGCCGTCCCGGCGTAGGACCCGCGCGATGATCGCCGAAGGCTCCGGGCCGCCCGTGCTTCTCCTGCACGGCTCCGGCCCGGGGACGACGGCGGCGGCGTGGCGCTCGCTGATCACGGCGCTCGCGCCGCGGTTCCGCGTGCTCGCTCCCGACCTGCTCGGCTTCGGGTCCAGTCCGATGCCGAGCGGGTCGCTGCGGGAGGCGTGGACGGCGCAGGCGCTCGACGTCGTCGCGGATCTCGAGTCCTTCGCGGTCGTCGGCAACTCGGCGGGCGGGGCGATCGCCCTGGCGCTCGCGTGCGCGCGCCCGCGCGCAGTCAAACGGGTGGTCGCGGTCGGATCGATGGGGCTGGCGATGCCGCTGCCGGCCGGGCTGGACGAGCTGTGGGGGTACGGGCCGGCGTCGCTGGAGGCCGCCGCGGCGCTCAACGAGCTGATCGCGCCCGCGACGGCGTCCGCGGCCGCCGCCGCGGCGCGCTACGAGGCGTCGCTCGCGCAGCCGTGGTACGGCGAGCTGTTCCCGGCGCCGCGGCAGCGCTGGGTCGACGATCTGGCCCTGTCCGCCGGCGAGCTGGCGTCCGTGGCCGCGCCGGTCCTGCTGGTGCACGGCTCGCAGGACCGCGTCGTGCCGCTGCGCGACAGCTTCCTGGGCCTGCTGGACGCCCTGCCGGACGTCCGCGGACACGTGTTCGGCGGTTGCGGGCACGCGACGCCGCTGGAGCGTGCCGACGAATTCAATCGACTAGTCACGAGCTTTCTGGAGATCGACCGATGACCGACTTCGCCGTCCTTCGCGCCCCGTCGCAGGTGCTCTTCGGTGCCGGGATGGCCGAGGCCGCCGGCCGCGTGGCCGGCGGGTACGGGGGCCGCGTACTCGTGGTGACCGACCCGGTGATCGCGCAGACGCCGGGGTTCGCGACGGTGCTCGCGTCGCTGGACGCTTTGGAGGTCGCCGTGTTTGCCGACGCGGTGGTCGACGTGCCGCGGGCGACGATCGACGCCGCGGTCGCCCTGGGGCGCTCGTTCGCGCCGGACGCGGTGGTCGCGGTCGGCGGCGGGAGCGTGATCGACCTGGCGAAGGTCACCGCGCTGCTGCTGGCGCACGGCGGGCCGCTCGAGGACTACTACCCGGTGCAGTCCGTGCCCGGGCCGATCGTGCCGCTGATCGCGCTGCCGACGACCGCCGGCACCGGCTCGGAGGCGACGCCCGTCTCGGTCGTGACCGACCCGGCGACGCAGATGAAGATCGGCGTCGCCTCGCCGCACCTGATCCCGCGGCACGCGCTCTGCGATCCGCTGCTGACGGTCGGCGCACCGCCGGTCGTGACCGCGCACTCGGGAATCGACGCGCTCGCGCACGCCGTCGAGTCGTACCTGTGCGCGTCGTTCGAGGTGTCGGCGTCGTTCGTCCTGGACCGGCCGCAGGTCGGGCGGAACCTGCTCTCGGACGCGCTGGCGGTCGAGGCCGTCGGGCACATCTCGCGGTCGCTGGCACGGGCCGTCGCGGACGGGTCGGACCTCGCGGCCCGGACGGGGATGCTGTACGGGTCGCTGCTGGCCGGGATCGCGTTCGGCAACTCGGGCGTGTCGACCGCGCACGCGCTGCAGTTCGCGATCGGGGCCGCGACGCACACGTCGCACGGGCTCGGGACGGGGCTGCTGCTGCCGTACGTCATGGAGTACAACCGGCCGGTGTGCGAGGCGCAGTTCGCGGTGCTCGAGCGGATCATGGGCGCCGACCCGGTCGCGTTCGTCTTCGAGCTCGGGCAGCAGATCGGCCTTCCCGCCTCGCTGGCCGAGATCGGGGTCTCGCGGTCCGCGCTGCGCGGGATGGCGGAGGCCTCGATCGGCATCAAGCGCCTGATCGACAACAACCCGCGCCCGCTGGACACCGACGCGCTGGAAGCGATCCTGGACGCCGCGTTCCACGGCGACCCGTCCCGCGTCGCCACCCTCGCGCCGGCGAGCTGAGCCGCGGGCGCGTCGTCGCGTCGTCGCGCGGCGTCGCGCGGGCGCCTCATGGCGCGGCGGCGCGGCGCGGCGGCGCGGCGCGGCGGCGCGGCGCGGCGGCGCGGCGCGGCGAGCGGTCACTTTCTGGCGCTATCCGCCGAAACGCGACCCTCGCCGCGCCTCGCGCGCCGTCTCCCCGCGCCGGCGCGGCGCGTCGTGGCGGCGCGGCCCGACGTGGCGGCGCGGCCCGACGTGGCGGCGCGGCCCGACGTGGCGGCGCGGCGACGCGACGCCGCGAGCGGTCACTTTCCGGCCCTATCCGCCGAAACGCGACCCCTCGCCGCACCTCGCGCGCCGTCTCGCCGCGCCTCGCGCGCCGTCTCCCCGTGCCTCGCCGCGCCGTCCTCCCGTGCCTCGCGCCGCCGTCGCCCTCGTGTGACGCCGCGCGACCGCGCTCTCTCCACCGCCGGCCGCGAAGTGCGAGGCGGATACAGCACCGGTAAGGGGAGCGTCGCCCTCGCCGCGCCGTCACTCGCGGTGACGGCGAGACGCGAGCCCGCGCGGGAAGTCGCGGCCGGCGGCGATACCGCGGATGTGGCGCGTTGCCGCTCCATGGCGCGGCGAGTGGTCACTTTCTGGCGCTATCCGCCGAAACGCGACCCCTCGCCGCACGCCGCACGCGCCATCTCCCCGTGCCTCGCCGCGCCTCGCGTTGCCGTCCTCTCGTGTCGCGCCGCGCGACCGCGCTCTCTCCGCCGCCGGCCGCGAAGTGCGAGGCGGATACAGCGCCGGTAAGCGGAGCGTCGCCCTCGCCGCGCCGTCACTCGCGGCGACGGCGAGACGCGAGCCCGCGCGGGAAGTCGCGGCCGGCGGCGATGCCGCAGCCGCAGATGTGGCGCGTTGCCGCTCCATGGCGCGGCGAGTGGTCACTTTCTGGCGCTATCCGCCGAAACGCGACCCCTCGGCGCCGCGCACGCTCCGCCCGGTGAGGTCGCGCCGCGCGACGCCCGCGCTGCGGCGCCGCGCAAGGTGACGCGGGCGCGGCGCGATGCGGCGCCGCGCGAGGCGACGCGGCGCCGCGCAACGTGACGTGGCGCCGCGCGAGGCGCTGCGGCGCGGCGCAAGGTGACGCGGGCGCCGCGCGCTACCGCGGGTCGGTGAGGTCTCGCACCGCGCGCTGGAGGTGCGCGGTCATGCGCGCCTCGGCGGCGGCGACGTCCCCGGATTCGAGCACGTCGAGCACCTCGTGGTGCTCGAGCCCGATGGCCGCGGGCGACGCCCAGCTCGGCCGCAGCTGCGCGACGCAGAGCCGGATCTCGCCGCTCAAGGACGCGTAGACACGCTCCAGCCGCGGCGAGCCGACCGCGCTGACCAGCGCGTCGTGGAACGCGCCGTCGCCGGCGACGACCTCGCTCCAGCCGGCGTCGTCCGGGAGCGCCTCCATGACCGCGATCGCGTCGCGCGCCGGACCCAAAGGCGCGCCGCGCTCCAGCACCGCACGCACGACCAGGCATTCCAGCGGGATGCGGACCGAGAACAGGTCGAGGATCTCCTCGCGCGTCAACACGGGGATGTGCGCGCTGCGGTTGCGCTCGCGCACCAGCAGGCCCTCGTGGCAGAGGGCCTGGATCGCCGTGCGCACCGTCGGGCGAGCGACGCCGAACTCCGCGGCCAGGTCGAGCTCCGGCAACCGCACGCCGGGCTCGATCTTGCCGTCCAGGATTCGCGCGCGCAGCGACGCGACCACGGCCTCCTGCGTGGAGATCGGTTTGACCGCAAGCCCGCTCATCAAGCCGCCAACATAGCCGTCAGCTCGGCCGCGACCGGCGGCGGAGTCAGCGCGACGGGTACACCGCCGGGCGTGACCGCGCGCATCCCGCGGCGCCGGGCTTCGGCCCGCCGCCACTCGGCCGAGCTGACGTACAGCACCGCCTCCGCGGCCACGCCGCAGTCCAGCGGATCGCTCAGGACCGCCTCGAAGGCGCCCCCGAACAGGTACAGCGGCCCCGGGGTCTCGGCCCGCGAGACGGCGACCAGCCGCCGTCCGGACCGGGCGGCGATCTGCACCGCCTCCCGCGCGCCGGGCAGCGGCCGTGCCAGCGCCGACACGCGGGCGAGCGACTCCTCGCCGCTCTCCTCCCCCAGATAGCCGCGCTCGCGCGCGAGGCGCTCGAACCCGAGCGCCAGGCCGTGACCAGCGGCCAGCGCCTCCACGCGGCGCCGCAGCGCGGCCCCGCGGTCGAGCGGGCTCTCACCGTTGCGGCGCGCCAGCTCGTACGCCACCGCCTCGATCGCCCCGGACCAGTCCAGCAACGTGCCACGGCACGCGAATGCGACGACCTCGATCTCCTCCTCCATGAGGCAGGAGCCTAACTTGTATGACAGTCTTACACAAGTGGCCGGCCCCACCGTCTGCCATCGTGGTGGCCATGTCCTCCTCGCAACCCCGCAGCGTCAAGATCTCCGACACCGAGCGAGGCGGATGGTCCTCGGACCGGCCGCGCCGGCCCGGCGAGGCCGAGCGCCCGCCGCGCAAGCTCGACGTCAGCGTGCGCGGGCGCGTGCTCACACCGACCGACCGCATGCGCTACTCACCCGGCAGCCTGCTGCTGATCGCCTGCCCCGAGCCGGCCCTGCGCGCCCGCTTCACCAAGCGCGTGATCGAGGAGCAGAGCGCGATCCTGTCCGCCGACAAGGTGCGCGGGCTGCTCCAGGGCAAGGTCCCCGCCGATCAGCTTGAAGCGAAGGCGCAGGCGCTGCTGGACGCCGCGGCGAGCAAGCGCTTCGCGGCCGGGCAGACGGTCGTGATCCCGCTCGAGACCCTGAGCGCCGAGGAGCGCGAGCGCTACGTGCGCCTCGCCGCCGCGCACCGCCGCGCCCGCCACCTCGTGCTGGTCGACGTCGGCAAGGACGCCGTCCCCGAGGAGGACCGCGCGACGCTGGCCGAGCTGCGCACGGCGCTCGACGCCGCCGAGCTCGGCGCCGAGGGGTTCATGACGTCGATGCGCATCGGCGGCCGGATGATCGACGAGCTCAAGAAGATCGTCTTCGCCCCGCCCCCCGTGGACGACTAGGTCCGCGTTTAGCCATCTGCACGGGAAACCGCGGGGCAAAAACACTCATCCTGCCTTAAGGTGACTCTAAGGCCGGTGTCACTGGACGATCACCGTGCCGCGACAACCGGAGGGCTCATTTATGAGGATTGGGGTGAAAGGGCTCGCGGCGGGCGCGTTGGCGCTGGCGTCGCTGGCCCTGGGAGGCGGCGGCGTCGCGCAGGCGCAGAGCGGCCCCGTGCTGGAGAACGGCAAGACCAAGGCCGTCTATGACTACCGGTCGGCGATCCGTGAGCGCGTGTTCATTCCGCAGCCCGGCATCGACCAGGACCGCAACGGCCAGGAAGACTGGGTCACGATCGACATCATCCGCCCGGCTGAAGGCTCGGCGACGAACAAGATGCCGGCGATCATCGACCCCAGCCCGTACTACACGACGGTCTGCCGCGGCAACGAGACCCAGTGCATGGCCGACTGGAACGCCGACGGCGTCAACGACCGCTGGCCGCTGTTCCACGACAACTACTTCGTGCCGCGCGGCTACGCGTACATCCTCGCCCAGATGAACGGCACGGGCTACACGGAGAACGGCTGCCCGATGCACGGCGGCCCCGGTGACATCGCCGGCGAGAAGTCCGTCGTCGACTGGCTCAACGGCCGCGTCCCCGGCTTCAAGGCCGCGAGCCGCACCAGCGATCCCGTCCTCGCCACCTGGCACAACGGCTCCAGCGCCATGATCGGCAAGTCCTACGACGGCACGCTGTCCAACGGCGTCGCCGCGACGGGCGTCGAAGGCCTCAAGACGATCGTCCCGATCTCGGCCATTTCCGCTTGGTACAACTACTCGCGCACCGGCGGCGTGCGCCACAACACGAACTACCCGCAGAGCCTCAACAACAACGTCACGACCGGCCCGACGCCGCCCGCCGGCGTCAGCCTCCCGAACCGGCGCACGATCTGCTCGCCGATCAACGCCGACATCAGCAACGACGCCAACGTCGACACCGGTGACGGCGACGCGCACGGCGACATCAACACGTTCTGGAAAGAGCGTGACTACAACCTGGACGTCAGCAAGGTCAAGGCCGCCGTCTTCGCGACGCACGGCTTCCAGGACGACAACGTGCGCATGGACCACCTCGGCATGTGGTGGGACGGCCTGAAGGCCAACAACGTCCCGCGCAAGCTGTGGCTGCTGCGCGCCGGGCACACCGACCCGTTCGAGTCGCGCCGTGCCGTCTGGGTCGACACCCTGCACCGCTGGTTCGACCACTGGCTCTACAACGTCGACAACGGCATCGAGCGCGAGCCGGCCGTCACGATCGAGGACGAGAAGGACACCTGGGGCGAGTACGCCGACTGGCCGATCCCGGGCACCGAGAACGTCGACGTCTTCCTGCGCGGCACCGACAACGCGGCCGCGGCCGGCACGCTCGGCGGCTCGGCGAACGGCGGCGCGGCCGACGCGCTGACGTTCACCGCGCTCAACAACACCTCAGAGAGCACGCTGATGAACTCGCCGAACGGCGCGCAGACCAACCGCCGCGTGTTCATCACCCAGCCGCTCACGCAGGACGTCCGCCTGTCCGGCACGGCGCGGGTCGACCTGCTCGCGTCGCTCGGCCAGACGCAGTCGAACCTGAGCGTCATCATCGCCGACTACGGCCAGGGCACCCAGGTCACGCGCTCGGGCGAGGGCATCTCGAACTCGAGCACCCGCACCTGCTGGGGCGACACGGGCGTCAACGCGGTCACCGGCGAGGGCGGCCCGGCGTGCGCCAACCTCGGCGACACGTGCACCGCATCGGTCCGCGAGATCGACACCGCGTGCTACCTCGAGGTGACCAAGCCGACGCAGAACGTCACCCAGTGGCGCGTCACGCGCGGTCTGCTGGACTCGTCCAACCGCGACTCGCTGTGGTTCGCCGACGCGTCGCCGGTGACGATCGGGCAGAAGTACCACTTCAAGTTCCCGACCATGCCGACCGAGCACACGTTCAAGGCCGGCCACCAGATCGCGATCATCGTCGCGGGCTACAACGGCCAGGCCTCCAGCGGCCAGGGCACCACCAACGTGCCGGTCACGCTCGACACGCGCCTGAGCAAGGTCACGCTGCCGATCAAGGGCGGCTACCGCGCGCTGGCGACCGCCGGCGCGACCGACGCCGAGACGGTGCCGCCGGTGATCGGCGACGCCCCGGACGTCACGGTCCACACGGCCGACCCGAACGGGACGATCGTCAACTACACCGTCCCGACCGCCACCGACAACGAGGACCCGAACCCGACCGTGACGTGCGCCCCGGCCTCCGGGAGCACGTTCACCGTCGGCTCGACCGTCGTCACCTGCACGGCGAAGGACCTCAGCGGCAACACGTCGACGAAGTCGTTCAACGTGATCGTCGGCTTCGACTCCACCGTCGGCGGCGACGTGCCCGCGACGCTGTCGCTGACGCTCGGCGCCGCGCCCACGTTCGGCACCTTCATGCCGGGCCTGGCGAACACCTACACGGCGTCGACCACGGCGACCGTGCTCTCGACCGCTGGTGACGCGACGCTGACCGTCGCCGATCCGAGCGCCGTCGGCACCGGCCACCTGGTCAACGGCACGTTCGTGCTGCCCGAGCCACTGCAGGCCCGCGCCAACACGTCGGCCTACGCCAACGTCGGCTCCTCGGCGTCCCCGCTGACGCTGCTGACCTACTCGGCGCCCGTCTCCAACGACGCGGTGACGCTCGGGTTCAGCCAGAAGGTCAACGCCAACGACGCGCTCCGCACGGGCACGTACAGCAAGGCGCTGACCTACACGCTCAGCACCACCACCCCGTAGTTCTCTCATGACGCGTGTACCGGTCTTCTCATGGCCGGTACACGCGTTTAGTCTCATCCACGGCCGGGGCCGTGGACTGTCCTCCGCAGCGCCCGTATGGTTGCGCGCGCAAGGCTGCCGATACCGGTGGCTGGGTCTGTGCACATGGAGGTCAAATTGAGAAGAGGACTCGCGGCTGGAGTGCTGGCCGCGCTATTCCTCGGAGCCGGCGCAGCGCAAGCGGCCGCCGACCCCGTCATCACCGTCGGCGCGGACGGGAAGACCGCGCCGGTCTTCAGCTACCAGGACGCCAAGCGCGAGCGGGTGTGGGTCCCGGTCGCCAACGTCGACCAGGACAACAACGGCGTCACCGACCGCGTGGCGATCGACATCATCCGGCCCAAGGAGTCCGGGCCGAGCCTCAAGGTCCCGGCGATCATCGACGACAGCCCGTACTACACGTCGCTGGGCCGCGGCAACGAGACGCAGTACATCCACACCACGGCGGACGGCGTCCTCGACAAGTTCCCGCTGTTCTACGACAACTACTTCGTCCCGCGCGGGTACGCGATCGTGCTCGCGCACGCGATCGGCACCGGCTTCTCGACCGGCTGCCCGCTGCACGGCGGGCCCGGTGACGTCGCCGGCTTCAAGGCCGTCGTCGACTGGCTGATGGGCCGGATCGACGGCTACACGTCGATCGACGGCACCACCACGGTCCACAACGACTGGAACAACGGCAAGAACGCCATGATCGGCAAGTCCTACGACGGCACGTTCGCCAACGGCGTGGCCGCGACGGGCGTCGACGGGCTCACGACGATCGTGCCGGTCTCGGGGATCTCCTCCTGGTACGACTACTCGCGCATGGGTGGCATCCGGGAGAACACCCACTACCCGCGCAGCCTCGACAACAGCATCACCGGCGTCGTCTCGCAGACCCTGCTCGGCGTCCTGCCGCCCGATCACCGCACGCCGTGCGCGAGCGTGATTAACGGCCTCAACGACGTCGACGGCGACAGCACCGGCGACATCAACCCGTTCTGGAACGACCGCGACTACCGCAACGACGTCAGCAAGGTCAAGGCGGCCGTGTTCGCGTCGCACGGCATCAACGACGACAACGTGCGCCCGGACCAGATCGCCGAGTGGTGGACCGGTCTGGCCGCCAACAACGTCCCGCGCAAGCTGTGGCTCTCCCAGGAGGGCCACGTCGACCCGTTCGAGTACCGCCGGGCCGAGTGGGTCGACACGCTGCACCGCTGGTTTGACTACTGGCTGCAGGGCGTCCAGAACGGCATCATGGACGAGCCGCGGGTGGACATCGAGCAGCCGCAGGGCAACGTCTGGAAGACCTACGCGGACTTCCCGATCCCCGGCACCGTCAACACCGACGTGTACCTGTCCGGGCGCGCGGCCGGCCAGTCCGGCTCGCTCGGCCTGAGCGCCGGCGGCGGCACCGACTCGCTGACGTTCACCGACAACTCGCTGTCGGAGACCAACGCGATCAACTCGCCGAACGGCTCGCAGGCCAACCGGCTCGTGTTCCTCTCGCCGAAGCTCAAGAGCGACGTGCACGTGTCGGGCACGCCGATCATCGACCTCCAGGCCGCGCTCTCGACCACGCAGAGCAACCTGGCGGCGCTGCTCGTCGACTACGGCGCGTCCTCGCGCGTCGGCCGCGCCGGCAGCGACGGCGTCACGACCGGCACCACGCGCACCTGCTGGGGCGAGAGCAGCACGGCGACCGACGGCTCGACGCTCGACAGCGCCTGCTACCTCGAGGTCACCAAGCCCGTCCAGAACGTCACCCAGTGGCGCGTCTCGAAGGGCATCCTGGACTCCTCGAACCGCACCTCGCTGTTCGACGGCCAGGCGTCCCCGGTCGTCCCGGGCGACAACTACGAGTTCAAGTTCCGGATCCTGCCGACCGACTACACGTTCCCGGCCGGGCACCAGATCGGCGTGATCCTGCTGGCGAACTACTCGATGGGCGTCGCCGGCACGCGCGGCGCGCAGATCACGGTCGACACGAAGACGTCGAAGGTCTCGCTGCCGATCACCGGCGGCGCGGACGCGGCGACCGCGTCGGGCGGCTTCGTGGCCGACACGACGGCGCCGGTGATCACCGCGCCGGACGTCAACGTGTACACGAGCGACCTCAACGGCACGACGGTGAGCTTCTCGCCGTCCGCTTCGGACACGCAGGACCCGTCGCCGGCGCTGACGTGCGACAAGACGAGCGGCTCGACGTTCCCGATCGGCGCCACGACCGTGAACTGCACGGCGACCGACGCCAACGGCAACGCGACCTCGAAGTCGTTCGTGATCACCGTGGCCTACTCGGCGTCCGCGCCGGGCGACGTCAACGGCACCGTCCCGGCGACGCTGGCGCTGACGCTCGGGGCTCCGGCCTCGTTCGGGGCGTTCACGCCGGGCGTGGCGCAGACCTACACGGCGTCGACGGTCGCGACCGTCACGTCGAGCGCGGGCGACGCGACGCTGAGCGTCGACGACCCGAGCGCGGATCACCCCGGGCACCTGGTCAACGGCGCGTTCGCGCTGCCGTCGGCGCTGGGCGGCCTCGGCGTGGTCAAGACGTACGACGGGCCGGTGTCCAATGACGCCGCGACCGTCACGTTCACGCAGGCCATCGGCGCCTCCGACGCGCTCCGCACGGGCGCGTACAGCAAGACGCTGACGTTCACGCTCTCCACCACGAACCCGTAAGGGGACGGTTCGGTCCACCGGGGGTTACCCACACCCCCGGTGGGCTCTGATCCCCACCGCGGCTCTGGTGGTCGCACTGCTGTGGAGGCGGCGGCACGGACGTAGATTCGGTCCATGCTCGCCGCCACCACACTGCCGCGTCCGACGAGCGTGCTGCCGTTCTCAGCGCGGGCGCGGACGCAGGTCGGGCTCTTCCTCTTCGCGTACCTGCTCTACAGCGCCGCGCGGTTCGTGACGATCGGCGATCTCGGGGCGGCGCGGGCGCACGCCGCGTGGATCGTGTCGCTCGAGCAGACGTTCGGGGTCGGGGTCGAGGCGTCGGTGCAGGCCGCGTTCACCGGGACCTGGATGCTGTGGGTGCTCAACCATCTGTACCTGGTGGCGCAGCTGGGCGTGATCCCGGCGGCGCTGATCTTCCTGTACCGGCGGGCGCCCGGGATCTACGTGACGCTGCGCAACACGATCCTGGCGACGTGGCTGATCTCGGTGCCCGTCTACGGGCTCTTCCCGGTCGCGCCGCCGCGGCTCGCGGGGATCGGGATCGCCGACACCATCTCGGCCCAGACCGGCTTCTCGCTGAGCTCCGGTCTGACGACGTCGTTCTACAACCAGCTGGCGGCGGTGCCGAGCCTGCACGTGGGGTTCGCGCTCGCGGTCGGCGTGGCGCTGTTCGCGGCGCTGCGGAACCCCGTGCTGCGCGTGCTCGCGCTGCTGTGGGGACCGCTGATCGGGCTGGCCGTGGTCGCCACCGGCAACCACTTCGTGTTCGACATGCTCGCGGGCGTGGTCGCCTGCGTCGCCGGCTACGGCCTCGGGGCCGTCGCCGGGCGGATCCGGGTGCGGCCGACGCTCAGGATCGCGCGGGCGTTCACCGAGGCCTGAGCGCAGATCGCGAGCGCCAGGGCGGTGCCGACGACCGTCAGCACCGTGCTGGTGCCGACGAAGAACGCGGCGACGTCGGCGGGCTTGGTGTGCGCGTGCGTGACCGGGTTCAGCGTGGCGGCGAGGATCGCGGCGCCGGCGCCGACGCTCGCGGGCGAGAACGGCAACAGGCGGCCGCTGGTCTGGGCGAAGACGACGAGCAGGACGGCGGGCAGCGTCGCGGGCAGGCCGAACGCGGTCAGAAAGCACGCGAGCGCGACGAGGCGCAGGACGCGGCTCGCGAGCTGCCAGGGCAGGACCTCGCGCGCGTAACGCCGCGGGTCCCTGAGCGCGCCCGCGCACCCGCGCCCGGCGCGGTGGGCGGCGGCGAGGACGCGCCCGGCGCCGCTGGGCGGCGGGGCGGCGGCGTCGTCGCGCGCCGCGCGTCGCCGTCGCGCCCAGACGGCGAGTGCGGTGGCGGCCGCGAGGAGCGCGAACGCCGCCGCGGCGTAGAGCGCGGCCGGCGGGGGTGCCGCGACCTGCGGGCCGACGCCGATCGCCAGCGCGAGCGCGAGCAGGGCGAAGCCCAGCGCGCACTCGCCGACCGCCTCGGCGACGAGCGTTCCGGTCAGGAGCGCGCAGCCGGCGCGCGGGGCGCGGCGGGCGAGGACGAGCACGCGCACCGCGTCGCCGCCGCGCGCGGAGACGATCCCGCCCGCCCCGGCGCCCGCGACCCAGGCCGCGATCGCGTCGCGCTGGCGCGGGGACGCGGCGTCGCGCGGCGTGTCGTCGACCGCGGCGGCACCAGCACGCGGCGCGGCCGCGCGCACGACCGCGTACCAGCCGCGCCCGCGGGCCACCTGGTTGAGCAGGTGCGCGAGGACGCCGAGGGCGAGCCACCCCGGCGCCACGCCGGTGAACGCGTCGACCAGCCCGGCGACCGCATCCTCGATCGCGTCGGACATTCGCGGCCAAGCGTACTCGCCGTCAGGCCCACTCGTCCACGGTGCGCACCCGGCGGTCCGGGCGCAAGGTGCCTTCAAGGTTTGCCCAAGCTCGCCCTGCGAGCCTGCCCGGCATGAGCACGACCACGCGCAGCCTGGCCTCCCACTGGGACCTGGCCCTGACCTCCTCCGCCCTGCTGTTGATCGTCGGCGGGATGGCGGCGCCGCACATCCGCCGCCTGCTCACGGCGTCGTGACCGCGAGGCTGAACGTCAGCGCCTTCGCGTAGGCGCCGGCGCGCAGCGTCTCGCCCGCGCCGATCGACTGCCGCAGCGCGATCGCCGCCGGCACCACCACCGGCGCCGCCCCGACCGCGACGTACGCGCCCGTCGTGTCACGCACCCGCAGCGGCTGCGCCAACGCGACGCCTGTGGCCACCAGGCGCCCGGGGAAGACCCCGCTCAGGTCCGCGACCGTCAGCGTCGCCGGCGCTCCGCCGACCGTCGCCCGCAGCCCGGCGTCGTAGTCGCGCGCCAGCCCGGGCACGAACGCGCCGAAGCTGATGTCGGCGGCGCTCAGGGTCAGCGACAGCGCGGCCCGCGGCAGCGCCGTCACCGTCACCGTGCGCGAGGCCCGCGCCGTCGCGCGGCCGTCGCTGACCGTCAGCTGCACCGTGTACTCCCCCGGCTGCGCGTACGCGTGCGGCAGGCGCACCGGCAGCGCGCCGGTCGCCGTCGCCCCGTCGCCGAAGTCGAGCGTGTAGGTCAGCGCGTCGCCGTCCGGGTCGCTCCCGCCCGCGTCGACCGTGGCCGTGAGCGCCCCACCGGTCACGGCCAGCGTCGCCGTCGGCGCGGCGTTGACGACCGTGAAGCGGTGCTCGGCGGGCGTCGGGTCGGCGTTGCCGGCCGCGTCGACCGCCCACGCGCGGAAGACGTGCTCGCCCAGCGCGAGCTCCTCCGCCCGCCAGATCGTGGAGCAGCTGGCGGCCACGCCGTCCAGCGAGCAGTCCACGCGGCCTTCGTCGAAGCGCACCGAGAACGCGACCGGGCCGGCGTGGACCTCCGCCGGCGGCCCGCTGGTGATCGCGGTCTCCGGCGGCTCGGTGTCCACCACGAACTGGCGCGTCACCGGGTCGGACACGTTGCCGTACTGATCAACCGCCCGCACCGTGAGCGTATGCGCCCCGTCAGTGACCTCCAGCCGGAGCGGCGACGTGCACGGCGCCGGCACAGCATCGTCGAGCGCACACGTGAACGTCGCCCCCGGCGGAGAAGACGCCAACGTGAACTCCGGCCTCGCATCATTCGTCAACCCGGACGGCCCACCCGTGATGGCGGCCACCGGCCGAACGGTCGAGATCGTGAACGTGGCAGCCACCTCCGCACCCCCGACCGCCCGCACCCGGAACGTGTAAAAACCGTCCGCCAGCGGCCCAAGCGTCCACGGCGACGTACAGACGCCGAACGCCCCATCGTCGAGCGCACACTCGAACGCCACACCCGGCTCCGCCGAGGAAAACGCGAACGTCGGCGTCGAATCGTTCCCGTACGCCGGCGGCCGGCTGTCGATCGTGACCGCCGCGCCCGGACGCGCGCCGTAGACCGCGAACTCGCTCAGGTCGCGGAACTGCGCGCCGGCGCCCTGCGAGGACAGCAGCGTGACGCGCGCGTAGCGCACGCCGCTCGCGCCCGCGCTCGGCGTCACGAGGTTCAGGCGCCCCCGGTCGGCGGTCGTGAACGTGCCGGTCGCGGCGACCGTCCAGGACGTGCCGGTGGCCGACGTCTCGACCCGGTACTGCCCGAGCGCGCCCGTGAGCGTGTCCCCGCAGGCCTCGCTCGGATCGATCCCGAACTCGGTCACGTCGATCGTCTCCGGCAACCGCACGACGAACGACTTCGCGCCGCTCGGCGCGTAGGTCGACCAGCCCGTCCCGGATATCTGGTCCAGCGCGGCGGTCGGCCCGCAGCCGTAGTCGGCGTACTCGCCGCCGGTGGTCGCGGTCACGGCGGCACCGCCGCCCGTCGCCGCCCAGTTGCGCTTGAGCACCGGGTCGAACGCGATCGTCGCGCCGCCCGCGACCGTCAACGACGTCACCGCACGATCCCAGCCCTGGCCGCCCGCGACCACCTTCCGGTACGTGCCCTCGGGCACGCCGGCGAGCGTGTAGCGGCCGTCGGCGTCCGTGGTCGCGACGTAGTCGCGGACGCCCGAGATGCGCACCTCGACGCCGGCCGCTGGCCCGCCGCCGAGCGTGCTGGTGACGCGCCCGGAGATCGTCCCGGCCGGCCCGTCGGATGCGGGCGGCAGCGCGAAGCTCTCGGCCGGCGCCGTGTCGTCCCCGTTCAGCGACGCCGCGAAGTAGCCCATCCCGCGCGCCGCGAACACGCGCCATAGCGCGTCCAGGTCGGCGCCCGAATAGAGGTTCTGATCGGCCAGCAGGATGCCGTTGCGGGCGTCCAGGAACGACGGCTCGGGCCCGAGCAGCGCCATCCCGCCGGTGATCAGCGCGCGTGCCTTCTCGACGCCGAGCGCCGTCCGCACGTCCCACAGCGTCTGCGCCCAGATCTCGCCGTCGCCGTGCACCTCGAGCTGGCCGGCGACCTTCCCGAAGTCCCCGTACGTGTAGCCGCCGGTGCCGAGCGCCGCGCGCCCTGTGCAGGCCGCGACCAGCGTGTCGACCGGGCAGTCCAGCGGCTGGGTGCGCAGCTTGGCCGAGCCGAGGTCGGTGTAGGCGCCCATCGCGACCTCGCCCGCCGCGGCGGTGTCGAGCTCCGGGAACTGGCCGACGATGAAGTCCTGCGCGTACCAGTCGCTCCAGCCCTCCCCCATCGCCCCGGACTGCGCGGTGTTGAGCGCGCCGTAGCCGCCAGCGTCGGTCACCAGCCGGTTGGAGAGCCCGTGCGTGTACTCGTGGTAGAGCACGCTCGCGTCGCTACCGCTGGAGCCGTTGCGGAACGGCGAGCGCCACAGGTACATCTGCATCCGCGGCGAGGACCCGTCCGGCGGCGTGAACATGTTCGCGTTGTTGACGTGGTTGTTGTCCGGCCCCGTGCTCGCGCCGTCGAGCGTGTTCAGCTGCAGCCGGTCGTTGCCCTCGAACGCGCGGTCGACGAACCCGAGCGAGCGCAGGTGGTCGTGGAAGCGGTTGGCGAAGTAGAAGGCCTGGACGGCGTCCTGCTCGCGGTTGAGCGTGCGGTCGGCGGCGCCGCTCCAGGAGCACAGGCGCAGGGCGTCGCAGCCGCTGCCGGCGACCGGCTGGAACGCGTAGGCGCCGGGCGCGACCTCCTCGCCCGCGTCGGCGCGGTCGTTGTCGTTGAGGTCGCTGTAAGCGTGCGCGTTCGGCCCGTCCAGCACGGTCGCGCCGGCGCTCAGCCAGCCGCGTGCCTGGAGGTCGACGGTCTGCGCCGTCCCGCCCGGACCGCTGCCCGGGAACCGCTCCCAGACCAGCGCCGGCGCCTCCGACTTGACCATGTTCACGCGCCGCAGCACCTTGCCCGTGGCGGCGTCGACGGTCGCGTCCCAGACCGTGTCCGGGCCGGCCCGGTACTGCACGCGCCAGGCCAGCGCGTCGCCCTGGAGCTCCAGCGCGGCGCGCGTGTCCTCGCCGTAGGTGGTGGTGCGGCGCGCGCCGGACGGCCCGGAGCGCCGCACGAGCGGCCGGTGCGACCCGGTGGCGTCCTGCACGGCGCGCACCGCCGCGCCCGCGTCGAGCGCGGGGACGGTGTCGGCGCTCGCGGGCGGCTCGGGGTCGGCCCGCAGGCTCAGGACGCGGCCGTCGTCGGCGAGGTTGACGCGCAGCTCGCCGGCGGGGATGCCGTTCACGCTGCGCCGCCAGCGCACGGCCGTGGCGCCGCCGGGCAGCGCGTGCACGGTGGGCGCGGCCGCGGGGACGTCGGCGCCGACCGAGCGCGCGTAGTCGGCGGCGACCGCGCGCGGGGAGCGCGTCGACGGGGCGGTCAGCGCGCGGTCGAGCCGCTCGAGCCGGCGCGGCTGGCCGCGGTCGAACTCGACGACACCCTGATTGCCGAGCCGCGGTCGCTCCGAGGCCTGCGCCGCCGGCGCCAGGACCACGAGGGCGAGCGCGGCCCATAGCGCGCACCTGCCTCCCATTCGAGTCGTGAACTTTCGACGCTGCGCGGGCCGTCCGCGATCAGATATCCGTCCAAGCGAGCGGCGCCAGGTCGTTCTCGAAGCCCGGCGTGGCCTCGACCAGGGCCAGCCACTCACGCACGCGCGGGGTCAGCTCGGCGCCCGCCTCCTCGGCGCAGTGGACGTACGCGTACAGCGCGATGTCCGCGACCGTGTAGTCCGGCCCGGCGATGAAGTCGGCGGTCAGCCCGCGCTCGAGCGACTCGAGCGCGCGCCGCCCCTGGCGCAGCCGATCCGCGAACACCTCCGGCGCCTTCGCCACGCGGCCGATCGCGGCCTGAAAGCGCGCGACGGCGAGGCCCGGCTCGACCTGGTTCTGCTCGAAGAACAGCCACTGGTGCACGCGGGCGCGCTTGAGCGGATCGGCGGGCAGGAACGGGGTGCCCTCGGCGAGGTAGAGCAGGATCGCGCCGGACTCGGGAATCAGGTCCCCGGAGTCGAGCTCGAGCACGGGCACGCGCCCGTCCGGGTTGCGGCGCAGGTGCTCGGGCCGGCGCGTCTCGCCGCTGAACAGGTCGACCGTCTCGGTCTCGAACGGGATCCCGAGCTGGCGGAGCAGGATCCGCGGCTTCAGGCAGTTCGCGGACGCGGGGTGGTCGTAGAGCTTCACGTGGCCTGGAGTGTAGGTTCGCGGCATGCTGCCCGTGCTCAACCCCGCCACCGCCGAGACGATCGCCGAAGTGCCGGTGTCCACGCCGGAGGAGGTCGACACCGCGGTCGCGGCCGCGCGCGCCGCCTTCCCGGGCTGGGCCGCGGCCACGCCCGGCGAGCGCTCGCTGGCCCTGCTCAAGCTGGCCGACGCGGTCGAGGCGCACAGCGACGCGCTGGCGGAGATCGACGCGCTCAACGCCGGCAAGCCGCTGCACGCGATGCGCGACGACGAGCTGCCGGTGTGCGTCGACAACCTGCGCTTCTTCGCGGGCGCGGCGCGCAACCTCGAAGGCAAGGCGGCCGGCGAGTACCTGGAGGGCTACACGTCGATGGTGCGGCGCGAGCCGGTCGGCGTCGTCGCCCAGATCACGCCCTGGAACTACCCGCTGATGATGGCGATCTGGAAGATCGGCCCGGCGCTGGCGACCGGCAACACGATCGTGCTCAAGCCGGCCGAGACGACGCCGCTGTCGACGCTGCGGCTGGTGGAGCTGGCGAACGAGATCCTGCCGCCGGGCGTGCTGAACGTCGTGACGGGGGCGGGCGAGGTCGGGCAGCGGCTGGTCACGCATCCCGACGTCGACATGGTCGCGTTGACCGGGAGCGTCGGGACCGGCAAGTGGATCGCCCGGGCGGCGGCGGACACGCTCAAGCGCGTGCACCTCGAGCTGGGCGGCAAGGCGCCGGTCGTGGTGTTCGACGACGCGGACCTCGAGCGGCTCGGCGAGACCATGCTCGTCGCCGGCTACTACAACGCCGGCCAGGACTGCACGGCGGCGACGCGCGTGCTCACGTCGGCGCGGCTGCACGAGGACGTCGTCGAGGTGATCGCCGAGCGGGCGCGCTCACTGCGGATCGGCGACACGCTGGACCCGGCGACGACGCTCGGCCCGGTCAACTCGGCGCGCCAGCTCGAGCGCGTCACCGGCTTCCTGGAGCGCCGGCCGGCGCACACGCGGGTCGTGACCGGCGGCGCGCGGGCCGACGCGCCCGGATTCTTCGTCGAGCCGACCGTGATCGCCGGGCTGCGCCAGGACGACGAGCTGATCCAGCGCGAGGTGTTCGGCCCGGTCGTGGCGGTGCAGCGCTTCGACGACGAGGAGCAGGCGGTCGCCTGGGCCAACGGCACGCCGTACGGGCTCGCCGGGAGCGTCTGGACGCGCGACGTGGGGCGCGCGCTGCGGGTCAGCGCCCGGATGCGGTTCGGCTGCGTGTGGATCAACGAGCACCTGCCGTTCCTGAGCGAGATGCCGCACGGCGGGTTCAAGCAGTCCGGCTACGGCAAGGACCTCTCGATGTACGGCCTGGAGGACTACACGGTGGTCAAGCACGTCATGGCTAGCCTGCGCTGATGGCCTCTCCCGACCAGCCCCAGGCGCCGTACCTGAACGCGGTCGTCGCGTACGGGTTCCGCGGCTCGACGCGCTTCCACGTGCCCGGCCACAAGGCCGGCAGCGGCGCCGATCTCGGCGTGCGGACGGCGATCGGGTGGCAGACGCTCAAGCTCGACATCCCGCAGGACATCCACGGGGTCGACCTGGGCGAGTCGCCGACCCCGTACGAGCGCGCCGAGCAGCTCGCGGCCGAGGCCTACGGCGCCGCGCGCTCCTGGTTTCTGACCAACGGCGCGACGCAGGGCAACCACGCGCTCTGCCTGGCGCTGGCGCCGCTCGGCGCACCGGTCGTGGTGCAGCGCAACGCGCACGCGTCGGTGATCGACGGGCTCGTGCTGAGCGGTGGGCTGCCGACGTGGGTCGCGCCCGAGTACGAGCCGGAGCTGGGCATGGCGCACGGCGTCACGCCGGCCGCGCTGCGGGCGGCGCTGCGGGCGACGCCGGACGCGCGCGCGGCGTTCATCGTCTCCCCCACCTACTACGGGATGGCGGCGGACGTGGCGGGCTGCGCGGAGGTCGCGCACGCCGCGGGCGTGCCGCTGGTGGTCGACCAGTCCTGGGGACCGCACTTCGGCTTCCAGCACGAGCTGCCGCCGAACGCGCTGGCCGTGGGCGCGGACGCGATGCTGACGTCGGTGCACAAGATCGCCGGGTCGCTGACCCAGTCCGCGCTGCTGCACGTGTCGGGCTCCGGGCGGGTCGACCCGGAAATCGTCGGGCGCACGCTGCGGCTGATGCGCTCGACGTCGCCGTCGTCGCTGCTGATGCTGTCGCTGGACGGCGCGCGCCGGCAGCTCGTGCTGCACGGCGAAGCGCTGCTGACCGCGACGGTGGCGGCGTCGCGGCGCACCGCGCAGGCGATCGACCGGATCCCCGGCTGCCGGGTGGTCGGCGACGAGGAGGTCGGGCGGCCGGGCGTCGCCGCGCGCGACCCGCTGCGGCTGGTGATCGACGTGCGCGGCACCGGCGCCACCGGCTACGAGATGGCCGAGGCGCTGCGCTCGAACTTCGACACCCAGGTCGAGCTGGCCACGCAGGCCACGATCGTGCTGGTGCTGGGGATCGACGAGCTGCCGCGCGAGCTCGAGCGCTTCGTCTACGACCTCACCTCGATCGTGCGGCGGATGGAGCGGCCGGGCGCGACCGAGGAGGTCACGCTGGCCACGGGGACGTTCGAGAACGAGGTCGTGATGCCGCCGCGCGACGCGTTCCTCGGGGCCTCGGAGAGCGTGGCCGTGGACGCGTCCGTCGGGCGCGTCAGCGCGGAGGCGATCGCCGGGTACCCGCCCGGCATCCCCGTGCTGCTGCCGGGCGAGCGCATCACCGACGAGGTGATCTCCTACCTGCGGTCGCTGAAGGCCGTCGGCGCCCGGCTGCACGGGGCCAGCGACCCGGAGTTCGAGACGATCCGCGTCGTCGCCGGCTGAGCGGAGCCATCGCACGGTCCGCGCGCCCCGGTGCGCTGTAATCCCTGGATGGCTACGACCGACGTCAGCGAGCGCGAAGCGCGGCAGGTCGCGGAGGCGGCGCGCGAGCAGGAGTGGACGCTGCCGAGCTTCGGCAAGGAGCTGTTCCTCGGCAACTACCGGCTGGATCTGATCCACCCGCAGCCGCGGCTGGACGCGGCCGCGATCGAGAAGGGCGAGCGGTTCCTGACCGAGCTGCGGGAGTTCCTGGAGCGCGAGGTCGATCCGCTCGTGATCGAGCGCGACGCGAAGATCCCGGACGCGGTGGTCGCCGGCCTCAAGCGGATCGGCGCGATGGGCATGAAGGTCGCCGAGGAATACGGCGGGCTGGGCCTGTCGCAGGTCTACTACAACCGGGCGCTGACGATGATCGGCACCTGGCACGGGGCGCTCGGGGCGCTCGTGTCCGCGCACCAGTCGATCGGCGTCGCCGAGCCGCTGCGGATGTTCGGGTCCGAGGAGCAGAAGAAGAAGTGGCTGCCGCGGGTGGCGCGCACCGACATCTCGGCGTTCCTGCTGACCGAGCCCGACGTCGGCTCCGACCCCGCCCGGGTCGCGACCAGCGCCACGCCCACCGACGGCGGCTACGTGCTCAACGGGACCAAGCTGTGGGCGACCAACGGCTCGATCGCCGACGTCGTCGTGGTGATGGCGCGGGTGCCGAAGTCCGAGGGCCACCGCGGCGGGATCAGCGCGTTCGTGCTCGAGTACGCCGCGCCGGGCGTGACCGTCCTGCACCGCAACGCGTTCATGGGGTTGCGCGGGATCGAGAACTCGGTCACCGAGCTCAAGGACGTGTTCGTCCCCGCGGAGAACCTGATCGGCCAGGAGGGCTGGGGGCTCAAGATCGCGCTCTCGACGCTCAACACCGGGCGGTTGGCGCTGCCGGCGATCTGCGTGGGCCAGGCGAAGTGGGCGACGAAGGTCGTGCGCGAGTGGTCGACCGAGCGCGTCCAGTGGGGCCGGCCGGTCGGCAAGCACGACGCGGTCGCGCAGAAGAACGCCTTCATCGCCGCCTCCGCGTTCGGGCTGGAGGCGATGCTCGACGTCGCCTCGCGGCTGGCGGACGAGAAGCGCAACGACATCCGGATCGAGGCGGCGATCGCCAAGCTCTACGGCTCCGAGCTCGGGTGGCAGGTGATGGACGAGCTGATCCAGGTGCGCGGCGGGCGCGGGTACGAGACCGCGGCGTCCCTCAAAGCGCGCGGCGAGAAGCCGATCGGCGCCGAGCAGGCGCTGCGCGACATGCGCATCAACCGCATCTTCGAGGGCTCGACGGAGATCATGCACCTGCTGATCGCGCGCGAGGCGGTCGACCAGCACCTGCAGGTCGCGGGCAACGTGCTGGAGGCCGAGACGCCGCTGCAGGACAAGGCGCGCGGCGCGGTCGGGGCGGGCGTCTTCTACGCCAAGTGGCTGCCGAAGCTCGTCGTCGGCGAGGGGCACAAGCCGCGCGCGTTCGACGAGTTCGGCGTGCTGGCGACGCACCTGCGCTACGCCGAGCGCGCGTCGCGGCGGCTCGCGCGGTCGACGTTCTACGCGATGGGGCGCTGGCAGGCCAAGCTCGAGCAGCGGCAGTCGTTCCTCGGGCGGATCGTGGACATCGGCGCCGAGCTGTTCGCGATCTCGGCCGCGGTCGTGTACGCGGAGACGATCGCGAGCGAGCACCCGGAGCGCGCGGACGCGGCGCGCGAGCTCGCGGACCTGTTCTGCAAGCAGGCGCGGCGGCGCGCCGACGGGTACTTCCACGCGCTGTGGTCCAACGACGACGACGCGGGCTACGCGACCGCGATGAAGCTGCTCGACGGGCGCTACGCGTGGCTGGAAGCGGGCGTCAGCGACCCGTCGGAGTACTCAGCGTGACGCGCTTGCGGCGCGTGTAGAGCGCGGGGTCCGGCGTGGCGGCCGGGTCGCCGTTGAGGGCGACCCGGTCGGCGGACAGCGCCGCGGCGACGCGATGGGCGCGGGCGAGGTCGCGCGTCCAGACGCTCACGGCGCCGGCCGCCTGCGCGATCGCCTCAGGCTCGTGATCGAAGGGCGCGAGCGTGACGGCGGCGTCGAGGTCGACGGTGGGCGGCGCGACGTCCGGGTCCTCGACGCCGGGGCCGACGGTGAGCGCGGCGCGCGCGGTGTCGAGGCGGGCGCGGAGGGCGTCGTAGGCGGTCCGCTCGACCAGGATCCGGGCGTGCCACGGCGCCGGGAGCGGGAAGTCGGCGCCGGCGTCCGCGAACACGATCGCGGTCGGCGGGCCGGCCGGCTCGAGGACGAACGGGACGGTCGCCGGCGTCGGCGCGGACAGCGTGAGGTGGTCGGCGCCCGCCAGCAGCGCCTCGGTGCCGCCGGTCGCGACCTGCACCAGCCCGCGCGGCACGCCCGCCTCGTCGGCGAGCTGCGCGAGCCGCAGCGGCGTGATCGCGAGCGCGTCGTCGGGGCGGACGAGCGCCGCGTTCCCGGCCGCCAGGGCGGCGGCGAGGAAGCGCGCGGTGCGCTCCAGCGGCGGCTCGGCGGGCAGGAGCAGCGCGCACACGCCCCAGGGGTGCGGGAGCGCCCACGCGCCCGGCCGCGCCTCTCCGAGCGGCGCGGCGACGCGCTCGAAGTGGCGCACCGCCGCGGCCACCGCGCGGCGGGCGTGGCGCAGCGGGATGCCGGTGTCGCGCGTCTCCAGCTCGGCCAGCGCGTCCGCGTCGGCCGCGAGCGCCCGCGCGACGTCGCGCAGCACCCGCACGCGCGCCTCGCCGTCGCGCCACTCGGCCTCGGCGGCCAGCGCGCGGCGGGCGTCGTCGATCATCGCCCGTGCCTGCTCCGGCGCGGTGCGCGGGATCTCGGCGAACGCCTTGCCGGTCGCCGGGTCGACGGCCATGAACGCACCCATGCCCGGTAGCGTCCCACGGATGCGGGTCATCCACTGCGTCGACGCCCACGCCGAGGGCGAATCCACCCGGGTGATCGTCGGCGGCGTCCTCGACGTCCCCGGCACGACGATGCTCGAGAAGGCCCGCCACCTCGAGCGCGAGCACGACGAGCTGCGGCGGCTGTGCCTGTTCGAGCCGCGCGGGTCGGCGCCGCTGTCGGCCGTGCTCGTCCAGCCGAGCGCGCACCCGGAGGCCGACGCCGGGATCGTCATCATGGAGTCCTCGTCCTACGAGGGCATGTCGGGGACGAACGCGATCAACGCCGCCACCGTGCTGCTGCAGACCGGCATGGTGGCGATGACGGAGCCCGTCACGACGCTGGTGCTGGAAGCGCCCGCCGGGCTCGTCCGCGTGTCGGCCGAGTGCGCGGACGGGCAGGTCCAGAGCGTCACGTTCGAGAACGTCCCGTCGTTCTGCACCGCGCTCGACGCGCCCGTCGAGGTGCCGGACGCCGGCACGCTGCACGTCGACCTGGCGTACGGCGGCGCGTGGTGCGCGTTCGTCGACGCCGCCGCGCTCGGCTTCGCGATCGTGCCGGACGAAGCGCGCGACCTGGCCGACCTCGGCGAGCGGATCCGGCCGCACGTCAACGCGCAGCTGCCGATCGCGCACCCGCTCGAGCCGGACCTCTCGCACCTGTCCTTCGTGGTCTTCGTGGCGCCGGGACGGGCGGGCGGCGACGCGCGGCACGCCACGATCGTCTCCCCCGGCCGGCTCGACCGCGCGCCGACCGGCACGGCGACCTCCGCGCGGCTCGCGGTGCTCGACGCGCGCGGGACGCTCGGCGAGGCCTACGTGGCCGAGGGCGTGCTCGGCACGCGCTTCGTCGACCGGATCGCCCGCCGCACCCGTGTCGGGGAGCTCGACGCGGTCGTCCCGGCGATCACCGGCCGCGCCTGGATCACCGGCCACCACCAGCTCGTGCTCGACGCGACCGACCCGCTCGCGGAGGGCTTCACGCTGCCGGACACGTGGGGCTCCGGCCGCCGGGACGGCACGCTCAATACGTTTCGATCCGCACCGACACCGTGACCCGGCCGCCCGTGCGCGCCCCGAGGTCATGGTGCGCGCTCGGGCCCATCGCGACCAGGTCGGCGGCGTCGGCGAGCGTCAGCTCGTACTCGAGCAGCCGCTCGGCCCGCGGCGCGCCGAGCGCGTCGTGCAGGCGTTCCTGCTTGCGCGGGTGGACGCCGATCAGGTCGAGCTCGCGCAGGTGGCGCTCGGTGGGCGTGACCACGAGCAGGGTGCCCGCCAGCACGCGGCGGATCTCCGGCACGTTGCGCGGCGCGAACACGTTGAGCATGAGGTCGGCCGCGCCGTCCGCGAGCGGCAGCGCGTCCCAGATGTCGCACGCGACGGCGGTGATCTTCGGGTGCGCCCGCGCGGCCCTGCGCAGGGCGGGACGCGAGGCGTCCAGGCCGATGCCGCGCGCGTCCGGCCGGGCGTCGAGCAGCGCCGCCAGGTAGTAGCCGGTCCCGCAGCCGAGGTCGACGATCGTGCGCGCCGGCGGCGCCGCCTCGACCAGCGCGGCGGCGATCGGCGCGTAGTGCCCGGCGGCGAGGAAGCGCTCGCGCGCGGCGACCATGTCGGCGGTGTCCCCGCGCGCCGGCCGCCGCTCGAGCGCGACGTAGCCCTGCCGCGCGACATCGAAGCTGTGCCCGCGCGGGCAGCGCAGCGCGTGCTCGGCGCGGGTGAGGGCGCCGCCGCAGTGGGGGCAGACGAGCGCGTCGAGGGCGTCGGGCGAGAGTGCGGGCCGTGAGGGCGCGGGCGGGTCGGTGCCCGGCGCGGGCCGCGAGGGGCCCGGTCCGGGCGCGTCAGGCACGCGTGCGGATGACGATCCGGACCGGCGCGGCGCCCGGCGCGCTCGCGCGCAGGACCAGGCGCTTGGCCGTCGTCCGCCGCAGCCGCACGGTGATCGTGGCCGTGCCCGCGTTGCCCAGCTTGCGCGTCACGTGCCCGACGAAGCGACGCGTGCCCGCGACCCGCACCGACAGCCGGACCGCGGCCGGCGCGCTGACCGTCACCCGCGCGCGCAGGCCACGCTTCGCCAGCGTCTTGCGCCGCACCCGCCGCGTGGTCGAGACACGCAGGGTCAGCGCCGCCGGCTTCGCCGCGCTCGGCGCCGCCGGGTCGCTCGCGGGGCTCCAGTACGGCTCCCACGCGCCCGGCAGCGTCACGACGCGGGTGCGGATCGCGCCGCACGCGTCCAGCGCGCCGACGCTCGCGACGTGGATCCCGTCCTCCTCCGCCCAGGCCAGCCGCGTGCCGTCCGGCGACCAGGTCGGGCTGACGGACTCGTAGGCGTCCGTCGGCAGCAGCTCGAGCTCGCAGCGGAACGCGACGTCCGCGCCGGGCGCCGCGGCCGTGAACAGGCGCAGCGCCAGCCGGGTCGGCGTGCCGTCGTTCTCCGGGCCGTCCGACGCCAGGACCGCGATCCGGCGGCCGTCGCGGGACGCGGCGGCGTCGAACCCGGACGCCCAGGGCGCGCCGTCGTCGTCGAACCACGGCTCCGGCTCTCCGCCCGCGTACAGCGAGAACGCGGTCTCCGGATCGTCCGCCGAGACGTCGCGCGTCAGCAGCAGCGTCCCGTTGCCGATCCAGGACGGCGCGCCGACCCCGATCGGCCCCGGGTCGGCCCCATCCGCGAACAGCGTCGTCGGGTCGCCCCCGACCACCGCGTCGTACGCGATCCGCGCCCCGTCGGGCGAGATCCGCACGTGGGTCGGCTGCTCCGCGGGATCGTCCTCGGTCGCGGCCACCGCGGGCGTGTCGATCGGCGGCCCGAGCGGCGCGCCGTCGCGCGTGAGCTGGTGCAGGCGCCCCGTGTCGTCGGCCGCGACGACCGTCCCGTCGTCGGCCATCGACGGCCACTCGTAGCGCTGCTCGCCGCGGGTGACCGCCTGCTGGTGCGACCCGTCCGGGCTCATGCGCCACACGTCCCCACCGCGGCGGTACACGATCGTGTCCGCCCGCGCGGGGACGGCGACGAGCAGCACGGCTGACACGGTGGCGACCAGGACCCGCATGGCGATCGCGCGCACGCTACCCGATCACCGAGTTAGGGTCACCTAACAAATCCTGATAGCGTTGGTCGGAAATGGAAGGCTTCACGCGCCTGGCGAGCGGCGAATGCCCGCCCATCGCCGACCTGATGCTCGCGCTCGCCGCCGAGTTCCACGCCGTTGACGAGGCCGCGGCCGACGCCCGGCTCGACGCGCTCGCGCTGCCGCTGTTCGGCCTCGCGAGCGACCACCCGCGGACCGCCGCCGCGCGGCTCGCCGAGGTGATCGACACGTTCCACGCCGACCGGATGAGCGTCGCCGGGCTCTGGCTCGACCGCGCGCTCGAGACCCGCAGCGGCCACCCGCTGATGCTGGCGGCGCTGATCGCGGAGGTCGGCCGGCGGGCCGGGCTCGCGGTGCAGGTGTTCTCCGCCCCCACCGGGTGGTTCGCCGGCCTGGCGGCGGAGGGCCGGCTGTGGCTCGTCGACGCGACGCTCGGCGACAACACCGCCGACCCCTGGACGCTGCGCCGCCACTGCACGCACGAGCTCGCGTTCGCGGCGCTGCTCGGGCTCTCCGACCGCTTCCAGCGGGTCGGCGACGCCGGCGGGTCGGCCAAGGCCGCCCTGCTGCGTGCGCGGCTGCCGCTCAAGACGACGTGACTCAAGCCGCGGCCACGGACGCCGGGCCGTCGCCCGCCACGTCCACCCCGCGCGCGACCAGGCCGCGCCAGCGCGGCTTGGCCAGCACGACCTGCACGCTGTGGATGCGGCGCTCGCTGAACCCGGCCTCGCAGAACGACAGGTACAGCCGCCAGAGCCGCTGGAAGCGCTCGTCGTAGCCGAGCGCCGCCAGCCGCACGGCGTGCGCCTCGACGTTCGCCCGCCAGCGCCGCAGCGTCTCGGCGTAGTGCGGCGTGAGGTCCTCGAGGTCGACCAGGCTCAGGTCGGTGCGGCGCCCGACCTCGCGCGCGATCACCGCGAGCGACGGCAGGCACCCGTTCGGGAAGATCAGGGTGTTCATGAACGAGCGCTGCGCCTTCTCGGCCTCGTACAGGCGGTCGTCGATCGTGATCGCCTGTAGCGCCATCATGCCGTCCGGCCGCAGCAGCCGCGAGCAGCGCTCGAAGAACGTGCCGAAGTCCTTCCAGCCGACGGCCTCGATCATCTCGATCGACGCCAGCTTGTCGAACGTCCCGCGCAGCTCGCGGTAGTCGTTCGTCAGCACCGTCACGCGGTCCTCCAGCCCGGCTTCGCGCACGCGCTCGGCCGCCAGCGACGCCTGCTCGCGCGACAGCGTCGTCGTGGTCACCCGGCAGCCGTACGCCGACGCGGCGTGCAACGCGAAGCCGCCCCAGCCGGTCCCGATCTCCAGCACGTGGTCGGACGGCCCCAGCGCGAGCTTGCGGCAGATACGGTCCAGCTTGGCCCGCGACGCTTCGGCCAGCGTCATGTCGCGCCGCTCGAAGACCGCGTTGGAGTACATCATCGTCTCGTCGAGCATCAGCTCGAAGAGGTCGTTGCCGAGGTCGTAGTGGGCGGCGATGTCCGCTCGCGAGCGCCGCGGCGTGTTGCGCGCCAGCAGCGCCCGGCCGCGCAGCCACGGCTCGCGCACCGGCGCCAGCCGGCGCCGCCACGCGTCGAGGCCGCCCAGGTTGCGCGCCGCCAGCGCGATCACCGCGGCCGGGTCCGGCGAGTCCCACCAGCGGTCCGCGTACGCCTGGGCCAGCCCCAAGCTGCCGCGCCGCAGCGCGCTCCAGAGCCGCTGGTCGCGGACGACGACGCACGCCTGCGGGGAGCCGGAGCCGTACACCCAGCGCCGTCCGTCGTCGACGACGGTCAGCTGGCCGCACGCGATGCGCGCGAGCAGCGCGTGCACGGCGTTCCGCGCGATCGCAGCCTCGAGCTTCACCACGGCATGCGAGTAGATCAGAAACGGAGCACTCGTGGCCCACACATGCTGGGATAGTTCCCCGCAATGAGGACCTCGATGCGCCAGTTGAGCTCGCTCGACGCCCAGTTCTTGGCCGTCGAGTCGGCGCGGATCTACGGTCACGTCGCCTTCCTGGGCATCTACGACCCGAGCACCGCGCCCGCGGCACGGCTCGGCGGCGCCGAGATCCGGGCGCTGCTCGAGCAGCGCCTGCACCTGCTGCCACCGCTGCGCTGGCGGCTGGTCGAGGTGCCGCTGGGGCTCGACCTGCCGTACTGGGCCGAGGATCCGGACTTCGACGTGGAGTTCCACATCCGGGAGACCGCGCTGCCGCCGCCGGGCGACGACCGCCAGCTCGCGGAGACCGTCCAGCGCCTGTTCGGGCGCCCGCTCGACCGCGGCCGGCCGCTCTGGGAGCTCTACCTCATCCACGGACTGTCCGGCGGCCGTGTCGCGCTGCTGACCAAGATCCACCACGCGGCCGTCGACGGGATCTCCGGGAACGAGATCATGGCCGCGGTGCTGGACCCGGACCCGGCGGGCCGCGTCGTCGACCCGGCGCCGCCGCACCGGCCGCCCCCGCCGCTGCCGCGCGACCGCGAGATGCTCGCGCGCGGCCTGCGCGGCCTCCCGCGCCAGCCGCTGCGCGCGCTGCGCTCGCTGCCGACCACGGTCGCCGGCTTCACCGACCTGCCGGGCGCGAACGCGCTGCCGGGCGTGCCGACGCTCAGCCACGTCTACTCGCGCCTGCGCCGCACGCTCGGCGCCGACGAGAGCGCCGGCGTGCTCGAGGTGACCACCGCGCGGCCGCCCAAGACGCCGTTCAACGGGCCGATCTCCGCCCACCGGCGGTTCGCGTTCGGCTCGCTCTCGCTCGATGCGGTGCGCCAGGTGCGGCGAGCGTTCGGGACGACGGTCAACGACGTCGTGGTCACGCTCTGCGCGGGCGCGGTGCGCGACTGGCTGATCGAGCGCGACGCGCTGCCCGAGGATCCGCTGGTGGCGATGATCCCGATGTCCGTGCGCCGGCGCGACGAGCGCGGCGCCTGGGGCAACCGGATCTCGATGATGATCGTGCCGATCCCGACCAACGAGCCTGACCCGGCGACGCGGCTGCGGCGCACGCACGAGCTGCTGCGCAGCGCCAAGGAGCGCCACTCCGCGCTGCCGGCGTCGCTGCTGACCGACGCGACCGCGTTCATCCCGCCCGCCGTGGCGTCGCTGGCCGCGCGCAACACGGTCGACATCCTCAGCCGCACGCGGCCGCCGCTGAACCTGGTGATCTCGAACGTCCCCGGCCCGCGCACGTCGCTCTACTGCGCGGGCGCCGAGCTGATCTCGAACTTCCCGCTGAGCGTGATCGTGGACGGCGTCGGGCTGAACATCACCGTGGTCAGCTACAAGGACCGGGTCGACTTCGGGATCGTCGGCGACCGCGAGCAGATCGACGACGCGTGGGCGTTCCTGGAAGGCGCGCGGCACGCGCTCGGCGAGCTCGAGCGCCTCGACGGCGCCTGATCGCGCGGCCTATCCTTCGCGGCATGCCCTCCACGCCGAATCGTTCCGGCCGTCGCGTGACGATCAGCGACGTGGCGGCCGCGGCCGGCGTCTCGCGCACGACCGCGTCGGACGCGCTCAACGGCAAGGGACGCGTGGAGGCCGCGACGCGCGAGCGCGTGGCGCAGACCGCGGTGCGGCTCGGCTACCAGACCAACCGCACCGCGCGCAGCCTGCGGTCCGGCCGCAGCGGCATCCTGGCGCTGCTGGTCCCGGTCGTGGGCACGGGCGACCAGGGCGACGAGACGGTCGGGCTGGACTACTACATGCACCTGGCCAGCTCGATCACGGCAGCGGCGTTCCAGCACGACCACGCGGTGATCCTGGTGCCGCCGCTGGGCTCGATCCGCGACCTGCGCGCGTTCCCCGTCGACGGCGCGATCGTCGCCGATCCGGTCGACGGCGACCCGCGCGTGCAGATGCTCGACGGGCTCGGCGTGCCGGTGGTCACGGTCGAGCGCGATCTGCAGCGGCGCGACCCCTGGTACGTGGCGTCCGACAACGCCGGCAACGCGCGGCTCGTGCTCGACCACCTCGCCGGCGCGGGCGCGCGGCGGATCGCGCTGATGGTGCCCGAGGTGACGTGGGCGTGGCGGATGGAGACGGTGACCGCGTACCGGGCGTGGGCGGCCGAGCGCGACATGGCGGCGCGGGTGGTCTCGGTGCCGCCGCTGGGGCTGGAGAGCAACTCCTACGTGGCGGCGTACGAGCTGCTCGCCGGCGCGGAGCGGCCGGACGCGATCTTCGCGCTCGCCGAGCGCTTCTCGACCGGCGTGCTGCGCGCAGCGGCCGAGCGCGGGCTGGGCGTGCCGGAGGATCTGCTGGTCGTGGCCGGCGTGGACAGCCACCAGGCGCGCGCCGGCGACCCGTCGGTGACCGCGCTCGACCTCGACCCGCAGGCGCAGGCGGCCGCGGCGGTCGCGATGCTGATCGCACGCCTCGAGGGCGCCGCGGTCGAGGCACCGCAGTACACCGTGGCGACGCTGCACGTGCGCGCCTCGACGCGCCGCTGAGCCGCGCCGCGTCCTCGACACGCGGTCCGAGACGCCTGTCCCGGGTGCGCAAGTTCGTGTCAACAGTTGCATTGCCGGATCGATCCGGCAATACTGCCACGACCTCCGACGACCCGATCCTGTGAGGGCAGCCTTGACGACCGGCGCCACATCTCCAGACGTCTCCACCAGCCAGCCAGCGTCGCTCGCGGTGTTCACGCGCCGCTCGTCCGGCCTGGTCCGGAGCTTCTCGCTCTTCGACGCGGTGATCTACGGGATCCTCGCCGCCGGCACGCTGTTCCAGCTGCTGTACGCGTTCCCCGGGCCGCAGGTCTCGCTGCCCGGCCTGAGCCTCCCGCTGGCGTACCTGCTGGCCGCGCTCTTCTCCCCCGCCGTCTTCGCCGTGTACGCGGCGCTGGGCTCGGCGATGCCGCGCAGCGGCGGCGACTACCTGTACCAGAGCCGGTTCCTGCACCCGGCGCTCGGCTTCGGCTTCGGGTTCGCCTGGGAGGTCTTCCTCTGGGTGACGTTCACGACCACCGGCGCGCTGCTGGTCACCCAGCTCGGCCTCGGCCCGCTGCTGTTCAACCTCAGCTACCGGCTCGACTCGCCCGGCCTGCTGAACGCGTCGAACTGGTTCCTCGGCGACACCGGCTTCCTCGTCACCGCGCTCACGGTCACGTTGATCGGCTTCGTCATCTGCCTGTCGGGCCTCAGCTTCTACGGCAAGCTGCAGAAGCGCGTCCTGCTGCCGATCGTGCTGCTCTCCAACGGGCTGCTGATCATCCTGCTGGCGCGCTCGCACGCGTCCTTCCTGGCGCACTTCGACGCGTTCGCCGCGCAGGACCCGAAGACGCTCAAGACGGCCGCGGAGATCCAGGCCGCCGCCCAGAAGGGCGGGTTCGTGAACCCCGCGTTCTCGTTGCGCAACACGATCCTGTACCTCTCGATCGCGTTCGGCACCTGTTACGTGATGTTCGCCGCGCAGGGCCTGCTCGGCGAGACCAAGCAGGCCTCCAACTACACGCGGCTGTTCCGTGCGTTCCTGATCGGCGGCGTGTACGTCGGCGTCGTCTCCTTCATCGTCCCGACGTACCTGTTCGAGCACGCCACCGGCCGTGAGTTCGCGAACGCGTTCGCCTGGCTGAGCGCGAACGGCGACGCGGGCGCCGCGGGCGGCGGGTCGATCGCGACGCTGGCGATGATGATGACCTCGAGCCCCGTCGTGATCATCCTCACGTCGCTCGGCTTCATCCTGGTCGGCGTCTACTTCGCCACCTGCGTGTTCCTGAACATGACCCGCGTGATGTGCGCGATGGGCATGGACCGGACGCTGCCGGAGTGGTTCGCGAAGGTCAGCGCGCGCTTCCACGTCCCCGCCAACGCGGCGCTCTTCTACGCGGGCCTGGCGGTCGCGTTCAACGTGCTCTACGTGCTGGTGCCGTCGGTGCAGACCCCGATGCTGCTCGGCGGCGTGCTGACCAGCACCGGCATGGTCGGGGTGACCGGGCTGTGCGGGATCCTGTTCGTGGTCCGCGGCGGCGACGTCTACCGCTCCTCGCCGGTCTTCGGCAAGAAGGTGCTCGGGATCCCGGTGCCGGCGTTCGCGGGCGCGATCGCGCTGATCTGGGCCGGCGGCGTCACGATCGCCAACCTCGTCGTCCCCGACCTCGGCTTCACCAGCTGGGCGGCGCGGATCCTGGTCCTGGCCAGCCTCGCGCTCAGCATCGTGTGGTTCTACGCCTACCGCGCCTGGCTGCGCGCGCGGCGCGGGATCGACATCGACCTGGCGTTCAAGAGCGTTCCGCCGGAGTGAGGATGTTCGGGCGGCGCAACCGAGCGAGCGCGGCGCCGCGCACCCGGCTGCTGTTCGTCAGCGACCTGCACGGGAGCGAGACGACGTTCGCCAAGCTGCTGCGCGTCCTGGAGCTGTGGAGCCCGGACGTCCTGGTCGTCGGCGGCGACGTCGCCGGCAAGGGCCTGTGGCCGGTGATCGTCGACAACGGGCGCCGGCGCTTCAGCTGGATGGGCGAGGAGCACGAGGCGAGCGCGGACGCGTACGCCGCGGTCCGGCGCTCGGCGCTGCAGGTCGGCTACTACCCGCTCGAGCTGCCGGCCGGCGAGCTCGAGCGCGTGCAGGCCGACCCCGAGGCGCGCGACGCCGCGTTCGACGCCCTGATGCGCGAGCGCTGGGCGGACTGGCTCGCGCGGCTCGACGCCCGCTGCGCCGAGCTCGGCGTGCACGCGTTCGTGATGGCCGGCAACGACGACCCGTGGTCGCTCGACGACCTCACGTCCGCCGAGCGCGAGTGGGTGCGCGGCGCCGACGGCAAGGTCCTGCCGCTGCTGGAGGACGGCAGCTGGACGCTGCTGACGTGCGGGCTGGCCAACCAGACGCCGTGGCAGTGCCCGCGCGACGTCACCGAGGACGAGCTGGCCGCCGCGCTGGACGCGCTCGCCGCCGGCGTGCCCGACTTCGGCACGACGATCGCCAACATCCACGTGCCGCCGCGCGGCTTCGGGCTCGACCTCGCCGCCGAGCTGGACACGTCCGTGGACCCGCCGCGGCCCGTGTTCGGCTCCCAGGCACCGGTCGGCAGCAGCGCCGTCGCCGCGTTCCTGCGCGCGCGCCAGCCCGCGGTGTCCCTGCACGGGCACATCCACGAGTCCGGCGGCGCGGCGGCCATCGGCCGCACGCGCGCGTTCAACCCCGGCAGCGAGTACGGCGAGGGAATCCTGCGCGGCGTCCTGGTGACCCTGCGCGGCCGCGACGTGCTCGGCCACCAGTTCGTGTCCGGTTAAGCAACGGAGGTCCAATGCGTTTCCCCAAGGACGAGTACGAGCAGCGCTGGAGCCGCCTCGACGCGAAGCTCGCCGAGCTGGGCTACGACACGGCCGTGATCTGGCAGCGCACCGGCGGCAGCTACGACCGCGCCGGCAAGGTCTGGTACTTCACGGGCTACGCGTCGCACGCGTCCGGGCAGGAGCCGTCGAGCGGCGCCTCGCTGATCGGGTCCTCGCTGGCCGCCCTGCTGTTCCGGCGCGGGCACGAGCCTGAGCTGCACATCACCGAGGCCGAGTCCACGGTCGACCCGCGCTACGTCGCCGTCGAGCGGATCCACGGGCACGTCAAGAACCTGCCGGCGGGGCTCGCCGCGCGGCTGAACGAGCTCGGCATCGAGGGCCGCGTGGCCTACGTCGGGGACGACTTCCTGCCGCTGGAGATCGACCGCATCCTGCGCGCCGACGCGCCCGCCGTCGAGTGGTGCGCCGAGGACGCCATGCTCGACGTGCTGCTGGGCGTCAAGAGCGAACGCGAGCTCGACCTCTACCGCGAGGCGGGCGCGATCGCCACCGACGCGCTGACCGTGTTCATGGAGAAGCTGATCGCCGGCGAGCGCCAGTGCGACGCCGCCGCGGCCGCCGCCTCGACGATCATCAAGGCCGGCGGCGGGTTCCAGCGCGTCTCGTGCCACACCGGCCCGGCGTCCGAGCACTACATGTGGGACTACCCGCTCTACGGGTACTCCAAGGAAGCGGCCAAGCCCGGCGAGATGGTCCGCGCGTGGGTGTACGGGCCGATCCTCGAGGGCTACTGGCTGGACCCGGGCCGGAGCTCGGTCTGCGGCACGCCGTCGCCGCAGCAGCGCAAGCTGATCGAGGACACGGTCGCGATCACCGAGGCGATCATGGACGTCGTCCGGCCCGGCGCGACGCCGCGCCAGGCGGGCGTCGTCGGCGACCGGCTGGCGGCCGAGCGCGGCTACGGCGCCGACATGGGCGGCGCGCTCTGGGACCTGTACGGCCACGGCCTGAGCACGTTCTGGAACGGGCCGATCATCCCGTCGCACGGCGCCGCGGAGTTCCAGGACGACCACGCGTACTGGGACGTCGACCGGCCGTTCCACGCCGGCCAGGTCTACACGGTCGAGACGTTCTTCCGCGAGCCCGGCATCGGGACCGCGACGTTCGAGGAGGTCTTCATCATCCACGACGACGGCCTCGAACGGCTGACCACGACCCCGATGCTGTTCTGGTGAGCGCCGACACTGCGATCCTCGGCGCGCGCGTCGTCACGCTCGACCCGCGCCGCCCGGAGGCCACCGCCGTCGCGTGGCGGTCCGGCACGATCGTCGCCGTCGGCGACGACGCCTCCGTGCGCGCCGCGTGCGACGCGCGCACGGAGCTGATCGACGCGCGCGGCGCGGTCGTCACCCCCGGCCTGGTCGACGCGCACATCCACCCGTTCCACGTCGAGGAGACGCGCGGCGCGGACCTCACGCGCTGCTCGACGCTGGCCGAGGTCAACGCGCAGCTGGCGCGGGAGCGCGGCAACGGCTGGGTGCTGGGCTGGGGGCTCGAGTACGGCGTGTTCGGTCCGGACGCGATCCGGGGCGAGCAGCTGGCCGGCGAGGCGCCGACGCTGCTGACGTTCATGGACGGGCACACCGCGGTCGCGTCGCCGGCCGCGCTGACCGCCGCGGGCGTCACCGGCGCGGAGCCGTTCGCCGAGAGCGCGGCGATCGTGGTCGACGAGCGCGGGCCGACGGGCGAGCTGCGCGAGCTGGCCGCGATCGACCGCGTGCGCGGCGTCGTGCCCGCGCTGACCGAGGCCGAGCACCGGGCGCGCGTCGTCGCGATCCTGCGCGCGCTCAACGCGCACGGGATCACCGGCGCGCACGCGATGACCGGCGACCCGCCGACGTTCGACCTCCTGCGCGAGCTGGAGGACGCCGACGAGCTGAGCGTGCGGCTGATCGTCCCGCTGTGGCAGAAGCCGGAGACGCCGTGGGAGTCGATGCTCGAGCAGGTGCGGCTGCGCGGCGAGCACGGGCGGCTGTGGCGCGGCGGGACCGCGAAGTTCTTCATCGACGGCGTGATCGACTCCGGGACCGCCTGGCTGTTCGAGCCCGACGCGCTGGGCGCCGGCACCGACCCGTTCTGGCCGGACCCGGACCGCTACGCGGCGGCGGTGGCGCTGTTCTCCGAGCACGGGTTCCAGTGCGCGACGCACGCGGTCGGCGACCGCGCGGTCGCCGCCGCGCTCGACGCCTACCGGGCGGCGCCGCCCGGCCCGATGCACCGGATCGAGCATCTGGAGACGGTGCGGCCGCAGGAGCTGGGCCGGCTGGCGGCCGAGGGCGTCGCCGCGTCGATGCAGCCGCTGCACATGCAGTGGCGCGCCGATGACGGCGGCGACAGCTGGTCGCGCCGGCTCGGGCCCGACCGGCGGGCGCGCGCGTTCCCGACGCGGTCGCTGCTGGACCGCGGCACGCTGCTGGTGCTGGGGTCGGACTGGCCCGTCGCCACGTACGATCCGCGGGTGGGCATGTGCTGGGCTCGATTCCGCACGGCGCCGGACGGGGCGGCGGGCCCGTTCGAGCGCGAGCAGTGCCTGACCGGCGACGAGGCGCTGCGCGGGTACACGGCGAACGTCGCGGCGCTGGTCGGCGAGCGTGACCGGGCCGGGATGCTGCGCGCGGGCTACCGCGCGGACCTGACCGGCTTCGGGGACGACCCGCGCGCGCTCGGCCCGGCGGACCTGCTCGACGTGCCGATCGTCCTGACCGTCGTCGACGGCAAGGTCGTGCATCAGGAATGAGCGACGCGCTGGAAGCGATGGCCGGCGAGGCGGCGGCGCTGTCGACGGCCGCGGCCGAGGAGGGCATCGTGCTGCAGGCGGTCGGCGGCGTCGGCATCTGGCACGCGCTGCCGGTCTCGCTGCGGTCCACGTTCGCGGCGGCCCGGCCGCTGCCCTCGGACCTGGACCTGGTCGGCCCGCCGGGCGCGTCGGTCGTTGTCCGGCGCGTGTTCGACGCGCGCGGCTACGCCGCCGACGAGCGGCTGATCGCCTGGCACGGCAAGCACCGGCACCGCTACCAGCGCGCGGAGCTCGACGTGGACGTCTTCCTCGGCTCGCCGCCGAGCTGCCACGAGCTCGACGTCCGCCTCGACGCGGGGACCGGCGTCGCGATGGCGTCGACCGACCTGCTGCTGCAGAAGCTGCAGATCCACGAGGTCAACGCCAAGGACGTGCTCGACACGGCGCTGCTGCTGGCCGGCACCGAGATCGACGCCGAGCGCGTGGCGGCGGTGCTGCGCGACGACTGGGGCTTCTACCACTCGGCCACGGTCAATCTGGAGCGGGTGGCGGCCGCGGCGCTGCCCGCAAGGGTGGCGTCGGCGGCGTCCGAGCGCGCGAACGCGCTCCGGCAGGCCGTCGAGGCGGCGCCGAAGTCGCGCCGCTGGAGGCTGCGGGCGCGCGTCGGCACGCGCGTGCAGTGGTACGCGGACGTCGAGGAGCTCGACCGCTAGCCGGCGCGCGACGAAACCCCACGCTTGACGGGGGGTTTCGTCGCGCGGTCCAGCGCCGTCCACACGCGCTGCGGGGACATCGGCAGCTCGGTCAGCCGCGCGCCGGTCGCCGCCGCGATCGCGTTCGCGACCGCGCCCGGCACGCCGCACACCGGCGGCTCGCCGACGCCCTTGGCGCCGAACGGCCCGTCCGGCGCCGGGACCTCGACGATCAGGGTCTCGATCGGCGGGACGCGGTCGCTGCTGGGCAGCGCGTAGTCGGCAAACGAGCCGCCGCGCAGCTGGCCGTGCTCGTCGTGGGCGAGCTCCTCCAGGAGCGCCCAGCCGAGGCCCTGCGCGGTGCCGCCGTGCATCTGGCCCTCGACCAGCGCGGGGTTCAGCGCGCGGCCGACGTCCTGCGCGATCACGTGCGCGAGCACGGTCACCGCGCCGGTGTCGCGGTCCACGCGGACGTGCGACAGGTGCGCCGCGGCGCCGGGCGCGCGGCTGACCTGCGCGACGCCGCCGTGGCCCTCGATCGGCGCGTGCGGGGAGCCGAACACGTACGTCTTCGCCGCCAGGTCGGCGATCCTGAGCGCGCGGCCGGGCGCGCCGACCGGGCGGACCTCGCCGTCGGCGATCTCGAGGTCCTCGGCGGCGATCTCGAGCTCGGTGGCCGCGACGTCGAGCAGCCGCTCGCGCGCGACGGCCGCGGCGCGCTCGATCGCGCGGCCGTACGTGTAGGTGACCTTCGAGCCGCCCGCGACGCCGCCGTAGGGCGCGCTGGCCGTGTCGGCGGTGACGACCCGCACGCGGTCCTCGGCGAGCCCGAACGTCTCGGCCGCGATCGCGATGAACGCGTTCTCGATGCCGCTCATGTCCGCGGCCGCGCTGACGACGGTCAGCTGCCCGTCGGCGTCGAGGCGGCAGACCGCGGCGGCGGGCTCCAGGCCGCCGGGCCAGAAGCCCAGCGCGACGCCGATGCCCTCGTCGTGCGGCAGGTCGTCGCGGCTCATCCACAGCGGGTGCTCGCGCACGCGCTCCAGGCACTCGCGGGCGCCGAAGACCTTGATCTCCTGGCCGTCGAGGCCGCGGTCGCCGGCTTCGAGCACGTTGCGCAGGCGCAGGTCGAGCGGGTCGAGGTCCAGCTCGGCCGCGACGCGGTCCAGGAGCGTCTCGATCGCGAACGCCGCCGGGGGCGCGCCCGGCGCGCGGTAGGCGCCGGCGCTGACGCGGTTGGTGGCGACGCCGATCGCGGTCAGCTCGTGCGCGCCCCAGCGGTACGGGCCGGCGGACAGCAGCGCCGAGATCGACTCGACGCCCATCTCCCCCAGGCCGCCGCGGTCGCCGACGATGCGTCCGCGGATCGCGGTCAGCTCGCCGGCGCGGGTCGCGCCCAGCTCGAGGTCGATCAGCTCGCCCGGGGCCGGGTTGGCGGCGGCGAAGTCCTCGCCGCGCGCGAGCACCAGCCGCACGGGGCGCTTGAGCGCCAGCGCGGCGGCGGCCGCCAGCGGCTCGGAGATCATCAGCTTGCCGCCGAACGCGCCGCCGAGCGGCGCGGCCTGCACGCGCACGCGGTCGAGCGGCAGGCCGAGCAGGGCGCTCAGGCCCTGCCGGACCATGAACGCGCCCTGGGTGCTCGAGTGGACGACGAGCGTGCCGTCGGGCTCGGTCCAGGCGAGCGCCGACTGGGGCTCGAGGTAGGCCTGGTGGATCCAGCTGGTGCGGAAGCGGGCGGCGACGACGGCGTCGGCGCGCGCGAAGCCGGCCTCGACGTCGCCGGACGCGATCCGCTGGCGGGTGGCGACGTTGGGGCTGCGCGGGGCGCCGGCGTCGCCGCGCCCGGCCGCCGCGCCCTCGTCCTCCCCGCCCACGCCGTGCGCGCCCGCGCCGCCGTCGCCGCCGGCCGCCGTCGCGGTCAGCCGCGCCGGGGGCGCGTCGTCGGCCAGCGCGGACTCGAGGTCGACCACGGCCGGCAGCGGCTCCTCCTGCGCCCACACGCGCGCGGCGCCGTCCTCGGCCGCCGCCTCGGTCTCGGCGATCACGAGCGCGACGGGCTGGCCGGACCACACGATCTCCTCGCGCGCGAGCGGCTCCGCCGCACGGCCCGTGCCGCCGGCCAGCGGGAGGTCGGCGGCGGTCAGGACCGCGACGACGCCGGGGACCGCGAGCGCCTCGCTCGCGTCGATGCCGAGCAGGCGGGCGTGCGCTTCGGCCGCCAGCACCGGCCGCGCGTGCAGGAGGCCCGCGACCGGCAGGTCCGCGACGTAGCGCGTCTGGCCGAGGACCTTCGCCTCACCGTCGCGCCGGCGGCGCGCGGTGCCAATGACGTCAGGCATGCTCCGATGCTAGGCGCTCGACCGGACCGGCGGGTCCGGTCCGCGAGGCGGGGGCGCGCTACGCGGCCGCGACCAGGTGCTCGTCGGTCGGGCCCTCCACCGCCAGGAAGTGCTCCTCGGTGGGCCGCTCCGCGGCGAGCAGGTGCTCCTCGGTCGGGAGGTCGTCCGGCGCGCCCGCGACCAGCTCCGCCGCGCGCATCAGGTCGACCGCCGCCGACCGCACCGGCGCGGCCACTTCGGCCGAGGCCAGCCCGCCGCCGGCGCCGATCGCGGTCGCCCGCCGCGCCGCCGCGGCCGCCAGCGAGCGCGCGCGCTCGGCGCGCTCCGGCTCCTCGTAGGCCGCGGCCAGCGCCCACACGGCGCCGGCCAGGTCGGCGACGGCGTCGCGCAGCTCGACCGGCGGCTCGCCGGCCCGGATCGCCCGCAGCGAGTGGCGCGCGAGCACGCGCGTGTTGCGCACCGCGAGGTCGATCTGGCCGACGCTGCGGTCGTAGCGGTCGACCGACGCGCGGTCCCCGAAGCGCCCGGGGGCGGTCCGCACGGTCTCGCGGCTGGTCGCGAGCGCGGCGTCGAGCTCGCGCAGCAGCGCCTCGATCCCGCGCGCGTCCTCGAGCGCCGCCCGGGCGCGGCCGGCGTCGCGGCGCGCGAGCGCGGCCGCGGTGCGTTCGAGCGCGCCGCCGAGCTGACCGAGGACCGCCTGCGCCGCGCGGCTGACCGGCAGGACCGGGTCCGGCGAGGAGAGCATCACGACCGCCAGCGCGACGGCGCCGCCGATCATGGCCTCCAGGATCCGGTTCGGGGAGAACCCCGCGGGCGCGGCCATCATCAGCAGCATCGCCGACACGGCGGCCTCCGAGATCACGAGCTCCGAGCCGCCGAGCAGCACCGCGACCGACATCGCGAGCACCACCATCACCGCGAGCTGCGGCGCGCCGGAGCCGATGAAGTGGATGATCACGTCGGCGACCAGCAGGCCCGTGACGACGCCGGCGACGAGGTGCAGCGCGCGCTGCCGGTGCGCGCCGTGCGTCGCCCCGATCGCGATCACGGTCGCGATGCACGCGAACAGCGGCGTCGGGTCGGGCAGCAGCAGGACGCTCAGATACCAGGCGACGAGCGCAGCGACCGCGGTCTGCACGATCGCCAGTCCGCGGCCGCGCAGGCGGCGGCCGGCGACGGAGACCTGCGTGAGCGGGCGCGCGCGGAAAGCTGAGGAGACGAATCCCACACGTTCACCATCGACCCCTTCGTCATACGTATCAAGGGGCCGCTCACGGGCCTTAACAGCGACCCCAGACCTCCTCGGCGACCTCCACCACCAGCCGCAGCTTCGCCGCCTCCTCTTCGATGCTGAGCGCGTTCCCCTCGACCGTCGAGGAGAACCCGCACTGCGGCGAGAGGCAGAGCTGGTCGAGGTCGACGAACCGGGCCGCCTCCTCGATCCGCCGCTTGAGCTCGTCCTTGGCCTCGAGCTCGCCGCGCTTGGTGGTCACCAGCCCGAGCACGACCACCTTGCCCTTGGGCAGGAACCGCAGCGGCTCGAAGCCGCCCGAGCGCGCGTCGTCCCACTCCATGAAGAAGCCGTCCACCGCCAGCTCGTTGAACAGCGCCTCGGCGACGAAGTCGTAGCCGCCCTCGGCCACCCAGCTCGACCGGAAGTTCCCGCGGCACATGTGGGTCGTGACCGCCATCCCGTCCGGACGCCGCGCGAGCGCCTCGTTGATGTGGCGGATGTAGGCCTCGTGCAGGTGCTCGGCGTCGTCGCCCTTGGCCGCCATCTCGGCGCGCTGCGCCGGGTCGTTCAGGTACGCGAGGCTGGTGTCGTCGAACTGCAGGTAGGTGCAGCCGAGCGCGCCGATCGCCACCACCTGGTCGGCGTACGCGGCGGTCAGGTCGGCCCAGAACGCGTCCATGTCCGGGTAGACCGAGCGCTCGATCGCGGCCCGGCCGCCGCGGTAGTGGACCATGCTCGGGCTCGGGATCGTGAGCTTCGGCGTCGCGTCGCCCGCGACGCTCTGCAGGAACCGGAAGTCGTCGGCGAAGATCGGGCGCTCGAGCCGCACCTTCCCGTCGATGTGCATCGCCGCCGGCGTGAACTCGAGGTCCCCGTCGGCGTTGTGGAAGCGCACCGTGAGGTTGCCGGGGGCCTTCGAGATCCCGCCCAGCTGGTAGATGAAGTCCATGTGCCAGGAGGCGCGGCGGAACTCGCCGTCGGTGGCGGTCCGCAGCCCCGCGTCGCGCTGCAGCGCGACGGCGCCGCGGATCGCCTCGTCCTCGGCGGCGCGCAGCTCAGCCGCGGTCAGCCGCCCCTCGGCGAGCTCCGAGCGAGCGCGCAAGAGCTCCGGCGGGCGCAGCAGGCTGCCGACATGATCGGCGCGGAACGGCGGAGTCGTACGATCGGACATGATCGGCACCGTACCCCCAATCGCGCACGTGGCCTTCGAGGTCGCCCCGCTGCAGCTCGCCCCGGCGCTGATCGTGGGCGTGATGTACGGGCTGCGCGCGCGCACGCTCGCAGCGCGCGGCGCGCCGGTCGCGGCGTGGCGCCAGTGGTGCTGGTACGGCGGGCTGGCGCTGATGGTGGCGACGCTGGTGTCGCCGCTCGGGCACCTGTCCGACGAGCTGTTCTTGGCGCACATGGTCGAGCACCTGCTGCTCGCCGACCTCGGCGCGCTGCTGCTTGTGCTCGGGCTGACCGGCCCGCTGCTGCAGCCCGTGCTCGCGGCGCCCGGGCTGCACTGGCTGCGCTGGCTCGCGCACCCGGTCGTCGCGCTCGTGCTGTGGGCCGTGAACTTCTACGTCTGGCACCTGCCGCTGCTCTACCAGGGCGCGGTCGAGCACGACACCGTGCACGCGCTGCAGCACATGCTGTTCGTCGCGTTCGGCGTCGGGATGTGGATGGCGCTGCTCGGGCCGCTGCCGAAGCCGGCCTGGTTCGGCAACGCGGCCAAGATCGGGTACGTCATCGCGGTCCGGCTGATCCAGAGCGTGCTCGCGAACGCGCTGCTGTGGTCCAGCGGCGTCCTCTATCCGCGCTACGCGCGCGGCGAGGCGTACTGGGGCATCACACCGGCGAACGACCAGAGCGCGGCCGGCGCGATCATGATGGTCGAGGGCTCGTTCGTCACGATCGGGCTGTTCTGCTGGCTGTTCCTGCGCGCCGCGCGCGAGAGCGAGGAGAAGCAGGCGCTGCTCGAGCTGGCCGCCGCGCGCGGGGTCGAGCTCAGCGAGGAACGCGCGGGTCGCGCGGTCGCCGCGGGGCGCGGCGCCGCGCTGCGCGAGCGGATCCTTCAGGTCCAGGGCAGCGAGGAGCGGCGCGTCCAGTAGGCGGCGCTGTCCTCGACGAGGTCGGCGCGCTCGCCCGGCGCGGGCGTGCTCAGCGCGCGCAGGTTCGAGCGCAGCGTGTCCACCGAGGCGGCCCCGGACAGCACGACCGTCGCCCACGGGCGGTGCAGGGCGGCGGCGAGCGCCTCGGCGTCGATCCGCGCCAGGCGCCCGTTGGCCAGTGCCTCCTTGACGTACACCTTCAGCCCGGCCGCGTGGACGCGTTCGAGCGCGGGCTCGGCGGCCCGCTCGTGCAGGTTCCAGGTGGCCTGCACGGCGTCGAACAGGCCGGTGGCCAGCGCGGCGTCGATCGTCTCGCCCTGCGCGGGGCCGCTGACCGAGACGCCGAGCGGCAGGTCGGTCTCCTGCATCGCGGTCAGCACCTCGTCGTTGGCCAGCACGCCGCTCTCGGGCGTGGCGCTGTGGATCTGGTAGAGGTTCAGCCACTCGCCCAGGTGCTCGCGCGTCTCCGACAGCTGGCGGCGGAACGTCTCCACGTCGTGGTGCTTGACCTCCGGCGGATCGCGGTCGACCTCCCAGTCGGCCGTGTACACGTAGCCCCACTTGGAGGAGATCCGCACGCCCGCCGGGTTGCGCGCGCGCAGCCACGCGCCCAGGAACTCCTCGCCGCGGCCGTAGGACCGGGCGACGTCGAAGTCCCGGATCCCCTGCGCGTACGCGAAGTCGAGCACGTCGAACGTGCGCGCCCGCAGCGCGGCGACCGAGCGGTCGGCGCCGAGCTCGGCCCCGTGGCCGACGTTGAGATAGCCGGGGCGCCCGAGCGCCGCCAGTCCGAGACCGAGGCGAGCTTGCATGCGGGCAGGGTGCCACACTGATCATGTGTTCTCCCCCGATGAACTCCTGGCCGACGCGCCGCTCGGTGCCGCCGTCGACGCGCTCGCCGAGCGCAACCGCCACCACCTGGAGCAGATGACCGACGCCGAGCAGCGAGACGCGATCCAGCACTGGCGCGAGCTCGCGGTCACGGTGCTGAGCGCCGCGGGGGCCGCGCTGGGGTCCGACGAAGACGGCGCGGGCCCGGGCCCAGGCCGCGCGGTCATCGTGCTCGAGGACGCCGGGGAGGACAAGGTCACCGTCCACGCGAGCTTCTTCCCGCAGCCGGAGGAGCACGGCGGCGAGCTGCTGGTGACGCCGGCGCAGGCCGCCGCCTTCGAGCTGCTCAACGCGATCGAGCCCGACGAGGACGACCTGTAACACCAGCGCCTCAGGAAGGACCGTACGACATGCTCCTGTTTGGTACGAAGACCCGCATGGTCGCGCCGGAGGACGCACTCCCCGGCCGGCCCGACCCGATCCCGACGTCCACCACGCACGTCGTCCTCGGCACGCCGCTCAAGCCCCCGTTCCCGGAGGGCTTCGAGGTCGCCGTGGTGGCGATGGGCTGCTTCTGGGGCGCCGAGCGCGTGTTCTGGCAGGCGGACGGCGTCTACACGACCGCGGCCGGCTACGTCGGCGGCTACACGCCGAACCCGACCTACGACGAAGTGTGCAGCGGCCGGACCGGGCACACCGAGGCCGTCCTGGTCGTGTTCGACCCCGCCAAGACCAGCTACGAGGAGATCCTGAAGCGGTTCTGGGAGAACCACGACCCGACGCAGGGCATGCGCCAGGGCAACGACGTGGGCACCCAGTACCGCTCGGCGCTGTTCACCACGAGCCCCGAGCAGGCCGCCGCGGTCACCGCGTCGCGCACCGCGTTCGCCGAGCGCCTCCTCGACGCGGGCTACGGCCCGATCACGACCGAGGTGGCGGAGCTGGGCGAGTTCTACTACGCCGAGGACTACCACCAGCAGTACCTGGCGAGGAACCCGAACGGCTACTGCGGCCTGGGCGGCACGGGCGTCTCCTGCCCGATCGGCCTCAACGCCTAGCGAGCGGTCAGTTTCCGGCGCCTGACGCCGCAACGGCGCCGCTCGCGAGCCGGAAGGACGCGCAGACGGCGCCGTCGGGCGCGACGATCCAGCGGTACTCGCCGCCGGTGAGCACGCGCAGCTCGTCGAGGCCGGCCGCCGCGCGGTGCTCGACGTCGACCGCCAGGCCGGCGGCGGCGGCGAGCCCCTCCAGCTCCTCCTCGAGCGCCTGCCAGTACGCCGCGTTGTTGACGTGGGCGGCGACGTCGAGGTCGGCGCGGCGGACTGTCCACGGGCGCGACGGCGCGTCCGCGGGCGGCGGCGGGTGCAGCAGGCCGGTGCGGACGCGGCGATCCCCGGCGGACTCGCCGTAAACGTCCGCCAGCGCGTCGATCCGGGCCGGCCGCAGCGTCCGCGGGTCGATCGCCACCCAGAGCGCGACCGCCTCGACGCGCGCGCCGCCGCCGCCGCCGGGGCCCGTGACGCGCGTGCGCCGCTCCGCCCAGCGCGCGCCGAGCGCGCTGCACGCGGTCCGCAGCTCGACGCGCTCCCCCAGCACCGGGAAGCGCGTGATGCGCAGCGCGACGCGCCGCACCACCCACAGCACCGCGTCCTGCAGCCCGGCGTCGACCACATCGGCGTACGCGACCGCCTGCAGCCAGTCGGCCAGCGCGTCCAGGCGGGCGCGCCCGTCGGGCGCCGTGTCGCCGGGCCCGACCAGGCGGGGCTCGGCGAAGGCGCGGCCGGACCGCGGGAACTCAGGCAGCGACTCGATCCACAGAGTCCTAGCAACTAGCCTGAAGTGATGGCCGAGTCCTTCTGCCGCGCCGGCGAGCTGGAGATCTGTTACGAGACGTTCGGGGACGCGTCCGACCCGGCGCTGCTGCTGATCATGGGCCTCGGCACGCAGATGGTCGCGTGGCACACCGACTTCTGCGAGCGGCTGGCGGAGCGCGGGCTCTTCGTGATCCGGCACGACAACCGGGACATCGGGCGCTCGACGCACCTCGACGGCGCGCCGACGCCGAGCCTGCTGCAGCTGCTCCGGCGCGACCGCCACCCGGCCTACACGCTCGCCGACATGGCCGCCGACAGCGTCGGCGTGCTCGACCACCTCGGCGTCGAGCGCGCGCACGTGTGCGGCGCCTCGATGGGCGGCATGATCGCCCAGACGATCGCGATCCGCCACCCGGAGCGCGTCCTCAGCCTGGTCTCGATCATGTCCAACACCGGCAGCTTCTGGTCCGGCCAGCCGGCGCTGACGATGTACGCGCTGCTGCTCAAGCCGTCCCCGCGCGAGCGCGAGCGCTTCATCCAGCACGGCATCGACCTGTTCAGCAAGATCGGCGGGCCGGGCTACGAGCCCGACGTGGAGGACCTGCGCGAGATCGCCACGTTGAGCTTCGAGCGCGGGCACGACCCGCGCGGCTCGCAGCGCCAGCTCGCGGCGATCGTCGCCGACCGCGACCGCTCGCCGGCCCTGCGCCGGCTGCACGTCCCCGCGACCGTCATCCACGGCGCGCACGACAAGCTCGTGCAGCCGAGCGGCGGGCGCGCGACCGCGCGGGCCATCCCGGGCGCGCAGCTGCTGGAGATCGGCGGCATGGGCCACGGCCTGCCGCGCGCCGCGTGGCCGACGATCATCGACGCGATCGCCGGCACCGCGGCCCGCGCCGCGGCGCCTACACCAGCACCAGGATGAGCACGACGATCAGCAGGATCAGGACCACGCCGCCGGTGATCGCGCTGCCCTTCCACTGCGTGGCCCAGAAGCCCGGGTTCGCGCGGTCGCGCGTGTAGCGGCCCTCCGGCGGCTCGCCGACCCAGTCGTCGTCGTCCCTCATGTCAGCTCACGCCCGATCAGCTCCACCATCGCGATGTCGCGGTGGACGAGATGCTGGAGGTAGACGCCCTCGACGCCCGCGTCCGCGTACGCCCGCAGCTTCGCGCGCGCCTGCTCGACCGTGCCGACGACGCCCCGCTCGGTGTCCGGCTGGCCGCCCGTCCACGCCTCGTAGTCGGCGACCCGGCGCTCGTAGTCGGCCTGATCGGCCCCGATCACGCAGCCGGTCATGACCGTGAACGGGATCGGTTCGCGGCCGGCGCGCTCGCAGGCCGCGACGATGCTCGCGCGCCGCTCGCGGATCTCGTCCAGCGTCGGCGCCACCGTGTTGTACTCGTCGGCGTAGCGGGCGGCGAGCCGCGCCGCGCGCGGGCCGGCCGCGCCGCCCATGATCAGGGGCGGGTGCGGGCGCTGGACCGGCAGCGGCCGCGCGCGCAGGTCTTCGAGCTCGTAGTGCTCGCCGCTGAAGCTGAACGGCTCACCGTCGCCCCAGTGCCCGTCGTGGATGATCTCGAGCTGCTCCTCGAGCACGTCCATCCGCTCCTTCATCGGCAGGAACGGGAAGCCGTACGCGGTGTGCTCGATCTCCGACCAGCCGGTGCCGAGGCCGAGCGCGATGCGCCCGTTGGACACGTGGTCGGCGGTCGTCGCCAGCTTGGCCAGCACGGACGGGTGGCGGAAGCTCGACGGCGAGACCATCGTTCCCAGCCGCAGCGTGGTCGTGCGCGCGGCCAGCGCGCAGATCGTGCCCCAGGCGTCGAGCGACCCGCGCTCGTCCTCGCCGGACACGGACACGTAGTGGTCGGAGCGGAAGAGCGCTCCGATGCCGGAGCGCTCGCAGGCGGCGGCCAGCGCGACCCAGTCCTCCCAGGTGACGTCTTCCTGGCCTTCGATCATCAGCGCGATCCTCACGAGCGGAGTCATACCCTCTTCGCCCCGTGTCGCGCGCTTTGGTCTGGACGCTCTATGCCGGCTGCGTGCTCGTCTGGTCGAGCACGTGGGTCGTGATCGCCGTCGGGCTGGAGGACATCGCCCCGTTCTTCGGCGCCGGGATCCGCTTCGCGCTGGCCGGCGTCGGGCTGCTG
>Ga0182736_1000299_pt1 | contig 86382 bp, 82 predicted proteins | sample eDN5th30CKraftBY_FD_128882 | JGI IMG/M metagenome (GOLD analysis project Ga0182736, IMG submission 128882) | Enriched backyard soil microbial communities from Emeryville, California, USA - eDNA 5th pass 30_C Kraft BY (version 2) (version 2) | ecosystem: Environmental > Terrestrial > Soil >... | reverse complement strand
TCGCCGCGGGCGCCGTCGCCGACGGTGCGGTGGCGCTGCTGTGCGAGCGGCGCCTCGACCTCGACGTGCCCCAGCTCGTCGTCCCGTCGGTCCGCGAGGCGATGGGGCCGATCGCCGCCGCGGTGCTCGGGTTCCCGTCCGATGCGCTGCGGCTCGTGGGCATCACCGGGACCAACGGCAAGACCACGGTCGCCCACCTCGTGGCGGCGATGGCCGCTGCTGCCGGGACGTCGTGCGGCGTGATCGGCACCCTCACCGGGGCACGCACCACTCCCGAGGCACCCGAGCTCCAGGCCCAGCTGGCGGCCATGCGCGACGCCGGCGGCGACCTCGTCGCCATGGAGGTGTCGTCGCACGCCCTCGACCTGCACCGGGTCGACGGCACCCGCTTCCGCGTCGCCGTCTTCACCAACCTGAGCCAGGACCACCTCGACCACCACGGGACCATGGAGGCCTACTTCGCGGCGAAGGCCCGGCTGTTCGGCCCCGACCTGTGCGACCTGGCGGTGCTCAACCTGGACTCGCCCCACGGCCGGCTGCTCGCCGACACCGCCGCGGTCCCGTTCGTGGGCTACTCGCTCGACGACGTCGACGACCTCGAGGTCTCGGCCGACGGCTCCCGGTTCCGCTGGCGGGACCGGGCCGTGGAGGTCCGGCTGCCGGGCCGGTTCAACGTGTCGAACGCGCTGGCAGCCGCTACGGCGGCCGAGGCGGTCGGCCTCCCGCTGGACGCGATCGTCGAGGGCCTGGCGGCGGCCGCCCTCGTCGACGGCCGCTTCGAGCGCGTCGAGCAGGGCCAGCCGTTCCTGGCGGCCGTCGACTACGCGCACACCCCCGACGGGCTCCGCCAGCTGCTCGGGGCGGCCCGTGAGCTCACCGACGGACGCGTGATCATCGTGTTCGGTGCCGGCGGAGACCGCGATCACGGCAAGCGGCCGCAGATGGGCGAAGCCGCAGGTGAGCTGGCCGATCTGGTCGTGCTGACCACCGATAACCCTCGGGGGGAGGACCCGGCTGCGATCATCGATGCCGTGCAACACGGAATCGACGCCCCCACCGACCTCCGGATCGAGCCCGATCGAGCCACCGCCATCGCCCTCGCGGTGGCCGAGGCCGAGCCCGGCGACGTGGTGCTGGTCGCCGGCAAGGGCCACGAGACCACCCAGGTCGTCGGCGACGTCGTCACGCCGTTCGACGACCGCCTCGTCCTCCGCGCCGCACTCGCCGACGCGGGCTGGAACGGGGAGGCCGCCTCGTGATCGCGCTCCTCATGGCCGGCGGCCTCAGCCTCGCCGCCTCCCTCGTCGGCACCCGCTACCTGATCGTGTGGCTCACCAACCACCAGATCGGCCAGAACATCCGCGAGGAGGGCCCCGAGGGCCACAAGGTCAAGGCGGGCACGCCCACCATGGGCGGCATCGCCATCGTCGTCGGCGCGGTCATCGGCTACTCGGTGGCCCACCTGCGCAGCCGCGTGGTCTTCACGCGCTCGGGCATGTTCGTGCTGGCGCTCGTGGTGGGCGCGGGGCTCGTCGGCTTCCTCGACGACTGGATCGGGATCACCCGCGAGCGCAACCTCGGCCTCAACAAGCGGACCAAGGTGCTCGGCCTGCTGTTCGTGGCGGGCGCCTTCGCCGTCGCCACGGTCATGTGGACCAGCGTCCACACCACGCTCTCGTTCACCCGGTTCGACTCGTTCGACACGTCGTCGCTGCTGTCGATCGACTTCGGCAAGGTCGGCTGGGTGCTGTTCTCGGTGCTGGTGATCATGGCCGTCACCAACGGCGTGAACCTCACCGACGGACTCGACGGCCTGGCCGCCGGCGCGTCGATCTTCGCCTTCGCCAGCTTCACGATCATCGGCTTCTGGGCCTTCCGGAACCCGCTCGTCTACGACGTCGAGCACGCCCTCGACCTCGCCGTCGTGGCCGCCGCCATGCTCGGCGGGTGCGCCGGGTTCCTCTGGTGGAACGCGCACCCCGCCAAGATCTTCATGGGCGACACCGGGTCGCTCGCCATCGGCGCCGCGCTCGCCGGCCTGGCGCTCACGCTCAACACGATGCTGCTGCTGCCCATCATCGGCGCGCTGTTCGTGGTCGAGACCCTGTCGGTGATCATCCAGGTCTTCTCGTTCCGGGTGTTCGGCCGCCGGGTGTTCCGCATGGCGCCGATCCACCACCACTACGAGCTGCGGGGCTGGCCGGAGACCACGGTCATCGTCCGCTTCTGGATGATCGCCGGCCTGGCCACGGCGCTCGCCCTCGGGATCTACTACGCCGACTTCACCACGCTCACCCCTGCGGAGCTGATGGGCCTGTGACGGACTCGGGCACCCTCGCGCCGCTCGCGCTCGACCGGACGCTCGTCGTCGGCCTGGGCGTCATGGGCCGGGCGGTCGTCCGGGCGCTGGTCCAGCGGGGGAGCGCGGTCACCGCCACCGACGACGGCCTCGGCGCCGGCGGCCCGGCGCTGGCGGCCGAGCTCGGGGCCGCGTGGGTCGATCCGCCGGCGGACTGGGCTGGGCTCATCGCCGGGCACGACGCCGTCGTCCCGAGCCCGGGCATCCCCGAGCGCCATCCGCTGTTCGCGGCCGCCGCGGCCACGGGCGTGCCGATCCGCAGCGAGCTCGACCTCGCCGCGGCCTGGGACGACCGGCCGATCGCCACGATCACCGGCACCAACGGCAAGACCACCGTCACGACGCTCGTCACCGAGATGCTCGTGGCGTCGGGCCGCGTCGCGGTCCCGGCGGGCAACGTCGAGGTCCCGCTGGTCGAGGCGATCGACGACCCGTCCACCGAGGTGTTCGTCGTGGAGGCGTCGTCGTTCCGGCTCACGTTCGCCACGGCGCACCAGCCGGTCGTCGGCACCTGGCTCAACTTCGCCCCCGACCACCTCGACGTGCACCTCGACCTGGCGGGCTACGAGGCGGCCAAGGCCCGCATCTGGCACAACCACGAGCACGGCGGCCTCGCGGTCGCCAACGCCGACGACCCCGTCGTGATGCGCTGGGCGCCGGCGGGGGACCGCACCCAGACGTTCGGGATCCACGAGCCGGCCGACTGGCACGTCGCCGACGGGATGCTGCGCGGCCCCGGCGGCCTGGAGCTGCTGCCGGTCGACGAGCTCACCCGCTCGCTGCCGCACGACCGGTCCAACGCCCTCGCCGCCGCTGCCACAGCGCTCGCCGCCGGCGCCACGCTCGACGGCATCCGGGCGGCTCTCCGTGCCTTTCGCAGCCTCCCCCATCGGGTGGAGCTGGTGGGCGAGGCTGGTGGGGTGCGCTGGTACGACGACTCGAAGGCCACGGCGCCTCACGCGACCCTGGCTGCCATGGCCGGGTTCGAGTCGGCCGTCCTCATCGCCGGCGGGCGCAACAAGGGCCTCGACCTGACCGAGCTGGGCGACCTGGCGCCGCACCTGCGCGCCGTCGTCGCCATCGGCGAGGCCGCGTCCGATGTCGAGGCCGCGTTCGCCGGGCGCACGCCCACCGTCACCGCCGCGTCGATGGAGGAGGCGGTCGAGCTGGCCGCCGGTCTCGCGGAGCCGGGCGACGACGTCGTGCTGTCGCCGGCGTGCGCGTCGTTCGACTGGTACCCGGGCTACGCCGTCCGCGGCGACCACTTCCAGGCGGTCGTCCGCCAGCACCTCGAGGCCGTGGCGTGACCACCATCACGGGCCACCCGGCGCTGCGCGGCCGCGCCGCGCCGAGCGCGATCACCCGCCGGCGCCGCTTCTCGATCCCGGGCATCCCCACGGGGTCGTTCTGGCTGCTCGCCGCCATCGTCGTCGTGCTCAACATGTTCGGTCTGGTGATGGTCATGTCGGCATCGTCGGTGCCGGCGGTCCGGGCCGGCGGGGTGCCGTGGTCGCTGTTCGAGCGCCAGGCCCTGTGGACCGTCCTCGGCTCGATCGCCCTCCTGGCCACGCTGATGGTCTCGGTCGACTTCTGGCGGCGGTTCACCAAGCCGTTCATGGGCATCGCCATCGCCATGCTCGTGCTGGTCCTCGTGCCGGGCATCGGCGTGTCGGTCAACGGCGCCACCCGGTGGCTCGGGGCCGGTCCGCTCCAGATCCAGCCGTCCGAGTTCGCCAAGTTCGCGCTGCTGCTGTTCGTGGCCGACCTGCTCGACCGCCGCTCGGACAAGATCGCCGACTGGCGCTGGTCGCTCGCCCCGGTCGTCGCCTACCTGGCACTGGTGGCCGGGCTGATCATGCTGCAGCCCAACCTGGGCACCACGATCATCATCGCCTTCATGGTGCTGACGATGCTGCTGGTGGCGGGCGTGCCGCTCCTGCCGCTCACCGCCGTCGCCGCCACGGGCGCGATGGTCGCCTCCGCCTTCGTCGCCTACACGCCCTTCCGCCGCACCCGGTTCCTCCGGTTCCTGAACCCGTGGGCCGACCCGCAGAACACCGGTCTCCAGAACGTGCAGTCGCTGGTGGGCATCGCCAACGGCGGCCTGCTCGGCCGGGGGCTCGGACGCTCCACCGCGAAGTGGGGCTTCCTCCCGTTCGCCCACACCGACTTCATCTTCGCCATCATCGGCGAGGAGTTCGGGCTCGTCGGCGCCATGTCCGTCGTGCTGCTGTTCTTCGGGATCGCCTGCACGGGTGCGTGGATCGCCGCCCGGGCCAAGGACCGGTTCTCGATGCTGGTCGCCACCGGCATCACGGCTTGGATCTCCATCCAGGCGTTCATGAACATCGGTGCGGTCATCGGCATCATGCCGATCACGGGCGTGCCGCTCCCGTTCGTCTCCTTCGGCGGCTCCTCCCTCATGATCAACCTCGCTGCCACGGGCATGCTCCTCAACATCGCCCGCCACCCCGCCGAGCACCTGCCCCGGTCGTCCCGCCGAGCCAAGCGCCCATGAGCGAGCCGACCTGGGCCCTCGTCGCCGGGGGCGGGACCGCCGGGCACCTGCTGCCCGGCCTCTCGGTCGCCCGCGCCCTCGTGGCGCAGGGCCACGACGCCGCCACCATCCACTTCGTCGGCGCGGAGCGCGGCCCCGAGGCCGAGCTGGTGCCGGCCGCCGGGTTCACCGTCGACGTGCTTCCCGGCCGCGGCATCCAGCGCAAGCTGTCGATGGCCAACATCGCCGCGGTCCTCGACCTGTTCAAGGCGCTGGTCCGCGGCATCGGCATCGTCCGCAAGCGCAAGCCCGCGGTGGTGGTCGTGCTCGGCGGGTACGCCAGCTTCGCCTGCGGGGTGGGCGCCGTCCTGTGCCGGGTGCCGCTCGTCCTGCTCGAGCAGAACAAGAAAGCTGGCGCGGTCAACCGGGCGCTGCGCCGCTTCGCCGCTGCCTCCGCCGTGTCGTTCGAGGGCACCGACCTGCCCAAGGCCACGGTCACCGGAAACCCGCTGCGGCCGGAGATCCGGGCCATGGCCGAGCACCCCGACGCGGCAGCCGCCCGAGCCGCGCTCGACCTCCCCGCCGACCGCACCGTCATCGGCGTGTTCGCCGGCTCGCTGGGGTCGCGCCGCATCAACGACGCGGTCCAGGGCCTGGTGCAGCGGTGGGCCCACCGGTCCGACCTCGCCGTCCGCCACGTCATCGGGCGCAACGGCTTCTCCGACGGGAGCGACGGTCCCACGGACCTGCCGGGGGATGGCATCGCCTACCAGCGGGTCCCGTACGAGGACCGCATGCACCTCCTCCTCGACGCCAGCGACCTCGCTGTCACCCGGTCCGGCGGCTCGGTGTTCGAGCTGATGGCGGCCGGGCTCCCCGCCGTACTGGTGCCGCTGCCCATCGCCACCCGCGACCACCAGATGGCCAACGCCCGGGCGGTCGAGGCGCTCGGCGGCGCGGTCGTGGTCCCGGACTCGGAGCTCGACACCGACCGGCTCGAAGCCGAGCTCACCGCGCTGCTCGACGATCCCGACCGGCTGGCCGCCATGGCCGGCGCGATGCGGGGCGGCGCCACCGTCGACGCCGCCGAGCAGGCCGCGGCCGTGGTCGAGCGGGTCGCTCGTGGCTGACCCCGTGACCGACCTGGGGTCGTCCCGCGCCGTGCACCTCGTCGGCATCGGCGGGGCCGGGATCAGCGCCATCGGCATCATCCTGGCCACCATGGGGCACCGGGTCACCGGGTCCGACGTGAACGAGACGTCGGCCTGGCCGTCGCTGCTCGCCGCCGGCGTCGAGCCCTCGGTGGTGCCGGCCCACGAGCTGTTCGCCGCGGCCCAGGCCCACGGCGCCGAGATCGTGGCCCACTCCACCGCGTTCCCGCCCACCGAGCGGGACCTCGCGGAGGCGGCCGATGCTGGGCGCACGGTCCTCGACCGGGCGGGGATCCTGGCCCTGATCTGCGCGGCGCGGCCCACCGTGGCGGTGTCGGGCACGCACGGCAAGACCAGCACCACCGCGATGCTCGCCACCCTCCTCGACGCCGCCGGCGCCGACCCGTCGTACCTCGTGGGCGCCAAGCCGGTCGGCCTCGGGCGGGCCGCCCACTGGGCGCCCGAGGACGGCGGGGCGTTCGTGGTCGAGGCCGACGAGAGCGACGGCACGTTCCTCCGCCTCGGCGGCGACATCGCCATCGTCACCAACATCGACGAGGACCACCTCGACTACTGGCGGGACATCGACGCCATCGAGGCCGCCTTCCTCCGCTTCCTCGAGGAAGCCCGCGTCGGGGTCGTGTGCATCGACGACCCGCGCGGCGAGCACGTCACCGACCCCCGTGCGCTGCGGGTGGCCCAGGCCGTCGGCGCCACCACGGTGGGCGAGGGCCCGGAGGCCGACCTGCAGGTCCACTCGGTCCAGGTCGACCGGCTGCACACCACGTTCGGCCTGCGGCGGGGGAGCGAGGAGCTCGGCCCCGTCCAGGTCGGCACGCCCGGCCGGCACCACGCCCGCAACGCCGCGGTCGCCGTCGCGGTGGCCATCGAGCTGGGCATCGACGCCCGCACGGCCGTGGCCGCCGTCGGCGCCTACCACGGGGTCGCCCGCCGGTTCGAGGTGCTGGGCGAGGTGCAGGGGGCGATGGTCGTCGACGACTACGCCCACAACCCGGGCAAGGTCCGAGCCCTGCTCGCCTCGGCCGAGGAGGCGGGCTGGTCGCGCGTCGTGGCCGTCTTCCAGCCGCACCGCTACACCCGCACGCGGGACCTGCTCGGCGACTTCGGCGCTGCGCTCGCCCTCGCCGACGTCGTCGCCATCACCGAGGTCTACGCCGCGGGCGAGGACCCGATCCCCGGCGTGTCCGGGCGCTCGCTGGTCGAAGAGGTGCTCGACGCCCGCCCCTGGGCCGAGGTGGCCTGGGTGCCCACCCTCGACGATGCCGCAGCCTGGCTGCGCGGCGCCCTGCGGCCCGGCGACCTGTGCCTCACGGTCGGCGCCGGCGACGTGTCCGGCCTCGGCCGGCGGCTCGTCGCCGAGGCCGGGGAATCGGCCGCGTGACCTCCTCCGCCCCGTCCTCCGGCGCCATCGACGCCCTGGCCGAGCGGCTCCCCGCTCCGGTCCGGCGCGACGTGCCCACGGGCCCCTACGCCACCTACGGCGCGGGAGGTCCGGCCGCCCTCGCCGTCACGGTCCGAGACGAGGACCACCTCGCGGCCGTCGCCCGGGCGGTGGCCGTCGCCGAGGGAGCGGTCCCGGTGCTCGTGGTCGGCCTCGGGTCGAACCTGCTCGTGTGCGACGAGGGCTTCCCCGGCCTGGTCGTCGTCCTCGGCCCCGGCTTCGCCGACATCGACATCGACGGCACCCGGGTGCGAGCCGGCGCGCGGGCGAAGCTCCCGGTCGTGGCCCGCCAGACCGCCGGCGCCGGTCTCACCGGCTTCGAGTGGGCGGCGGGCGTCCCCGGGTCGATCGGCGGCGCCGTGCGCATGAACGCCGGCGTGCCCGACGCCGAGATCGGCGACGTCCTCGTGGGGGTCCGCGTGGTGGACCTGGCGTCGGGCGAGGATGGGGTGGTGCCGGCATCGGAGCTCTCCCTGGGGTACCGGTCCTCCTCGATCCGCCCCGAGCAGGTCGTGGTGTGGGCCGAGCTCGAGCTGGCGCCCGCCGATCCCGAGGTGGCCCGCGCGGCCATCAAGGAGAAGACCCAGTGGCGGCGCGACCACCAGCCCGGCGGCCGCAACGCCGGATCGGTCTTCACCAACCCGGAGGGCACGTCCGCCGGTCGGCTCATCGACGAAGCCGGGTGCAAGGGCCTCCGCGTCGGCACGGCCGAGGTGTCGCCCAAGCACGCCAACTTCATCCAGTCCGACGAGGGCGGCCGAGCGCAGGACATCTGGGACCTGATGGTCGAGGTCCGCCGCCGCGTCCACGAGGCCAGCGGCATCGCGCTGCACCCCGAGACCTGCCTGGTCGGCTTCCCGCCCATGCCGGAGCTGGCGTCGTGACCGAGACGATCTTCAGCCAGCGCGCCAAGCCGGCCAAGGGCCGCTCGGCCAAGGGCCCGAAGTCCGCCGCTCCGTCCGCTCCCTCCCGGGCCAAGGCCCCGAAGCCTGCGAAGGAGCCGAAGGCGGGCAAGGCGAAGCCGGCGAAGGGTGCCAAGGCGAAGCCGGCGAGTCCATCGCTGGTCGACCCGCGCCTGCAGGCCCGACGGATCGAGGTCGCCCGCGGCCAGGGCCGGCGCCGGCTGCGCTGGGTCCTCGCCGCCGTGGCGGTCGTGGTCCTGCTCGTGGGCGCCTTCGCGCTCACGCAGTCGCCGGTCCTCGACGTCGACGCCGTCCCGGTCAGCGGGGCCGCGCACACGAGCGCCGACGACGCCCGCACCGCCGCTGGCATCGCCCTCGGCTCCCCGATGGTGGCGCTCGACGCGCCCGCCGCCGAGCGTCGGCTCGAGGCCCTCCCGTGGGTCGAGCGGGCCACGGTCACCCGATCCTGGCCGGGCACCGTCCGCATCGCGCTGGTCGAGCGCACGCCCGTCGCTGCGGTCGGCTCCGGCGACGACGCCGTGGCCGTCGACCGCGACGGCCGGGTGCTCGGCTCCGTGGGCGACGAGGACCTCCCCGTCATCGCCGGCGACGCCGCCGCGCCGGGCGAGGACCTGTCGGACACCCAGCGCTGGGTGGTCGCCACCGTGGCCGGCCTCCCCGCCGAGCTCCGGTCGGAGGTGGCTGCCGCCAGCGCCACGCCGTCGGGCATCCGGCTGACCCTCACCGACGACATCGAGGTCCGCTGGGGCGACAGCAGCCAGCGCACCGCCAAGGCCGACGCCCTCCAGGTGCTCCTCGAGCAGGCCGGCCGCACCACCATCGACACCATCGACGTCAGCGTGCCCCGGGCCGCCACGGTCACCCGATCGTGAGCGAATCCCCCGCTCGCCACCGCTGACCCGCAATGATTGGGTACTAATGTCAACCGTTCCTCAAGGTTCACCCCTCCCTCCAGCCGCCGTTGAGGGTTCCCCTTCCAACCACCCTGCGTGGAGGTAGCAGCCATGGCCGGTAATCCCCAGAACTATCTCGCGGTGATCAAGGTCGTCGGGATCGGCGGCGGCGGCGTCAACGCCGTGAACCGCATGATCGACGCCGGACTGAAGGGCGTGGAGTTCATCGCCGTCAACACCGACGCCCAGGCGCTGCTGATGTCCGACGCCGACATCAAGCTCGACATCGGTCGCGAGCTCACCCGCGGCCTCGGCGCGGGCAGCGACCCCGAGGTCGGCCGCCTCGCCGCCGAAGAGCACCGCCAGGAGATCGAAGAGGTCCTCCAGGGCGCCGACATGGTGTTCATCACCGCCGGCAAGGGCGGCGGCACCGGCACTGGCGCCGCTCCGGTCATCGCGGAGATCGCCAAGGGCCTCGGCGCCCTCACCATCGGCGTGGTCACCCGCCCGTTCGCCTTCGAGGGCCGGCGGCGCTCGGTCCAGGCCGAGGCCGGCATCCAGAAGCTCAAGGAGAAGGTCGACACCCAGATCGTCATCCCGAACGACCGGTTGCTCACCGTGTCGAACGAGAAGACGTCGATGATGAACGCCTTCAAGATGGCCGACGAGGTCCTCCTCCAGGGCGTCCAGGGCATCACCGACCTGATCACCACCCCCGGCGTGATCAACACCGACTTCGCCGACGTGAAGATGATCATGAGCAACGCCGGTTCGGCGCTCATGGGCATCGGCAGCGCCACGGGCGAGGGCCGGGCCCTCAACGCTGCCCGCGGCGCCATCTCCAGCCCGCTGCTCGAGGCCTCCATCGAGGGCGCCCGCGGGATCCTGCTGTCGATCGCGGGCGGCTCGGACCTGGGCCTGTTCGAGGTCAACGAGGCCGCCGAGGTCATCCACGGCGTGGCCCACCCCGACGCCAACATCATCTTCGGCACCGTCATCGACGACGAGATGGGCGACGAGGTGCGCGTCACCGTCATCGCCGCCGGCTTCGACCGCTGGGAGGAGAAGACCTCCTCCCGCCCGTCGCGCCGGGAGTCGGGCGCTTCGGGCGATGCCCCGCCGCGTCCGCCCCGTCCGTCGAGCGCCAGCGACCTCTTCGCCGACTCCGCCGAGCACCGCCTCGGCGACGACGAGGGTGGTGGGGGCGACGACGAGTTCGACGTTCCCTCGTTCCTGAAGTAGCGCCGACGCCATGACCGGCGACGTTCGCTCGGTCTTCACCGACACCCGCCACGGGGACCTCATGGTCCGCACCGAGCCCGGCGTCCTCGCCGCGCGCCGGGCCGCCATCGTCGACCGGCCGTGGTCGTGGCTCCGCCAGGTCCACGGCGCCCGGGTCATCACCGTCACCGAGCCGGGCGAGCACGCGGGGGAGGAGGCGGACGCCGCGGTCACCGCCGTCCCCGGTGCGGTGCTCGCCGTCCAGACCGCGGACTGCGCGCCCGTCCTGCTCACCGCGCCGGGCGTGATCGGCGTGGCCCATGCGGGCTGGCGCGGCCTGGAGGCCGGCGTGATCGAGGCGACCGCAGCAGCCATGGCCGACCTCGGGGGCGCGCCCGAACGCGCCACCCTCGGGCCGTGCATCCGCGGCCGCTGCTACGAGTTCGGCGGCGCCGAGCTCGACCTCGTGGCCGCCCGCTACGGCGACGCCGTCCGGGGCACCACGGCGTGGGGCACCCCGGCGCTCGACGTCGCCGCCGGCATCGCCGAGGCGTGCCGCCGCCTCCGCATCGAGCTCGACGACCTCGGCACGTGCACCGCCTGCAGCCCCAACCACTGGTCCCACCGCGCCCGGGCCGAGCCCCAGCGCCAGGCCCTCGTCGCCTGGATCGAGCCGTGACCTCGACCTCCACCTCCACCTGGGGTCTGGCCTCGACCTCCACCCCAGGTCGGGCCTCGACCTCCACCTGGGGTCGCGCCTCGACCTCGACCTCCACCCGAGGCGCGGGCCGGTGAGCGCGCCCGAGCCCGCCGTCCTGCTCGCCCGGGTGGAGCAGGTCCGCAACCGCATCGCCGATGCCGGCGGCGACCCGCACGGCGTCGCCCTGCTGGCCGTCACCAAGGGCTTCGGGCCCGAGGTGGCCCTGGCGGCCTCGGAGGCCGGCCTCGTGGACCTCGGCGAGAACTACGCCCAGGAGCTCGTGGCCAAGGCGCCGGTCGTCGCCGAGGCCGGCTACTCGCCGCGCTGGCACGCCATCGGACGACTCCAGCGCAACAAGGTCAAGGCCCTGGCCGGCATCGTGGCCCTGTGGCAGACCGTCGACCGCCTCGACCTCGGGCTCGAGATCGCCAAGCGGGCGCCGGGCGCTCAGGTCCTCGTCCAGGTCAACGTCTCCGACGAGGCCCAGAAGGGCGGCTGCGAGCCCACTGCCGCCCCGGACCTCGTGGCCGCGCTCGTCGACGCCGGACTCGAGGTCCGCGGCCTCATGACGGTCGGGCGCACCGGTCCCGCCGCGGAGGCCCGAGCCGGGTTCGCCCTGCTCCGGCAGCTGGCCGACGACCTCGACCTCCCGGTGAGGTCGATGGGCATGTCGGGCGACCTCGAGGCGGCGGTCGCCGAGGGGTCCACCATGGTTCGCATCGGCTCGGCCCTCTTCGGACCGCGACCGTCTGTCCCTGGTGCTGCGGCGCCACCCCGCTAACCTCACGAGCATGTGGCGCAAGGCGATGGTGTACCTCGGACTGGGCGACGACGCCGAGTACGACGAGTACGGCAGCAACTACGACGACGAGCCGGAGCGCAGCAACCCCGTGAGCCGTGACCGCCCACCCGCACGAACCCAGGCGGCGCCTCCCGCGTCGTCGTACCCGGACGAGCCCTCGGGCATCGGTTCGGTGCGACCCATCAGCACGCGCGGCGTCGACCCCCGCGAGCCCGACACCGGCCAGACGGTCGCCCCCACCGGGGTCGGCCAGGTCCGTCCCCGTCCCCAGGTGGTGCGCCCCATGCCGGTCATGCCCAATGCCAAGCCCTTCGTCGTCATGCCGACGTCCTTCAACCAAGCTCAAGACGTCGCCGACAAGTACAAGGGCAGTCAGCCCGTCATCATGAACCTCCAGGGCGCCGACCGGGACCTGTCCCGCCGCCTCATCGACTTCGCCAGCGGCCTCTGCTACGGCCTCGGCGGGCAGATGGAGCGGGTCGCCAACCAGGTGTACCTGCTCACGCCCACCAACGTGGAGGTCTCGCCGGAGGAGCGCCGCCGCCTGCACGAGCGGGGCTACGACACCTGAGCTGGCGCCCGGCGCGACCCGCGCCCTCAGCCTGAAGCACACGGGTAGGGTGGCGGTCATGGAGTTGACCTTGAAGCGCCTGCTCGAGAACGCCGAGTTCAAGAAGTACCGAGGGAAGGGCTACGACCCCACCGAGGTCGACGACTTCCTCGATCGGGCGACCGCGATGGCCGCCAAGGTGGAGGTCCAGCTCACCCAGGCGCTCGAACAGGCGAAGGCCGCCGGCGGCGGCGCCCCGGCTCCCGATCCCGCCGCGATCGAAGCCGAGATCGACCGTCGGGTGGCCGAGCAGGTGGCCGCCCAGCTCGCGTCCCAGCCGGCCGCCGCGCCGAGCGGGCCGTCCGAGGACGAGATCGCCCAAGAGGCGCAGCGGACGCTCGTCATGGCCCAGCGCACGGCCGATGCCGCGGTGCGCGAGGCCCGAGCCGATGCCGACAAGGTCGTGTCGTCCGCCAAGGAGCAGGCCGAGGCCCTCCTCGCCGACGCCGAGGCCCGGGCGTCCTCCATCAACGCCGACACGGACCAGCGGGCCGCCACGGTGAGGGCCGAGGTCGAAGCGGAGGCCGCCACCGAGCGGCGCGAAGCCCGCCAGCGGCTGGCCACCGAGATCGGCGAGCTCGAGGGCGTGCGGGAGTCGCTCCGCAGCGACGTCAACGTGCTCGAGCGCCACGTCGAGGAGCAGCGCTCGCAGCTCGGGTCGACCTTGGCCGAGCTCCACCAGATCCTCGACGACCCCTCCGGGTTCCGCCTCGCCCCGGCCCCGGCGCTCAGCGACCCCGAGCTGCCGGACTTCACCGACCTCGAGGAGCCCGAGCCGGCGGTCGTCTCGTCCGAGCCCGTCAACGCCGAGCCCGTCGCCGAGCCGGAACCCGAGGCGCCTGCCGACGAGGAGCTGCCCGCCGAGGAGGCTCCCGCACCCGAGGCCGAGGCACCGGCCGAGCCCGAGGCCCCGACCCCGCCGGCGCTGGCGTTCGAGGAGGTCGACCACGAAGCTCCCGGCATCGAGGATCCGCCCGACACCGGACCGCCCACCGCGCCGGTGAGCGCCGTGGACCTCGGCCTCCCCGGAGACCGGGGGCCGGAGGAGGGCGACGAGGACGCGTTCCTCACCGAGCTCCGCAAGGCCATGGCCGACGAGGAGCCGCTCGGACCCCGCGACCTCGGTGAGGTCGACCAGTCCGATGCGCTGTTCGAGGACGACGATCGGCGGGGCTTCCGCTTCGGCCGGCGGCGCTGACTCCGATGGCAGCTCGGGTGGGACCAGCGAAGAAGAAGGCCGCACCGGCCAAGAAGGCCGCGTCCAAGAAGCCGGCACGGGCCAAGGAGGCCGCGGTGAAGAAGGCGGCGCCGACGAAGAAGGCTGCGGTGGAGAAGGCGGGCGCCAAGAAGGCTGCGCCGGCCAAGAAGGCTGCGCCGGCCAAGAAGGCTGCGCCGGCCAAGAAGGCTGCGGTGAAGAAGGTCGCGCCGGTGAAGAAGGCGGTGGCCAAGAAGGCGGTGGCCAAGAAGGCGGCACCGGCCAAGAAGGCTGCGGCACCGAGCAAGAAGGCGGCGCCCGCGAAGAAGGCGGCCGTCGCCAAGGCGTCGAGCGGGAAGGCTGCGAACAACGGCGGACCGGTGAAGAAGGCGTCCGCCAAGAAGGCCACGCCGGCCAAGTCGCCGTTCGGTGCCAAGTGGCTCGAATCGCAGGAGCAGCTGCTCGAGCACGAGCGGGCGACCTACCTGCACCAGGCCGAGAGCCTCGAGGCCGAGGCGCGCGACCTGGTCGCCGACTACGAGTCCGGCGACACCCAGTTCGACGAGGAGTCCGGCGAGGGCGACACCTTGAGCATGGAGCGCGAGCGGGACCTGCAGCTGTCGGCGCAGGCCCGAGCCGCCATCGAGGAGATCGACCACGCGCTGGCCAAGTTCGCGCTCGGCACCTACGGCATCTGCGAGCAGTCCGGGCAGCCGATCCCGAAGGAGCGCCTGGAGGCGATCCCGTGGGCGCGCGAGCGGGTCGAGTTCAAGGTCGGAGGATTCGGCCACCGCTAGGTCGAGCTCATGGTCGACGATCTGCACACCGATGAGGAGGCGCCCTCGGCGCCCTCCGACGAACAGCCCGAAGGCGGCGACCCCTCCGAGGGCGCGCCCGTCGACGACGCGCCCGCGGCGCAGCCGCCCCGCCGGCTCCGGATCGTGGGCGCGGTCGCCCTCGCGGTCCTGATCGCCGACCAGGCGTCGAAGTGGTGGGCGGTCAACCAGCTGAGCGACGGCGACATCATCGACATCGTCGGATCCCTGCGGTTCAACCTCTTCTACAACACCGGCGTGGCGTTCAGCCTGGGCAGCGACAGCGGCCTGGGCCCCTGGATCTCGGTCCTGGCCATCGGCGTCGTCGTGGCGGTGTCGTTCGGTGCAACCAGCCGGTACCCGCTCGGCGCGGTGGCCTCGGGCCTGATCTCGGGCGGGGCGCTCGGCAACCTGCTCGACCGGGCGTTCCGGGGCGACGACGGCTTCCTGCACGGCGCGGTCATCGACTTCATCGACCTCCAGTGGTGGCCGGTGTTCAACATCGCCGACGCGGCGATCGTGGTCGGGGCGATCCTCTTGGTGATCGCCAGCTTCCGAGTGCCCCAGTGACCGCCGACCGCTCGGTGGTGGTCGAGGTGCCGGACTCGCTCGTGGGCGAGCGCATCGACCGGATCGTCGCCATGGTCACCGACGTGAGCCGCACCGAGGCGGCGCGGCTCGTGGCCTCGGGCGCCGTCCAGCTCGACGGCGTCGTCGCCACCCGCGGCGCCGATCGCCTGGTCGCCCCGGGCGAGCTCGCCATCGAGCTCGGCGACGAGGCCGTCGCGTCCGGGCCCGTGGCCGACCCGGACGTCGCCGTGCCCGCCGTCTACGTCGACGACGACGTGATCGTGGTCGACAAGCCCGCGGACCTCGTCGTCCACCCGGGGGCCGGCCACACCACCGGCACGCTCGCCAACGGCCTGCTCGCCGCGTACCCGGAGGTCGCCACCGTCGGCGCCCCCGATCGCCCCGGCATCGTCCACCGCCTCGACCGGGGCACGTCCGGACTCCTGATGGTGGCCCGCAGCCAGGTGGCGTACGAGTCGCTGGTGGACCAGCTCGCCGAGCGCACCGTCGACCGGCAGTACCGCACGATCGTGTGGGGCCACGTCGAGTCGCCCCGCGGCGTCGTCGATGCGCCCATCGGCCGGTCGCCGAAGCACCCGACGAAGATGGCGATCACCGAGAAGGGCAAGCCCGCCCGCACCCGCTACGAGGTCGTCCGCACCTACGACGAGCCCGTCGCCGTCACCGAGGTCACCTGCCGCCTCGAGACCGGTCGCACCCACCAGATCCGCGTGCACATGGCCGCCATCGGCCACTCGGTCGTCGGGGACGAGCGCTACCGCGGCGTGCGCCAGTCGCTCCCGTGCCCCCGCCCGTTCCTCCACGCCGAGATGCTCGGTTTCGACCACCCCGTCACCGGCGAGCGCCTCGAGTTCACCTCCGACCTCCCCGCCGACCTCGTCGCCATCCGCGCCGGCCTGCGCTGACCCCGTGCGCGGAAGCGCCCCAGCCACCTGCGTGCGTTGGGGCGTCGTAGGTGCCGCTCAGCGCACGCGGGCGAGGTGGGTCGGGTCGTGTGCACTGAGGTTTCGTGGGTGCCGCTCAGCGCACGCGGCCCGAGTCGGGGTGGGTGGTTGCGTGCGTTGGGGCGTCGTAGGTGCCGCTCAGCGCACGCGGCCCGAGTCGACGACGTGGGGCGACCAGGTCGCCGTGCCGTGGGCGCGCCCTTCAGAACCCGTGAGCAGCAGGACGGCCCCGGTCCCCGATCGAGCCGATCGGAGCACGGCTCGAGGCGGCACGATCGACCCGAGCACGGCTCGAGGGGCACGCTCGACCCGAGCAGGGTTCGAGGCGGCATGCTGGACCGGAGCACGCCCGGACTGGGCGGCGGGTCAGGTGACGGGGTCGGGCCAGGGGGCTTGGCCGCGGGCGATGGCGGCGACGTCGGCGAGGGTCTGGTTCTCGAGGAGGCGGCGCATGTGCTCGCCGACGTCGGCCCACACGGCGAGGAGGACGCACTGGCCCTCGTGGTCGCAGGCGCCGTTCTGGTGGGGACGGCCGAAGTCGCCGACCTCGATGGGTCCGTCGACGGCGCTCACGATCTCGGCGAGGGTGATCTCGCTGGGGTCCCGGGCGAGCACGTAGCCGCCGCCGACGCCCCGCTTGGACCGGACGAGGCCGGCGCCCTTGACCGCCAGCAGGATCTGCTCGAGGTAGGGCTGGGGGAGCGCGGTGCGGTCGGCGATGTCGCGCACGGACGTGGGCGTGCCGTCGGCGTGCATCGCCAGCGACAGCAGCGCCCGGCATGCGTAGTCACCACGGGTCGACACCTTCACCCGGGGCATCCTACGGGTACGGGCCCTGCTTCCCCGGGGAACCGGCCGCTGAGCAGGGCCGATGTGCAACCGACGCCGGTGGCAGTAGCTTGTCCCCGGACCAGCTGGAAAGGACCGTCGTGGACAAGCCGGTGCTCCCCGACTACTCGGGAGCGTGCATCTCCAACATCGTCCCCGCGCTGCTCGACGGATCGGTCGAGCCACCGCCCTGGCTCCCGGATCCCGCCCTCGATGCCGGTCAGGTCGTGCTCCTGGTCCTCGACGGCTTGGGTTGGGACCAGCTGCAGGGGCGCCAGCACCTGGCGCCGACGCTCTGCTCGATGCTGGGCGGGCCGATCACCAGCGTGTCGCCGTCCACCACCGCCACCGCGCTGACGAGCATCGCCACCGGGCTCGCCCCGGGTGAGCACGGGGTCATGGGCTACCGGGTCGCGGTGGACCACGAGGTCCTCAACATCCTGCGCTGGACCACCCCGGTGGGCGATGCCCGCAAGCGGATCCACCCGCAGGACTTCCAGCCCAACCCGGCGTTCTGCAGCCAGCGGCCCTGCATCGTCACCAAGGCCGAGTTCGCCACGTCGGGGTTCAGCGGCGCCCACCTCGCCGAGGTGCGCTTCCGCGGGTACCGCGTCCCGTCGACGATGGTCGTCGAGCTCCGCCAGGCGCTGAAGGCCGGCGAGCCGTTCGTGTACGTGTACTACGACGGCATCGACAAGGTCGCCCACGAGTACGGGCTGGCCCAGCACTACGACGCCGAGCTCCAGGCGGTCGACCGGCTGGTGGCCGACATCCTCGGGATCCTGCCCCGCGACGCCGCCCTGGTGATCACCGCCGACCACGGGCAGGTCGACGTGGGCGACAACATCATCGACCCCGATCCCGAGGTCCTCTCGCACGTGTCGTTCCAGTCCGGCGAGGGCCGCTTCCGCTGGCTGCACGCCCGACCCGGGCGCGAGGGGCTGCTGCTCGAGGCGGCCCAGGCGCACCACGCCGACACCGCCTGGGTGGTTTCACGGGACCAGACCGTGGAAGAGGGGTGGTGGGGCGAGCGGGTCACCGACGCCGCCCGCCAGCGGCTGGGCGACGTCGCCCTGGTCGCCCACCAACCCGTCTCGTTCAACGATGCGGCCGACTCCGGCCCGTTCCAGCTCATCGGCCGCCACGGGTCGCTCACCCCAGCCGAGATGTACGTCCCCCTGCTCGTAGGAGAACCCAGATGACCGACCCCCAGTCCGACCCCGCATCGGAGGTGGCTCACGGCGAGCTCGTCTCCCACGGATCGGAGGTGGAGCCGGCGGAGGAGGAGGAGCGCCGCGAGGCCGTCGAGGAGCCGGCGAAGGTCATGCGGATCGGGTCGATGATCAAGCAGCTGCTCGATGAGGTCCGCCAGGCCGATCTCGACGGCCCGGCCCGCGAGCGGCTGAAGGCCATCTACGACAGCTCGATCCAGGAGGTCGGCGCTGCGCTGTCGCCGGACCTGCGTGCCGAGCTCGAGCGGGTGGCGATCCCGTTCGGTGACGGCAGCGAGCCGAGCGATGCCGAGCTGCGCATCGCCCAGGCCCAGCTGGTGGGCTGGCTCGAGGGCCTGTTCCACGGCATCCAGGCCACGCTGTTCGCCCAGCAGATGGCGGCCCGCAACCAGCTCGACCAGATGCGCGGCCAGCTGCCGCCCGGCGCCATGCCCGGCCCCGGCCCCGGCGGCGCCCCCGTCGCCGACTCCGGCGACGACCGCCCCGGCACCTACCTCTAGGACCGCTCAGCCGCGGTCAGCGGCTGGCGGTGACGACCGCCCCGGTCGGGGTGGTCAGGGGGCGCCAGCGGCCCTGCTCGTCGATGGCGCCGGCCGACCCGTTCCGAGCGCAACTTAGCTCGTCCCGGTCGTACCAGTCGCTGCACCACAGCTCGCCGCTCGCCGCGCTCGCCGTCGTCGGCTCGCCGAGCGCACCGGTCTCCAGGGTGAGCGGGCGCATGCGAAGGGATCCGGAGCCGCCAGAGGGCGTGTCGACCACGAGGGCGCGGTCGCCGCGGACCGCGATCGCCGGATACCCGGCCGACTCGGCGGGGGTGGACCAGACGGGTTCGTCGGAACCGGAGGTCCAGCGCACCACGGAGGTCTGGCCCTCGCCGCTGATCAGGCCGATCACGTCGCCATCGGACAGGAGGCGAGCCTGCAGGTGCCCCGACTCCCAGGCCGCCATGTCCACGACCTCTTGGACCTTCCTGGTCTCCAGATCGACGAGGACGAGGCGCTCACGGGTGGTGTCCGGCGTGTCGCCGCTGCGCAGCGCGACGAGCGCCTGTGCTGATCCGTCGACCCTTCCGGCGTCGAGGAGCACCTGCTCGTCTGCGCCCGAGCCGACCACGAGGGTCTCGATGCCCTCGTCCTTCGCCCACAGCCGGATCTCGCCCGACGGCACCGGTGGGACGGGCGGCACGATCACGTCGACGTCGGGCTCCGTGCCCTGGAACACCACCAGGTCGGTCCCGATGGCGTAGGCCGATGCGGCCGGGTCCCGCGAGATGCCGACGCCCGCGTTGACCGCCGGGCCGATCCGGAGCGTGACGCCGAGGACGGAGGCGACGGCGTAGCCGGCGGGGTCACCCTCCGGGGCGAAGGTGTCCGTGGTCGCGAACGGGCCCTCCCGCGGCGGCTCGATGCCGAGCCAGTACCAGAAGGCGTCGGGATCGCCGTCGATCGTGATCCGACGGGGAGCGGATCCCTCGATGTCGCTGAGCGTCGCGCTGAGCTCCGCCAGGATCGAGTCGCTGCCGCACCCGGTCGAGGCCCCGTCCACGGTGCTGGTGATCTGCTGGTCGAGGTCGATGGTGGTGAGCCCGCCGCTGCGCTCCACCGAGCGCACGTGCAGACCGTCGCCGTCGAAGGGGCTGGTGAGGCCCCGCTGCACCTCGGCCGCGGTCGGGCCGTCGAGCAGCGCGGCCATGGCGAAGGCGACCCGGTCCTCCACGCGCACCGGTCCCGTGCCGGGGATCGTGCGCTCGACGGTCTCGACCTCCTTGCAGCCGGCGCCCGTGCCCTTGGTGAAGGCGACCCGGACGGTCCGCTCGGCTGGTGGAAGCGTCGTGGTGACCGGCCCCTTGCCGGCGCGGACGTGGTCGTCGGGATCGTCTCGGGTGGCGACCACCGTCGCGGCCAGGCCCGCGAGGGCCAGGACGACGGCCGCAGCCGCCAGCCCGTAGCGCGTGCGGCGCTGGGACCGGTCGGCTGCCACCTCGTCACGGGCGGCGGCGAGGATGGCGTCGGGGTCGCCCTGGGGGTGTTGGGCGATCAGGTCGTCGAAGGCGTCTTCGAGCCGGGTCATCGGTCGGCTCCTTCCTCGTCGAGGAGCGTGCGGAGGCGCTTGTTCGCCCGGGACACGCGGGTGCGGGCGGCCTCGGGGGAGCAGCCCAGGATCTGGCCGATGTGCTCGGCGGTCTGGCCCTCGATGGCGCTGAGCCACACCGCCGCTCGGTCGAGCGGGCCGAGCGCCGACAGGAGGGCGACGTCGGACGGGTAGGCGGCCGGTTCGGCCTCGTCGGTGGTGGCCAGGCGGGGTGCCGCCTTGCGGAGGCGGCCGAGGCTCCGGCGCTCGTTGGCGGCGAGGTTCACGACGGCCCGGCGCAGGTAGGCGAGGGGCGCGTCGAGCTCGATCAGCGGCCCGCGTCGCAGGGTGCGGACGAGGGCCTCCTGGACGAGGTCCTCGGGATCCCGCTCGGGTGGGCAGACCACGCACGCCAGCCGGTGCAGCGCCGGGTAGATCGCACGGAACAGCTCGCCGTCGTCGGACGCGGCCGCGGGTCTCGCCGATGCCTCCGCCGTCACCGCATCACCCGTGCTCACATCCGCCTAGACACCGCTCCACCGTGCCACGTGACATCGTGCGCCGACCGGATCCCCGGCCCGTCCGAGGGACTCCCGGTGCGACGCCCCGGCGCTCGCTAGGTTTCGCCGGATGAGCGATCTGACGAACCGTCAGGTGGTGCTGCGGCGGCGGCCCACCGGCCTGGTCCAGCCCGGCGACACCGAGCTGGTCGAGCGCCCGGCGCCGACCCTGGCCGAGGGCGAGGCGCTCGTCCGCAACACCTACATCGGCATCGACGCCGCGGTGCGGACCTGGCTCGACGACCAGCCCGGCTACCTGCCGCCGGTGCAGCTCGGCGACCCGATCCGCGCTGCCGGCGTGGCCGAGGTGATCGAGAGCCGCTGCGACGCCTACGCGGTGGGCGACGTGGTCACGACGCTGTCGGACATGCAGGAGTACCAGGTGGTCCGCGACGACCTGTTCACCACGGTGATCCCGGGCGTCGTCGACCAGCTGGCGATGCTGTCGGTGTACGGCTCGACCGGGGCGACGGCGTACTTCGGCATGACCGACATCGGTAAGCCCAAGCCGGGGGAGACCGCAGTGGTCTCGGCCGCTGCCGGCGCCACCGGCTCGCTGGCAGGCCAGATCGCCAAGATCCACGGCGCCCGCGTGGTGGGCATCGCCGGCGGCCCGGACAAGTGCCGGGCGGTGGTGGAGGAGTTCGGCTTCGACGCGTGCATCGACTACAAGGCCGGCGACCTCCCGGCCCAGCTGCGCGAGCACTGCCCGAAGCGGGTCGACGTGTTCTTCGACAACGTGGGTGGCCCGATCCTCGACGCCGTGCTCGGCCGCCTGGCCCAGGGCGGCCGGATCGCGCTGTGCGGCGTGATCTCCAGCTACCTCACCGGCGAGCACCCGGGCCCGGCCAACTACACGAACCTGCTGGCGCGCTGCGGCACGATGTCCGGCTTCAACACGCTGAACAACTGGGGCCGCTTCGACGAGGCGTTCGCCCACCTCAAGCAGTGGGAGGCCGAGGGCAAGCTGGTGCACCGCGAGCACGTGCACGACGGGCTGGAGCACGCGGTCGATGCCCTCAACGGCCTCTTCACCGGCGCCAACATCGGCAAGACCGTGGTGAAGGTCTCCGACCCCAGCTCCTGATCTCCTGGCCCTGACCAGGCCAGGTGCGGGGGCGAGGATGCGGTGGTACCGTCAGAAATCACAGGCATGTGATTCGTCCACAGGTTGGGGACGAGCTCTGTGGATTGCCTGTGGGCGACGGCCTCGCGCCGGCGTCGTCCGGTTGCAGCGAGCCCGAAGGAAGTCGCCGTGGGCGATTCATTCACCCACCTCCACGTGCACACCGAGTACTCGATGCTCGACGGCGCGGCCCGTGTCGACGAGGTCGTGGCGGCGGCCGCCGCCGACGGCCAGCCGGCCATCGGCATCACCGACCACGGCAACATGTACGGGATCCTGCCGTTCTACAAGGCGTGCAAGAACAACGGGATCAAGCCGATCCTCGGGTCCGAGCTGTACATGGCGCACGACTCCCGGTTCGAGAAGCCGAGCCGCCGCGGTCGCATGGACGACTCCGGCGGCGACGCCGAGGGCGGCAAGAAGCTCTACTACCACCTCACCGCGCTGGCCGAGAACGAGACCGGCTACAAGAACCTGATCCAGCTCTCGAGCCGGGCGTTCATGGAGGGCTACTACTACAAGCCCCGCGTCGACTGGGAGGTGCTCGAGGCCCACAGCGAGGGCGTCATCGCCACCACCGGCTGCCTCGGCGGCCACGTGCTCCAGAACCTCATGCGGGGCGACGAGGAGGCCGCCATCAAGGCCGCCGGGCGCCTCCAGGACATCTTCGGCAAGGACAACCTCTTCGTCGAGATCCAGGACCACGGCATCCCCGAGCAGCACCGCACCAACCCGATGCTGTTCGACATCGCCAAGCGCATCGGGGCGCCGCTGCTCGCCACCAACGACAGCCACTACACGCACCGCCACGACGCCGTCGCCCACGACGCCCTCCTGTGCGTGCAGACCGGCTCGCTCATGAGCGACCCGGACCGCTTCAAGTTCCACGGCGACGACCACTACCTGAAGACCGCAGCGGAGATGCGCCAGCTGTTCTCCGAGGTCGAGGTGGCGTGCGACAACTCGCTGTGGATCGCCGAGCGGGCCGACGTCGAGATCGAGTTCGGCAAGCCGCTCCTGCCCAACTTCCCGCTGCCCGAGGGCTTCGAGGACGACGCCGCCTACCTCAAGCACCTCACGATGGAGGGGGCGAAGAAGCGCTGGGGCGACCCGATCCCGGACCACATCATCGAGCGCCTCGCCTACGAGCTCACGGTCATCGGGAACATGGGCTTCAGCTCGTACTTCCTGATCACGTGGGACCTCATCAAGCACGCCCGCGACGCCCGGATCCGCGTCGGCCCCGGTCGTGGCTCGGCCGCCGGCTGCGCGGTGGCGTACACGCTCTGGATCACCGACCTCGACCCGATCAAGTACGACCTGCTGTTCGAGCGGTTCCTCAACCCGGACCGCATCTCGATGCCCGACATCGACATGGACTTCGACTCCCGCTACCGGGACGAGATGATCCGCTACGCGGCCGAGCGCTACGGCCGTGACCACGTCGCCCAGATCGTGACGTTCTCCACCATCAAGGCCCGGGCCGCGGTGCGCGACGCGGCCCGGGTGCTCGGCTACCCGTACGCCGTCGGCGACAAGGTGGCCAAGGCCATGCCGCCGCTGATCATGGGCCGCGACACGCCGCTCTACGCCTGCCTCGACAAGCACCCGAAGTTCGAGGACGGCTACAAGATGGCCGGCGACCTCCGGCAGATGTACGAGACCGACGACGACCTCCACCGGGTGATCGACGTCGCCAAGGGGCTCGAGGGCCTGCGCCGCCAGGACGGCATCCACGCCGCCGCGGTGGTGATCACCAAGGACCCGCTCACCGACTACCTGCCCATCCAGCGCAAGCCCACGGCCGGCCAGGACATCGAGGACGCGCCGGTCGTCACCCAGTACGAGATGGGCGGCGTCGAGGAGCTCGGCCTGCTCAAGATGGACTTCCTGGGCCTGCGGAACCTCGACGTCATCTCCGATGCGATCGACCAGATCAAGGCGTTCCGCGGCATCGACCTCGACATCGACACGATCTCGCTCGACGACCCGGAGACGCTCGAGATGCTGTGCCGGGGCGAGTCCATCGGCGTGTTCCAGCTCGAGGGCGGAGCCATGCGCGCCCTCATGCGCTCGCTCGCACCGGACTGCTTCGAGGACGTCGCCGCCCTCATCGCCCTGTACCGCCCGGGGCCGATGTCGGTGAACATGCACAACGACTACGCCGACCGGAAGAACGGCCGGAAGCCCGTCGAGTACTTCGACCCGGCCGCCGAGGAGCTGCTCGGCGACACGTACGGGCTGATGATCTACCAGGAGTCCGTGATGCGGGTGAGCCAGAAGTTCGCCGGCTTCACCCTGGCCGAGGCCGACAACCTGCGGAAGGCCTGCGGCAAGAAGAAGCCCGAGCTGATGGCCAAGGAGCGCGCCAAGTTCGAGGCCGGCTGCACCAACACCGGCTACGGCCACCTCGGCACGCCGCTGTTCGACAACATCGAGGGCTTCGCCAACTACGCGTTCAACAAGTCGCACTCGTTCGGGTACGGCGTCGTCACGTTCCAGACCGCGTACCTGAAGGCCCACTACCCGGTCGAGTACCTCGCCGCCCTGCTCACCAGCGTCAAGACCAACCTGGACAAGGCCGCGGTCTACCTCAACGAGTGCCGGACCATGAAGATCCCGGTGCTGGTCCCCGACGTGAACCGCTCCGAGTCGGACTTCGTGGCCGCCAACCTCGAGGACGGCACCGAGGTCATCCCGTTCGGCCTGTCCGCCGTGCGCAACGTCGGCGAGGGCCTGGTGGCCAAGATCGTCGAGGAGCGCAACGCCAACGGGCCCTTCGCCGACTTCTACGACTTCTGCGAGCGGGTCGACATGACCGTGCTCAACAAGAAGCTCCTGGAGTCGCTCATCAAGGCCGGCGGGTTCGACTCCGTCGGCCACCCCCGCCGGGGCCTGCTCGCCGTGTTCGAGCAGATCGTCGACACCACCGTCGCCCGCCGCAAGGAGCGGGACATGGGCGTGATGAGCCTCTTCGGCGACGTCGAGGACGTCGGCACCAGCGGCTTCAGCGAGAAGGCCAAGATCCCGGACCTGCACTTCGAGAAGAAGGAGCAGCTCAAGTTCGAGAAGGAGATGCTCGGCCTCTACGTGTCGGACCACCCGCTGATGGGGGCCGAGGCCGCGCTGCGCCGCAAGGTCGACAACACGATCGACGAGCTCGGCGAGCTGGAGGACGGGGCGATGCGCAGCATCGGCGGCGTCATCACCAACCTCCAGCGGAAGTGGACGAAGAAGGGCGACCTGATGGCCGTCTTCATCCTGGAGGACCTCCAGAGCTCCATTGAGGTGATGGTCTTCCCGAAGACCATGCACGACATCGGCCACATGCTCGCCGACGATGCGGTCATCGTCTTGAAGGGCCGGGTCGACAAGCGCGACGACGAAGCCAAGTTCATCGCCATGGACGTCGAGATCTTCGAGGGCATCACCGACGGTGCGCCGCCGCTGCGGCTCAAGGTGTCGCCCGCCCGGCTCGACGAGCAGACCGTCGCCGACCTCAAGGCGCTGCTCGTGCGCTTCCCCGGCGAGTCGCAGGTGTTCCTGCACCTGGGCGAGAGCAAGGTCCTGCGCCTGCCCGACCAGTTCTGCGTCGACGCCACCGGCGGCATCGCGGGGGAGCTGCGCGTCCTCCTCGGCCCCGGCGCCTTCCTCTAGCAGTCGATCGATCGAGGGGCTTGTGTCGTCGCGCCCCACCAGCTTGTTAGGAATACCTAACACGCGCTAGCAACGTTGGTTATGCAACGCACCGCACCTCGTGCCACCCGGTTCCGCCTGACCGCCGCCGTGCTCGCCGGAGCCCTGCTCCTCGGCGCCTGCGGATCGTCCGACAGCGGCTCGGACTCGTCCAAGCCGTCGTCCGACGACGCCGCCCCGTCCTCCTCGGACGGCGGCTCGGCCGACGCCTTCCCCGTGACCGTCGAGCACAAGTACGGCGAGACCACCATCGACGAGAAGCCCGAGCGCATCGTCACCGTCGGCCTCACCGACCAGGACGCCGTGCTCGCCCTGGGCGAGGTGCCCGTCGCCACCACCGAGTGGTTCGGTGAGCAGGAAGGCGCCCTGTGGCCGTGGGCCCAGGACCGCCTCGCGGAGCTCGACGGCGAGGTGCCCGAGGTGCTCGACGCCACCGACGGCGTGAACATCGAGGCCGTCGCCGCCCAGGAGCCCGACCTGATCACGGCCATGTACACCGACCTCACCGAGGCCGACTACGAGAAGCTGTCGCAGATCGCCCCGGTCATCACCCAGTCCGACGGGTACGTCGACTACGGGATCGGCTGGGAGGAGATGACCACCCAGATCGGCAAGGCCATGGGCAAGTCCGCCGAAGCCGAGGCGCTCGTCGACGAGGTCAACGGCAAGCTCGACGCCGTGGTCGAGGACAACCCCGAGTTCGCCGGCGCCCAGGGCGTCGTGGCCACGCCGTACGAGGGCATCTTCGTCTACGGCCCCGACGATCCCCGTGGCCGCTTCCTGACCCGCCTCGGCTTCGAGCTCCCCGAGGGCCTGACCAAGGCGACCGGCGACGAGTTCGGCGGGAACCTCAGCGAGGAGAACGCCGGCCTGCTCGACGGCGACCTCATCATCTGGCTCGACCCCGAGGACGCCGAGGGCAAGCTCGGCGGCCCCGCCTACGAGACCTACGCCGTCCACACCGAAGGACGCGAGGTGATGCTCGACAGCTTCGACGACCCGCTCGGCGCCGCCACCTCGTTCATCACCCCGCTCAGCATCCCGTTCCTGCTCGACGGCCTCGTCCCCAAGATGGCCGCCGCCATGGACGGCGACCCGAGCACCAAGGTCCCCGAGTAGCCATCAACCGATCGGTCCGCTCGCCGGCCCACTCCGACCCCCACCCCGAACCCCACCCCGAACTTCGTATGGCAGAGCGCCCGATCCGGCGTCCTGCCATACGAAGTTCGCCCTCGGGGCCGCCCCCACCCCGAACTTCGTATGCGGCAGCGCTTGATCCGGCGCTCTGCCATACGAAGTTCGTTGTGTTGGGGTGACGGGGGAGCGATCTGGGTTCGTGGCCAGCGTCGTGGCCTGCTACGTTCGTCCGTCCCGGGGCCATTAGCTCAGTTGGCTAGAGCGCCTGCATGACGCGCAGGAGGTCGGGGGTTCGATTCCCTCATGGCCCACCACCCCGGATGCCTGACCTGCGGTTTCGACCGCAGGTCGGTTGCGTTTTCGGGACGATGGCGATGGAACCTGCACCGCCACGGGGATCACGGATCGACGTAGAGGATCCCGTCGGCGAGCGGGCGGATGGTGAGGGTCTCGAGCGGCCGGTTGGCGGGTCCTCGCAGGACTGCGCCGGTCGCCGGGTCGAACTCGGCGCCGTGGCACGGGCAGTGGAGGACCGAGCCCGTGTACCGGACGGTGCAGCCCTCGTGGGTGCAAGCGGCCGAGCAGGCTTCGAACGTCCCGACCTTCGGCTGGACCACGATCGCCTCGCTGCCGGAGACGGGATCGCGGAAGAGGGCACTGCCGCCGACCGGGACGTCGGCGGCCTGGCCGACGGCGGTCCCGGCCGCGGTGGTGCTCGTGGCCGCACCGGATGAGGTCTCGGGGGCACCGGTCGATGCGGCCGAGCTCGTCGATGGAGCGGGCGGCCTGAGGGTGACGGGGCGGCCGGTCGACGTGCTCATGTCGCCGACCAGGCGGCCGAGCGCCGCTGCCGTGCCCGCGCCGACCAGCCCGACGAGCGCCACCCAGCCCGCGACCGAGGCCGTCTCGAGGAACCGGCGACGTCCAGCATCTGCGCCGGGAGGTGGTCGGTCGAGCTGCAGCCGGCGGGAGACCGCAGCATCGACCGACCACCGGCTTGGGCGGCCGATCGCGAAGGGAGTGAAGGCCAGGAGGAACACGATGTCGGGCCCGAGGTAGTACGGGTTCGAGTGCCAGCTCACGGCCAACAGGAACGCGAGGGAGAGGGCCATTCCGCCGATCGCCGCGGCGCGCGTCCAGAGACCGAGCAGCGTCCCGATCCCGACGGCGAGCTCGCCGAGCGCGATGGCCAGCCCCAGCGGTACGGCGTGGTGGCTCGCAGCATCGAGCAGGCCGCTGAGCGGGCTGGTGGTCGACGCGGCGTGCATCTGCGCGGCAACCCCTGACCGGGACGACGGATCGAGGTAGGTGGCGCTGGCGAGCTTCTGCAGCCCGGCGAAGGCGAAGGTGCCGCCGAGGAAGACCCGCAACGGGAGCAGGGCCAGGTCCGGTGCCGGACCTGGGGCCTGGACCACGGGGGGAGCGGACTCGCCGGCGGCGAGCGGCGTCGACAGCACGGGGAGCTGGTCCTTCAGACGGTCGCAGCGGCGCGGTCCGCGACCTGGATCGAGCCGGATCGAGCCTTGAAGGCCCGGAGCTCGACGGCGGCGAGGACGGCGACGCACGCCTCGACGAAGACCGATGCGAGCCCGAGCGGCTCGAGCCAGTTGCCGACGTCGTCCATGGCCGAGGGCATCCCGAGGGTGCGGTTGATGGCGTAGCCGACGAGGGTGGCAGCCGCGAGACCGCCGCCGAGGATCCAACCCCGTCGGACGTCGCCGCGGATCAGCAAGCCGGCGGCGGCGATGCAGCCGACGATGAGGCCGATGTACGCGATGCCGAGGTAGGGCGTCTCGGACAGCTTGCCTGGCAGATCGAGGAGGTGGATGAGAGCGATCGCGCCGAGACCGACGGCGCCAGCGCTGCGGGCGGTGTGGTTGAGTTCGGGGTGGGGCGTGGTGTCCATGCGGGCGACGGTACGGAGCGCCAGGTAACCGGCTGCGAAGGCGACGCACAGCGTCCGGTAAACGTCCAGAGGCATCCGACGCCCCCCGAGGACGCGCCAGGCGAGCGGCGGGATCAGCCGGTGCCGGTGCGATCTGGGTCGGGGGCGCGTGGCAGCTGCACCTCGAACACCGTCGGAGCCGCGGTCCTGAGCCGGAGACGGGCCCCTTCTGCTTCGGCGAGCGTGCGGGCGAGGTGGAGCCCGATGCCGGTTCCCCCGCTCCCCGAGGCATGGCGCTGGAACATCTGGTCGGCGCCGATGGTGCAGGTGCCCTCGTCCGCGACGGTGACGAGCGCCGAGGGCCCCGCCGTGTCGATCCCGATCGTCACGTCACCGGTCCCGTGGGTGAGCGCGTTGTCGATGAGCACGTCGAGGATGGTGTCGACGGCGGCTCGGCGAGCTCGGCACCTGGTGCCGGTGGGCTCGGGGACCAGGAGCGAGCGGTTGGTGACGCGGAGGTGCGGCCGCCACCGTGCGGCGGCTGCTGAGATGAGCCCGTCGAGCGCGAACGGCTCGTCTGGCGGGACGTCGCGGGCGAGGTCGGCGAGCGCCGTGACGGTGCCTTCGAGGCGGTCGACGGCCCCGAGCGCTTCCGCGAGGACCTTCGTGTGGTCGGGGCGGGGGGCAGCGATCTCGGTCTCGAGCGCGACCCGCAGGCCCGCGATCGGCGTCCGCAGCTGGTGGGAGGTGTCCGCGGTGAGCCGTCGTTCCCGTTCGACCAGCTGACCGATCCGTGACGCGCTCGCGTTGAGCGCATCAGCCACCTCATCGATCTCCACGATCCCGGCCGTCGGTGCGGTCGCGGTGAAGTCGCCGCCACCGAGGCGGGCTGCTGACTGGCCGAGCGCCCGGAGCGGGTCGGTGAGGCGCCGGGCGAGGAGCCATGCGGCGATGCTGGCGACGAGGAGGATCAGGCCGGCGATGCCCGCCAGTTGGAGCACCGCAGCCCGAGTGTGCTGATCGGCCTCGCTGGCGGGCTCGGCGGCTCGGACGGCCCCGCCGCTGGCGAGCGGAACCGCTGCGACTCGCTCGTCTCCGACCCTCGCGGTGGCGGAGGAGCCTGCGATCGCCGTGAACGTGGGAGCGTCGGCTCTCGGCGGTCCCGTGCCGGACACGAGACGCCCGGCCGCGTCGTAGCGGCCGTAGTCGTGCTGCTGGTCCGGCGTGGCTTCGGCCGCGCCATCGAGGTCTGCATCGTGTGACGGATCGATGCCCGGGCGGACCGAGGCGGGGTCGAGGCGCGCGGTGGCATCCATCGCCTCCTGCTGGAGCTCGACGACCTGGGCTTCCCGTTCCGCGTGGGACAGCGCGATCGCGGCGGGAAGGAAGAAGGCGGCGATGGTCCCGACCGTCAGCAGCACCGTGCCGAGCAGGAGTCGCCGCCGCACGGTCAGGCCTTCTCGAGCCGATAGCCGACCCCTCGCACCGCCGTGATCCGGCTGGTGGAACCCGGTTCCTCGCCGAGTTTGCGCCGCAAGGAGTTGAGGTGCACGTCGAGCGTCTTCGTGGACCCCCACCAGTGCTCGTCCCAGACGTCGCGCATGATGTCCTCGCGTCGCACGACGACCCCCGGCTCCGCGGCCAGCCGAGCGAGCAGGTCGAACTCTCGCGGCCGAAGGTCCACCGAGGTTCCCTGCACGGTGACCTGGCGGCCCGCGAGGTCGACGACGAGGTCGCCGACCTCGAGCGTCCCCGTCGTGGCGGTCGCCGGACTTGCGGCAGCGGCCTGCCGGAGGTGGGCGGAGATGCGCGCCTGGAGCTCCGCGAGTCGGAACGGCTTGGTGACGTAGTCGACGGCCCCGGAGCTGAGTCCGGCGACCACGTCTGCCTCCTCGGTGCGTGCGGTCAGGGCGATGACGGGAACCGCCGGGTGGTCCTCGGTGAACCCGGCGATCAGGTCGAGGCCGTCACCGTCGGGCAGCCCGAGGTCGCAGAGGAGCAGATCGGCGTCATCCAACCGGGGTCCGGCATCGGCGATGGAACGGGCGACGGTGACCCGGTGGCCAGATGCGGCGAGTGCACGGGCCAGGCTCGATGCGATCAGCTCGTCGTCTTCGACGATCAGGATCTCAGCTCCCACGGCGGCGACGGTAGGCGATCCCAGGTCGCTCACGACGGCCGGCGGACGGTGGTCCTCGCTCGAAGCGCAGGGTGGGCCACGACGGCGAGCAGGATGCACGGTGGTCGTCGACGCCGTGGGCCGCCCGCCATCAGCGATGCGATGGACGCGACCTGCACGGGATGCCTCCATTTCGGGGTGCTGGATGTCGGTGGCCACGGTGGCGAAGCCGAAGCCAGCGCCGGGCGAGCGGACGGCAAGCGCGCGGCAAACACCACCGGATGGGCCCACGCCAGCACCTCGATCGGCTCAGAGGTCTGACCACACCGTCTGCGAGGGAGAGGGACCGTGATCTCGGGTGTGACGTTGGACCCTGGTTCCGAGCTGGGTCCGAGCGCATCCTCGTTCCGAGCCGACCCAGCGCCTGAGTCGGACGCGGGAGGAGGTCCCGATGGCTGAGATCGTGGTCGGAGTCGATGGCTCCCCTCCGTCGAGGCAGGCGCTCGAATGGGCAGCCCTCGAGGCAGAGAACCGCCACCGGGACCTCCTGGTGGTCAAGAACTGGCATGATCCGATGTTCGGGGGACCTGGCTTCTCTGCGATGTACGAGGCGGACCTCGTCCGGCTCGACGCCGAGGCCGAGCTGGAGGCCATCGCACGCGCCGCTCGCGAGACGCACCCCGCCGTCCGCATCGAGTCGGCCCTGGTCGACGGGTCGCCCGTCTCCTCGCTCTTGATGCGCGCTCGAGACGCAGAACTGCTCGTGGTCGGATCGCGTGGCAACGGGGGCTTCCTCAAGCTCGAGCTCGGTTCGGTGAGCACGAAGGCCGCACGCCGGTCCCTCGTCCCCATCGTCGTCGTGCGCGGGGAACACGACCGCTCCCACTGCAGCGACGTGGTGGTGGGAGTCGACGGGTCAGCGTGCAGCCGCCATGCACTGCGGTGGGCCGCAGACTGGGCGAAGGCCCATGACAAGTCGCTCGTCGTGCTCATGGCGTGGAACCACCTGGAGCCCCAAGGGGCCCACGGACCGATGCGGTTCGATCCGAACTACGACGCCGGCGCGGCGAGCGGTGCCCTCTCGGCGATGGCTGCTGACGTGCTCGGCGGGCTCGACAACCCTCGCATCCAGGTGGAGGCGGTCTGCGACCTGCCGGCACGGGCGGTGCTCAAGCGGGCAGCCGACGCGTGCCTGATCGTCGTCGGCCGCCACGGCGTGTCGAGGTGGGCGCCTCCCGAACTGGGTGCCACGGCCATCCAGGTGCTCCACCACGCCGAGTGCCCCGTCGCCGTCGTACCCGAGCCGCATGACGACCATGAACCAGTCGGCCCCTGACGAGGGACGGGTCGCCCCGAAGGTGGTGGAGACCCACACGGCGATCCTGTTCTTCGTCGGCGAGCACGTCTACAAGCTCAAGAAGGCCGTCGACCTCGGCTTCCTCGACCATCGGGACCGGGAGGCGCGCCGCGCCTGCTGCAAGCGCGAGGTCGAGCTGAACCGGCGCCTGGCGCCCGACGTGTACCACGGCGTGCTCGATCTCATCGACGAGGCCGGGAGGCCGGTGGACCACGTCGTCGACATGCGGCGGATGCCTGACGACCGGCGGCTGTCACGCTGCATCGAGCGCGACGAGGACGTCGAGCCCCCGCTCCGAGCTGCGGCCCACGTCCTCGCGGCGCTCCACGCACACGGCAAGGCCGACCCGGTGCACGATGCCGAAGCCACTCGTGATGCGGTCCTCCGCCGCTGGCGAGACGGGTTCGACCAGGTTCGCACCCTCCCGGTGGGGCCGTCGGCCGAGGAGGGGATGGCCCGGATGGAGGACCTCGCTGTCCGCTACCTGTCCGGCCGCGCGCCGCTGTTCGACGAGCGGATCCGACGGGGATGGATCCGCGACGGACACGGTGACCTCCAGGCCGAGGACATCTTCCTGCTCGAGGACGGTCCGCGCATCCTCGACTGCCTCGAGTTCGGCGACGAGTACCGGTGGGGCGATGTGCTGTCGGACGTCGCCTTCCTGGCGATGGACCTCGAGCGCCTCGGCCGGCCCCAGCTGGCGCAGCTGTTCCTCGGACTGCACCGACAGCTGTGCGCCGACACGTGGCCGGCGACCCTGGCAGATCACTACATCGCCTACCGGGCGCACGTTCGAGCAAAGGTCGAGATCCTGCGCAGCGTGCAGCACGCTGATCGGTCAGCGGCGAGTGCCGGACCGTACATCGATCTCGCCAACCGGCACCTCGAGGATGCACAGGTTCGGTTGGTCGTCGTGGGAGGCGAGCCCGGGACCGGCAAGTCCACGCTCGCCGAGCGGCTCGGCGACCGACTCGGGGCGGTCGTGCTGCGAACGGACGAGATCCGCCAGCGGATGGCGCACCCCGTCGAGATCGATCGCTACGCACCCGAGGCCGTCACCGCCGCCTACGTCGAGATGCTCATCGAGGCGCGCCGGCTCGTCGGGCTGGGCGAACACGTCATCCTCGATGCAACGTGGACCTCGCAGGCCCATCGCTCGATGGCCCGCAGCGCGGCCGCCGAGTGCGCCGCCGACCTGATCGAACTGCGGTGCACGCTCCCTCGTCTCGTGGCGGACGAACGCATCCGTCGACGGCAGTCCGAAGGGACCGATGCCTCCGAGGCGACGGTCGAGGTCGCCACCCTCCTCGCGGCGCGGTTCGAGCGGTGGCCGGAGGCGACCGAGGTCCCCACGCAGGGGTCCCCGGAGGACGTCGCGGACCTCGCCGCAGCCACGATCCTCCGCCTGAGCCGTCGGTGAGGGCCTTCGATCGCCGAGGGCGGTCTTGGTGACCAACGGCCCTACTGCCGTTCCACGCTCCTCCGTACCGTGCGGGACATGGAAGCGACCCCACCCCGAGACCACCGCATCGACCGCTTCATCGTCGGCGTGGACGGCTCGAAGGGCTCCCGGGCTGCGCTTCGCTTCGGCGCACACCTCGCCGCGGACATCGGAGCGAAGCTCCGCGTGGCGATGGCCTGGGAGCATCCCGCCAGCACGGTGCTCCCCACCGGACCGAGGGATCTCCCGAGCGGCGAGGACCGCGATGCGGCGACCGCATCGGAGCTGCGGGACCTCATCGGCGACGAGCTCGGTGACGTCGGCTCCATCGCTCAGCCCCTGGTCCTGCGGGGCCGCGCCTCGCAAGGCCTGGTGCACGTCGCCGCCGAGCCTCCGGGCGCGGTGGTCGTCGTCGGCACGCGCGGCCGAGGCGGCTTCGCCGAGATGGTCCTCGGCTCGACGTGTCGGTCCCTGCTCCACGATGACCGGGTACCGGTCCTCGTCGTCGTCCATCCAGATCAGGCTGCGCTGCCCGAGCGGGTGACCCACATCGTCGTCGGTGTGGATGGAAGCCCCGGGTCGCTCGCGGCGGCGCACTGGGCTGCTGGGCTCGCGGAGCGCCTGGGGGCCGACATCGTCGCCGTGCACGCACTCCCCGTCGGAAGCGGTGACTGGCTCCTCCCTGACACGGCGAGCGCGATGGCCGAGATCCTCGCGCGCCTCGAGGGGCCGTGGACCGAGCCGATCGCCGCTGCGGGTGTTCCCTGCCGGACCGTACTGGTCGAAGAAGACCCACGCGAGGCGATCCTGCGCATCGCCGACGAAACCGGTTCAGGCCTGGTGGTGATGGGCCGATCCAGCAGCGAAGGCATCAGTCGTTGGGCCATCGGGAACACCTCCGAATCCGTGGTCCGTCACGCCACCGTGCCCGTCGCCGTCGTCTCCACCTCCGAGACCAGGGGCTGATCTCGTGCAGATCCGCAAGGTCGTCGTCGGTGTCGACGGATCGCGCAACAGCGACCGAGCGGCCTCAGCGGCTGCTGACATCGCGGAGCTCGCCCGCGCCGAGGTCGTCGCCGTCCATGCGGTGGGCCTGCTCGAAGGGCGACCCGAAGCGGGGGAGGACCGGGCCGATCGACGAGCAGCCCTTCGCCACGAGCTCGACCACCGTTGGACCGAGACTGCTCGGCGCACCGGGGTCCAGCTCCGGTGCGAGCTGCGAGAGGGCGACGCGATCTCGGCGTTGCTGGGCGCCGCCTCCGACGTGGGGGCAGATCTGATCGTCGTGGGACGGCAGGGCCATCGAGCCTTTCCGGAACAGGTGCTCGGAAGCACGAGCGCTGCGGTCGCCGCCTCCGCTCGTTGCCCAGTCCTGGTCATCCCCGATGACCCGGCGTCGGACTGAGCCGCGAAGCCGTGAAGACCGCGCGCCGCATCGCCGTGGTGGTCGGAGCCGTGGCCTCGATCGTGGCGGCAGTTGTCGTCATCGCCTGCGTCCTCCTCGGACCGCGGACCGGTCTGCTGTGTTCCGCTCTTGCCCTCGTGGTCCTGGTGGTCGCCTACCAACGGCTCATCGCTCCCTGGCACGCACGGTGGGGGGCGACGCCGGAGGAGGTGGCGCGGAGGTTCGACGGGGACGATCTGGTGGAGCATGCGACGGCGACGACCCGCGCCGTGTCCATCGCGGCGCCTCCCGAGGCCGTCTGGCCGTGGCTCGTGCAGATCGGCTTCGGTCGCGCCGGCTGGTACAGCTACGACTGGTTGGACAACGACGGCGCTGCGAGCTCGACCGAGGTCATCGGCGAGCTCCAGGACCTCGCTCCTGGTGACCGCATCCCCATGACCCCTGACCTCGGGTTCGTCGTGCAGGCCCTCGCGGCGCCCACCAGCATCGTGTCGCTCAGCGACGATGGCAGCACCTCCTGGGCGCTCGACCTCGTGTCCCAAGGCGGCGGGTGCCGGCTGATCAGCCGGTTCCGCACCCCGCCCCCGAAGGGGGTGGCGGGACTGGTCTGGGCTGCGATCGCCGGGCCAGGGGCCTTCATCATGGAGCGGCGGATGCTCCGAGGGATCCGCGCTCGTGCCGAGTCGTGCGTCGCGATCTCGAGGTCGTGAGGTGGCGGCGGTCGATCGAGCAGGTGCCGAGAGCCCCGCAGTTCCCGGCTCGACCCGCCTGACCGACTCCCTCGGCCTCACGTCATCGGAGGCCGCGGCTCGGCGGGAGGCCGACGGTCCCAACCGCCTGCCCGCAGCGAGACGAGTGCCCGCCTGGAGGCACCTGGTCGGCCAGCTGACCCACTTCTTCGCGATCATGCTGTGGGTGGCGGGTGCCCTCGCCTTCGTGGCCGGGATGCCCCAGCTCGGCACGGCCGTCTTCGTCGTGATCGTCATCAACGGCTGCTTCGCCTTCTTCCAGGAGCAGCGAGCCGAGCGGGCCGCCGAACGCCTGGACGATCTCCTGCCCACAGACGTGGTGGTGCAGCGCGACGGCCGGCCGACGACGATCAGCGCCACCGAGGTCGTCGTGGGGGATCGCGTCCTGCTCTCGCCCGGAGATCGGATCCCCGCCGACCTGACCCTGGTCGACGCCGCTTCCCTCGCCATCGACACGTCGACCCTCACGGGCGAGAGCGTTCCCGTCGACCTGGGCCCAGGCGAGCAGGCGTATGCGGGCACCTACGTCACGGCGGGAGCGGGAGCAGGCATCGTCTGCCGGACGGGGGCTGACACCCAGCTCGCCGACATCGCACGGCTCACGACGACCGAGCGGCCCCCACGCACGCCGCTCGCACACGAGCTCAACCGAATCGTCCGCACCATCGCCGCGATCGCGGTGGGGGTCGGGATCGCGTTCTTCATCCTCTCGACGCTCGTGGGCAGCCCAGCCCGTGACGGCTTCCTCTTCGCCGTCGGCGTCACGGTCGCGCTGGTCCCGGAGGGGCTGCTGCCGACCGTCACGCTGTCGCTCGCGATGGGCGCCCAGCGCATGGCCGACCGGAACGCCCTGGTCCGCCGTCTCGACGCGGTCGAGACCCTCGGGTCCACCACCTTCATCTGCACCGACAAGACGGGAACGGTCACGCGAAACGAGATGTCCGTGACGTCGGTCTGGACACCAGCGGGAGCCGTGGCGGTTTCCGGGCGAGGCTACGAGCCGAACGGAGCGACGGTGACCGGCCCAGAGGCAGCCCTCGCCCTGGCCGGGGAGGCTGCAGGAGCGGCCCGTGCTGCGAGCCAGGGGCGGATCACGAACGCCGATGGACGGTGGACCGCGGTCGGCGATCCCATGGAGGCGGCCATCGACGCGTTGGCCCGGCGCATGGGCGTCGCGACGGTCGGCGACGAGCACGAGGTGAAGCGCCACTTCCCGTTCGACCCCGACCGCCGCAGGGAGTCCGTGGTCTGCGGCACGCACCTCCTCGTGAAGGGTGCGCCGGACAGCGTCGTGGCCCGGTGCCTCGCCATCGACGAGGCCGCCGTCGAGCGCGCCGTGGCCGATCTTGCCGGACAGGGCCTGCGGGTGCTCGCCGTGGCTCGCCGGCCAGCCGAGGGCATCGTCGCGGAGACGGGGGCTGACGAGGCGGAACGCCGGCTCGAGCTGCTCGGGCTCCTCGGTCTCCAGGACCCGCCTCGCGAGACGGTCGCCAAGGCCGTCGCGGCCGCCCGGGCCGCAGGGATCAAGCTCGCCATGGTCACCGGGGACCACCCCACGACGGCCGCCGCGATCGCCCGGCAGGTCGGGTTCCCCGTGGGCGAGGAGCGCGTCCTCGAGGGCCGCGGCCTGCCCGTCGACGACCACGTCCTCGCTGCCCTCCTCGACCACGACGGGGTCGTCGTCAGCCGGGTCTCGCCCGCCGACAAGCTGCGCATCGCCCGCGCCCTCCAGAGCCGGGGCCACGTCGTCGCCATGACCGGCGACGGTGTCAACGACGGCCCCGCGCTCCAGGCCGCCGACATCGGCGTCGCGATGGGGGAGGGCGGCACCGACGTCGCCCGGGCGGCCGCCGACCTCGTGCTGCTCGACGACGACTTCTCGACCATCGTCACCGCCGTCGAGAGCGGTCGCGCGACCTTCGCGAACATCCACCGCTTCCTCACCTACCACCTCATCGGAAACGTCGCCGAGCTCACTCCGTTCCTCCTCTGGGCGCTCTCCGGAGGACGCTTCCCGCTCGCGCTCGGCGTACTCCAGATCCTGTGCATCGACATCGGGACCGATGTGCTCCCGGCCGTCGCCCTCGGCAGCGAGGCTCCCAGTGCCGGGGTCCTCACCCGACCGCCGGAACGGAGGCACCTCCTTGACCGACCGCTCCTGTTCCGGGCCTTCGGCGTCCTCGGGCCGACCGAGGCATCCGTCGAGATCGCCGCGTTCCTCGTGGCCTTCGCCGCCGTCGGATGGCGGCCCGGCGAACCCTTCCCGGGGGGCCACGACCTGGCTCGAGCGTCGGGTGCTGCGTTCGGCGCCGTCGTCGTGGGCCAGATCGGCGCCGCGTTCGCCTGCCGGAGCGCCACCCGTTCGGCGAGCGCCGTCGGCTGGACCACCAACCGGCTCATGCTGGGCGCCGTTGCGTTCGCGCTCGGGCTCCTCGCCGTGCTCCTCGGTGTTCCGCCCCTCGCCCGGCTGCTCGGTCAGGCCGTGCCGCCTGCGGCGGGGCTCGCCGTCGTCGCCTGCGCAGCACCGGCGCTGCTCGCCGCGGATCAGTTGCACAAGCTCGTGAGGCGTCGGATGCACCTGCGATCCGTCGGCCGCTGATGGCTGGCGCCGACGCCGCTCGATCGGCGGGATCCCCGTCAGCGGTCCCGGACGGGGCAGGGGGCCGACGCGACCGGGGTCTGAGGCGGGAGCTCGGGCTCAGCCAGGTCACGGCGAGTGCCGTCGGCATCATCATCGGTGCCGGGATCTACGTCCTGCTGGGGCCGGCGACTGCCAAGGCCGGCGCTGCGGTGTGGCTGTCGTTCCTCGTCGCTGGCCTCCTCAGCGCCCTGACCGCGCTGTCGTATGCGGAGCTGGCGTCGATGTTCCCGTCCGCTGGCGCCGAGTTCGAGTACGCACGCCAGGTCTGGCCGCCCTGGCTTGCGTTCATCGTCGGCTGGGTGATGGTCGTCGGTCTGATCGTCGCCGGCGCGGCCGTCGCGCTCGGCTTCGCCGCCTACCTGCAGCACTTCTTCGCGGTACCCCTGCGTGTGGGCGCCCTCGGGCTCCTCGGCGTCGTCGCCGCGGTCGCCGGGCGTGGGATCCGCCGGTCGGCGCGCCTGACCGTCGTGCTCTCGCTCGTGCAGATCTCCGGTCTGGTGCTCATCATCGCGATCGGGGCTCCCCACGTCGGCGAGCAGAGCCTGATCACCGGAGCGAGCATCGGCGGGGTGGTCAGCGGTGCTGCCCTCGTCTTCTTCGCCTTCATCGGCTTCGACGAGGTGATCACCCTCTCGGACGAGACCCGGGATCCCAGCCGGAAGATCCCCCAGGGCCTCCTGCTCGGCCTGGCCATCTCGACGCTCCTGTACGTCGCCGTCGCGATCGCTGCCGTCAGCGTGCTCGGGCCGCACTCGCTCGCCATCGCACCGCAACCGCTCACCGCCGTGATGCAGCAAGGAGTGGGTCCGAGCAGTGCCGACCTCGTCGCCGCGATCGCACTCGTCGCCACCCTCAACACGACGCTGCTCCTGGTGACGGCGGCATCGCGGCTGCTGTACGGCATGGCGTCCCGTGGCGCCCTCCCTTCCCCGCTGACGTGGACCAGCCAGGCGGGCGTCCCCTGGGTCGGCGTTCTGATCGCCGTGGCGGGTGGGGCCGCCAGCGTCCTGCTCGGGCACATCGAGGTCGTGGCGAGCGTCACCGACTTCGCGGTGTACCTCGTGTTCCTCGCGGTCAACGCGATCGTCGTGATCCTGCGGTGGCACCGTCCGGACCAGGTCCGACCCTTTCGGGTGCCGGTGGCGATCGGCCGCACGCCCGTGCTGCCCCTGGCCGCCGTCGCCGTCGTCGCCATCTTGCTCCCCGGGATCGATCCGGCTGCCGCCCTGCTCGGGACCGTCCTCGTGCTCGTCGGCCTGCTGCTCCACGCGGTGATCGGGCGTCGCGAGCGGGATGGCACGAGCGGAGCAGGGAGCGATCGATGACCACGCGCACGCAGGAGGCGATGACCAACGGCCCCGCCACCGGTCCCATCGCGGACCAGGTCCACGTCCTCACGGCCGAGACCCAGGGAGCAGCCGTCGACCAGCCGACGGCACCGATCGCAACAGGAGGTGGACGATGAGGGCCTGGGTCGTCGACCACCCCGGGCCCGCGGACACCAACCCGCTGTCGTTCGTGGACCTCCCGGTCCCGGAGCCAGGTCCCGGGGAGATCCGCGTGCGCACCGCGGTCTGCGGCGTCTGCCGCACCGACCTGCACCTCGCCGAAGGCGACCTCGCCCCGCGCCAGCCCGGCATCGTCCCCGGACACGAGGTCGTGGGAACGGTGGACGCGGTCGGTCCTGGAGCGGATCGACTGGCCGTGGGGGACCGGGTCGGCATCGCGTGGCTGGCTCGTACGTGCGGGACCTGCCGGTACTGCGCCGCCGGGGCGGAGAACCTCTGCACGGACCCCGTCTTCACCGGCTGGGACCGCCATGGCGGGTTCGCCGAGTTCGTCACCGCCGATGAAGCGTTCGTCTACCGGCTTCCGGACGGGTTCGACGATCTCCACGTCGCCCCGCTCCTGTGTGCAGGGATCATCGGCTACCGGGCCCTGCGGAGGGCGGCGGTCCCGGTCGGCGGACGGCTCGGCATCTACGGCTTCGGTGCATTTGCCCACATCACCGCCCAGGTGGCGATGGCGGAGGGCATCGAGGTCCACGTGCTCACCAGGTCGGCGGCGGCCCGGACGCTCGCGCTCGAGCTGGGCGTGACCTCCGTCGGAGCGGCCGACGACCGGCCTCCGTGCGACCTGGACTCAGCGATCCTGTTCGCCCCGGTGGGCGAGCTCGTTCCGGTGGCGCTCGAGGCGCTCGGACGAGGCGGAACGCTCGCCATCGCCGGGATCCACCTGTCGGACATCCCGGTCCTGAGCTACCGACGCCACCTGTTCCAGGAGCGTCAGGTCCGCAGCGTCACGGCGAACACCCGCCGCGACGGCGAGGAGCTGCTCGACATCGCGGCCCGGATCGGGTTGCGCACCACGGTCGTGCCCTACCCCCTGGGTGGAGCCGGTGAGGCCCTGTCGGATCTTGCCGCCGATCGCGTCACGGGTGCTGCAGTGCTGGACCTGCGAACCGGCTGATCGGATCCTCACCGAGCGATGACGACCGGGCAGGGCGCGTGGCGGAGGACCTGTCGCGCCACCGAACCGAGACGGTCCGGGTGTCGACCGGTGACCAGCTGGGCCCCGATGACCAGGAGCTCGGACCCGACTGTGGCATCGAGCAGGGCCCGTGCGGCAGGACCGCACACCGCGCTCAGGCCGATCGTGGCGGCGACAGCCGGCCCGAGCTGCTCCACGACCGTGCGGTGCAGCGCCACCCGGGCGTCCTCATCGGTCGCCGCAGCGCCGAAGGCTTGAGCCCCGCGCGCCGCGACGGGCAGCCGCGGCGTCCAGGCCAGGACGGCGGTGAGCTCGCTCGATCGGATCCGGCTCTCCTCGGCGGCCCAGAGGAGCGATCGTCGGCTGCCGATGCTCCCGTCGACTCCCACGGTGATGCCCGTGCCTTCCGCAGCCAGGGCGGGGACCACGGCCACGGACGCCGGTGCCGCGGCGGCCACGTGCTCGGCCACGGACCCGAGCGTGAGCGCGGCGAACCCTCCGGAGCCGCGAGACCCGAGCACGACGAGATCGTGTTCTGACGAGGCGGCCACGAGGGCAGCCTCCGGCTTCTCGGGCACGAGCGCGGTGGCCGTCGGCACCTCGGGGTGGTCGACCGCATGGGCGGCGACCACCTGCTCGAGGCGGGTGGCGGCCTCCCGCTCCTCCGCTGCGGGATCGTCCCATCGCTCGCGCCAGGTGTGCTCGCTGAGGAGCGGTTCGTGCCAGCTCTGCAGCACGGAGAGGGCCACACCCCGTGAACTGGCCTCGTGGAACGCCCAGCTCAGCGCAGCATCCGCACCGGAGGAACCGTCGAAGCCGACCAGTACCGAGCCGGCTGACGGCGGTGCGACCGGAGGTTCGGGAGGGGTCACCGGCGTCCCCCGATCCCTTCGGGGTGCTCGCCGGTCCGGCGGCGACGGTACGCGTCGAGGTCGACGGCCGGCGCACAGGTGCTCGATCGGCCGACGCAGCCCTCACGCCGGATGGGCCCGGCGCCCCGGAGCGGTCGCACCGAGCCCCGGTCGTGGACGAGCACGAGCACCGGCGCGGGGGAGCGGTGCCTGGCGTCGCGGGCGAGGACCGCCCCGTGCACCGCGACGAGGGTGATGAGGGCGAGCGTGGTGATCATCGGCATCTCCACTTCGTGGATGGGCGAGGTGCTCAGGTGGCTTCGCGACCTGCTGCTTCGCCGGCGGCGGGTGCGAGCTGTCGTCGGAGTCGGGTTCCCGTGCACGGCCGCACCTCCCTTCGTCGTCACAACCATGGCCTCGGCCCACGCGCTCGACTAGGGCCGTTCGGCCCTGACCGGTCCGCTGACCGAAGACCATGATCACGTCATGGGCGCAGAACGCTCCGCAGGTCCAAGGGCACCGTGCGATCCCGTCGTGGTCGACGACTGGAGCACCGCCCGTGACGCCATCGATCGCCTGACCTCGCACCAGCAGTCGATGGCGTTCGTCCTGACGAACGGCCACCTCAGTGCGATCGTCACCTTCCACGACCTCGAGTTCGCGTGCGAGTGGGCTGGGCCGTCCGCGACGGTCGCCGACGCCGCCACGTGCGCGTTGGTCGATGTCGCCGCGGGCAGCAGCCCGTCTGAGGCGACGAAGGCGTTCTCCGAGGCCGCCGGCCGGTGGATGGAGATGACGCGGGTGCGAACTCGATGATCGCCTGCGGCGCAGCGTTCGGCGGTCCCGCGCCACGCGTCGCGTTCGACCGGGGTCGGAGTGACCTTTGGCCCTAGGGCGCTCGCGGGGCGAGGCTCACGCTGAGGGTGCGACGGGAACGGTCCCGACGCAGGACCCAGCGGAGGTTCCGCCATGACCGACACCATCGAGCGCCCGCCCCAGACCGGCCCGGTGCAACCGGACGGCGGAGGCGATGGCGGGTTGAGCCGGGGTGCGGAGCTGGGGCTGATGTCCTCGACGGCTCTCGTCATCGGCAGCATCATCGGAACGGGCGTCTTCACGATGCCAGCCGTCATGGCCGGCGCCGGGACCAGCTCGATCATCACCCTCGCGGTCATCGCCGTCGGAGCGGTCCTCCTCGGCATGATGTTCGGGCAGCTCACGAAGCGGGTCCCGAACGTCGACGGCGGTCTCTACGCCTATGCGCGCCACGAGTTCGGTGACTTCGCCGGCTACCTGACGGCCTGGTGCTACTGGATCACCTGCTGGGCTGGCAACGCGGCGATCGTCGCCTCGTGGGTGCTCTACGTCGAGTCGCTGTTCGGCATCGAGAACCCGTCGGCGTGGACGAACTTCGGCATCGCGCTCACCGGACTGTGGATCCCGGCCGCGATCAACCTCGCGGGGGTCCGGCAGATGGCCTGGTTCCAGAACCTCACCGTGGTGCTGAAGTTCGTGCCGCTCCTGTTCGTGGCGGTCTTCGGCTGGTTCTTCGTGACGTCCGCGAACTTCGGGCCGTTCAACGCCTCGGGCGGCAGCCTCTACGACGGGGTCGGCATCGCCGCCGGGGTCGCCCTGTTCTCGTTCATCGGCGTCGAGTGCGCTTCCATCGCCGCCGGTCGGGTCAGGAACCCCCGGCTCAACGTCGGGCGAGCGTCGGTGATCGGCACTGCGGCGAGCGGTCTCATGTACGTCCTCGTCACGGCCGTGATCATGGGCCTCGTGCCCCACGACGAGCTCGTGGACGACGGGGCCCCGTTCGTGGCTGGCATCCAGTCGATGTTCAACGACGCTGGGTGGGTCGGGAAGGCGGTCGCGCTGGTTGCCGTCGTCTCCGGCATCGGGGCGCTCAACGGATGGACGCTCGTCACCGCAGAGATGCCCTTCGCCGCAGCACGCGACGGCCTGTTCCCGCGGGCCTTCGCGAAGGAGGGCCGCAACGGCACGCCCTGGTTCGGCATCGTGGTGTCCACCATCGTCGCCTCGCTCCTCATGGCCTGGAGCTACAGCGGCAAGACCGGGCTGAAGGTGTTCACGTACCTCGTGTACCTGTCGGTCGTGACCGTGGCGATTCCCTACTTCCTGTCCGCCTGCGCACAGCTGGCGTTCCTCGTGTCACGGCGCCGGAGGGTCCAGGGCTGGAACCTCGCCAGGGACCTGTCGATCTCGGTGGTCAGCGCCCTCTTCTCCCTCTGGGTGACCTTCGCCTCGGGCTACCAGTCCGTGTACCAGGCGATGCTCCTGCTCCTCATCGGCGTCCCGATCTACTCGTTCCTCAAAGCGCGCCGCGAGCGGCTCGGACTCGTGCCTGAGCCCGTCGATCAGGTCGATGGCGACCCGGCCGACGCGGTCGTCGACCTCGTGACCGGACCGGTGGGAGCATGAGCACCATGCGAGCACTCGTTCGGCGGCCCGGGCCGTTGATGGCCGAAGGGCTCGTCACCCACATCGATCGCATCCCCGTCGACGAGGTGCATGCCCACGAGCAGTGGCACGTGTACGTCGCGGCGATGGAGGCGTACGGGTGGGAGACCATCGAGGTGCCCGCGGCCGATGACTGCCCGGATGCGGTCTTCGTTGAGGACACGGTGATCATGTGGCACAACGTCGCCGTGATCACCCGGCCCGGAGCGGATTCCCGCAAGCCGGAGGTCGTCGAGGTGGAGAAGGTCCTCGCTGGCCTGGGCTGCTCCCTCAACCGGATCGAGGCCCCGGGAACCCTCGACGGCGGCGACGTCCTGAAGGTCGGCGACACCGTCTTCGTGGGGCGTGGCGGCCGCACGAACGGGGAGGGGATCCGCCAGCTCCGGTCGATCCTCGCCCCGCTCGGAGCGACCGTCGTCGCCGTCCCCGTCACCAAGGTCCTCCACCTGAAGTCGGCGGTCACGGCCCTGCCCGACGGGACGGTCATCGGCTACCTGCCGTTGGTCGACGATCCCTCGGTGTTCCCTCGGTTCCTCGCCGTCCCGGAGGAGTCCGGTGCCCACGTCGTCGATCTGGGGGCCGGCCGCCTGCTCATGGCCTCGGACGCGCCGCAGAGCGCCGCCATGTTCACCGAGCTCGGGTACGAGCCGGTGATCATCGACATCGGGGAGTTCGAGAAGCTCGAGGGCTGCGTCACCTGCCTGTCGGTGCGACTCCGCTGGTAGGCGAGCCACGAGCCGCCGGGTCAGCTGCGGTGGTCGTCGCCGGTGAGGTTCCGTGCGGCGAACACCGCCGCCTCGGTGCGACGCTTCATCCCGAGCTTCATCAGCAGGTTGGACACGTAGTTCTTCACGGTCTTCTCGGCCAGGAACATGCGCTCGCCGATCTCGCGGTTGGTGAGCCCCTCAGCGAGGCAGTCGAGGATGCGTCGCTCCTGGGCGCTGAGGTCGGATGCCCGGGGATCGCCACCGGTCGTGGCGTCGGCGTTGAGCCGCTCGACCATTCGCTTCACGGCGCCGGCATCGAGCAGCGAGCGGCCCGCAGCGACCTTCCGCACGTTGTCGACGAGCTCCGACCCTCGGATCTGCTTGAGGACGTAGCCCGAGGCGCCGGCCACGACGCTGTCCAGGAGCGCCTGGTCGTCGGCAAACGACGTCAGCATCAAGCAGTGGATCTCGGGATGCGCCGAGCGGACGTCACGGCACACCTCGACCCCGGTCCCGTCGTCCAGTTGGACGTCGAGGACCGCGACGTGCGGTCGGCAGAGGCCGATGCGGTTCCTCGCCTCCTCCGCTGAGCCGGCCTCGCCCACCACGATGATGTCGTCCTGCGTCTCGAGGAGGTCGCGGACACCGCGGCGGACGACCTCGTGATCGTCGAGCAGGAAGACGCGGATGGGTTGATCGACCTGATCCTCGGGGAGCGGTGTGGCCTGCATCGAAGGACCTCTTCGCGCGGATGCTGGTTTGCGGACAGCTCCAGGCTGCCACCCGGACGGGTGAGCCGCTCGGCTCCGCATTCGCCAGGCTCGCGGCCAGGCACGGAGGCCGACCGGCTGCGGGACGCGTCCAATGGACGTTCGGCCCTGGTGGGCGGTCGAGCGGGAGCACACGCTCGAGGGAGAGCACGACCCGAGGAGCCATCATGACCAACGACCTGTCCAGCGCCGAAGACCGAGACCTCACCGCGGTCTCCGATGTCGCAGGTGCCGACCCATCCGTCCGGGAACGGGTCTCGCGTTCCGGTGCCGACGCCGAGGCGGCGACCGCGGCCCTCAGGGATGCCCTGATCGAGTTGCACCGCTCGGACGACGAGGCTTGGCGCCGCTACGCCGTCGACATGGAGGAGGCCTCCCGGCGGTTCGACACGACGATCGGGATCGCCGCGGCACGGCTCCGGGCCGAGCGGGCCGCATCCAAGGAGGATCTCGGGTCCGTGCTCGACGACGTGATGGCGTCGTGGCGGATGCGCGCTGATGAGATGCGCGTTCGTGCGCACATCGGCCAGATGGACGCGCACGACCTGGTGAGCGACACGGTCACCGAGCTCGACCTCGCGACCCAGCGGGTCGGGGCGGTCGTCGTCCGCCTGCGCGCCGAGGTCGGGAGCACGATGCGGGCGATGCGGGCTGAGGTGACCGGCGCCCTCGATGACGCCGCTCGGATCCTCCGCGGGCTGCCCCACTGACGGAGGCGGGGGAGGTGCTGCCGGGGGTGCGGCCGTCAGCCGCCTCTGGCGGAGGGAGCGGTCGATCCCCGGAGCTCGGTGCCGCGAACCAGCGCGGCGGAGATGCGCACGAACCCGTCCGTCTCACCGACCCAGGGCTTCAGTGGGAGCGCGGCCGCGGCGGTCAGGTCCGCGGCGGTCGTCAGGCGCTGCGCTGGACCGGTCACGAGCACGCGCCACCCGATCCGCGCCTCCGCATCGAACTCGTCGATCCCCATGCACAGCACCTGACCGTCGGCCGCACCCGTCAGCTTGTGCCCGGGGATGGTGCGGAACACGGGGTCTCGGCCGAGCAGGGCGTACTGGACCGGGAACATCTCGGGAAGTGCGTCGAGCGAGAGCACGATGCGGCCGAGCGACGTCTGTCCCAGGCGCTCGAAGCACGCGTCCTCGTCGAGCGGGAAGAAGGCGGAAGGCGAGAGGTCAGTCGGCTCGGTCATGGGTTCCTGCCTTGGTCCGCCGAGCCGTCAGCTCGGTCACGGTGCAAGACCAGCGTGCAGGTGCAGGCACCGTCGTCGGTAGTGCCGATGGTCCCGAACCGGCCGGCACGACGCCCTCACCCGAGGTTGGCGGGGACGGACCACTCGAACTGGCACCCCGTCCCCGTCGGGGCAGGAAGGAGCTCGGCGTGGCCGCCGAGCGTCTCGGCCCGTCGAGCGAGGTTGGCGATCCCGTTTCCGCCGTACACCTCGGCGGGCGCGCCGGCGCCGTCGTCGACGATCTGGGCCGTCACGTGCTCGCCCACGGCGACGCTGACCCTTGCGCTGGATGCTCCCGCGTGCTTGGCGACGTTCGTGAGCGCCTCCCGCACCGTTGGGAGCAGCTGTTCCACGATCCGCTCGTCGATGGTCTCGACGGCGCCTTCGAACTCGATGCGCGGCTCGAAGCCCAGTGACGGCGCGGTCTCGGTCACGACGTCGAGGATCCGGCCGCGCACGCCGGTCGGCCCGGGATCCGGCGACTGGAGGGCGAAGATGGCGTTGCGCAGCTCGCGGATCGTCTCGTCGAGGTCACGGATCGTCGTCGCGAGGCGGCCGCTGATCCGCTCGTCTCCGGACATCGCCGACACCGCTTGGAGGCTCAAGCCGGCGGCGAACAGACGCTGGATGACCGTGTCGTGGAGGTCTCGCGCCAGACGGTCGTGATCCTCGGCGAGCAGGACGGCTTGGCGGGCTTCCTGGAGCTCCGCCTCGCGTGCCCGCAGCTCCGCGTCGGCCGCGAGCCGAACGGTGATGTCGCGGGCGAGCGCAGCGATCCACCGCGTGCCATCGCGACCGGGCGGTCCGGCGCGGTACGTCTTCTCGACGGGGACCTCCGATCCGTCCTTCCGGAGCAGACGCGATTCACGCCGGGCGGTGGCCGTCGGGTCGTCGAGGAGCTGCTCCACCAGATCCCGGTACTCGGGCTCGGTGGCGTACGGGTTGAGGTGGAGGGGGGTCATCTCCTTCAACTCGCGCTCCTCGTAGCCGACGAGACGGACGGCCCCTTGGTTCACGTGGGAGTACCGGAGGCTGTCGGCGTCGAACAGGAAGATGCCGTCCTCGATCGAGTCCAGGGTGTGGAGGACCCGGTGGAGGTGGTCCTCGGCCTTGACCCGCTCGCCGACGTCGCGGACCGCTGCGACCACGAACGTGCGTCCACCGAGGTCGAGCGGGCTGAGGCTGATCTCGGCATCGAAGGCCGTGCCGTCGCGGCGAAGCGCTCGAAGCTGGAGCCCTGCTCCCATCGATCGCACCTGGGGGTGGGCTCGGTAGCGGGTCCGATGGGCCCGGTGTCGCGCCCGCACCTCGATCGGTACCAGGTCATCGACGAGACCACCCACGAGATCGCTCGTCGCGCAGCCGAACAGTGCCCCGGCCTGGTCGTTGGCGAAGGCGATCTCGCCGCTGTCCGCGATCACCAAGATCCCATCGGGTGCGGCATCGAAGAGGGACCAGGCGAAGTCGTCGCCGAACGGTTCGAGGAGCGGAGAGCGAAGACCCATCAGCTCGCCGCTGCGTGCAGCAGCAGGTCGGGCGGTGCGAATGGTGCTGAGATCGCCATGGTTCCTCCCAGACGAGGCCAGCGGGCTGACCCGACTGCGACGCAGGGTGAAGGCTATCCCACCCCGCGGAGGGCGTCCTCGCCGCACCGCTCGCTCGGTGGTCACCGATCGCCGCATCGCGCTCCTCGTCCATCCGAGCGGCCGTCACGAAGGGCGGGCGACGGGGCGTCCTAGATGCCGAGGTCGCGGCGATCGAACGCCTCGGCTGCGCCCACCGTGAGCACACCGGCGGACAGGACGAGCAGCGCCAGGTGTCCCACCGGCACGCCGTGGCCCAGGGGGTCGACACCGAGCGCGTGGTACCAGGGAGACGCGACCCGCCACGGCTCCAGCCAGCTGGCGAGGGGGCCGAGGGCGCTCAGGAGGTAGGCGCTGATGGCGAGCGCGGCGCCGACGCCCCGAGCGAGGCCCCGCTTGCCCGTTGCGGCGCCGAGCGCGAGGCCGAGGATGGCGAAGACCGCCGCCAGTGCGAACGCCATGAGGGACGCAGCGCCCAGTCGGGCCACGGGGACGTCGGCGGAGAAGGCCGAGCTGGCGAGGACGAGCGCTGCTGCCATCACGGTGGAGACCAGGCCGAGGCCGGCGACCACGGCAGCAGCCTTCTCGCCGACGACGCGCCGCCGGGAGATGGGGTTGGCGAGCAGGAGGTCGATGGTCCCTCGGTCTTCCTCGCCGGCGACGGCATCGGAGCCCCAGAGCACGCCGAACACGACGACCATCAGGGGCAGCACGAACGAGAACAGCTCGGCTCGCACGTAGCCGGTTCCGGTCGCGAAGTCCGTGAGTCCGAACAGCTGCTTCACGCTCTCTGGATAGGAATCCAGCAGCGCCGACATGTCGTTGTCGCGGACGGTGGGGTAGAGCGCGAGCTCGAGCACGATCGTCGCCGCGAGCCCGATCGACCACCCGATCAGCGCCCGCCGCTCGTCGTGGAGCGATCGTCCGAACACGGACCTCGTCCACCAGGGAGCCGTTGGTTCACGCTTCATCGGCGGTCTCCCGGCGCTGGTCCTCGTAGTAGCTGAGGAAGATCTGCTCGAGGTCCGGTTCGCCAGCGACGAGTTCGAGCACCTCGAACCGGGCCAGCACCTTGACGATCAGATCCATCGAGCCGGTGATGTCGATGGTTGCGTGGTTGCCGGACGATGCGACCAGTGAGGCGCCCGGCAGCGCAGCGAGCTGATCTTCCGGGATGGGCGTCGTCGTGCGCACCTCGATGCGTCGCACCGCCCGCGACCGCAGGCCTTCGACGGCCTCGGTGGCGACGAGCGAGCCGGCACGGATGATGGCGACCCGGTCTGCGACCTCGCTGACCTCGTTGAGGGCGTGAGACGAGAGGAACACCGCAGCGCCCTCGGCGGTCGACTCCCGCATCAACGAGCGGATCTCCCGCTGCATGAGGGGGTCGAGCCCGGAGGTGGGCTCGTCGAGGATGATCACCTCCGGATCTCCCATGAACGCCTGGATGAGACCGACCTTCTGCTTGTTGCCCCGTGAGAGCTCTCGGATCGGGCGTCCGAGGTCCAGGTGCAGGCGCTCGGCGAGGTCGCCCACGCTGCGGCCGGTGCCGCGCCCTTCTCGAAGCGATGCCAGGTGGTCCAGCATCTGGCCACCCGTCAGCTGCTCGTAGAGCGCGAGCTCGCCCGGCAGGTAGCCCAGGCGGCGGCGAACCGCCCGGCCGCCCCGCCGCACCTCCCGTCCGAGGATGCGGATCCTCCCGGCATCAGGACGGATGAGGTCCATGACGAGCCGGATGGTGGTGGACTTCCCTGCGCCGTTGGGGCCGAGGAACCCGAAGACCTCGCCGTGTTCGACGGAGAGCGTCACATCGTCGATTCCGGCTCCGGTCCGATAGTGCTTGGACACGTGGTCGATGTCGATCGCACTCACGTGGGAAGGCGACCCGTGAGCTTCCGCTCGAATCGGTGGATGCGGTGGACGGCCCCGGCCGGCTCGACGAACATGAGCGGGCACTCCCCGTCCACGACGGGCACCCTGCGTCGACGGCACAGGTCCACCGCGGCGTCGGACACCGATGACGGTCCCACCCCCCGATGCAGCCAGATCCGTGGGATGCCTCGGTCGATGCAGGCCTGGACGGCGTCGGCGGCGCGGTCGGCCGACACCATGATGATCGCCCCTCCGACCTCGGAGGGAAGGTCGGTGACCGACCGGAAGCAGCGCTGTCCGTCGATCTCGTCGGCTGCGGGGTTGACGGCGTCCACCGTGTAGCCGTGGCCCCTCAGCTCTCGGGCAACGGTCGAGCTGAACGCCTTGGGGTTCCGTGAAGCGCCGACGAGGGCGAGGTGCCGCTGAGCAAGGAAGTCGTCTACCACTGCGCGCGTTGCCATGGGGTCACCGCCCTTTCGACGGTCGAGTTCGGGTGTGTGATCCATCATCCGACCGGAGGTCAGCGCGGCCCAAGGGCCGTTGGTCACAACCCCTCCGCTGCACCAGCGATGGCGATCGAAGGACCTTCGGCCCTGTCTCCGCGGACTCCCTGGGCCGAGCGTGGACGAAAGAGCGACGGCCCCGAGGAGGCAGCCATGAACAAGGGACTCGAACGCCAGGTGGCGATCGTCACCGGAGGAAGTGCCGGCATCGGGCGAGCGGCGGTGATGGCGTTCGCGGAGGCGGGCTCGTCCGTGGTCGTGGCTGATCGAGACGTCGAACGCGGCGAGGCCGTCGCCGCTGAGGCGGAGAAGACCGGGGCCGACGCGCGGTTCGTGGCCACAGATGTCTCCGATCCGGCCGATGTCGATCGGCTCGTCGGAACGGCGATGCACGAGTTCGGACGGGTCGACGCCGCGTTCAACAACGCCGGGATCGAAGGCGGGCAGGCGCTGACCGGTGCGAGCGACCTCGAGAACTGGAACCAGGTCATCGGCATCAACCTCACCGGGGTGTGGCTGTGCATGCGAGCCGAGCTCGAGGTCATGGCCGCCCAAGGCTCCGGCGCGATCGTCAACTGCTCGTCGGTCGCTGGACTGGTCGGGTTTCCCGGGATCGGCGCGTACGCAGCGTCGAAGCACGGCATCGTGGGCCTGACCCAGACCGCAGCCCTGGAGTACGCCGCCGGCGGCATACGCGTGAACGCCATCTGCCCTGGTGTGATCGCGACGGAGATGATCGACCGCTTCACGGGTGGCGACCCAGCGGCCCTCGAGCAGCTGGAGGCCGCCGAGCCGGTGGGACGCCTCGGCACGGCTGCTGAGGTGGCGGCCGCCGTGGTGTGGCTCTGCTCGGACGGCGCCTCCTTCATCACGGGCCAGGCGTTGGCCGTCGATGGAGGCTTCGTCGCCCGCTGAGCCGAGAGCCGGCGTCGAGGTGGCCCATCGACGGAGGTGACGTTCGGCCCTTCGCATCGGACACGGCGCTCGCGACGATGCACTCGGCAACCCTGATCGGAGGCTTTCGATGTCGCATCGCTACGACCCGAAGGACGGTCCCGAGGCCGCCCGCTGGACGCTGGAGCTCGACGCGATCGGCTCCTCGGACGCAGACCAGGTCGGGGGCAAGGGTGCGAACCTGGCCCGGCTGAGGGGCATCGGCCTGCCCGTCCCAGACGGGTTCGTGATCACGACGGCGGCGTACCTCGCCGCACTCGCCGCTGCGGGCATTCGCGACGGGATCCGGGAGCGGACCGCATCGCTCGTCGATGGGGACGAGGACGAGGGCGTCGACGCCGAGGCGAAGGCGCTCTCGGGTGCGATCTCCGAGATCACCCTGCCCGCGGCCATCCGCTCGTCGATCCTCGCGGCCTACCGACGCCTGGGCGGCGGGGCGGTGGCCGTGCGATCCTCCGCCACCGGGGAGGATGCCGCGGGGACCTCGTTCGCGGGCATGCACGAGTCCTTCGTCGGCGTCGAGGGCGATGATGCCCTGATCGGACGGGTCGTCGACTGCTGGGCGTCGCTCTTCGGCGCCCGGGCGCTCGCGTACCGGGCGGAGCGCGGCATCCACGGCGAGCCCGACATCGCCGTCGTCGTGCAGCGAACGGTCGACGCTGACCGGTCGGGCGTCTTGTTCACCGCGGATCCGGTCAGCGGGGCCGAGGACCGATGCATCATCGAAGCAGCGTTCGGCTTCGGCGAGCTCGTCGTGGGCGGCGAGGTCACCCCGGCTACCTGGACCGTCGCAAAGGACCCGCTCCGGGTCCTCGACGTGCGGCCGTCATCGCAGGAGCGCGCGGTGGTGCCCTCTCACGCAGGGCCGGTCGACCGCGCGGTCCCACCCGACAGCGATCCGTCGGTCCTGGCTGCTGACGATGCACTGCGGCTCGCCCAGACCGGCTTGACGATCGAGGCGGAGTACGGGAAGCCGATGGACGTCGAGTGGGTCATCGGGGAGGGCGGGGTGAGCATCGTGCAGGCCCGTCCGCTCACGGCGGTCGCCGGCCGTTCCGCCGCCACGGCGGCGCCCGAAGCGGACCCGGTCCTGCCCGCAGACGAGCCCCTGCTCCGGGGCCTCCCTGCGGCGCCGGGCCGCGCATCAGGCCGCGTGCGCGTCCTGCACGCCCCCGGCGAGGGATCGCAGCTCCACGAGGGCGATGTGCTCGTCGCGGCCTGGACCAGTCCCGATTGGGTGCCGGCGATCCGCCGGGCTGCTGCCCTCGTGACCGACCGAGGTGGCGTCACGTGTCATGCGGCGATCGTCGCGAGGGAGCTCGGCGTTCCGTGCATCGTCGGGGCCGGTTCCGCCACCACCGACCTCCTCGATGGCGACGTCGTCACAGTCGACGGCTCGACGGGCGTGGTGACCCGGGGACGGGCACCGGCTGTGGCTCCCTCGACGCTCGGCCACCCGCCTGCCGTCGAGCCGCACGCCGCGACCGCACCTGAGGTCCTCGGGACGAAGGTGATGGTGAACGTGGCCTCGGTCGGCCAGTGCGAGGCAGCGGCGTCCCTCGAGGTCGACGGCGTCGGGTTGGTCCGTGCGGAGCTCCTGATCACCGAGGCGTTGGAGGCGGTCCACCCACGCCAGCTGATCGCGGAGGGGAGGTCGGATCAGTTCGTCGATCGGCTTGCCGAGTCGTTGCGGAGGATGGCCGGCGCGTTCGCCCCGCGGCCGGTGGTCTACCGGACCATCGACTTCCGCAGCAACGAGTTCCGAGGGCTGGAGGGCGGCGATCGCTTCGAGCCGTTGGAGAACAATCCGATGATCGGATATCGGGGCTGCTTCCGCTACGTGCGGGAACCCGACCTGTTCGCGCTCGAGCTGGCGGCCATCGCCCGAGCACGTGAGGATCACCCCAACCTGCACGTCATGGTCCCGTTCGTTCGCACCACGTGGGAGCTGGAGGCCTGCCTCGAGGCCATCGATGCCGGCGAGCTGCGGCACCATCGGGGCCTCCAGCGATGGGTCATGGCCGAAGTGCCCTCGGTCGTCTACCGCCTGCCGGAGTACGCCGCGCTCGGGATCCACGGTGTGTCGATCGGCTCGAACGACCTCACCCAGCTGATCCTGGGGGTCGACCGGGACTCGGCGACCTGTGCCGAGCTGTTCGACGAGGAGGACGCCGCGGTGCTGGACGCCATCGAGCAGATCATCACCGGTGCCCACGACCTCGGGCTGGCGTCGTCGTTGTGTGGTCAGGCGCCTTCGAACCGTCCGGCCTTCGCCGAGCACCTGGTGCGGTACGGCATCGGGTCCGTCTCGGTCGATCCGACCTCGGTCACCGCGACGCGCCGGGCGATCGCAGCGGCGGAGCGTCGGCTGGAGCTCGACGGCGCTCGTGCGGCTGCGTCACGTCCAGGCGCTGCCCGTCACATCCGATCGACGCAGGGCCACCGCTAGCAGCGGTGGACGCTCGCCCGAACCCCCTGTGGATCGGACGAGCCCGGGGGTGGGGACCTTCGACCCTTTCGTCGAGCCGGCGCGCTGGGGACGATGGACGTGGCAGGAGGTCGAGACGTGCGCCCCAGGGACGGACCAGCTGCAAGTGACGTGGTCGTCGGATTCGATGAGTCCGACTGCTCGATGGATGCGGTGCGCTGGGCGGCGATCGAGGCACAACGACGAGGGTTCCCGCTGGTGGTCGTCCAGAGCTGGCGTGAGCCGGTCGTGGCAGCCCGGGCCTGCGCACGCGACGAGCTGGATCCACCGCACGCGAGGTCGCACGCTTCGGCGGCCCTCGAGGCGTTCGTCTGGGTGGTGCGTCGCGAGCATCCGCAGCTCGAGGTCAAGGCGCTCCTCGTCGACGACCCGCCGGAGTCGGCCCTGACGGCCGCTGCGGACGGCGCGGCCCTGCTGATCGTCGGATCGCGAGGACGCGGCGGATTCCGGACCCTGCTGCTCGGATCCGTGGTCCGAAGCGTCGTCGCGGCCGCACGTTGCCCGGTCGTGGTGGTGCGCGGGCCGGCGTGGCGCTCCGGTCACGTCGTCGTCGGGGTCGATGGTACCGAGGCGAGCCTCCGGGCCCTCACCTGGGCCGCGGCGTACGCCGATCGCCGGGGATGCGGTCTCGAGGTCCTGCAGGCGTGGACCGTCGACCGCACCTGGAACGCCACCCGCCGTGCATCCCCCTCGAAGCCGCCGGCGATGGAGGCGCTCGACGATCTTCGGCAGATCGTCCACGCCGTGCTCGGCGACGACCTCCCTGCGATCGAGCTGGCCGTGTCGGAGGGGCTCGCCGCCTCAGCCCTGCTCAGGGCTGCCGAGTCCGCGAGCCTCGTCGTGCTCGGCGATGGGGGAGGTGGTGCTGGCGACATCGGACCGGTGACCTGGCAGCTCCTCGACCACGCGCCCTGTTCCGTGGCGGTGGTGCGAGGTGGCGACCGGTAGGCCTCCGACATCGAGCACCGCCCGCCCGCAGGTCGGGTCCCTGCGCTGTCCGCTGCACCGGCGTCCGTCAGCCGTGGTCAGCGTGGCCGTGGCCGACGATCGCCGCTGCGAACCGGCCATGCAGGACCATCTCGTTGCTCGGCACCACCGGTAGCCCTTCAGCGGCTGCCCGAAGGACCCGCCTCGTCTCGAGGTCCGGGTGCACGAGGACGGTCGCGGCGCGGGTCGGTGCGTGGGCGAGGAAGCCCAGGAGCGCATCGACGCCGGGCCCGTTCGGCGGCTCGAGCCCGGTGAGGTCGATCACGAGCGGCCTCGACCCGGCTTCGCGGTTGAGGCTGTCGACGAGCGCGCCGACGTCGTCATGCGCATCGAGGGAGCCATCGACGTGCACGACACAGGCGCTGGGGGTCCGTTCGGTGCTGAACACGATCATCCGTCGGCTCCTTCGAACAAGCGCTCGAACCCTCATGGTGAGCCGTTGCTGGAGCAGCCGGTAGGGACCTTGGGCCCCATCGGAGGTCGGACGAGCCGGGACGGAACCGCCTCAGGCCGTGCGCGGAACCGGTGGGACTGCTCCCGGCGTGCGGCTGGAATCGGACATGACATGAAAGAACCCGAGGGAGGTGGCTTCGCTGTCAGACCCCCTCGGGATGATGGGGGTATGCCGATGACCGCCTCCGCACCGCCCGTCCTCGGGCAGCTCGACGAGCTCGATGCGCTGCTCGATGAGCTGGCGGCTGTGGAGCTGGAGCCGGCGGATGTGGACGGTGCGCTGGCGCTGGCCCGGCGGGTGGAGCGGCTCGACCGGCGCCTCCACTCGATGAAGATCCGCGTGATCGACGCGATCGAGGAGCAGGGTCTCCACCTGCCCGACGGTCACGCGTCGGCCAGGCACCTGGTGGGCCATGCCGGGCGGCTGTCGGAGCCGGAGGCGAAGCGCCGGGACCGGGTGCGACGGTGCCTGGGTGCGATGCCGGCGGTGCGGGAGGGGCTGGCAGCCGGGTCCATCGGGGTGTGCCAGGTCAACCGGATCGCCCGGGTGTGGGTCAACCCCCGGGTGCAGACCGAGTTCGAGCGGATCGACGGCCAAGTGGCCCAGCTCGCGGCGGTGCTCACCTACGACGAGTTCGACCGGCGCCTCACCAACTGGGTCCGCCAGGTCGACGAGGACGGCACGGCGGATCGGGCTCGTCGCGCGCACGAGGACCGGCGGGCCCGGCTGGTGCAGGACTTCGACGGTGGGTGGGAGCTGCTGTGCCTCATCGGCGGGGTCACGGGCGCTCGGATGCAGGTGATCTTCCGGGCGTTCGTCGAGGCCGAGTTCCAGGCCGACTGGGCCGAAGCACGGGAGGTCCACGGTGACGAGACCACGGTCGACCACCTGGCCCGCACCTTCGACCAGCGCGACGCCGATGCCATCGCCCGCATCTTCGAGTTCGCCGTCGCCGGGTTCGAAGCGGCGCACGGCGGAGCCCGCATCGACCTCTCCATCGTCATGGACGACGAGACGTTCGGACGCGAGACCCGGCGTGCGGCCGGTGCCGAGGTCGAGCCCCGGCCCGTCCCCGACCTCGAGCTCCTGCCCACCGACCCCGACCCGGTCGCACCCGGTCCTGGCGGTCGCGATGGCGGGGGCGTGGGCACCGAGGATCCACCGGAGGACGACCGCGATCCGGCGACGCATCCCGGACGGCAGTTCCGGTGCGAGACGGCCGATGGCCACCCGCTCGAGGGGTCTCAGGTGAGGCCGGCGTCGTGGATGCAGATGGCGACCTGGACCCGGTTGGTGGCACCGAGCTTGTCGAGGATCCGGGTGATGTGGGCCTTCACGGTGGGGACCGACAGGAAGAGCTCGTCGGCGATCTCGGCGTTCGAGGCACCCCTCGCCAGGGCGATGGCGACGTCGCGCTCCCTCGGGGTGAGGGCGGCGGCACGGGCTTCGGCTTCGGCCTTCTTGAGGTCGCCGCCGCTCTCGTCGCGGATGCGGCGGACCAGGGTCTGGGTGGCGCTGGGGGAGAGCATGGCCTCGCCGGCGGCCACCTTGCGGATGGCGTCGACGATGTCGGCGGGCGGCGTGTCCTTGAGGAGGAAGCCGTCCGCTCCGGCGGCGATGGCGCCGACCACGTAGTCGTCGCCGTCGAAGGTGGTGAGGACGATGACCCGGGGCGGGCGGGGGTCGGCGTGGAGGACGCGGGTGGCTTCGAGGCCGTCCATCACGGGCATGCGGATGTCCATGAGGACGACGTCGGGCTGCTCGGCGCGGATCAGGTCGACGCCGGCCCGGCCGTCGGGCGCCTCGCCGACCACGGCCAGGTCGGGCTGGCCGCCCAACATGAGGGTGAGGGCCGAGCGGACGAGGGCGTCGTCGTCCACGATGACCACGCGGATGGAGCGGCTCATCCGATGACCCACGGCAGGGAGGCGTGGACGACGAAGGTGCCGTCCCGCTGGCCGTGCTCGAGCGAGCCGCCGGCCAGCTCCACCCGCTCCCGCAGGCCGACGAGGCCCAGCTCGGCACCCGGGACCTGGGCCCGACCGAGGCCGAGCGGGTTGCGGAGGACGACGTCGACGCCGTCGTCGTCGCCTCGCAGCTCCACCTGGACGCGGGCGCCCGGTGCGTGCTTGGTGGCGTTGGTGATGCCCTCCTGCACGATCCGGTAGAGGGTGCGGCCGAGGGCGGTCGGGACGGCGCGGTCGGCGAGGCGGTCGTCGAGGTCGATGCGGGCCCCGGCGGCCCGACTCGCCTCCACCAGCTCGCCGAGGTCGGCGTAGGTGGGCTGCGGCCGGTTCGCCACCAGCCCGGTGTCCGGGTCGCGGAGCACGCCGAGGACGCTGCGGAGGTCGGCGAGGGCCTCGTCGGCGCGGTCGTGGACCTCGTCGATGCCGGCCCGCAGCTCGTCGGCGTCGAGGTCGGTGCGGAAGGCGAGGGCGCCGGTGTGCATCGAGATCTGGCTGATCCGGTGGGCGAGCACGTCGTGCATCTCCCGGGCGATCGCGGCGCGCTCGTCGGCCCGGGCCTTGCGCACGCGCAGGTCGCGTTCGGCCTCGGCCCGTTCCGCTCGCTGCTGCAACGTCCAGAGCAGCTCCCGCCGGGACCCGATGTACATGCCCCAACCGAGGAGGGCGAGGGTGATGGCGCCGGTGGTGAGCAGCGTGAGCCACCACTCGCTGGCGGGCTCGGTGCTCGGCAGCAGGCTGGTGGAGATGAGGCTGGAGGCGGTGGCGAGCACCGCGACCACCGAGATCTGCCACGTGACCCGGTGGGTGGCGACCGACACGGTGGCGAGGAGCGCCGGCCCCGCCGCGGCTGCGGACACGGCAGCGAGCGCCACGAGGACCAGGACGATCGGGAACGGCCAGCGCCGCCGGTAGAGGACCAGGACGAAGGCGGCGACCCCGATGGCGAGGTCGAGCGCGATCCGCCACGGGCCTTCGTCGACCAGCTCCGGGTAGGTGGTCGAGACGGCGATCAGGGACACGAACAGGCAGATGAGGAGCCGCCACGTGTGGCCCCACCGCGAGATCGGCGGCTGGAACGAGGCCATCCCGCCTGCGGTGCCCGACGCGCCCTCCATCACCCCGTCAGCGTACGGAACGGCCAGGAGCAGGGGACCGGACCCAGGTCGCGACCGACCCCCGACCCAGGTAGGGGGTCAGGTCCCGACCACCGGTGGGACCGAAGCCGCCCGTCGACCGATGTGCCCGTCCCACGTGCTCCCGCAAGGTGAGGACCATGATCAACGTCGAAGGGCTCACCAAGACCTACGGCCCGTTCACCGCGGTCGACGACGTCACCTTCACCGCCCGAGCAGGCCAGGTCACCGGCTTCCTCGGACCGAACGGAGCTGGCAAGTCGACCACGATGCGGGTGCTCGCAGGACTCACCTCATCCGACCGCGGCACGGCCACCATCGATGGCCGGCGCATCGACGAGTACCCCAACCCGGGGCGCCACGTCGGCATCCTGCTCGATGCGTCCGCCCAGCACCCCGGCCGCACCGGCCGGGAGATCCTGTGGCTCGCCGCCAAGACCATGGGGCTCCCCGAGTCCCGCGTCGACGAGATGCTCGAGGTCGTCAGCCTCGACGAGCGCGAGTCGAAGCGCCGGGTGCGCGACTACTCGCTCGGCATGCGCCAGCGCCTCGGCATCGCCCAGGCCCTCCTGGGTGATCCGAAGGTGCTGATCCTCGACGAGCCGGCCAACGGCCTCGACCCCGCTGGCATCCGCTGGATGCGCACGATGCTCCGCAGCTACGCCGACCGCGGGGGAGCGGTGCTCCTGTCGAGCCACCTCCTGCACGAGGTCGAGCAGATCGCGGACGAGATCGTGATGATCGGCCGGGGCCGGATCGTCGCCGCCGGCACCAAGGCCGAGCTGCTCGCCAACACGGCGACGTCCACGCTCGTCCGGTCCGACGACGACGCCGCCCTCGTGGTGGCGATCCGATCGGCCGGCGGCACGGTGTCGCAGGCCGGCGACGCCCTGTCCGTGGACCTCACGCCCACCGAGGTGGGCCGCATCGCCCTCGGGGCCAGCCTCGCCCTGGTCGAGCTGCGCTCCGCTGCCACCAGCGGCCTCGAGGACATGTTCCTCGAGCTCACCGCCGCCACCCAACGAGAAGACCTCGCCGTCACCGCACCCGGAGGTGCATCCGCATGACCGCCACCATCCCCGTCCTCGAGGCCGATCCCTCGGCCCTCGCCCCGATCCCGCTCAGCCGCCTCGTCCAGGTCGAGCTGCGCAAGCTGGTCGACACCCGTGCCGGCCGCTGGCTCGGGATCATCCAGGCCCTGCTCATCGCCGCAGCCAGCACGATCCTCGTGATCGTCATGGCGGTGCGCGACGACCCGGTGTCGCTCATGGACTTCTTCAGCATCGCCGGCTTCGTGATGTCGGTGCTGCTGCCGGTCATGGGCATCCTCGCCATCACCACCGAGTGGACGCAGCGCACGCACATGGCCACGTTCACCCTCGAGCCCCGGCGGGGGAGGGTCATCGCCGCCAAGTGCGGTGCCGCGGTCATCGCTGCCCTGGTGTCGATCGCCGTCGCCGTCGTGGTGGCCGTGGTCAGCTCCGGCCTCGCCTCGCTCATCGGGGTCAGCGTCGACTGGCACTTCGACGCCGACATGATGGCTGGCTTCGCCCTCGCCCAGATCCTCGGCGTGCTCACCGGCTTCGCCCTGGGCGCGCTGATCCTGGCGACCCCGGCGGCGATCGTCGCCTTCTTCGCCTACGCCTTCGTCCTCCCGACGCTGTTCATGATCGGCGCCGACCAGCTGTCCTGGTTCGAGTCGATCCAGCCCTGGATCGACCTCGGCGACGCCCAGATGCCCCTCACCGAGACCGGCCTCACCGCCGCCAACGGGGCGCACCTGCTCACCGCCGCCGCCCTCTGGCTCGGCATCCCGCTGGTCCTCGGCATCCGGCGGATCCGCCGCTCCGAGATCAAGTAGCGCTCCCGGCCGGCGGCGCGCGCCGGGGCGATCGCCGACGTAGGGTCACCGGGCTGCGTTCGGACTGGGGAGGTGGCGGATGGGCGTGGCGTTCTTCTGGGGTGCGGTCGGGGCGTCGGCGCTGCTCGTCGGCGCCCTGGTCGCGTACCTGGGGTCGCCCAGCCGGAGCTTCATCGCCATCGTGATGGCGCTGGGCGCCGGCCTGCTGATCGGGTCGGTGGCGTTCGAGCTCATCGAGGACGCCCTCGACGCGGCCGAGGTCGGCAAGGTCGGGGCGTACACGCTGCTCGGCGCGGCGGCGTTCACGCTCGGGGACTGGATCCTCGACCGGCGCGGCGCCGGCGACCGAAAGGACTCGGACGGGGCCCAGGAGGAGGGCTCGCCGCTCGCGATCGTGTTCGGGTCGGTGCTCGACGGCATCCCCGAGTCGTTCGTCCTCGGCCTCACCGTGCTCCAGGGCGGCGTGAGCGTCGGCCTCCTCGCCGGGGTGCTGCTCAGCAACCTGCCCGAGGGGATGTCCTCGTCGGCCGGGCTGCGCATCGCCGGCTGGCCGCGCAACCGGGTGTTGGGGATGTGGTTGATCGTGATGCTCGTGTCGGGGCTGAGCGCCGCCGCCGGTTACCAGTTCCTCGGCGACCCCGCGAACGACGGGACGGCTGCCGTCGCCCAGGGCTTCGCCGCCGGCGCCCTCCTCGCCATGGTCGCCGACACCCTGCTGCCCGAGTCCTACGAGGTCGAACGCGTCTTCACCGGTTCCTGGGTCGCCATCGGGTTCGCCATCTCCCTGATCCTCACGTCGCTCTGATCCGGCCGAGCGCCCGCGCCGGCCGCCGGGTCAGGTGGTGAGGAAGGGGGCGATGGCGGGGGCGACCTGGTCGGCGGGGGCGCCGTGGTCGGCGGCTTCGAGGCGTTCGAGGGTGGCGCCGGGGATGAGGGCCGTGACCTGTTCGGCGGTGCGGAGGAAGAACGGCGGGCTGGCGGTGCCGGCGACCACGAGGGTCGGGACGGCGATGGTGGCGAGCAGGTCGGCCGGGATCGAGCCGTCGGCGCCGGTGGCGGCCAGGTCGTAGGGCATCGTCGGGGCCACCGCGAGCATGGCCGGGTCGGCGGCGACGCCGGCCAGCACCTCGGGTGGCATGCCGGTCTCACCGAGGAAGGCGGTGATGGCGTCGCCCAGGCGCTGCTCGTCGATCGCCGCGCGGATGGTGCGGTCGAGCCGGAGCGAGCCGTCGGGATCGTCGTCGGACCACGGCGGCTCGTGCAGGACCAGGCGCCGCACGCGGAGCTGCGTGCCCGTCGCGCGGGCTGCGACGCAGGCGCCGGACGAGTGGCCGTAGACGGCCACGTCGCCGCCCAGCGCGCCGGCCACCGCGGCCAGGTCCTCGACTTCGCGGGCGATGGCCTCGGCCGGCGGCGGTGCAAGCCCTCCGCCGCCGCTGTCGCCCCGGCCCCGGCGGTCGTAGGTGGCAGCACGGAGGCCGGCATCGGACAGGGCCGCGGCGAGGGGAGCGAGCGTGTGACGGGTGCAAAAGATGCCGGCGACGAGCACGACCGGCGGGCCGTCCCCGATCACGTCGAAGGCGATGGCGGTGCCGTCGGAGGAGGTGGCGGTGGTGGTCATCGGCAGGTTCGACGGGGCGGTGCCGCGGAACTCATCGCCCGGGACGCTCCGTCGCCCGCCCGGTCCGAGCCCCCGGCCGAGACCTCTAGGGTTGGCGGTCCGGACGATGGGCGGAGGAGCCGCATGCCGTTGGTGCTGGCCCATCAGGGCGGATGGGACGAGGCGCTGGTGGTGCTGGTCGTGATCTGCCTGTTCGTCGGGCTGCTCTGGATCGCCAACGCCCGGGCCGGTGCCGCCTCCAGCCACGGCGACGACGCCACCAGCTGAGCCCCGGCTCAGCCCTCGGGCAGGTCGGCCATGTCCCGGAGGGCCCGGGCCGATGCCTGCAGGAGCGGGATCGCCAGGCAGGCGCCGGTGCCCTCGCCCAGCCTGAGGCGCAGGTCCAGCAGGGGCTCGAGGCCGAGGTGCTTGAGGGCGACGTTCGCCGCAGGCTCGGTCGACCGGTGGCCGGCAATGGCGCGAGACGCGGTCCCCGGGACGAGCGCGTCCGCGGTGAGCGCGGCGGCCGCGGCGATCACGCCGTCGACGATGAACGGCACGCCTGCCGACGCCGCACCCAGGTAGAGGCCGGCCATCGCCGCGATCTCGAGGCCGCCGACCTCGGCGAGGACGAGCAGTGGATCGTCGATCCGGCCGGCTCGCTCGATGGCGGCGGCGACGATCGCGGTCTTGCCATCGAGGCGGTCGGCGGGCAGGCCGGCGCCGGTGCCGGTCACCGTGTCGGCCATCGCACCCGCGAAGCGCCCGATGAGCGCGGCGGAGGGGGTCGTGTTGCCGATGCCCATGTCGCCGGCGACGAGGCAGTCGGCGCCGCCGGCGATCAGCTCGGCGGCGAGGTCGGTGCCGACGGCGATCGCGGCGGCAGCGTCGGTCGCGGCCATGGCGGGCCCGGCGGCGAGGCTGTCGGTCCCGGCGCGGACCTTGCGGTGGCGGACGTCAGGGAGGTGGCTGAGGTCGCCGGCGACGCCCACGTCGACCAGGTGCACGTCGGCGCCGACCGTCGTGGCGAACGTGTTGATGGCGGCGGAACCGGCGGCCATGGCGTGCACCATCAGCCCGGTGATGTCCGACGGCCAGGCGCTCGCGCCGTCGGCCACGACGCCGTGGTCGCCGGCGAACACCACGACGGCCGGGTGCTCGATGACCGGCGGCGGGCACGTGCCGGTGATGCCGGCGAGCTGCACGGCCAGGTCCTCGAGCTGGCCCAGGGAGCCGGGCGGCTTGGCCCGCGACGCCCAGCGGGCCTGGGCGGCGGCCATGGCGTCGGCGTCGAGCGGGGCGACGGTGGGCAGGACGGGACGGTCAGGCATCGGGGGCCTCGTAGGGGTCGAGGGCACGAGCGAGGCGCTCGAGCCCGGTGGCGGTGGGGACGGCGATCCGGACGGCCTCGGGGTGGCCGAAGCTGGCGCCGGAGCGGATCAGGATGCGGTGGGCGAAGAGGTGCTCCCGGAGCGCGCGCCCGTCGGGGATCCAGAGGTAGTTGGCGGTGCCGGGAGCGGGCTCGATGCCGTGCGACGCCAGCAGCGACGCGAGCTCGCCCCGCAGCTCGGCGATGCCGCGGGACCAGCCGGGGAGGTCGGCGAGCTCGAGCAGCTCGGGGAGCGCGTCGCCCACCAGGCCGCTGACCGACCAGCGGGGCCGGACGGCGGCCACCTGCTGCGCCGTCTCCGCATCGGGAGCGAGGACGTACCCGATGCGCAGACCGGGGCAGGCGAACGCCTTGGTGAGCGAGCCCAGCACGATGGTCCCCTCGTCGCCGCGCGTCCAGCGTCCGGTGGCGAGCGGGAAGAACGCCTCGTCTCGGACGAACGCCCGCTCACCCGCAGCCGCCAGCGCTCCCGTCGGGTTGTTCGGGTCCGACATCCACCGCGGCCCGTCGGGATCGAGGTCGGCGAGGTGGCGCCGGTACAGCGAGAAGTCGCAGGGGTCGGCCCAGCCCCGGGGGTGGAGCTGGGCGACGAGCGCGATCGCCTCGGCGCCGCCGTTCGTGAGGACCAGGCGCTCGGGGTCGACGCCCATCGCCGCCGCGAGCGCCGCCGTGGCCGTCCGGTCGTCGGGGTAGTCCCCGAGGGCGTCGAGGTGGCGGGCGATGACCGGCCGCACGTCGGGCGCGACCGGGTTCAGGCTCGCGGACAGGTCGAGCAGCTCGCGGCGGTCGATGCCGAGCCGGGCGGCGACCGCGTGGGCGTCGCCGCCGTGCGGTGCGGCGTCGAGGGCGCTCACAGCTCGCACCTCGTGGCCCGGCGCCGCCGGGCCGCACGGACGGCGGCCGGAGCGATCAGGAGCGCGGCGAGCAGCAGCTCGACCTGGTCCACCAGCGCGATCGCCCGGCCGATGTCGGCCGGCTCGGGTCGGGGGCCGGCGCCCAGGCGCGGGCGTTCCTCGATCCGGTCGCCGTACCGCAGGGTGCCGCCCAGCTCCACCCCCAGGGCGGCGGCGACCGCCGCCTCGGCGACGCCGGCGTTGGGCGACGGGTGGGCGCCGGCCTGGGTCCGGATCGCGGTGGCGATGGCTCGGGCCCGGGTGGGTCGGACCGCCAGCACCAGCAGGGCGAAGGCCCGGGCCGGCACGAGGTTGGCGACGTCGTCGAGCCGGGCGGCCGACCAGCCGAACCGCTCGTAGCGGTCGCTGCGGTGGCCGACCATGGCGTCCATGGTGTTGACCGCCCGGTACCCGGCGGCGCCAGGCGCGCCGGCCACCGCGCCCCACAGGGCGGGGGCGACGACGGCATCGACCGAGTTCTCGGCCAGGGACTCGATCACGGCGGCGGCGATGCCCCGGTGGTCGAGCTCGCTCGGGTCCCGGCCGACGAGCGAGGGGAGCGCGGCCCGGGCGCCGTCGAGGTCGCCGGCGGTGCACCGCTCGCCGATCGTGGCCGCAACCCGCCGGAGCTCGCGTCCCGCCGACGTGACCGCCACCGCGACCGTGGTCGAGCGGACCGCCGCGCCGGCGGCCACCCCCAGGCCGACGCCGGTCACCGTGTAAGCGAGGCCGGCGCCGCGGGCGTCGCGCCACAGCACCGGCTCCACCGCTCCCATCGCCCGTCCGAACCCGGCGACCGGGTGGAACGCCGGGGGCTCGCCCAGGAGGCGGTCCACGAGGAGGCCGGCACCGGCGGCGGCCGACCGGGCGGCGGGGCGCGCCGTCACCGGGCCGCCAGGGCGACGAGGCCGACCGTCTCGGACACGACGATGAGGGCGCCGAGGACGTCGCCGGTGAAGCCGCCGAGCCGCCGCACCGCGACCCAGAGCACGGCGCCCGCGCCGGCCAGCGCGCCGAGGAGCGCCGCGACGCCGATGCCCCCCTGCGCCGCGACGAGCACGGCACCCGCGGGTGCGACGGCGATGAGGACCCAGCGGTTGGCCTGCCCGAGGAACGGCGTCGCCAGGCCCTCGGTCCGTGCGTACGGCAGGAACGAGGGGGCTGCGGCGGCCACGGTCCGGCTCAGGCACCACAGGGCGACGATCGACCACGGCGACGGGCCGCCCGAGGCCAGCGACGCCCAGCGCAGGAGCAGCACGCACGGCACCACGCCCAGGGCGAAGCCGCCCACGTCGGGCTGGCGCATGACCTCGAGCCGCCGCTCCCGGTCCAGGTGGGGGAGCAGGCCGTCGACCGAGTCGGCCAGGCCGTCGACGTGCAGCAGCCCGGTGACCGCGAGGTCGGCGGCGACGACGAGCGCGGCGGCGACGGGGAGCAGCCAGACCCCTTGCGCGCCCCACCACACGAGCGCGACCAGGCCGCCGATCACGGCGCCGGCGGCGGGGAACCACCGGAACGTGCGGTCGGTCGGCGGCGACGACCGACCGAGGATGCTGAGGAACCCGAGCGCGCTCAGCACGGGCCACCCGCCCCTCTCGGGGGCAGTTCGAGGGCCCGTCCCGCCACCACGAGCAGGACGCGGTCGGCCACCGCCGACACCTGCTGGTTCAGCGTCCCGACCGCGTCGACGAAGCGGCGCCCCACCGGGGTCGGGGCGTGGAGCGACCAGCCCACCTCCTCGGCGACGACGATGGTGGGCGCGGTGCGGGCGCGGAGGGCATCCGCCAGCGCGGGGCCGTCGGCGTCGAGGTCGGCGTGGGCGGCGATCCAGCTCCCGAGCGAGTCGAGCAGGACGGTCGCCTCGATGCGCCCGAGCAGCGCTGGCAGCTCGGCCGGATCGGGGCACTCGACGGTGGCCCAGGTGCTGGGCCGCCGGTCGCGGTGGGCGGCGATGCGGGCGGCGTGGTCGGCGTCGCCGGCCTGCACCGCGGCGGTGGCCACGTAGGTGACCCCCGGTGCCGTCCGGGCGGCCAGGTCCTCGGCGAGGCGCGACTTGCCGGAGCGGGTGCCGCCGAGCACCAGCGTGAGGCCCTCGGTGGCCGTGCCGGGTTCGCTCATCTGGGTCTCACCTGTCGTCCTGGCGCAGCAGCCGGATCGACGGAAGGACCGTGGAACCGACCCTGAGCCTCGAGGGTTGCGTGGTTCTCGCGGTCCAGGTTCGGCCGGACTCGCACCGTCCCCGAGGGGAGGCGCTCTACCGTTGCGGGACAGTGCCGGGATCGCACCGGACTTCGTCCCTGAACCGCGCCGGCACCCTACCCTCCGGGCGCGGGCCCGCCCGCCGGAGCGACAGGAGCCTGATGGAACCCGGTGAGCCGACGACGCCCGAAGCGCCCGCGCTCGTCGAGCTGTGGCTGGTCCGGCACGGCCAGACCGAGTGGAGCGAGGCCGGTCGCTACGCGGGGTGGGCCGACATCGGCCTGACCCCGGCCGGCGAGGACCAGGCGCGCGAGCTGGGCCGGCTGCTGCCGCACGGGCCGGACGTGGCGGCGTGGTCGTCGGACCTGGGCCGGTGCCGGGCGACCGCCCGGCTGGCCGGCCTGCGGCCGACGGTCGACCGGCGGCTGCGCGAGCTGGACTTCGGGACGATGGAGGGTGCCACCTGGCCGGAGCTGTCCGAGGCGGTGCAGGAGGCGCTGCTCGAGTTCGACGCGTTCGCCGCGCCGGGCGGCGAGTCGGTGGCCCAGCTGGAGGCCCGCGTCCGGGCGTTCCTCGACGAGCTGGCGCCGGGCCGCCACGTCGTCGTGACCCACGGCGGCGTCGTCCGGTTGCTGCTGCGCCGAGCCGGTCGGGACGGCGCGGTGGCTCCGGCGCAGGTCGAGCGCCTGACCTGGCCGCTCCGCGGGCTGGGTCATGATGGCCCGATGCCCCGCCAGTCGATCATCGTCGTGAACACCGGGAACGGGAAGGGCAAGAGCTCCGCCGCGTTCGGGGTGATGAACCGGGGGTGGGCCCGGGGCTGGACGGTCGGGGTGGTCCAGTTCCTCAAGAGCGGCAAGTGGAAGGTGGGGGAGAAGAAGCTGGCCGAGCACCTCGGCATCGAGTGGCACACGCTGGGCGACGGGTTCACGTGGGAGTCCACCGACATGGACGAGACGATCGCCAAGGGCCGCCACGCCTGGGAGGTGGCCAACCGCATGCTGGCGTCGGGCGACTACGACCTGTTGATCCTCGACGAGGCCACCTACGCGGTGAAGTACGGCTGGGTGGCGGTCGAGGACGTGGTGGAGGGCCTGCGGAACCGGTCGCCGCGGACCAACGTGGTGCTCACCGGGCGCAACTGCCCGCCGGAGATCATCGAGATCGCCAACACCGTGACCGAGATGGTCAAGGTCAAGCACGCCTACGACGAGGGCATCTCCGCCATGAAGGGCATCGAGTTCTGATGCTCGGACCGCGGCTGGTGGTCGCGGGGACCAGTTCCGGATCGGGCAAGACCAGCCTGGCGACCGGGCTGATGGCGGCGCTGCGCGCCCGCGGCCTGGAGGTGGCGTCGGCGAAGGTCGGGCCCGACTTCATCGACCCCGGCTACCACGAGCTGGCGACCGGTCGACCGGGCCGGAACCTCGACGCCTGGATGTGCGGCCCGGACCTGATGGCCCCGCTGGCGGGCCGGGCGGCTGCCGGTGCCGACGTGCTCGTGGTCGAAGGGGTGATGGGCCTGTTCGACGGCGCCGCCGACGCGACGCCGTCGTCCACCGCCGACATCGCCCGGCTGCTCGACGCCCCGGTCGTCCTCGTCGTCGACTGCTCGTCGCAGGCGGCGTCGGTCGCTGCGCTCGTGCACGGCTTCGCCACCTTCGACGCGCGCGTGCCGCTCGCCGGGGTGATCCTGAACAAGCTCGCCTCCGACAGCCACGAGGCGATGGTGCGCACCGCCCTCGCGGGCGCGCCGGCGCCCGTCCCCGTGCTCGGCGCGCTGCACCGCGACGAGCGGCTCGGCTGGCGCGACCGGCACCTCGGGCTCATCCCCGTCGCCGAGCGGCCCGACGAGGTGGCGGCATCGCTCGCCGCCCTCGCCGCGCTGGTGGCCGAGCGCTGCGACCTCGACGCCCTGCTCGAGGTCGCCCGGGGAGCGCCGGCCCGCGCGGTGGAGGCGGTGCCCGAACCGGCTCACGTCGGTCCGGCCCGCATCGCGGTGGCTGGAGGACGGGCGTTCACGTTCAGCTACCCGGACAACGTGGAGGCGCTCGAGGCTGCGGGTGCGGAGGTGGTCCCGTTCGATCCGCTGGTCGATGCCGCCCTGCCGCCGGAGGTCGACGCGCTCGTCGTCGGCGGCGGGTTCCCGGAGGTGATGGTCGAGCAGCTCGCCGCGAACGAGCCGCTGCGTCGCGACGTCCGGGCCCAGATCGACGGCGGCCTCGTCGTGTGGGCCGAGTGCGGCGGCCTGCTCTGGCTCGCGGAGGCGCTCGACGGCCACGCCATGGTCGGGGCGGTGCCCGCTGTGGCGGCGATGACCGATCGGCTCACCCTCGGGTACCGCTCCGCCGTGCTCCAGGTCGACACGCCGCTGGGTCCGGCCGGCACCGAGCTGCGCGGGCACGAGTTCCACTACACCGCCCTGGCACCGGCCGGCGCCGCGCTGGAGCTCACCGGTCGGACCGGCACGACGAGCGGCGGCCACGGCTCGCCACGGCTCCTGGCCAGCTACCTCCACGTGCACCTCGCCGGCCGCCCCGATCTCGCCGAGGCCTTCGTGGCCACGGCGATCCGCGGCCGCACCCCCACGTAGGGCACGCTGCCCTACGTGGGTCCGGCGGTTGGGTAGGGTGGCCCGATGCCCCCGCTCGCGACCGGTCACAAGCGCACCGGCGCCTGCCCCACGTTCGAGCACCCGGTCCTCCAGCGCGACGGCCTGCTGCTGCGGGTGCCGCTGGTCGGCGGCGGCCTCGCGCCGGCCCAGGCTGCGGCCGTCGCGGCGGTGGCCGAGGAGCACGGCTCGGGCGTCATCGAGCTGACGAACCGCGGGAACCTGCAGGTCCGAGGCCTGCGCGAGGCCTCGGTCGGCCCGGCGGTCGCAGCCCTCCGCGACCACGGGCTCGGCGATGGGGGCGCAGGCCTGGTGACGATCTCGCCGTTCGCATCCGACGCCGACCACGCCCTCCGCCAGCAGCTGGTCGACGCCATCGGGGAGCTCCTGGCCGACGGCGGGCCCATCTCGCCCAAGTTCGTCGTCCACGTCGACGACGCCGCCGGCACGACCGCCGCTCGCCGGTCCGAGGCCACGCTCACCGCGGTCGGCAGCCAGATCCGGGTGGCCATCGACGCCCTCGGCGGGGCCACCACCGATGCGGCCGGCGCGGTCGAGCTGGTGCGGGCGCTCGCCGCGGCCTGCCGGAGCGTGGCCGACGACGCCCGCGTCGCCGACGTGGTCGACGCCTACGGGTTGGCCTGGCTCCACGCCGTGCTGCCCGCCGACCTCGACGCCGGCCCTGGCCGTCGCCCGGTCGCGGCGCCTCCGGCTGCCGGGCCGTGGCGCAGCCCCGACGGCGAGGTGCTCCTCGCTGCGGCCCGCTTCGGTCGCCTGGACGCCCGGGCCCTCGCCGGCCTGGCAGCGCGAGGCGCCGACCTGCGCGTCACGCCGTGGCGGTCGTTCGCCCTCCAGCCTCCGGCCGACGGCCGGACGGGCTGGGAGGACGAGCTCGCCGAGCTGGGCCTCATCGTCGACGCCGGCGATCCGGCGGCCGGGATCGTGTCGTGCATCGGCGCCGCCGGCTGCTGGCAGACCGAGGCCGACACGTGGGCCGAGGCCGAGCGGGTCGCCGCACGCCGGAGCGCCGGAGGCCGGGTCGAGCCGGGCCTGGTGCACGTGTCGGGCTGCGACAAGCGGTGCGCCACCCGGGGGCGCGTCGCCGTCACCTTCCTGGGCAAGGTCGACGGGACCGGGTTCGACCCGTTGGTGGCGCCGTGACCGCCTACCGCTACGTCACCGACGGCGCCGAGATCTACCGGCAGTCGTTCGCCATGATCCGCGACGAGGCCGACCTCAGCGGGATCCCCGCCGACGCGGAGCGCGTGGCCGTCCGCATGATCCACGCGTGCGGGATGACCGACCTGCCCCGGGACATCCGCTGTTCGCCCGACTTCGCCGCCGCTGCCCGCGGCGCCCTCGCCGCCGGTGCCCCCATCCTCTGCGACGCCCAGATGGTGGCCAACGGCGTCACCCGCTCGCGGCTCCCCGCCGCCAACGAGGTGCTCTGCACGCTGGGCGACCCGTCCGTGCCGGGCCTCGCCGCCGAGCTGGGCACCACCCGGTCGGCGGCGGCGATGGAGCTCTGGGCCCCGCACCTCGAAGGCTCGGTCGTCGCCATCGGCAACGCCCCGACCTCGCTGTTCCGGCTGCTCGAGCTGCTCGACGCCGGCGCCCCCCGGCCCGCCGCCGTCATCGGCATCCCCGTCGGGTTCGTCGGCGCGGCCGAGTCGAAGCAGGCGCTCGCCGACCACGCCGCCGGCACCCCGTTCATCACCGTCGTCGGCCGCCGCGGCGGGAGCGCCATGACCGCCGCCGCCATCAACGCAGTCGCCTGCGAGAAGGAGTGACCGTGCCCCGCGGACACCTGTACGGGATCGGCGTCGGACCCGGCGATCCGGAGCTGATGAGCGTGAAGGCCGACCGGCTCATCCGCTCCACCACGACCGTCGCCTACTTCGCGGCGAAGGGCCGGCCCAGCAACGCCCGGCGCGTCGCCGAGCACCTGCTGACCGACGACCACCGCGAGATCCGGATCGAGTACCCGGTCACCGTCGAGGTGCTCCGGCCCGACCAGTCCTACGAGGACCTGCTGATCGAGTGCTACGACGAGGCCGCCCAGCGGGTGGCGGCCGTGCTCGACGCCGGTGACGACGTCGCCGTGATCTGCGAGGGCGACCCGTTCTTCTACGGCTCGTACATGTACCTCCACAACCGCCTGGCCGAGCGGTACGGCACCACCGTGGTACCCGGCATCTCGTCGCCGGTCGCCGGGTCGGCGGCCCTGTCGAGGCCGCTCGTGTGCGGGACCGAGATCGTCAGCGTGCTGAGCGCGGTGCTGCCCGACGACGAGCTGAAGTCGGCGCTCGCCGCGTGCGACGCCGCCGTGATCATCAAGGTGGGGCGGAACCTGGCGAAGGTCCGCTCCGTGGTCGCGGGCGTCGGGCTCGGCGACCGGGCGTTCTACGTCGAGCGGGCCACCTGGTCCGAGCAGGCCACCGCCCCCTTGGCCGAGGCCCCGGAGTCCGGGGCGCCGTACTTCTCGATGGTCGTCATCCCCAGCGCCACCGCCTGCAACCGGTGAGCGCCGACGGCTGGCTCGCGGTCGTCGGCCTCGGTCCCGGCGATCCGCGGTGGCTCCTGCCCGAGGCCCGCAGCACGATCGAGGCGGCCGGCCACCTGGTCGGCTACCACACCTACCTGGACATGGTGCCGGCCGACCTCGTCGGCGACCGGCAGCTCCACGGGTCCGACAACCGGGTCGAGCTGGCCCGGGCCGGGCTGGCGCTCGACCTGGCCGCGGCGGGGGAGCGGGTGGCGGTGATCTCGTCGGGCGACCCCGGCGTGTTCGCCATGGCCGCCGCCGTGTTCGAGGCCCAGCAGGCGCCCGACGCCGCACCGGCGTGGCGCGAGGTCGACATCGTGGTGGTCCCCGGGGTGACCGCAGCCCTGGCCGCGGCGGCTCGCGCGGGCGCACCCCTCGGCCACGACTTCTGCCTGGTGTCGCTGTCGGACAACCTCAAGCCGTGGTCGATCATCGAGCGCCGGGTGCGCGCGGCGATGGAGGCCGACCTCGTGCTCGCCCTCTACAACCCCGTGTCGCGCCACCGGCCCACGCAGCTCGCCACCGCGTTCGACCTCATCCGGGCCCACCGCCCACCGGGCACGCCGGTGGTGCTGGGGCGCGACGTCGGCCGGCCCGACGAGCAGGTGCGCGTGGTCGAGCTCGGCGAGCTGGACCTCTCGGTCTGCGACATGCGCACGGTGATCATCGTCGGGTCGACGACGACGCAGATCGTCCCCGGCGCGGCGGGCGAGCCGCGGGTGTTCACGCCCCGGAGCTACCCCGGCGCCTGAACCCGCCCCACGACCCAGGCGACCGCGTCGTCCACGCCCGAGACGGTGGGCACCGAGGGGACGGGCGGGCGCTGGACCACCACGACGGGGACCGCCCGCTCCCGCGCCGCCGTGAGCTTCGCCGCCGTCGCGGTGCCCCCGCTGTTCTTGGCGACCAGAAGGTCGATCGCCTCGCGCTGCAGGAGCTCCCGCTCGCCGGCGACGTCGAACGGTCCGCGGTCGAGCCGGGGCTCGGCCGACCACGCGCCGCTGAGGTCGGGCGGTTCGATCGAGCGGACCAGGAACGTGGGCCCGGTGATCGACCGGAACGGCTCGAGCCCCTGGCGGCCGATCGTCAACAGCACCCGCCCCGGGGCCTCCCGGCGCACGGCATCGGCCGCGGCAGGCACATCGGCGACCTCGATCCACCGGTCGCCCGCGGTCACGGTCCACGGCGGCCGCTGGAGCTTCAGCACCTCGATGCCGGCCCGCTCGCAGGCGGCCGCAGCGTGGAACGGCATCACCGCGGCGAACGGGTGGAGGGCATCGACCACGAGGTCCACGGGAGTGGACCGCAGGTAGGCCTCGAGCCCGTCGACACCGCCGAACCCGCCGACGCGGACCGTGCCGGCGGGCGCAGTGGGACGAGCGGTCCGTCCGGCGAACGACACCACCAGATCGAGCTGGTCCCCGACGAACGGGGCGAGGCGGGTGACGAGCTGCGTGGCCTCCGTGGTGCCGCCCAGCACCAGGAGGGTCGGGCGGCGGTCCACGGAGGCCGAGCGTACGAGGTGGCTCAGGTGGCGGCCCGGGCCTTGCGGTCGAGCAGGAGCCCGAGCACGCCGCCCATCACGGCCCACATCAGGGCGATGCCGGCGATGGAGCGGATGCGGAAGCTCCAGACCATCGTCGTGTACGCGTGGGGCTCGAGCTTGGTGGTGCTGATCGCGACCGGGGCGCCCACCAGGTCACGGCCCTCGGCCACCTCGGCGAGGTCGAGGGCCTCGGACGGGTCGCTCGGGTCCCGGTAGGACTCGTCGCCCACCTCCCTGGCGTTCGCCAGCATGGCGTCGAGCACCGCGTCGGGGGCGGTGTCGGCGACCACGAGCGCCGGGTCGGCATCGCTGTTCGGCGGTTCGATCCGGTCCGGGCTGGGCGGGAACACCAGGTAGGCGGTGGTCACGAGCAGCAGCGCCACCCCGCCGCCGATCAGGAACCGCGAGCCGCCTTCGAACCCTCGGGCGGTGAGCTGGCCCCAGACCCAGCGGACGGCGAAGACGATCGCCACGCTGGCGACGACGAGCAGCAGGTACGAGGCCGTCCGCTCGCTGATGGTGTCGGGGTCCCCGACGGTCGGTGGGTTGGGCGGGTACTTGAGCGCCGGGATGAGGCAGGTGGCGAGGAACGCGGCCGCGGCGATCTTGATCACCCGGCCGAACTCGTCGCGCCCGGTGATGCGGTCATGCATCGCTGCGGCGATGACGGCCAACACGACGCCGAGCGTGACGCCGTAGAGGACGGCGGCGATCATGCCGCCCCAGTGCTGCGTCGAGCGGGCGAACTCGGCCGCCTCGCCGGCGGGTCCGCCGAGGCCCGACGCGTCCTCGAAGCCGATGGCCCAGCCGATCTGGGTCTCGGTCACGAAGCGCACGAAGAGCGCGGCGGCTGCGCCCCCTGCCGCGCCGGCCGCCAGGCCGCGCAGAAGGAAGTCCTTCATGGTGAGGTTCACTTGTGGGGTCCTGTCAGCTCAGTGGCAGGGGAACCCGAGGGCGTGGCGGCCGTCGTGGAAGAACTCGTGGACGGTCATCCAGTTGCTCATGATGAGCCCGTTCTCCTGGAGGACGACGTACCCGAAGAACAGGGCGAACGCCATCGCGGCCCAGGCCCACGCGGGGACCTGGATGTGCGCGCCGACCGGCGCAGGGGTGGTGGTGATTGCAGCCATCAGGGGCCTCCATCGCTCGTGGTATGTGAGGCGCAACAGGTTTCCTGGCTCCCAGATCACCGCTCCCCATCGCCTTCCCAGACCGAGGTCCAGTGGCAGATGATGGGTTGCTCCCTGGTCACAGTGGCGAGGACCGCGCCGGAATCGCACCGGACTTCCCTTGCTTGCGCGGGGTCATCATGGCACACGACCAAGATGGCGGGCGATGGCCGACGCGATGACCGACGACGAACTGGTGGCGGCGCTGGCGCCGTTGTCGCTGCGGTCGACGCTCGACCCACCCGAGGTGGCGCGAGCCGAGGGGAGGGGCGTCACCGGTCCCGACGACGTCGCCGCGCTGGTCGCGCACGTGGAGCGCGGCCTGTTCGCCAGCCCGTTCTCGCCGGCCACCGACCTGGGTCCCGACAAGCGCCGGGAGGTGGCCGGCTCCATCACGTTCCAGGCGGTGGTCGCGCAGATCCTCAACCCGGTCCTGCTGGCGCACCGGGTGCTCGGCGTCGGGCTCTACCCGACCGTCGACCAGGTCCGTTGGCGGCCCGACGACTGGGTCGTCCGCTACGGCCTGAGCGAACTGGTCCGCGGCGGCCCGATGCCGACGCCGGCGGTGCTCGACCGCTTCCACCAGCAGATCACCGGCTCCCTCGCCGATGCGATCAACGCGGTGCTGCCCGTCCCGCTCCCGGGCCGCCTGCTCGTGGGCAACGAGCGGGCCGCGGTGCACACCGCCCTCGTCGCCGCGGGCGAGGCCCCGGCGTCGTTCGTCCGCGACTCGTGCTGCCTGATCCACCTCGCCGGGCTCCTGCCCTGCGACGAGTGCCCCCTCAGCGCGCCGAGCGCCTGAGCAGGTAGATGTCCATGATCCAGCCGTGCGCCTCGCGGGCGGCGGCTCGGGCCCGCTCGATCTCGGGCCCGACCTCGGCGAGCGGTCCGTGCGCGAGCAGCTCCATCGGCGTGCCGAGGTAGGCGCCCCACCAGATCTCGATGCCCTCGGGGGCGAGGCGCCGGAAGGAGCAGTCGCCGTCGAGCATGACGATGGCGTTCGCCGCGGTGGCCGGCCACCCGTCCTCGGCCACCAGGCGGCGGCCGGTGGTGATGAGCATCGACTCGCCGATGCGGTGCAGCGGGATCCGGTGGGCGGCGGCGAGGGCGGCGATGCTCGTGATGCCGGGGATCACGTCGTGGGTGAACGCGACGGTGCCGCGCTCGTGGAGGTCGTCGAGGATCCGCAGCGTCGAGTCGTAGAGCGACGGATCGCCCCACACCAGGAAGGCGCCGGTGCCGTCGTCGCCCAGCTCCGCCGCGAACGCGTCGCCGAACGCGTCGGCGCGCGCTGCGTGCCACCGCCGCACCTCGGCGTCGTAGTCCGCGGGGTCGCGGTCCCGCGGCGGATCGGCGACCTCGACCCAGCGGTACGAGCCGGGCTCGAGGTGGCGGTCGCACAGCTCCTGGCGCACGGCGAGCAGGTCGGCCTTGGCCTCGCCCTTGTCGAGCACGAAGAACACGTCGGTGGCGCGCAGCGCGCCGATGGCCTGCACGGAGGCGTGGTCGGGGTTGCCGGCTCCGATGCCGATGACGTGGATGTGGCGCACCGTTCGATCCTGCCACGGGGACTCCGGTAGCTTGCCCGGTGCGACACGGGGAACATCGGTGCGAATCCGAGGCTGTACCCGCAACTGTCACCGGGGAGCGATCCTCCACCCATGGTCACGGCCCCTCGGGGTTGGAAGGCCGGAGGGGAGTGCTGATCCGGGAGCCAGGACACCTGTGCCCGCCGCCAAGCGAACGACCGGGAGCAGTCACCCATGGAGTCCCCCTCCGTCCACCTCGACGATGCATCGAGCGTCGTCGCCGCCGTCGAGGGCCACGTGCACTACCTGCGCATCGCCCTCGCGGCGCCGCCGGACGAGGGCTGGCTGGCCAGCGCGGCCCTGATCGAGCAGCCGGCGCTGCTGCGGGGGTCGATCGCCTCGACCCAGGCGGGCCGGGGTGCGCCGGACCTGCAGGTGGCGGCGTCGTTGTGGTTCCAGGCCTACGCCTTCCGGGCGGCGGTGCCGGTCGTGGCCCCGTTCGCCCTCGGCCTCCCCGGGTTCTCGGCCGATCCGCAGGCCACCTCGATCCGCATCGCCCGGAGCCGGCCGGCCGCCGTCGCGGTCACCGACCCGGCGGTGCGCGACCGCTCGGCGGAGGCTGCGGCGCAGGACCTGCTCGCCGGCCACCTCGAGCCGGTGGCCGAGGCGGTCGCCGCATCGCACACCGTCGGGCACCGCCTCCTCTGGGGCAACGCCGCCGCGTCGGTGGCGGCCGTCCTCCGAGCCGTCGAGGGCGCGCCCGGCGCGGACCGTGCCGTCGTCCGGGCTCGAGCCGGCGAGCTGGTGGACGCCGCCCAGCCGTGGATCGCCGGCCTCGGGTCGTTCGAGCTGGGGGAGCAGGGCTGGCGCTGGGGCCGGACGAACTGCTGCCTCTACGACCGCTGCGACGGCGCCTCGCGGTGCGAGGACTGCTCGCTCCAGGCGGTGGCGTCGTGATCGTCTTCCTCACCACCGCCGCCACCGAGGTCCTCGCCCTGCGCACCGCGGCCGAGGACCTGCCCGAGGGCTTCCCCGCCGTCCGCGCGGGGTCCCCCTACGACGCCGACGTCGACCTCGACGCCGCTTCCTGCGTGATGGTCCGCCTGCTCGGCGGGCGGCGGGCGTGGGAGGACGGGTTCGACGCCCTCCGTGCCGGGTGCGTCGAGCGGGGCATCCCGTTCCTGGCCTTCGCCGGCGAGGCGGTGCCCGACGCCGAGCTCACCACCCTGTCCACCGCCCCTGCCTCGCTGGTGGCCGAGGCATTCGGGTACCTCGTCCAGGGCGGGCCGCAGAACCTGGCCAACCTCGTGCGCTTCGTGGCCGACACCGTCCTGCTCGAGGGGTTCGGCTTCGAGGCGCCGGTGGCCGTGCCCGACGTGGCCGTCTGGCGGTCCCCCGAGCGGCGCGACCCGGCCCGGCCGCTCGTGGGCGTGGTGTTCTACCGGGCGCACCTGGTGGCGGGGAACACCCAGTTCATCGCCGACCTGTGCGACGAGATCGAGGCCCAGGGCGCCGACGCCGTCGCCGTGTCCTGCTACTCGCTGCGCGGCGAGGACGGCGTTCCGGCGATCGAGCTGCTGCGGTCGCTCGACGTCGACGTGCTGGTCACCACCGTGCTGGCGGCGGGCGGCGTCGCCGCCGCCGCCGGGATCGACGGCGGCCCGGGCGGGCTCGACGGCGAGGCGTGGGAGGTGTCGGCGCTCGCCGAGCTCGACGTGCCCATCATCCAGGCCCCGTCCTGCACCACCAGCTCCGCCACGTGGGCGGCGTCGGACGGCGGGCTCGGGCCGTTCGACGTGACCCAGGGGGTCGCCATCCCGGAGTTCGACGGGCGCATCGTCGCGCCGGCGTTCGCGTTCGCCGAGGTGGTCGACGACGGCGACGACATGGGCACCGAGGTGAAGGCGTACCGCACGATCCCCGACCGGGTCGCCCGCGTCGCGGGCATCGCGGTGCGCCACGCCCGCCTGCGGGCGCGACCGCCCGCCGAGCGCAAGGTCGTCATCGTGCTGTCGGCCTACCCGACGAAGCGCAGCCGCCTCGGCAACGCGGTCGGACTCGACACGCCGGCCTCCGCGATCCGCATGCTCCACGCCCTGCGCTCCCAGGGCTACGTGGTCGACCGGATCCCCGAGACCAGCGACGAGCTGATGGCCGAGCTGGCCGACGGGCTGGTCTACGAGGCCGAGCACCTCACGGCCGCCGAGATCGCCCAGGCCGTGGGGTCGATGCCCGTCGAGCGGTACGTCCACTGGTTCGCGACGGTCCCCGACGAGGTGCGCGACGAGCTCGAGGCCAAGTGGGGCCCGGCGCCCGGCACCCAGCGGGTCCACGACGACGCCCTGATCTTCAGCGGGGTCGACCTCGGCAACGTGCTCGTGGTGATCCAGCCGCCCCGCGGCTACGGCGACGACCCGGTGGCGGTGTACCACTCACCCGTCCTGCCCCCGGCCCACCACTACCTCGCGTTCTACCGCTGGCTCGACGAGGGCTGGGGCGCCGACGCGGTCGTGCACCTCGGCAAGCACGGGACGCTCGAGTGGCTGCCCGGCAAGGCCGTCGGCCTGTCTGCCTCCTGCTACCCGGACCTGGCGCTGGGGGACGTGCCGTTCTTCTACCCGTTCGTCGTCAACGACCCCGGGGAGGGCACCCAGGCCAAGCGCCGGGCCCACGCCACCGTCATCGACCACCTCCTCCCGCCGATGACCCGCGCCGACACCTACGACGACCTGGCCCGGCTGGAGCAGCTGTTCGACGAGTACGCCACGCTCCAGTCGCTCGACCCGTCGAAGCTGGCGACGCTGCGCAACAAGATCTGGGAGCAGATCACGGACTCGGCCATCGACCGGGACCTCGGGCTCGTCGACCAGACCGACGACGAGGAGGGCTTCGACGACGTGATCGTCGACGTCGACGGCTACCTGTGCGGTCTCAAGGACGCCCAGATCCGCGGCGGCCTGCACATCCTGGGCGACGTGCCCGAGGGCGAGGCGCTCGTCGACCTCGTGCTCGCCATCACCCGGCTCGGCCACGGCACGGTCCCGTCGCTGCGCACGAGCGTCGCCGAGCAGCTGGGGATCGACCCGGCGCGCCCGGAGTCGTTCGACGTGCTCGAAGGCCGGTGCCGCGAGCTGGTGGAGGGCGCCGCCGACCGAGGGTGGACGGCCGTCGACGGCGACCTGCCCACCCTCGTCTGGGTGTGCGAGTGGCTGGTGCCGAAGCTGCGGGAGACCGGTGACGAGCTGGCCAACCTGCTGCGCGGCCTGGACGGGCGCTACGTGCCGGCCGGTCCGTCGGGCACCCTCACCCGGGGCGGCGCGCACGTGCTGCCGACCGGGCGGAACTTCTACTCGATCGACCCCAAGGCCCTGCCCACCGAGCTGAGCTGGGACGTCGGGGTGAAGCTGGCCGACGCCCTCCTCGAACGCCACCTCGCCGAGGAGGGCGCCTACCCGGCCACCGTCGGCCTCGTCCTCTGGGGCACCGCGATCATGCGGACCCAGGGCGACGACGTGGCCGAGGCCCTCGCCCTGCTCGGCGTCCGCCCCCGATGGGAGCAGGAGTCCCGTCGGATCGTGGGCCTCGACGTCATCCCGCTCGCCGAGCTGGGACGGCCCCGCATCGACGTCACGCTCCGCATCTCCGGGTTCTTCCGCGACGCGTTCCCCGGGCTGGTCGCCCTGCTCGACGAGGCGGTCGAGCTGGTGGGCGGCCTCGACGAGGGGCCCGAGGACAACTACGTCGTGCGCAACGGCGCCGCGGACGCCCGCGTGTTCGGTCCGGCGCCCGGGGCGTACGGCGTGGGCATCCTCGCCCTCATCGAGAGCCGCAACTGGCGCTCCGACGACGACCTCGCCGCCGTGTACATCGCCTGGTCGGGCTACTCGTACGGCCGCTCGGGCTACGGCGTCGCCGACGAGGACGCCATGCGCCGGCGCTTCGCCGCCATCGAGGTGGCGGTGAAGAACCAGGACAACCGCGAGCACGACATCTTCGACTCGGACGACTACCTCCAGGACCACGGCGGCATGATCGCCACGGTCCGCTCGCTCACCGGCAAGGACCCGAAGGGCTGGTTCGGCGACTCGTCGAACCCGGCCCGCCCCCAGGTCCGGAGCCTCGCGGAGGAGGCGGCGCGGGTGGTCCGCACCCGGGTCGTGAACCCGCGCTGGATCGAGGCCATGCAGCGCCACGGCTACAAGGGCGCATTCGAGATGGCGGCCACGGTCGACTTCCTGTTCGGCTACGACGCCACCGCCAAGGTGGTGGACGACTGGATGTACGAGCGGGTCACCGAGCGCTACGTGGCCGACCCGGCGGTGCGGAAGTTCTTCGAGCAGTCGAACCCGTGGGCGCTCACCGCCATCGCCGAGCGCCTCCTCGAAGCGCACGACCGGGAGATGTGGGACGCCTCGGCCGAGTCGCTCGCCGCCCTGCGGTCCGCGCTGCTCGAGGCCGAGGGGTGGGAGGAGTCGCGGTGAGCGAGCCGTTCCCGTTCTCCGCCGTCGTCGGCCAGGACGACGCCAAGCTCGCGCTGGTGCTGGCCGCCCTGGAGCCGAACCTGGGCGGCGTCCTGCTCCGGGGCGACAAGGGCTCGGCCAAGACCACCCTGGCCCGCGGCCTGGCCGCCTTGCTGCCCGGCGACGCGCCGTTCGTGGAGCTCCCGCTCGGCGCCACCGAGGACCGCGTCGTCGGCTCCATCGACCTGGCCGCGCTGCTGCGCGACGGCACACCCGAGGTGCGTCCCGGGCTGCTGGCCGCCGCTCACGGCGGGGTGCTGTACGTCGACGAGATCAACCTGTTGGCCGACCACCTGGTCGACGTGCTCCTCGACGTCGCCGTCAGCGGCGTGAACCGCATCGAGCGCGACGGGATCGCGCACGAGCACCCGGCCCGCTTCGTGCTGGTCGGGTCGATGAACCCGGAGGAGGGCGAGCTGCGGCCGCAGCTGCTCGACCGCTTCGGCCTGGTGGTCGACGTCCAGGCCTCGACGGACCGCCGCGAGCGGGCCGAGGCCGTCCGTCGGCGGCTGCTCGCGGACCACGACGACGGCAGCCTCGACGCGCACCGCGCCGCCGACGCCGAGGCCGCCGCCCGGCTCGCGGCAGCCGGAGCGACCCCGGTGCCATCGGACGACCTCATCGACCTGGCTTCGGCCGTCGCGCTCGAGGTCGGCGCCGAGGGACTCCGGGCCGACCTGGTGCTGTGCCGCGCCGCATCCGCGCACGCCCTCTGGCGCGGGGCCGACGCCCCCGAGGAGGACGATCTCCGGGCGGTGGCACCACTGGTGCTCGGCCACCGGCGCCGGCGGTCGCCGCTCGATCCGCCGGGCATCCCGCCCGAGGAGCTCGACGAGGCCTTCGACCGGGCTGGTGAGCCGGAACCGGACGCCGGTTCCGCAACCGACGGCCCCGACCCGGACGGCGCCGGCGAGGCACCGGCGGCGCCGCCGTCGAGCCCGCTCGCCCCGCCGGTGCTCCAGGGCGCGCCGGCCAGGCGGGACGCCCGAGCAGGACGCCGGGGGAGCGGCCCGGCCGACCGGGGCCGCTTCGTCCGGGCCACCGACCCCACGCCCGAACGGCCGGTCACCGCCGGCACCGTCGCCGTCGCGGCCACGGCGGTCGCCACGGCGGCGCGGCGAGCCGAGGAGGGCGGCACCGCCGTCGAGCCCGCCGACCTGCGGCGGGCCGTGCGGGAGCAGCGCACCGGCGCCCTCGTGGTGCTGTGCGTCGACGCGTCCGGCTCGATGGGCGCCGACCGTCGCATCGAGGTGGCCAAGGGCGCCGTGCTCGGGCTCCTGACCGACGCCTACCAGCGCCGCGACCGGGTCGCATTGGTCACCTTCGGCGGTGCTGGCGCCCACGTCGCCCTGCGGCCGACCGCATCGGTCGAGATCGCCAAGGCCCGGCTCACGGACCTGCCCACCGGCGGCACCTCGCCGATCGCCGAGGGCCTCGACGCCGTGCACCAGCTCGTCAGCGGCAGCTCCGGCGACCACGGCCTCGACCCGCTCGTCGTCGTGGTCACCGACGGCCGGGCCACCGGCTCCGACGACGCGGTCGCCCGCGGGCAGGCCAGCGCGGCGCGCCTCGCCGCCGCCGGCGTCGCCACGGTCGTGATCGACGCCGAGACCGGCGGGACGCGCCTGGGGCTCGCCGCCGACCTGGCGGAGGCGGCCGGCGGGCCGTGCCTCCCGCTCGACGGCCTGGTCGACGGCTCGCTCGAGCGCACCATCCGGATGCAGCTGCGGTGATCGCCTCGGGCCTGCGCGGCGCGCTGCACGTGAGCGGCTGCACCAGCGACGCCGGCAAGTCCACGGTGGTCGCTGGCCTGTGCCGCCTGCTCGCCCGCAACGGCGTGTCGGTGGCGCCGTTCAAGGCCCAGAACATGGCGCTCAACTCGTACGTGACCCGCACCGGCGACGAGATCGGCCGGGCCCAGGGCGCGCAGGCGCTGGCCGCCGGCCTCGAGCCCACGGTCGCCATGAACCCGATCCTCCTGAAGCCCACCGGCGAGCGGACCTCGCAGGTGATCGTGATGGGCCAGCCGATCGGCGTGATGGACGCGGCGGGCTACCACCAGCACAAGCCCGAGCTGCGCGCGCTGGTCCTGGAGGCGCTGGCCGGGCTCCGGGCCGAGTTCGACGTCGTGCTCTGCGAGGGCGCGGGCTCGCCCACCGAGATCAACCTGCTGGCCCACGACATCGTCAACCTGAGCATCGCCCGCGACGGCGGGATGCGGTCGATCGTGGTCGGCGACATCGACCGCGGCGGCGTGTTCGCCCACCTCTACGGCACCGTCGCCCTGCTGCCCGACGACCTCCGGGCCACGGTCGGGGGCTTCGTGATCAACCGGTTCCGGGGCGACCCGGCACTGCTCGGCGACGGCACCGCCCAGCTCGAGGCGGCCTGCGGCGTCCCCACGCTCGGCGTGCTCCCGATGCTCGCGGGGATGTGGCTCGACGGGGAGGACTCGGTCGCGCTGGACCAGCCGATCCCCTCGGCCGGCCCGCCCCTCGCCGACCCGCTCGACGTGGTCGCCATCCGCCTGCCGCAGCTCTCGAACTACACCGACCTCGACGCCCTGGCGCTCGAACCGGGCGTCTCGGTCCGCTACGTGGCCGATGCCGCCTCGGTCGGACGGCCCGACCTCGTGGTGCTCCCCGGCTCGAAGGAGACGGTGGCCGACCTGGCATGGCTGCGGGCGCAGGGCATCGACGAGGCGATCCTCGCGAGCGGCGCCGACGTCCTCGGCATCTGTGCCGGCTACCAGCTGCTCGGCGACACGATCGTGGACGACGTCGAGTCCCGGGCCGGGACGGTCCCGGGCCTCGGGTGGCTCCCCGGCGTGACGACGGCGTTCGGCACGGAGAAGGTCCTCCGGCAGCACGACGGCGAGCACGCCGGTGGCTACCAGATCCACCACGGCCGGGTGTCGGGGCCCGAGGGCGCGGGCTGGGTCCCGCTCGACGACGGCGACGAGGGCACGGTCCGGGCCGACGCCCGGGTCCGGGGCACCACGCTCCACGGCCTGTTCGAGCACGACGGCTTCCGGCGCCGGTTCCTCGTCGAGCTCGCCGATCGCCGCAGCGCGCGCTTCGTCCCCGCCGACGCGGCCTTCGCCGACGCCCGCTCCGCCCGCTTCGATCGCATCGCCGACGCCCTCGAGACCCACCTCGACCTCGCCGCCCTGCTCGCCCTGGTGGCCGAGGCGGGGTAGCGGGGTTTCGAGACCACAGGTTCTCGCGCGCTGCGGCCCGGCTGCTACCTTCCGCGCCGGGCCTCGCACGCGAGATCGCCCGGGACTACGACCGCGGCATCGTCGACGAGTTCGAGAAGCAGGACCTCACCGACGCCTGCGCGGCGGTCTCCTGACCCGTTCCGGGTCGGCTTCGGCGAGGGCGACGGTGACGCCGGGGCCGATCTGCTTGGGGAGGAGCAGGACCTCGGCGTCGGCCGCCAGGAGGGCAGCGGCCTCGGCCACGCTGGTGGTGCCGGCCCGCTCGCCGACCGCCGCCGACGGGTTGGGGACCGTGACCCGGGCGAGCTCCGACGGCTCGAAGAGCGAGAGGGGCACGGGGCCGTCGGCGGTGAGGGCGGCGACCGCGGGGTGGTCGCGCCGGCGGAGCGTCGTGGCGAGCCGGACCACGTCGCCCCAGCCGCAGTCGATGGCGCTGAGCGCCTCGTCGATGGTGGTGCGCACGTCGTCGACGGACGCATCCCGCGTGAGCCCCAGGCCGACCACGACGTCCGTCAACGCGTCCCCCAGCTGATGAAGACCGGGTTCTGGGCGTCGAGGCGGAAGCCGTCGGCGATGGGGACGGCGCGGGAGGCCGCGACCTGCACGGTGTCGCCGAGGAGGGCCCATGCCTCGGCGGCCCGGTCGACGAGGACGTGCGTGCAGACCAGGGTGCCACCGGGGACCAGCGCCTCGTAGCCGGCGCGCACGACGTCCATGCCGCCGCCGCCCACGAACACCCGGTCCGGTGCCGGCAGGCCGACGAGCGCACCGGGTGCAGGACCGACCACCACCTCGACGGCCACGCCGTGGCGCTTGGCGTTGGCGCGGATGCGCTCGGCGTCGTCCTCGTTGCGCTCGACGGCGATCACCCTCAGACGAGGCGACAGCCGGGCGCACTCGATGCCGACCGACCCGCTGCCCGCACCCACGTCCCACAGCACGCCCTGGCGGGGGAGGGCGAGCTTCCCGAGCGCCACCGCCCGCACCTCGGACTTGGTGATGAGGCCGCCCCGGTGGTCGAACGCCTGCTCGGGCAGCCCCCAGGCGGTGGTCTCGCCGGTCACCGGCGGGAGCGGGTCGAGGAACACCACGACCGACATCGGGTCGAAGGTGCCGGCGGCGAGCCCGTCCAGGTCGGTGCGGGTGACGGCTTCGCCGGGCTCGCCGAGGCGGGTCGCGACGGCGACCTCGCGCCGCGGCACGCCGGCTGCGACCAGCGCCTTGCCGAGCTGCTCGGGTGCGTGCTGGGGTGCCGTGAGCACCGCCACCTTGGGGAACCGGGCCACCGCCTCCAGTGCGGCGTCCATCGGCCGGCCGTGGGCCGAGACCACGACCGCATCGTCCCAGTTGGTGCCGATCCGCCCGAACGCCAGGGCCACGGACGATGGCGCCGGGTGGACGATCAGGTGGTCGGGCCCGAAGCGCTCGCCCAGCAGCCGCACGATGCCGAAGAACCCGGGGTCGCCCGACGCGGCCACGGCGACGGCCCGGCCGGCGACGACGTGCTCGGCCACCTGGTCGAGCACCGCGTGGAGCGGTCCGGACAGCTCGATGTGCTCCTGGTCGGCAGCGAGGTGCAGCTGCTCGCGGTGGCGGGGTGCGGCGACGACGACCGGCGCGCCGGCCAGGGCATCGGCGGCCGCCCGACCGAACGCCTCGCCGCCGTGGAGCCCGACGACCGAGATCACGCGGTGGCGTCCCGGAACGCCGTGGCGAAGCTCGGGTCGTACACGTGGCTCCGCTCGCACGAGGCGGGGTGGGGGGCCAGGGCGTCGCCGACCAGCACCAGGGCGGTGGTGGTGATGCCGCGCTCGGTCAGCACGTGGGCGATCTCGCCGACGGTGGTGGGGATGACCTGCTCGTCAGGCCAGCTCACCCGGTGGACGATGGCCGCCGGGGTCCCGGCCCGGTACGCCGAACCGGGGGCCAGGAGCACGGCCTGGAGCCGTTCGGGGTCGCCGGCCGACAGGAACAGGGCGAGCAGCCCGCCCCGCGCAGCGTAGGCGGCGAGGTCGTCGCCGGGCCCGAGCGACTTGGCGGTCCGCTTGGCGAGCCGGGTCAGCACGACGGTCTGGGAGACGCCGGGGACGGTGAGCTCGGTGCCCAGCGCGGCGGCGGCGGCGGACACCGACGAGACGCCGGGCACGATCTCGAACGAGCGCTCGTGGGCGATGCACCACGCGATCTGCTCGCCGATGGCCGAGTACCAGGCCGGATCGCCGGAGTGCAGCCGCACGATCGCCGCGTCGGGGTGGGCGGCGAAGGCGTCGGTCACCTGCTCGAGGGTCATGCCCTTGGTGTCGAGCAGGACCGCGCCGGTCCGGCAGTGGTCGAGGATCGCGGGGGCCACCAGGGAGCCCGCCCACAGCACCACGTCGGCCCGGGCGAGGCGGTCCGCGGCCCGGAAGGTGAGCAGGTCGGC